>Ga0222644_1000012_pt1 | contig 169318 bp, 165 predicted proteins | sample AntAcemetagen291_FD_179800 | JGI IMG/M metagenome (GOLD analysis project Ga0222644, IMG submission 179800) | Saline water microbial communities from Ace Lake, Antarctica - #291 | ecosystem: Environmental > Aquatic > Non-marine Saline and Alkaline > Saline | place: Antarctica: Ace Lake...
TATGAATTAGACCCAAAAATATTTAAAGAAAATCCGCTAATATTTAAAAATAAAATTCTAAATTTGAAAATAACGTAAGCAAGTTGAAATAGGAACAACCTTGTGAAACTTAACAACTATCAAGATATAACAATTTATTTTATTAACTATATTTTAGATAAATAATAGAACTATAGTTAATTTCTCAAAAAAATAAATCTTATTTTATTAATAAATAACTCCTGATTTAGAGCATCAAGGGATTATAGTTTAAAATCTATTCTATATGGAGCTTACAGTATCATACAAGCCAATGTTTTAGCAGCTAAATACCTGCTTTTTAGGAATTATATCTTCTCTTGGCGAAATTTTGATGTGGAAAATGTATTGTTTTAATGATTCTTTATGGTGTAATTACTATTTATAGAAAAGGTTAAACTACATGTAAATTAAAAACCAGTCGTTCTTTTTTTGAGAAATTTTATCAATTAGAGATTGTATTCAACTTCGTTTTTTTAGTCGATTAAGAATAGCTGTTTTGGTTAAGGACATGATTCTCTAATAATAAAGCTTGCATCTAAAATTACCTGCTCAGTATCTATATTGCTCTCACTTTTATCAATCGAATTCATTAAAATCCTCACAGCTTCTTTGCACATTTGTGCCACAGGTTGTTTAATTGCCGTGATAGATGTCTTTGCTACAGCATAAGCGGTTGTATCATCAAAACTAATTACTGCAATATCTTCAGGAATCCTTTTTCCTTTATTACTAATTGCCTGTACCCCTTGCACTCCAAGCTTATTTGTAGTAAAAATAATAGCATCCGCATTATTCAAGATGACCTTATTAACGGCTTCATTTACATCCTCTGCCACATTACTATATTTTAATTGCTGTAATAAATCTGGGTTAGCTTCCATTCCATTATCAGCTATAGCATCTATATACCCATTAGTCCGATCACTCATAGTAATCAGTTCGTTATTTACATTAATTAAGGCTACTTTTTTTCTACCGTTATTGATTAACCGGGTTGTTGCATCATAAGCCGCCTTATGATTATTGATATTAACAGAGTTTGCGCCCAAATTCTCAAAAACTCTATCCATTATAACAAAAGGAATATCTTGAGAACCTAAAAGAGTCAAAATTTTATCACTATTTATAGGTGGTATCAATATTAATCCATCGACCTGACGGTTTTTAAAATTTTCTAGTTGAAATTTAAAATTCTTTTTATTCTCATTAGAACTGCAAAAAAAAACACTATACCCCTTTCTTCTAACTTCCTTTTCAATTTCACTCGCAATATTTGCAAAAAAAGGATTTGCAATATCTGCTACTATTAATCCAATAGTCATCGTTCTGCCCGTTTTAAGACTTTGAGCTAAGTGGTTCATTTGATAATTCCGAGCTTCCACATGTTTAAGAACTCTTTCGGTCAGTTTATCACTAATCCTCATTTCCTTGTTTTTCCCATTTAAAACAAAGGAAACAACACTTCTCGAGACACCTAATTCCTCTGCAATATCTTTGCTCGTTATCTTTTTCTTGCCCATAGCTATTATAAAGTGATTTAACTTTTTTTGGTTACACAAACAGTTTGTAGATATTTTAACCAGTTGTGCATTATAGTTTAATATAAAAAAGGTTACCCCTCTTGCTGAAAATCAGTAAATTGATTTACAAACAAATATTTTATCATAAACAAATTAGGGTCAAATTTACGAAAGAATAATGGAAGGTTAAAAAAAAAATATCAAAAAAACAGCTTTTAACTTATCAAAAGCGTGCACTAAAAATAAGGATTCTGTAGCATCTGTTAAAATGAGTATAAAATTTTAAACTAATTTATTTATTAAGAAGCTAATGATATATCTGATTTGTAAGTTGAGCTTATAGACTTCAAAAGCTGATTTTTTTTCATCATTCTAACTATCTCAATTGCTAATTGGGTATCGCATAATTGAACAAAAGAGAAAGACTGGTGCTTTCTTTTTGTACAGGAAATGACAAACACAATTAAGACTATTATTAATATATATTTATTCCGTCTTACAATCATACTATTTTTTAACATGAAACATTACGTGTGGATAAAAACACAATTTGTTATATACTTCTTTATTGGCTTTAGTCCATTTTTACTTTCATCATAATTGTTCCCCTAGATTTCTGACTACAATCTTTTTCACCCTCTCCATTGTCACTTGTTACAAATATTGATTCATTATCTGAATAAATCCCTTCTAGATTAGTTGCAAAAGAATCTCTCATAAAATAAACTTCCTTGGTCAGCGATATCAACATATTTGAGTTCGCTTTAGCATTCGTTAGGGAATCAATTGATATATAATCAATTTCTAATTTATCCAATTCTGGATGGTCTTTTATATAGTATGATTTTAAACATAAAAGTCTCTTATTATTTTTATTGATAGATAATCCTGAATATCTGTAATTCGCATTTTCGTGCTGAATTAATGTCTCGTTTCTATAATTTAAATTCAGTAAGCCCTCTTTTTCAGAAATAGAAAAAGAATGTATTTCACTCTGTTGATTTGCATTTTTTTCTCTTAATAAATATACTATTTTCGACTTCTCATCCACAGCAATTCCTTCCATTCCATAATTGCGTGTAAATGAGCTCAAATCTTTTCCAATTGATTTAATTTCTCTTAAGCTCTTCGTTTTTAGATTAAAGGAAAATAGTTTACCATTCTTTTCATCTGTTATTAGTAAAAAGTCTTTGTAGATACTTATCCCTTCTATTTCAATACTTCCTTGAGTTTCATCAATATTTAAATGAATTGTTTCAACATGAGTCATATCTTCTTTTTTAACAACAAATATCTTAGCACATCTTTCTGCTGCTAAAAACAGATTATCTTCATTTCCAGTTAATCCTGAAATTTCAAATTCTCTGTCAAAAAACGATGGAAGGTCTAAAAACTGAATTTGTTGAGCGCTAAGCCCAAATGAAATTAGTCCAAGAAATAATACGATTACGTTTTTCATTTAGTTTTCAAGATATTAATGTTAACATTTTGATGTATTCTTTGCCGTGTGTTTGAGTAAAAAATATAGGGTGCTTTCAAACTTTATTTATTTAAGTGTTACTGTATTTTAATATTAGTTAACCTCTTTAAATTACTAGCAATCAGTGAGATGAACACCCACAGCAAGACCTCCTTCCGAAGTTTCCTTATATTTAGAACTCATATCCTTGGCTGTTTCCCACATAGTATGTACCACTTTGTCCAAAGATACTTTTGCATGAGATGGTTCGGAACTTAGCGCTAATTCTGCAGCATTTATTGCTTTTATCGCCCCCATGCTGTTCCTTTCTATACAAGGAATCTGCACCAATCCACCAATGGGGTCACAGGTAAGTCCCAAATGATGTTCCATAGCAATTTCTGCAGCTGCCAACACTTGCTCCCGGCTACCACCCATAATCTCTGTTAGTGCAGCTGCAGCCATAGCAGAGGATACGCCTATTTCGGCCTGACAGCCTCCCATGGCCGCTGAGATGGTAGCTCCCTTTTTAAATATACTACCAATTTCTCCCGCTACCAATAAAAACTGTTTAATGTGCTCAAAAGTAGCTTCATGATTTTCTATAACCATATAATACATTAGCACTGCTGGTATTACACCTGCACTACCATTGGTTGGAGCGGTAACCACTCTTCCCAAGGAAGCATTTACCTCATTAACGCTTAAGGCAAAACAGCTTACCCATTGCAGAATAGATCGAAATTTAACCTCGGTCTGCCTAATTGTATTCAGCCATTGTTGCGGGTTAGAATAGGAAAGGTTGCCTTTTATTTTTTGGTGGGTATCATAAGCCCTTCTTCGGACGTTTAAACCTCCTGGTAAGTGACCTTCGGTGTGGCAACCAATATACATACACTCTAACATGGTGTCCCAAATATGATGTAGGTTCTGGTCAATTTCTGAATCGGTTCTTAAGAAACGCTCATTTTCCAACACCAATTCTGAAATGGATTTATTTTCTTTTTTACAGATAGCCAAAAGTTCGGCCCCATTCTCTATGGGAAAGGGGAAGGATTTAAAAACTTCTAATTTTTTTTTTGCCCTTTTAAGTTCTTCCTTGACCACAAAGCCCCCGCCAATGGAATAATACGTTTCCTTTATTTGTTTACCATTAGATAAGAGGGCATTAAAAGTCATTCCATTGGCATGAAAAGGTAAAGAACTCTTATTAAATATGATGTCTAATTTGTGGGCAAAGGAAATTTCTCGGGAATGATTTAAAAGTAACTTTTCACTTTCTTGAATATTTTTGATTATTCCATTTATATTTTGAATGGGAATGGTTACTGGGTCAGCTCCCGTGAGTCCCAACATAATGGCTAAATCGGTGGCGTGCCCCTTACCAGTTAATGAAAGAGAACCATACAGGTCTACTTGGATATTAGTGACAGTATCGAATACTTTTTTCTCCCGCAATTCACCAACAAATCGCTCTGCAGCTCGCCAAGGCCCTAAGGTATGGGAACTTGAAGGGCCGACGCCAATTTTTAACATATCGAAAACACTAATACACTCCATTCATACGTATTATTTAAAAAATATTATTACCATAATTATAACTTATAATTCCATTAATTTAGATTGTTTCGTAAGTAAATAATATACTTAAAATTCAACTAGTTATTCGCTCAGAATTCTCTTGTTTACCTCTTTACAGAACTCGGTAGACTTACTCAAATAGTTCTTCAATAGGTTCCCGATTTGATGAATTAGGTAAAGGAATATCTAACAAAAAAGAAAGCGTTGGAGCGATTTGAGTTATCACATGTGGCTTTACTGTTTCCCCTTTCGGAATATGCCATCCATACCATAGCAAAGGCACGTGCGTATCACTTGTGTACGCAGTACTATGTGTAGTACCAAAAAGTCTTTCTTCCATCCAACCGGGATGCATATAATATAAAATATCGCCAGATTCCTTAGTATTATAACTATTTTTTATCACAGTACTTATTGTACTATTATCTAAACTTTGTGCTTTTAATCCTGAAGCAAAAACGTCTTTCATTCCCTCAATTGTTAATAAAAATTGAAGAGAAGCTTTGAGTATTTTTTCTTTCACTATTTTAGTTTCCGAAAGATAGATTTGTGTTTTATCCATATGTGATATATAATTATCTTTTCCAAATATGTCAGATAAATATATGTTGAGTTCCTCATTTATTTTTTTTGAATTATAAAAATTCCCTGGTAATTTTTTCGCTACCAAAAAAGGAGGGTTATCACTTCCTGCATGGTCTGCTGTAAGAAATAAAATGTACTTATCTTTGCCTACTTCCGTATCTAAAGTGCTCAACAACAGTGCAATTTCCCTATCCATTCTTACATAAGTGTCTTCTAACTCTTTAGAACGTATTCCAAAATCATGCCCCACATAATCTGTACTAGAGTAACTAATGGTTAAAAAATCTGTTGCTTCGTTTCTTCCAAGGTTCTCCCCTTTAAGAGTTGCTTTCACCAATTCGGTTAATAAAGTGTTGCCTTGCGGAACATGAGTTATTAAATTATAATTTCCATTTTCTTTTCGGAGTGTTTTTAAATCATACGGAAATATACTTTGTTGCTTTCCTTTAAAAACTTTTTCAAAAGAGGTATTATCCGTTTCACTATGTATATATTTTTCAATAGGAAGCAAAGTGTTCCATGTTTGATTCAATAATGAATCTGATTTCTTTTTATCATTAAATTTAATAAGCCATTGCGGCAGTTTATTCATGTAATATGAACTCGTTACAAAATGTCCGTTATTAGAATTATACCAATAGGCTGCATTGGCTAAATGACCTGCCGGAAATATGGCTCCTCTATCTTTTAATGAAACCCCTACTATTTTCGAACGTTGATTTGTAAACAACTTCAACTCATCTGTAATAGTCGTAGCCAAATTATTTTTTGGCGATCTAGAGAATTTTTTAAATTTTTCATCTTTTTGAATGCCCAAATGGTCTACCAAAAAAACGGTAGCATCTTCAGCACAATAGATAGTTCTGCCTAATTCTCTACTATACCAATCGTTTGAAACGATACCATGATTCACAGGAGTTGTTCCCGTATAAATAGACGTATGTCCTGGCCCTGTTGCAGTTGGTATATAATTGTAATGCGTATTTTTTACGTTTAATCCTTCTCTTATAAGCCTCTTAAATCCATCATCTGTATAATTATCTTGAAAACGATATAAGTACTCAGCGCGCATTTGATCTATTACAATACCTACTATTAGTTTAGGTTTCTCTTGCTGATGCGAACAACTTATTTGACTAAGAGAAAATAGTATTAGCAAATAAATTAGTAAATTCGTTTTCATTTTTATTAACATTTTTTGGTGTTATTTACTTTTCATTTCTCTCATTCTACCGAGTACATCTAAACCTTGTTGAAATAAGTAATATAAAATATCAATATATACCCAATTTTCTGCTAATTTGTCATTCTCTCTGCGGTAAATATCAACGATTCTCATTTCAGCTTTGACATCACTTTTAGGCAGCCCTAAAAAGCCCCCTTTATTTTTATTAGACAAGTTTGGCCAACCAAAGAAACCACAATAATTTCCCTCTGCAAATCGAGCAACATGTCCATTAAACACTTTATCCGATAAATTTTCTCTAAATGGATATTGATGTTGTTTCTGATAACGCTTTATGGTATAAGAAGCTCCTATACCTGTTGGGCCGTACCAAATCATATCTTCATTCCAAGTTCTGGCTAATAATTCTGGTGGGCATTTATCATCACCAGATTTATTAATTTCATCTAAATCAGTAATCATTTGATTAAGAACTGTCATGGTTTTTTCTGCTTCCTTAGGATCTTGTTCATCAAAAAGTAGACCGTCATGCGTTCTCGGACCCGGATAAAGAAATGCAGCTCCCGTCATTTCTGGAAGCGGATAATGACCCGCTTGATCCATAATGCTTAGCACATCGCAGAAAAGGGCTGTTTCAGCAATTTTGTTTCCTTCAACACGGTGAAACTCGGCATAACGTAAAAAAATCATTTTTCCTGTAGAAGGAATACCTAGCCAATCATTATCAAACAATCCCAATATATTACCTACACTAACAACCCATTGCGTTTCTCCGTTATCACAATCATTGGCTCCTGCAAAAAACATGTCTTCTCTGCGTTGAATCGGTGAAAAAGACTCTCGTAAAGATTTCCAAAAAGTTTCTACTACAGCTTCCGCACCATATTGTTCATAGAAAGGATGCATTCCTCGCCAATGATAGTCTTTGGTTGTATGCTCTTTTAATACATTTACTAAATCGCTGTCCGAAGCTCTATCAAAAGATTCATAATATTTACGCACAACATTTTTTGCATGTTGAAAATTATTTTTCATAAAAATTAAATTAAGTTAAAGGTCTACCTCCATCTACAGGAAAAATACAACCTGTCGAGAATGTAAATGATTCTGCAATAGTGACTAAGGCTCTTCCAATATCTTCAGCTTCAGCAATTCTACCTAGTGGTGTTTTATCTTCTTGTTCTTTAATATATTCTTTAGGGAGTTGTTTAGCATATTCCCCGTTAACCCAACCTGGAGCTAGAGAAACAACCCTTATTTCAGGAGCCAATGCTCTACCTAAAGACATTGTTAATGAATCTATCGCTGCCTTAGAGGCACAATATGCGACATTACTGCCTACTGCCGTACGACCAGCTATTGATGAAATATTAACTACAATAGGCTTGTTTGCTTTAAGCAAAGCAGGTCTAAGTGCTCTAATGCTTGCAAAGGATCCTCTAAAGTTTATTTGCATAATTCTATCAATCCACTCATCTGTTAAACCATCCAAATCATCATGATCTACGGGTTTTGTTACCCCGCAATTATTCACCAAAATATCTAAATGTCCATATTTTTTTTCTACAAAAGAAGCCATTTCTTTTAGTCTATCACTATCTGTTACTGATGCCAAATAAACAGAATGACCATCATTTTCTAGCGTTTGTAAAACAGTTTTTGCTCTAGTTTCGCCAGAATCAATTTCGTTAATAATTACTTGATAACCATTTTTCGCTAAATATCTACATATTTCGGAGCCAATTCCTCCACTTCCTCCAGTTACTAATGCTGTTTTATTTGATTTCATTTTAAATATTTTATTTAATAAAGTTTTCGAATGATAATAAAAATACGATTGTAAATACAAAGAAGCCTAACAAATAATAACTTACTTTGTCTAACTTTCCGGGAATTACATACCAACCATTTTCCTTTTCTGGTTTATTTTCTAATTTAAACTTGGCTCTTTGACCAGGAATTGAATATGGTGACCATTCTTTTTGCTTACCATCAATAATAATGCTTGCTATGATTGAAACGACAATATTAAATGCCCCTCCAATAACCGCATACCAAGTCCATGCAATATCAGTGTACTCATGAACAAAATATAACACAATAAAACCAACAGCTACACCAACTAAAAGTCCCCTTTCAGTTGTTTGTTTAGAATAAAACCCTAACATATACATGCTTAATTTAGCACCTACAAAGTACGAGCCTATTTTGGTAATCAACTCTAATATAGAACCAGTTGTGCTAGAAAAAGCAATCGCTGGCATAATGATTAAGATTGCCCAAAACATCGTTGAAATTCTTGCTACTTTTAAATAGTGTTTAGGCGTTTCATTAGGTTTAAAGTACTTTTGATAAAAACCACTAGTTGAAATTGTAGAAAGAGAGTTTAATGCTGACGATAAACTAGACATGCTTGCGGATAATACTGCAGCAGCTATAATACCTATAAATCCAGGAAACCCTACTTTTTCTGCAAACTCTAACATAATTGTATTGTCATTATCAAATTCTCTTCCTTGATAATATTGGTAAAAAAGAATACCTATAAATATGAATAAAAAATAGATAAAAAATGCTGCAAAACCCATTAAAGCTAAAGATTTTTTAGCATCACCTATATTTTTTGCACCCAATGTTCTTTGCATCATCATTTGATTAGCACCATAAACGGTTACGTGGTAAATGGTCATGGCAATAATACCTGCCCAAATAGTTGTATCTACACTAGGATCAGTACTTAAATTTATGGGATTAATTTTCCCTTTCGTTTTTAGACTAGAAAGCGTGTTAATTAAAGAATCTGGTAGTTGATATATCAGTACAAAAAGCACAATAAAGCCAGCTACTAAAAATATTCCAGATTGAAATACATCTGTCCAAATAACAGCAGTAATACCTCCTAAAGAAGTATAAACTAATGTAATAAGTGACACCACAATTATGCTTGTAACAACATCTATTCCGGTTATATAGCCTATAACAAGTGCAGAACCATATAGTACAGCTGCAGAAGACAGTAACTGAGTAACTAAAAATATTACTGAAATCACTGTTCTAGAGGCTTTTCCAAAACGTTTTTCTTGATATTCATAAATTGAAATAACACCAGTTTGCATAAAAAAGGGCACAAACAAAGACATTACTATAATAATAACTAATGGATAATTAAGATGAATTGCAATAACAGACAACCCTGCTTTATAAGACCAAGCAGGAGCGCCTAAAAAAGTCATAGCACTTACATAAGTTGCTAAAACAGAAATACCTATAGCCCACCAAGGCGTAGTTTTTCTTCCTATATAAAAATCTTTGGCTGTACTAACTTTTTTAGATAAAACAAAACCTAATACTAAGTTAGCCAAAAGATAAATAATAATAATTATCCAATTAAGCCCTCCAAATTTGTCCATAATATCCTTTATAATTAATGATGTAACCTACTAATATAACTTTTATAGTTAAAACTACTTGCTATATCTCTCTACGCGAATATCTGCTTGTTTTTTATGACCTGCAAAACCTTCAATTTCACATAGACGAGAACAGTAACTTCCGACCAAAACACTAGCTTCATCTGTTGTTATTTTTTGATAGGTACAGGTTTTAATAAACTTACCTACCCATAAACCACCTGTAAACCGCGATGCTTTTTTAGTAGGTAATGTATGATTAGTCCCAATAGCTTTATCTCCGTAAGCAACATTAGTTCTATTCCCTAAAAATAAGGCACCATAATTTGTCATATTATCTTTAAAAAACTCAGGGTCTTTTGTATTGACTTGAACATGCTCACTAGCAATTTCATCTGCTACTTTAACCATTTCTTCATAGCTGTCCACTAAAATAATTTCGCCGTAGTCATCCCATGATCTACTTGCTAAATCAGCAGTTGACAATACCTTTAACTGTTTTTTAACTTCCTCTTCAATTTGCATTGCCAATGTTTCGCTATTAGTTAATAAGACAGCAGGCGAATTTGGACCATGCTCTGCTTGCCCTAAAAGATCCGTAACGACCATTTCTGCATCGGTAGTGTCATCAGCAATTACTAAGGTTTCGGTAGGACCTGCTAACAAATCAATACCAACACGACCAAACAATTGTCTTTTTGCTTCGGCTACATATTGATTCCCAGGACCTACAATCATATCAACTTGCTGCATACCTACACAGCCATAAGCCATAGCTCCCAATGCTTGGACTCCTCCTAGAATATAAATTTCATCTGCTCCTCCTAAATGCATAGCTGCAACTGTTTCAGCCGGTGGAAAACCTGTTTTTGGATCAGGTGGCGTGCAAGCAATAATCCTTTTTACTCCAGCTACTTTGGCTGTAAGCACACTCATATGTGCAGATGCTACCATAGGATATCTTCCTCCTGGAACATAACAACCAACACTATTTACCGGAACATTCTTGTGGCCTAAAATCACCCCTGGAATAGTCTCAATTTCAATATCTCTTAAAGCAGATTTTTGAATCTGAGCAAAGCGACGAACCTGCGCTTGAGCCCATTTAATATCTTCTATTGTTTCTTTAGGAATCTTTGAAATTATTTCGTGAATTTCATTTTCTGAAAGTCGAAACGATTTTGGGCTCCATTTATCAAATTTAGATGATAATTCACGTACAGCTTCATCACCTCTTTGTTCAACATCAGAGAGAATACTTTCTACAATTTGTCTCGTTTTTAATTGGTTTGCAGCAGACTCCTCTGAATTCATTCCTTTTTTAATGTATCTAATTGCCATCTTTATTAGTTTTAATTATTTTTAATTTGTTTTATAATTCTTGTTTTATAATTCTTGTTTTATTGTTCTTGTTTTATTATTCTTGTCTTATTGAAAAAAGCTAAATCTCTTTGTATGGCTATGTTTCTGTTTTCGCCTGTTAAAAGATGCTCCTTACTCGGGTAAGAATACAGCTCAAATTTTTTATGGTATTCAAATAATTTTGATGCTAATGATTCTGACCATTGATAAGGAACCGATGCATCCCACCTAGCATGATGCAAAATTATAGGCGTATTTATATCTTGTATATAATTGATAGCGTCTCCAGAATCTATATTATATTCAAAACCTAAACTACTTACAGCTGCATTTAGTTTTCCCATATAATTTTTTATAGATTGGCTCGTTGTTTTGTCATTATTTTTATCATACAGCTTACCATAATAAAGCGCCTGTTCCTTAGTAGAAGCTGAAACTCCCGCCCAAATACTAGCTGCCTTTATTTGATTCGTTGCCAATACTGTTTTTAAACCAACATCGCCTCCCATTGAGTGCCCTAAAAAAAAAACATCTTCTGTATTCGTGTTTTCAAACGTACTCAATGTACTAATAAGATTCAGTACATCTAATGCATAATATGTGCTCGCCAAATAACTGGTTTGAGTGAATTCAAAACCCTCTGAAATATTATGACCACGATAATCTGGAGTAATAACTAAATATCCATTTTCTGCAAATACTTCAGGCAAATCTCGATAATAATCTCCTGGCCTCCAATCCTTCCCTGTTTTTGTACTTACACCATATTTTTTTGGTTCTGGATGAAAACCATGACCAAATATTAGTATTGGAAATCCGTTTTTTGGTTTTTGAGATTTAGGAATCGTAACTAAAGCATATATTTTAAGGCTATCGGACGGATAAGATATAAGTATAGATTTATATTTTTCGGTGTCTTCTAGGTTTTTCTCAAAGCTTATTTCTGAATTATATGAGCGTTGTTGTAATCCTTTTATTGAAATAGGCGCTACTTTATTTATGACCTCTTTCTCTATTTTGACCTTTGTTTCTTTTTTACAAGCAATAACACAACAAGATATTATAAGCAAACACACCAATAGCGATTGTCTGTTTATATTATACTTGTATGTTGTGTGTTTTTTCATGAAACCAATTTTGGTGCTTTAGGGTAATCTTCTCCTACTATAAAATATGCGAAGCCATAGGTTTTAGCTTTAATATTTCTTATTGCCCCTTTTGGAAAAGTAAAAATGTCACCATTCTTTAAGGTAGTACATATCTCTTCTCCATTATGTGAGCAGAAAATTTCAAATTCACCACGATGTACAAATATTACCTCAACTTCATTACGGCTATAAATCCCTGTTGCTCCAACGCTGTCACTTTGTAATCCGTATACATTAAATCCATCTCCGTTTGGATCTCCTTGTTTAGCAGAAAATTGATGTTCTTTACTCTCTTTTGGTCCTAAAACATCCATCCATCTTAAAGTGTCTGGAGTTTGATTAGGAAATCCCTTGTATGTTGACTCTTGGTATGTTCCAACAAAACCGACATGTTGTTTCATTTCTTCTATGGTATATTGGTCAAAAGTTTTCAATTCATTTTTTGTTAAAGCGGGCATGCGTTTTAATCCTTGAGGTACTTTTTCTCCGATGGTGGTATCCACCAATTTTCCATTTTCTAAAAGTACCAAACCATAATCTTTGGCTTCTTCAATAACTCGTGGTAACCAAACTACACCACCGCCAGCATCATCATGCCCTAATATTGAAAAAATCATTCCGTATTCATCACCTACGTTTTCAAAACCTCTAAACATATTTGTTGGTAGTGAAATGATATCTCCCGGATGTAAAATAATTTCACTTTTTTCGTCATTATTCCAATAAAACCGCCATAAACTACTATAAACTATAAAAACTTCTGCTGTAAAATGAGAATGTGGTGAATTTTTAACTCTTGGAGGTTGTCCGGCTGCACCGATACAAAAGCCATGTTTTTCAGCAAGATTCACTTTTTGATGTGTACTTTCAGAAACACCACCACCTATAATACTGTAATTATCTTTAAAATCACTTCCTGGTGTTTTGGCGTCTATAAATGCCGCTTTACAAGGTATTAAATCTTCATATCGAATTAATCTTTCTTTGAGCATGTCTATATAAATTTATTTGTTTCTTTGTTTTTCTTTATTTAATAACGCAAACACATCAATTCCTAACTGCTTTAAAACATGTGGCATATCAATAAAAACCCAGTTTTCTTTTAATTTATCGTCTTCCCTTCTCCAATAATCTACTACACGTAATGTTATTTTCTTCCCAGTTGCCTTTAGACCTAACCAACCATCGCCATTATGTGTTCCATACATGGCAGGAAATCCGAAGTCACAAGAATAGTTACCATCTCCAATTTGTGTGAAATAATCTTTTCCTTCTTTTACTGTAATCCCTCTGTCTGGAAAAGCTGTTATAAAAGGAACTTGATGATTTTTTTGAAATCCTTTTAAGCCTCTTGTTGTCCCAATACCAGATGGACCATACCACATCATGTTTTCTACATCCCAAAACCGTTCTTGCCCCATAGAATTTAATGTTTTTCCATCATAGCTTCCTAATCCATTTAACATTGCATTGGTTAAATCCATTGTTTTTTTGTCTTCAAATGAGTCCGTTTTATAATTTATAATACCATCTCCTGTCATCGGCGCAGGAGGAATCAATTCCACGCCTTTGTTAGGAAAAAAATTAAACCCTGCTTGACGCATAACATCTAGCATATCAAAAAAGTACCATGCTTTTATAATTTTCCCATCTTCAAGCATAAAGTGAACAGCATAACGCAACCATATTGGTTGTTGATTGGCTGGGATGTCTAACCAATCTTTTGTAAAAGTGCCTATAAAATTCCCTGTGCAGCTTACGTAACTTCTTTCTTCATAATCACCACCAACAAGAATGTAAGGTTGGTTTTCTATATCTGGAAATGAATTTAATAAAGGCATCCAAAATTTATTCTTAAACTCTTCTACACCATTTAATTCTTCAAAAGGACTCGTAATATTTACATTAACATTTTTATTAAAATAAGTTTCTAAAACATTTTTAGCATCAGAGTTTTTTGCCTCATTCATTTCCTTAAAAAAGGAAAGAATCAAATTTTTGTTTGCTGTTTTCTTATGTTCTGAATTTACTATCATTACTTTTTATTTACCGCTGTTTTTAATAATTGAAATACATCAATGTTAAATTGTTCAAGTACATCAATCATATCTATCATGACCCAATTCTCTTTTAATTTATCGTCTTCTCTTCTCCAAAAATCCATAACCCTTATAGTAAACGATTTATTAGATGCTTTTAAACCTAGCCAACCATCGCCCGTATGTGTACCAATCATTATAGGGTATCCAAAATGACACGTGTAATTTCCTTCTGCGATGTTTACAAAATTTGTAGATGCGTCTTCTTCAAAAACACCTCTATCAGGAAATGCTTTTAAAAAAGGCCTTTGATGATTATCTTGAAAACCTTTTAACCCTCTTGTTGTACCAATACCTCCTGGTCCATACCACATCATATTTTTTTCGTCCCAAAATTGTTCTTGACCCATTGATTCTATCGAATTACCGTCATACTCTAACAACCCAGCTATCATGGCATTGGTTAGGTTGTAAGATATTTCACTTTCTTTAAGATCTGTTGGGTACGTAATAATACCATTCCCTGGCATTGGGTTTGGTGCTGGTTGTTGAAGTCCTTTAAACGGAAATAGTTTATAACCAGACTGTCTAATAACATCTAAAACATCCAGAAAATACCATGCTTTTATAATCTTGTCGTTATCAAGAAAAAAAGTAGCATGAAATCTTATAAATGTTGGTTGTTGGTTAGCCGGAATAGTTAACCAATCGTTTAAGAATGTCCCTATAAAGTTTCCAGCAACGCAAACACAGTTATTTTCACCAGATGTTCCACTCATAACAATATATGGTTGAATTTCTACATCGGGAAAAGCGTTCAGCAGTGGTTCAAAAAATTGTTCTTTGTACTTACGAGCACCAATATATTCGTTAAATGGTCTTGAAATATTAACCCTACTTGTTTTACTTAAGTAATGTGACAAAACTTTTTCTAAGGAATCTTTATCACTATTATTTAATTCTTTGAAGAATTCAAGTATTGTTTCTTTATTTCTACAATTTATATTCATGACTTATTGGTATTAATTATAAAGTTGACATAATGCATCAAAGCCGTCATACACCATCCATTCATTAGTAATTTTACCATTCTCAATATTATAATGACTTATTACTGGAACGAAAATCTCTTCTTCTGAATCTATTCCAAAAATCCCTGATTTTGTTGACCTTCCTCTAATGTACCAACGTGCTGCAATTTCAGTTGAATTGCCTTTTCTATTTGATGTAATGCGATCAACATTTATGGTTACTTCTTTAAAAGAATTTAAAATAGATTGTATATATTCTTTTATATTATTAACACCATAAATATCCTGATTACATATTGCATGAAGTGTACTATTTTCTGAAAAATAGTTTTCTATCCCATCTAATTCTTTATTTTTCCAAACATTAGTAATTAAAGAATATATTAAACCTTCTGGTTCTGATAAATCGTGTGCTATTATTTCTGTAAGTGGGTTTACAGATATTGAGATAGGGTGTTCTTTATAAGTAGTATCTTTTTTAGCCATTTCTATGGGATCAAAACCTAGTTGTAATAAAATACTAAGATTATCTCTTACCAACCATTCTTCATAAATTTTATTATTGGCAATTTTACAATCGGCAACGGTTCTAAAGCTAATTTTTTTATCTGTAGGTTTACCAAAAACAGTACTTCCTTGGTTTGTTGCCGAAGATAAAATACGATGTGATGAATAGAAGTCTCCTTTATTGTCTGTTGACCAAATAACCGCTTCTGCTCCCATTTTTCTATCTGGAAAAGAGGCAAGTGTATCATTTGTGCCCCCAATTACTTTATCTACACCGTTTATTTTTCTAGCCCCAATGTGAATTAATATATCTTTTTTATATGTATCTTTAATCAATTTCACATCCTTTTTTTCCCAAATATCTTCTGTGATTTTTAATATATAATCAACAATATTATGATACCTACTGTCAAATCCTGGTAAATTTTGGTATGAGCCATCTCTTTTAAATTGTTCAGTTTCTATATGTATTATTCGTTTCGTCAAATCTTAAGATTTTAGTTTTTAAAAATATTTTTTAAAGCAACCGTCTGCTCTTTAGCATACTCGGTTAGTATCATACTATCAGATTTAAGAGCTATAAACTTAAATCCTTTGTCAATCATTTTTTTAGCCTCTTCTATGGTCGCGCACCAAACTCCAGGCACTAAATTACGTTGCTGACATTCTCTTAATACGGCATCTAATGCTTGGTCAAACAAAGCTGTAGTGTAATTTTTTGTGGTTGCTTTTAACGATAATTTTAAATCGCCCGAACCAATAAAAATGCCATCTAAACCTTCAACTGCGCAGATTTCACTAATATTTTCTATAGATTGGGAGGTTTCTACCATTGCTAAGGTGAGAATTTCATCATTTGCATAATCACCATAATCCAAACCTCCATAAACTCTCGCTCTAGTTGGTCCAAAACTTCGATAGCCTAGAGGCGGATATTTACATGCCCCTACAAAAGACTCACATTCTTCTTTATTATTAATCATTGGACAAATAATTCCATATGCACCGCCGTCTAATAATCTCATAATCTCTCCAGGGGTATTCCAACTTGCTCTAGCAAGAGGCACCGTATCTGTTGTTGATATGCCCTGCATCATTTGTATAGCCGTTTCTATGCTTTGCAATCCATGTTGCATATCTACAGTTACACAATCCCAACCCGCATTTGCCATAACTTCTGCAGTCCAAGAATTGGGTATATGCAACCAACCACATGCCACAGTATTTTTTGATTTTAATAGTTGTTTTATTTTGTTTTGACGCATTATTTAATTTTTATTCCACCAATCAATAATTGCATTATTAACTAGCTGAGGTTGTTCTAGTGTACTTAAATGTCCACATTCTTCGATAATTTTCAAGGTTGAATTAGGAATAGCTTCTGCCATTTCTTCGTGTAATTTTAATGGACAAATAGTGTCTTCTCTACCTGTTATTATTAAGGTCGGACATTTTATATTTTGTAAATCCTTTGTGCTATCTGGTCTTCCTAATTGCGCTTTAACTTGATTAAAAAATCCATCAACACCTACATTTATTGCCATGTTTAAAACAGTGTCTCTTAATTCTTGTCTTTGAGCATTTTTTGGATGCAACATTGCATCTATTAAAATAGCAGAGGTAATTTCTTTAAATTCGCCCAAATAAGCCATCCCGACAAATCGTTGTTGATTTATTTTAGTTTGCTCTGATGGTTTTTTGTAGTTTGTATTTAATAGAATTAATTTTTTAATTCTCTCAGGTGCCTGTCTAAGTATTTCAAAAGCAATGATACCTCCATAAGATAATCCCATTAAAGATAAATCTCCCGAGTACTCATTTAATATGTCTTTAGCAACTTGTTTTAAACTATTAGAACTACTAATACTTGCAACATAGCAGTCTGCAATTATTATTAAGTCTTTTTTTTGATATTTAAAAAGTGAGGCATCACAAAGAGTCCCCGGAATCATTATTAATTTTTCAGCCACTAGAAAAGACATATTAATTTAATTTTTTAATTTTTGTTTTTATGTGTTTAATTAACCAAAAACAATTTTCAAGTTTTTGGTTAATTTTAACACAAAATAATTCAAATATAAGTTCTTAATACATTAATTCTGGTACCAATGTTTAACTACAATATTATCACCTCCAATACTACTAGAAGCTGCTTGATAATTAGTAGCATTCACAGACTGTTCTAAAATTGGATAATATACCCTTGTTGGAAAAATTCCATTTGTAACTGTCGTTGCAAAAGGTCCAGGAACTATGTTTGGAAGACTTGTTCTTTTATGATCACCCCAAATTTCTATTGTATTGTTAAAGAACATCGCAATCCATTTTTGATTCATCAAAGTAACCAAGGTACCATCCCATGCCACATCTCCTCTTGTTAAAAAATCTGTTGGCTTCGTTAAGTTCCAATAGGATAGATTCGCCGTAATTCCTGCTTCGTAATAACTTTGAGCAGTAGAAGTTGTTATCCAATTTTTGAGTCTCGCCTCAGCTAAAATAAATTGCACTTCTGCATAACTTATGAATACAAAATCTAATAAGCCTTTATTGGCCTGAAACCTTGAAGTGAATTGAGAAGCATTTAACTCTGCATTTCCACCTGTATTTTGCGCTTCCTCCCTTGTTGTTCCGCTTTTAACACCTACATAAGGACCATTAGTTAGAGTTGGATTAGTTGGTTTATTCGCAAAAAAGGCTAAACGTGGATCATCATCTGCATCATTATTAGCATCAACACCGTCTAAAACGCTAACAAATCTCTCTGAGGGACTTAATCCAGCTAAAGCAGTTTTCATAGAGAAACTTGAAGTATTTGGCGCAAAACCTGTAAAATCATAAATTGCAGCTTCAGCATTGCTTGTAATAATTGGATATGTTGAAGCATCAGAAACCATCGTATTTATTTGTGAAACCGCATTTACAGACCCTTTATTAGAAAGTCTTAATAAATAGCGTAACCGCAGCGAATTTGCCATTTTTCTCCATTTCATTAAATCGCCACTAAAAAGAATATCACCACCTAAAACAAACCCTTTGGTGTCGCTTGCAAAAGCAGTATTTGCCTCTTCTAAAAGCGTTAATATCTGTGGATAAATTTCTTGTTGTTTATCGTATATTGGCTGGATGTTATCTAACCCCGTTGCGCCCTGAGAGTATGGAACATCAATCCATAATTCTGTAAGAGTAGCTAGATAGAAAGCATTTATAGTTTTCCCTGCTCCTACATAGGCATTTAGACCATTTTCTTCAGCATAAGAGATAGACTCTTTACTGTCTCTAATTACTTTGTATGCGTTAGCCCAAAACCTACCTAATAAGCTTGCGCCCGAAGCAAAGTCGTAAGCATCTAATTCATTTTCGTTCCTATACACTTTATACTGCATTATTTGATTTGTTAGATACAGCTGAACATTTAAATGTGAGTCGACTGCTCCAAAAATTGAGCTTGGCAGTAGTGATCCAGAAGTTGCTTCTGTTGGTGAATTTTTATCAATATTCATATCCTCAAAGCCTGCTGTACAAGCTGAAAGTAAAATTACACTAAATATTAATACTTTGATTTTATATATATTTTTTACCATGATTCTTTTAATTTAAAATGATATATTTAGGTTGAAACCATACGTTGCTGCCCCAGGAAGTTGACCAATTTCAAAACCAGGCACAAAACTACTTCCATTAAAACTTGATACTTCTGGATCAAAGTGTCTTGCAAAACTATCTCTTGTCCAGGTAGCTAGATTTCTTCCAAATATTGAAAAAGATAATTTATTGAAAGATGTGTTTTTAAAATACGGCAGTAAGTCTACTCCTAATGAAATTTCCCTTAGTTTTAAAAATGTAGCATCATAAGTATTAGCTTCAACATTCGATGCATCCCAATAAGATCTATACCAGTCATAACCTGTCGTAGTTTCTGTATTTTGTGTAAATGATCCGTTGCCATTGCTTACAACACCATTTGGCACAAAATCTTCTTCTCTGTATGGAAGCGTTTCTGTAATAGAGCCAGATCTATATAGCTGAGATCCAGTTCCTGAATAGAATTCACCACCATTTCTATAATCTAGAAATATATTTAAATTAAAATTCTTATATTTAAAATTATTTGTAGCACCCATAGTCCAATCTGGGTTATAGTTTCCTAATTGTTTTATTTCATTGCTCACTTTAGGCCTCATTAAACCACCGATTTTTTGTAAAATAATATTTCCTTGAGGATCTCTCTCAAATCCTCTTCCATAAATATCTCCCATTCTACCACCCGGTCTTGCTTCAATAGTTCCACCACTAGGACCTGATGCAATAATTATTGTCTCAATACCTTCTGTAAGACTAACCACTTCCGATCTGTTTTGTGAAAAGTTAAACGTTGATTTCCAATTAAAATTTTCAGAAACTATTGGCTTTGCTGCCAGAATAATCTCAATACCTTTACTTTTAATTTCTCCTGCATTAAACCTTCTAGAACTTATTCCTGTAGATTGACTAATTGGGGCTGTAAGTATTTGGTCTGTTGTTGAATAATTATATAAATCCACATCAAGATTTAATCTATTCTCAAGTAATCTTAAATCCACACCAAATTCTAAACCTTCTGTTCTCTCGCTTCTAAGATTTTGATCTGTAAGCACGCTAGGGTTTGTAATAGAACCTGGGATTACCCCTAAATTGTAGGCATTATTTATCACTCCTGGTCTTGTACTATTACCTGTTTGCGCGTAACTTGTTCTTACTTTTAAATAAGAGACGAATTCTGGTAATTCAGTCATTTTTGAAATTACAGCACTCAATCCAACAGATGGATAAAAAAAGCTTTGGTTTCCTTTTGGTAATGTAGACGACCAGTCATTTCTTCCTGTAATATCAAAAAATAATTTTTGATCGTAATTTAATTCAACCATACCATAAACACTATTTAGTTGTTTTTCTGTATCAACTTGTGTAAGTAAGGCTGTGTCAGCAGCATTACCTAAGCTGTAAATTCCTGGAAGTGCTAAACTATTGGTTTGAGCTATTTTATTACCTATTGTTTGGCTATATGTACTTGTTCCTAAATTTACCTCTAAACTTAACTTATTAGTAAGTTCTTTCGTGTACGTTGTTAAAAGTTCAGCATTAAATTCTTGTAAACGTAAATCTTGCTCTCTATACATACCGTCTCTAAAAGCTCTTTGCGCTGGTCTTCTAGATTGTCTTCTATCATCATAAGTATCGATACCAACTCTAACAAAAGCCGAAAGATTATCACTGAATTTATAGTTAGTTTTTAAATTACCAAATAACCTGTTATGTCTAAATCCGTTTAAATTTTCATTTACAATCAAATAAGGATTTGTACCCCAAGACAAAAAGTAATTATTAGGATATTGATTTGGTTGACCTGGTAACCAATAATCTTTATAATCTTCAAGACTATAGTTTTTCATTACCCAAAGCATACTGTACATAAGTCCTCCGCTTCCATAACCTACATCTGTAACATTATCAGAATCACTCAAGACATAATTAGCAGATAAGTCGATAGAAAGTTTTTCGCTTAAATTAGCCCCAAGCCTTACTCCAACATTTGTTTTTTTATACTCTGTATTGGGTACAATACCTTCTTTAGAAATTCTTCCTAAAGAAACACGACCCCACACATTATTTTCAGAAAATGAAAGTGAAACATTGTTGTTGTATGTAGAACCTGTTGTAAAAAAACCCTCTCTATCTGCTTTTTGTAAAAATGGTGTTGGTTCTGGGTTAGGATTATTATCTGTTCCTTGCGATATCAATTGACCATCTGTTCGAGGTCCAAAGTTACCTCCCCAACCAGATCTCCATTGATTCGCCAAGGCGCCTCTAGTACCTCCACCACCATACTCGTTTTGCTCATCCCAAAATCTATTAACACTATTTACTGAAAAACCTGTAGAATAGCTAACACCTAATCCTTTTTTATTTTTACCCGATTTTGTAGTAATTACTAATGCTCCATTTGTTCCTCTTTCCCCGTATAATGCGGCCGCTTTTGGCCCTTTCAAAACAGTTACAGATTCAAAATCATCAGGATTAAGATCATTTAAACTGTTACCATAATCAACAGGTAAATCACTTGAAACAGGATTGCCACCTATTCCTATATATGTATTAGATATTAAGGCTCCGTCAACTACAAGTAAAGGTTGATTTCTATCTAAATCTAAAGAAGTTTCTCCTCTAAGTACAATCCTAGAAGAAGCTAAAGCAGAACCAGTACCTGTCACTACCGCTAAACCAGCTACCTGTCCAGATAAGAGTTGTGATATATCACCAATTCTTGACTGATTTATTGATTCAGCTCTTATAGTTTGCGCCGCATAAGATACACTTTCTCTAGATTTACTAATACCAAGTGCAGTAATTACAACTTCATCTAAAATGGAAGAATCTTCAATTAATCTAATAACTATATTCGTTTTCCCTACAATACTGACTTGTTTACTAATATAACCCAAGTAACTCACAACTAAAGTTGTGGCATTGTCTGCAGTTGTTATAGTAAAGTTACCGTCGAAATCTGTAGAAACTCCTTTTTTAGTCCCTTTAACAACCACGTTGGCACTAGGTATTGGATCGCCTGTGGCGTCATCTAATACAGTACCACTAATTGTTTTGTCTATTAAATTTGATTCAGCATACACTACTGAACTTAACATAAAAAACATGATAACACACATACTTAAAGTATGCTTAACTTGAAAGAAGGATTTCAACTCCTTTACTTTTTTAATTTTGCTCATAAATTTAATTTGGTTTGGTTTGATTAATATTTTTGTTTGTTTTACGTGTTGATTTTAAAAAAAATGGTTTTCTACACTTGTTAACATTTCAAATATAATAAAATATTTTATTAAACAATCATTATATGCTAAAATATTTTATTAACTATTTTTTAACTAAAATAATGCTCTATCAATAAAAATAGCTTGGAATTAAGATGTATAACTTATGTAGATTAGAAATGTATCATGTCGGAAGCCTTCAAAAGCATACATGCTCCTGCCTTAGCACCTAAGTATCTTCCTAATGTTGACGCTTTAATCTCGCAGCGTTTTACGGAATCTATTAGGCTGGTTTTTATAATACCTGTTTTCACAGCATCTATAAAAAAATCTTTCACCATTGTATACTCACCACCAATTATGACTAACTCTGGGTCTAGAAGGTTGATAATGTTACCCAAAGACCTTCCTAGCTTATAACCTTGTGCTTGAATTAATTTTATAGAAAGCTCATCACCCTTTAAAACGGCATCAAGTATGTCATGATATTTATAATTTGATAAATTTGCTTTGTTAAAATGTATGGAAATTTGACCATCCGTAATAGCAGTTTTTAGATCACTTAATAAAGCGTTTCCTCCGATTTCTGTTCCTAAGCACCCTATTTTACCACAACTACAAAGCTTTTTTCCTTTTTTAAATTGAGTGTGATTAATATTGCCAGAAACCCCATGACTCCCTTTAACGATGTGTCTGTCTACAATAATACTCAAACCTAAAGTTCTACTCACCTTTACCACTAAAACATTGGCAATACCTTTCGCTTCACCAAGTATTTGTTCAGCGACACCAATTGTTCTTGTATCATTATCGATAATAACAGTAAGATTTATTTTAGACTCTAAATGTTCTTTTAAAGAAATTGATTCTTCAGAAAAATATGCAGATAATTCCCCAAGAGAATCCTGAACAACTTCTTGCATCCCCAAACCAATACCAATAATATATTTTTTACTAATACCAGAGTCTGATAAAGAATTTTCTATAAAGCGTGTAATATTATCTAGACATTCTTTATCTTTTGATAAAACGAAACTTCTATCAATTGATGTATGGATATTGTCTAAATCTACACTAAAGACAATAAGTTGAATAAAATTGGAAAGTATTTCAACGCCAACAACATAAAAGCTACTTTTATTTAGAGAATATGTATAGGGTCTTCTGCCATTCTCTGAAGTTTTTTTCCCTTGTTTTTTTATAATTTTAGCACTAACTAAATCTCTAATTAGAGAGGTACAAATAGGTATACTAACATCAATAAAAATAGCTATTTCAGGAATTGTTAATGCCTCTTCTTGTTTAGAAAGAAGTCGTATAATTTTCTTTTTATTATCAATTTTTCGCCCATTTATTCCACTTTCACTTCCAAACTCTAATAAATCTGTCATTAATTTAATATTAGTATATTATAAATTTAAGATACAAAGTTAAAAAAATAATTTATGAACTGTAGTAATAATCAATTAATATTAGAACCCTAAATTCAGGAAACTCTTTAACTATAAAAGAGCCTCCTAAATAATTTTATAAACATTATATACACCTATTTGATAAATATAATTTTTGATTCAGCAGAAAACATGAAAGTAAAAATTAATTTCTACTATAATCCCAAAGTAGTTTTATCAGTCTTATATGTATAACGTCAGCAAAAAGTGAACTTTTTCACTCAAAATTTAAGAGAGATTTTAATACAAATTTTGCGCAGCCAATTTTTTGAATATATCGATAGTTTGGTTCGAAAACAAATCAATAGAGTGTACAATAACCGTTGTTAATCGTTTGATTTTCAACGGTTTTTTGTTTTTAAGAACTACTATTTTCCAACCTATTTCCTACATTTACGTTATTCAATCTAATTCACTCCTTTTTTAGTCTCTGTTTATAAATCAATAATCGAAAAAATTAAGTTTAATGATTAATAGGAAATAACTATTAAACAAGAAATCAATAAAAATCAATAATGATTAATTTTTTTAAGACGCAAAAAGTAATATAAGAAATAGAAAAAAGTTACAGAAAACTACGGGCATTTATCTAAATGTAAGTTTAACCTAATTGAGAGGTTTAGAAATGATTGAATTAAAGTGAAATGATATGCCTATTGTTTAATAAGTAATTTAAATTTTCTTTTTTATTAATTCTTCTATCCGCCATAAATAAGATTCTGTCAGATTTTTAAAATAAATTGATATTAAGAGCAGGAAGATTACTTTGGCATCTTAAATCGTTCAAAAACTGTAGCTGAAATCGTTGAAGCTGCATCACGAATTTTCGCAGCTTCTATATAATCAATCTGAGAGAAGAAGTGTTTAAAATGAGAGTGGTCTCTAAATTCAAGAAGCACAACCTTATCGGCTTGCATATCAGTAGACAAAGCTTTCGGTTCTTCATCGGATGCGTGAATTATCACCTTTTCTCGGACAAATATAGGTGTAGCGAGCTCAACATAGCGTGAATACCCGACGTGGTCGTTAATAGCGAATTTAGCGAAGACGAGTGTAGACATAATTTAATTATTTTGAAGTAAAGATAGAAGTAATTAATAAATACTACAAATTACAATAAAAATGAAATTTTAACCCAGTTTAAGAGGTTTAGAAATAGCTGAATTGAAGTGAAAGAATATACCTAAGGTTTAGTTACAGTCAGAATTTAATCTATAAAAAGTTTGTTCATTCATTTCAAAATACATTTCTCCACCATCACATTTAAATATGACGGGAGTGATTAATAAATTTCCAAAATTTATATCAACTGTTAGAATACCATTTTCAAATGTGTATGCATAAGGGTTTGGGATATGATTTCCGTCATTTGCTTCGTATGCGTTATACAATGAATCACAATCAACTCTAGTACAATAATAAGTGTATCGCAATCCATCTTTATAAAGATACATTGTATTTCTCTTTGGAGTAGTTCCTTGTGCAATCCATTTACCTTCAATAGTATAAGCTGGTAAAGGATTGTCATCTGATTCATCATCACAGCTACAAGCAAAGATTAACAAAGCAGAAAGTAAGAGTAGTTTTTTATAATTAGATAATTTGGTAGAATATAATAAATATTAGTCTAATCTACTGAAGAATTTTAGAACTAGCTGAACTGAAAGAAGAAGATATGCCATATAAGTAATCGTTTGGCTTTACCAAATTCTAATTCTAATATATTTTAATCTACTTATCTTGACATCAAAATATAAACCATCAAAACCTAAAGAGTTTAATTTATAAATTAGTTTTTTCCGCATAACCTTTTAATTTAAGATGTATATTTAATATTTAGTTGTTTCTTTTTTTTATTGTTTACTATTCTCAATTTAAACTTCAAATACTTTTCCTAATGATAACCATCATCGAATGTTATCTACAAAAACTACAATTAGAACTGTAATAATTAAACCAATTCCAATATAAAATTCTTTTTTTTGTTTCATAGATATTCAAATTTTTGTAGGATTTTAAATGAAAAAGAGCTGAAATTGTCATCACTTCTCCATCGGACATTTTGCATTTTCTATTGCTTGTCTTCTTTTTATTTGGATTAACAAAACTGTTTTTTGGTAATCAAAATGTTATATTCTTTGGTAAAATCGCTTAAAAGACAAAGTCTTTCGATAATTTTAGTGACAAAAATTATAGAGAAAATGATATTATTAGTTTGTTATTTAGAACAATACGTTAATAATTCCTTCTCTATTTGACTAATAATCAGACTCTTTTCTTACCTCGAACTCACGTTAAATAGATATCTGTCTGTCGATCTGTTGATCTAATGAAATAAAGGTTTCTGTTCTAGATACTCCTTGTATATTTTGAATATCCTTATTTAAAAGGTGCATTAGGTCTTCATTATTTTTACATAAAACCTTAATAAAAATTGCGTAATTTCCAGTTGTATAGTGACTTTCAATAATTTCAGGAATCTCTTTCAGTCTTTTTATTGCTGATGAATATAAACTAGAAGAATCTAGAAAAACACCAATAAAAGCAGTTGTTGAATATCCTAAAACTTTTGGATTGATCACCATTCTATACCCGTCAATTAATTTAGATTTCTCTAATTTTCTTAAACGTTGATGAATAGCTGCTCCAGAAACACCTACCTCTCTAGCAATACTAAGAATAGGAGTTCTTGCATCGCTTACTAGGCTTTTAATGATTATTTTATCAATACCGTCAATTTTCATAGATATTCAATTTAGCATAAAGATAAAAAAAATAGAGAATACAAATATGTATTCTCTATTTTAAATATATAATTTAAAAATAAATTTAAGGTTGCATTATAAAATCTTCCATAAATTTAGTGGTATAATTACCTGCTACATAATCTGGATGATCCATTAATTGTCTATGAAAAGGTATCGTAGTTTTTATTCCTTCAATTACAAATTCATCGAGAGCTCTTTTCATTTTATTAATTGCTTCTTCTCTTGTTTGAGCGGTAACAATTAATTTAGCAATCATAGAATCATAATTTGGTGGTATTGTGTAACCTGCATATACATGCGTATCCATTCTTACCCCGTGACCTCCAGGAGTATGTAATGTTACTATTTTTCCAGGGGATGGTCTAAAATTATTATGAGGATCTTCTGCATTAATTCTACATTCTATAGCGTGTAATCTTGGATAATAATTTCTGCCAGAAATTGGCACACCAGCTGCAACTAAAATTTGTTCGCGAATTAAGTCGTAATTCACAACCTCTTCTGTTATTGGGTGCTCTACTTGTATACGAGTATTCATCTCCATAAAATAGAAATTTCTATGTTTGTCAACTAAAAATTCTATCGTTCCTACTCCTTCATAATTAATAAATTCAGCTGCTTTTACAGCTGCGTTACCCATTTGTTCTCTTAACTCATCGGTCATAAAAGGAGAAGGTGTTTCTTCTGTTAACTTTTGATGACGTCTTTGCACAGAGCAATCTCTTTCTGACAAATGACAAGCTTTTCCGTAAGAATCTCCAACAATTTGAATTTCGATATGTCTTGGTTCTTCAATAAGCTTCTCCATGTACATATCATTATTACCAAAAGCAGCTTTACTTTCATGTCTAGCAGAATCCCAAGCATCTTTTAAATTTTCTTGCTTGTAAACAGCACGCATTCCTTTACCACCACCACCAGCAGAAGCTTTTAACATTACAGGATATCCTGTTTCTTTTGCTAATTTTTCACATTCAGCAAAGTCGGCAATAATTCCTTCAGAACCTGGTACACAAGGTACACCAGCTGCTTTCATGGTAGCTTTAGCGTTTGCTTTGTCTCCCATTTGATCAATCATCTTACCTGATGCACCAATAAACTTAATATTATGTTCTTCACATAAATTAGAAAATTTTGCGTTTTCAGATAAAAAACCATATCCAGGATGAATTGCATCTGCATTGGTAATTTCTGCAGCAGATATAATATTAGACATCTTTAAATAAGACTCAGCACTTGAAGGCGGACCAATACAAACAGCTTCATCAGCAAATCTAACGTGTAAACTTTCTGCATCTGCCGTAGAATATACAGCAACAGTTTTTATACCCATTTCTTTACAGGTTCTAATAACACGTAGAGCAATTTCCCCTCTATTGGCAATTAATATTTTTTTAAACATCTGGTTTGAATTTTAGATATTAGAAGTTAGACGTAATAAGTTAAATATTCGATGCACAAATAAATAGCTAGTTAAAATCTCTAACTTTATAATATGTGCCTTTTATCGAACTAAGACGGATCTACTAAAAATAATGGTTGATCATATTCTACCGGAGAGGAATCGTCAACTAAAACTTTAACTATTTTACCGGAAACTTCAGATTCAATTTCGTTAAATAATTTCATTGCTTCAATAACACAAACTGTATCACCAACATTTATTTCTGAACCTACTTCTACGAAATTTGGTTTGTCTGGAGACGATTTTCTGTAAAAAGTACCAATTATTGGAGATTTTACAACTAAATATTTAGAATCATCATCCGCTTTAACAACAACAGGGTCTGGGCTAGCTGTCGAAGCTATAGGGGCTAACGAACTAGGTGCACTAACATATGGTGCCGCTTGCACTATTGTAGTTTCTGTTTTTTCTGTACCTGTTTTAATGGTAATCTTTATATCTTCCATTTCTAACTTTACCTCGCTAGCGCCAGATTTAGCTACAAATTTTATAAGATTTTGAATTTCTTTAATATCCATGCTACTTATTGTTTAGTTGTTTTTTATTTACGAATTATATGCCCATTTTAAATAAATAGCTCCCCAAGTGAAGCCTCCACCAAATGCTGCGAAAATTAAATTATCTCCTTTTTTTAATTGATTTTCGTAATCTGCTAATAAAAGTGGTAAAGTTGCTGATGTTGTGTTACCATATTTATCAATATTCATCATTACTTTTTCTGAGGCAACACCAACTCTGTTAGCTGTCGCTTCTATTATTCTTTTATTTGCTTGATGCGGCACTAACCATTGTATATCTTTTTCTGTAAGATTATTTCTAGTTAGCATTTTTTCTGATACATCTGCCATATTAGAAACTGCATATTTAAAAACAGTTTTACCTTCTTGATATACAAAATGTTTTTTATCTTTTACAGTTTGTTCTGTTGTAGGCATAATAGATCCACCAGCTTCTATTCTTAAAAAATCTCTTCCTATTCCGTCGCTTCTTAAGTACTCATCTTGTAATCCTAAACCTTCATTATTTGGTTCAAACAAAGCAGCTCCTGCCCCATCGCCAAATATAATACAAGTTGCCCTGTCTGAATAATCTATAATCGAAGACATTTTATCTGCACCAATTAAGAGAATTTTTTTATATCTACCAGATTCTATATAGCTAGCAGCAGTAGACATCCCGTATAAAAAACTAGAACATGCAGCTTGTAAATCGTATGCAAAAGCATTTGTTGCGCCAATTTCTGAAGCAACATAAGCAGCTGTTGAAGCAACTGGTAAATCTGGCGTTGCAGTTCCAACAATTACTAGATCGATATCTTCTGGTTTTGTGTTCGATTTTTTTAATAAATCTTGTGCGGCTTTTATTGCCATGTAGGAAGTACCTAAACCTTCGCCTTTTAGAATCCTTCTTTCTTTAATTCCTGTTCTTGACGTAATCCATTCATCATTGGTATCTACATATTTTTCTAACTCTTTATTAGTTAGAATATAATCAGGAACGTATTTTCCTACTGCTGTTATTGCTGCAGTGATTTTAGTCATAAGTAAGATTTAGTTTCTAAGATTTAGAATAATCAAAAGTAGTGAAAAATATTTCACCTTTTTGTTTAAAAATAATCAAAAGAGATAGTTTTTGAGCAAAAAACGTAAAAAAACCCTCAAAATTGAGGGTTTCAGTGTATTTTAAAAAAGATGTTTTTAAACTTCTGCTGTTGCAGATTCTAAAACAACTTGACCTCTGTAATATAATTTTCCTTCGTGCCAGTGAGCTCTATGATATAAATGAGCCTCTCCAGTTGTTGGGTCTGTTGCAATTTGTTGATCAGCTGCTTTATAATGTGTTCTCCTTTTATCTCTTCTTGTTTTAGATATTTTTCTTTTAGGATGCGCCATTTTATGTGTTTTTTTCTGTTATTAAATTCTTTAATTTATCCCACCTTGGGTCTGTATTATCTACAGTTTTCACTTCTTTTATTTGTAATTCTTTTAATTTCTTTAGTGCTTCAGATTCCATGGTACCATCCAAAACCTTTGGATGAATTCTTTTATTAGGAACTGCTAAAACAATCATTTCATAAATAAATTGAGAAACATCTAGTTCATATGCTTCATGAGGTAAAATTAAAATATCCTCATTGTCATTATTATATTCTGGACCAAAATTTACTACTATTGGTAGTTTTGCATCTATTACTTGATGATATAACTCATTTGATATATCACAAGGAACTTCAACAGTACCTTCTGCAGCAAATCCAAGCTCAAATAACGTGCTCTTCTTTACAAATGTTAGCAAAACTTTTATTGATGAACTATTAAAATCATCAAAATTAAAAGTTTCAAAGAACGTATTATCAATTGTGTAATTGAATAGGTGTTTCCCTTCTTTTAACCCTACAAACGGTATCGTGAATTCTTTCAAACCTTTCATTATCAAACATCAATTGAGCGGGCAAAGATACAAAAAAATGTATTTCTGCAATATTTTATATCAAAAAAAATGAATCTTTATTTTTATTTTATAATCAACGGATTATGAGTGAGTTCTAAATACTCTTTTCTAGTTTTAAAAATTTGTATTCCTGTAAATAATGCCTCTGTAAATGAAGACGGATTTGCTTTGTTTTTACCAGCAAGATCGTGCCCTGTTCCGTGATCTGGCGAGGTTCTAACTGCATTTAAGCCTGCTGTAAAATTAACTCCTTTACCAAAAGACAACGCTTTAAAAGGTGCTAAACCTTGATCGTGATAGGTTGCTAAAACGCCATCAAATTGTTTGTATGTTTCTGACCCAAAAAAGCCATCTGCAGCATAAGGTCCGTAAACTAACTTGCCTGTTTCTCTAATTTCGTCTATTGTAGGTTTAATAATTTCGTCATCTTCTTTACCAATTACACCTTTATCTCCACAATGCGGATTCAAAGATAAAACAGCAATTCTAGGTTTATTAATTCCGAAATCTTGCAGTAATGACGCGTGCATAGTCTCTACCTTATTCTTAATTAATTCTGGAGTAATAGATTCTGCTACTTTAGCAATAGGAATATGGCCTGTTATTAAACCAATTCGCAATTCATCCGTCATTAAAATCATTAAGCTTTTACCTTCTAAATTAGCCTCTAAATATTCTGTGTGACCTGGAAAATTAAATGTTTCTGATTGTATATTTTCTTTGTTGATGGGTGCCGTTAACAACACATCAATTGTTTTGTCTTTTAAGTGCGCTACCGCGGATGCTAATGATTTTGCAGCATAATCACCAGAAATTTTAGTTGCAGTACCCAATTCAATTTCAACTTCTTCTTTCCAAATGTTTAAAACATTAATCTTGGAATGATTAATTTGATTTATTGAGGTAATACCGTGAACTGCAGTTTCAATTTCTAAAGCTTTTTTGTGATAGGAAATCACTTTAGTAGATCCAAAAAGTACTGGAGTACAAAAATCTAACATTCTTTTGTCTTCAAATGTTTTCAAAATCACTTCAATGCCAATTCCATTTAAATCTCCAATTGAAATTCCAACGATTATTTTATCAGATTTATCCATATAACTCTTGTAATATTGCTATTTTTGATGTCTACAAAAGTAACAAAATTTTAGGGATATGTTTACAGGAATTATAGAAACACTTGGCACAGTAACAAACGTTGTAAAAGAACAAGAAAATGTTCATTTAACCATAAAAAGCAGCATTACTAATGAACTAAAAGTAGATCAAAGTGTTGCGCATAACGGCGTTTGTTTAACAGTTATTAATATTAATAATGATGAATATACTGTAACCGCCATTAAGGAAACCTTAGATAAAACCAATACAGGAAAATTACGCCGAGACGATATTGTAAACCTAGAACGCGCCATGAAGTTAGGCGATCGATTAGATGGCCATATGGTTCAAGGGCATGTCGATGAAACCGGAATTTGTACAAACATGAAAGATGAAAACGGAAGTACCGTTTGTACTTTTAAATACACATCTAGCAAAGATAACATCACCATAGAAAAGGGATCTATTACTATAAACGGCATCAGTTTAACGGTCGTAAATTCTAAAAGAGATGAATTTAGTGTTGCAATTATTCCGTATACTTGGGAAAATACTACGTTTAAAACCTTACAAGTTAACGATGTTGTAAATTTAGAATTTGATGTAATTGGCAAATACGTAGCAAGATTAACTAATTTGTAAGTTTAATTTTAAAAAACGAAAGAAATTTTAATGGCAACGAAATCCAGAATTAAATACTGTGAAATATGTAAGAAAGATTTCTCAACTATGTATAGAATTCAATATAAGTTGACCAAAAAATGGATTTTTGCATGCAAAGAATGCTTATTGAATTTAAAAAAAGAAAACCCAAATTATGTTTACGGTGGTACTTGGAAAAAATAATTACCCCTTAACTTTCTCTTCCTTTTTATGTAAAAAACGAGTTAATTTCATAGAAAGATCTAGTAAAATAATTTTAGCATTTCCATTTCTTTCGATGTGATACATGGCATCATTTAACTCTTTTTCAATTTCTAGAATATTGCCAGAATGCACAAAAGGGGCAAATTTAGACAGATCAAAGTTAGATTTCGTCTCCATAAACACCAACTGATCAGACTTATAATTTAATAAAAGTGCTTGTCTAAAAAATTGCAAGCAATACTCTAAAAATCTTTTTTGAGTTTCTCTTCCTGTTTTTGAAATCGTATCCGACCAAGAAATTAACTGTTGTACAACTGCTGCATTTCCTTTTGCTCTAAAAGCTGTTCTAATCCAAGCAATAAACCATTCTTCAAAAACTAAATCAGCAGCATCATGTTGCATTAAATGCAATGCTTTGTTAAAGTTTCCTTCTGCTTGATGCGCAATAGTTGCGGCTTCCTTATCTTCTACTTGATGATTTACAATTAATGCATTTTCAATATCTTGTTCACTTAAAACAGGAAAATGTAGTGCTTGACAGCGAGATCTTATCGTATTTATAATCTGTTCTTCATTTTCTGTAATCAGTAAAAAAACAGTTTTATTTGGCGGCTCTTCAATCAATTTTAATAATTTATTGGCAGCAGCAATGTTCATCTTTTCTGCCATCCAAATAATCATAACCTTAAACCCGCCTTCATAACTTTTTAATTGTAATTTTTTTACAACAGCTTCCGCTTCATCAACACCAATTAATCCTTGCTTATTTTCTACGCCAATTTGTTGCAACCAATTAAACAAACTTCCATAAGGTTGTTCTGCAATAAAATGTCGCCAATCTTTTAAAAATAAATCACTTACAGGATGTTTTTTTACAGCATCACTTGTAGTTACAGGAAATGCAAAATGCAAATCTGGATGTTGTAATTTGTTGCATTTTATAGTACAAGAATCAATATCATCAGAAAAATTACATAGTAAATATTGCGCATACGCAATCGCCATTGGCAAGGTGCCACATCCTTCTTTGCCTACAAATAATTGTGCATGCGGCACTCTGCCATTTTCTGCAGATTGTTGCAAATGTTTTTTAATATGTTCTTGACCTATAATTTGGTTGAAAAGCATCTACAAATATAAAAATTTGTTCCGCACTAATTCTAGAATTTATAGCAAATTTTAAACTAATTAAATTACGCAAACGTTATCTTAAATTTTAAGTTATCAATTTTAGTAACCATAAATAAAAAAGTATTTTTGTTAAAAATATCAACAATAATGAAAACACTAAAAGATTTTAATTTCGAAAATAAAAAAGCGATTATACGCGTAGACTTTAATGTGCCTTTAAATGATAAATTTGAAGTTACAGACGCTACTAGAATTGAAGCTGCAAAATCTACTATTATTAAGATTTTAGAAGACGGAGGAAGTTGCGTTTTAATGTCTCATTTAGGTCGTCCAAATGGAAAACAAGACGAATTTTCTTTGCGTCATATTGTACATGAAATTACAACTATTATTGGAGTTAATGTAAAGTTTGTTGATGATTGTATTGGCGCAAAAGCAGAAGAAGCTGTTGCCAATTTAGAAAATGGCGAGATTTTAGTATTAGAAAATCTTCGTTTTTATGCAGAAGAAGAAAAAGGTGATGTTGCATTTGCAAAACAACTTTCTAAATTAGGAGATATTTATGTAAATGATGCTTTTGGAACGGCACACAGAGCACATGCATCTACAACAATTATTGCGCAATTTTTTGAAGGAAATAAATGCTTTGGTAACTTATTAGCAAGAGAAATTGAAAGTATTGATAAAGTTTTAAACAACTCTAAAAAACCAGTTTTAGCAATTTTAGGAGGCGCAAAAGTATCTTCAAAAATTACGGTAATTGAAAATATTTTAGACAAAGTAGATCATGTAATTATTGGTGGCGGAATGAGTTTTACCTTCGTGAAAGCACAAGGCGGAAAAATTGGAAACTCAATTTGTGAAGACGATAAAATGGAATTAGCGCTTGAAATTTTAAAACAAGCAAAAGCTAAAAATGTGCAAGTTCACATACCTGTTGATGTAGTTGCTGCGGATGATTTTAGCAACGATGCAAATACACAAATTTGTGATGTTGATAAAATTCCTGATGGATGGGAAGGCGTTGATGCTGGGCCAAAATCTAGAGTTATTTTTGACGAAGTTGTAAACCAATGTAAAACGATTTTATGGAACGGACCTTTAGGTGTTTTTGAAATGGAATCTTTTGCTGCCGGTACCATTGCACTTGGACATTCTATTGATAAAGCTACACAAAACGGAGCCTTTTCTTTAGTTGGTGGTGGAGACTCTGTTGCTGCTGTTAAACAATTTGGTTTTGCTGATAAAGTAAGTTATGTTTCTACCGGTGGTGGCGCAATGCTAGAAATGCTAGAAGGTAAAACCTTGCCAGGAATCGAAGCGATATTGAAGTAATAATTTGAGTATTTGTTTGTTTAACTCTTATAATTAATGATTTTTAATTCATTATCAAACATGAATTAAAATAAAAATGTCAAAATTAACTCGTCGAAGCTTACTATAAAAATTATCAAAGCATGTAATTGTTAAAATTACATGCTTTTTGTTTTATTCAGTTTTAGTTTTTATTTTAGCTCTTTAATTTACAGTAAAACACATAAACATTTACACGTTTACACAAATTCATGAAATACACAAAATTACCAAATACAAATACAAAAGTTTCTAAAATTTGTTTAGGAACCATGACTTGGGGAAATCAAAATACAGAAGCTGAGGCCTATGAGCAAATGGATTATGCTCTTGAAAAAGGGGTGAACTTTTTTGATGCTGCAGAGTTATATCCTGTTCCTGCAAATGCAGAAACCTATGGAGAAACAGAAAGAATTATTGGAAATTGGTTTCAAAAAACAGGTAATAGAGACAACGTTGTTTTAGCTAGTAAAATTGCTGGTGGTGGCGATTATACTGCCCACATTAGAACAGGCGGGTTTAACAGACAAAACATTACAGAAGCACTAGAAGGAAGTTTAAAACGATTAAAAACAGACTATTTAGATTTGTATCAATTACATTGGCCAGATCGTGGTGTAAATTGCTTTGGTGTAAGAGATTATCCTTTTAAAACATCTTCTAAAGAAGCAGAAAAACATTTAGAAATCTTAGAAACTTTACAAGATCTTATCAAACAAGGAAAAATAAAACACATCGGTTTGTCTAATGAAACGCCTTGGGGAACCATGAAATATTTACAAACTTCAGAAGCGCATAATTTACCAAAACCCGTAACTATTCAGAATTCCTATTCTATGATTCATAGAGCATATGAGGTAGGTTTAAGCGAAGTTTCTATGCGAGAAGACATTGGTCTATTAGCATATTCTCCTTTAGCACAGGGTGTTTTATCTGGTAAATATTTAAACGGAATTTTACCTAAGGGCGCAAGAGGAACTTTGTTTCCACGGTTTATTGCTAGATATAAAAATGATGCGTCAGAAAAAGCAGTGATAAAATATTTAGAAATTGCAAAAAAACATAATTTAACGCTTACACAAATGTCTCTAGCTTTCGTTAATCAGTTGCCATTTGTAACTAGTAATATTATCGGAGCAACAAAAATGAGTCAGTTAAAAGAGAATATTGAGTCTATTTATGTAGACTTATCAAATGAAATTATTGCTGAAATAAATACGGTTCATGCAGAAATTCCTAATCCTGCGCCTTAGGTTATAAGTTGGCAGTTTCAGTTTTCAGTAGGCAGTAAAAAAAATCCGAAGTAATTATTTTACTTTGGATTTTTTTTATTCATTATCTAAAAAGAAAACCTTAATGACTTATAGTATATAAAAATTCTCTAACAACTTCGCCTGCATTATAGAACGATTCAACAATAAAAAGAATAGAAAATATTGCGATACTAAAATTTAAAATTGTTTTTTCTTTTTTTGAGAATGTCTGATATTTTACAATCAACTTATCAATAAAAAAATCACTTTCTTTCGTTTTCATCATTTTATTTTAAATTTTAATTACGCCATTATCCTTCAACAAATATTCTTCTCTACTCTCTTTACAAGTTGCAAAACCTTGTTCGTTAAATTTTAAACGATGTCCATATTCGCTAACCCATCCAATTTGTTTTGACGGATTTCCAACAACCAACGCGTATGGTAAAACCTCTTTTGTAACCACTGCTCCGGCACCTATAAAAGCAAATTCGCCAATAGTATGGCCACAAACAACGGTTGCATTTGCGCCAATAGTTGCGCCTCTTTTTACAATCGTTTTTAAATACTCATTTTTTCTAATAACCGCACTTCTAGGATTTATTACATTTGTAAACACCATAGACGGGCCTAAAAAAACATCGTCTTCGCAAATAACACCCGTATAAATAGAAACGTTATTTTGCACTTTTACATTTTTCCCCAAAATAACATCCGGAGAAATTACCACATTCTGACCAAGATTACAACTTTCGCCAATAACGCAATTAGACATAATATGACTAAAATGCCAAATTTTTGTGCCTTTACCAATAGTGCAATTAGCATCTATAATTGCTGTTTCATGTGCAAAATAATCCATATAAAAATTAATATTATAAATTGTTACTTTCTTGTTTTGTGCAAATTTCTTTAGCAGATGATGTTCCAATTCGGTCAACACCCAAAGAAATCATTTTTAAAGCCGTACCGTAATCTCTAACACCTCCCGAAGCCTTTATTTGCAATGGTTTTGCGTTTTCAGAAATAAGTTTTATGGTTTCGAAAGTAGCGCCATTTGGCTTGCTCTCTTCTGTTTTAAAAAACCCTGTTGATGATTTTACAAATACTTTTTTAGCAGCATTCTCATCAAAATTTGTAAGAACAACTTCTTTTATCAATTGTGAAATTACAATAATTTCTTCTGATGTTAGGGCCGCAACTTCTATAATCCATTTTACAACTTTGTTATTTTCTAAACACAATTTTGTAGCGGCAAAAACCTCCGCTTTTATCAAATTGATTTTTCCTTCTTTAAAAGCCTTATAATTCACAACAAAATCAAGTTCGTCAGCTTGCAAGGCAATTGCTTTTTTAGCTTCTTCTAACTTCAGTTCTTTGGATGAGTTTCCTTCTGGAAAATCGATAACAGTTCCTATTAAAACAGTCGCATTTAATTTTGTAAACATTTCTTTTGCTAAAGAAATGTATTTAGCGCGAATCATCACTAACTTATAATCGTGTAAAATGGCTTCATTTAGTAAATCAACGACTTTTTGTTGATTCTTTTCTTCAGAAATATTGGCCTGAGATGCTGTTTTTAAATACGTCGCATCTAAAAATTGATTGATTTTCATAAACTCAAAAATACGGAATAATAAAAAACCCCAACTAAAAGTTGGGTTCAATTTTTAATTTACTTGAAAAGAAATGGGTAAGGTATATTTAACTTTTACAGATTTCTCTCTTTGTTTTCCGGGAGTAAATTTTGGAAGTTTTTCTATTAATTGTTGCGTTTCGTTTTTTAATTTATAGTGTGGCGCTCTTATTTGAATGTCAACTACATTACCTTGATTATCGATAATAAATTGCGTCTGAATTTTATATTTTCCGGGGTTTAAACCTATTTCTCTTGCCAACTCTATATCAAAATTACGTTGTACAAATTGCTTCATTTTTTTTTCAAAGCATATTTTATTTTCTTCTTTTAGTAAGCCCTCACAACCTTTAAAAACAGGTGCATATTCTATATTTATAAAAGGTACTGTTTCTATTAATTCTTCTTTAGGTTCTTTAGCTATATAAACTTTATTTATATCAAACTTAATTGGTTTATTTAAAGGTTCGTTTATAATAACTGTTTGAGTACTAAGATTATCTCCCTTTTCAATTGGTTCATCAGGAATAAAAACATCCACAATTTTTGGTTTTGGAATATCTTTTACTTCTCTTGTAAATTGAATAACTTGATCTGATTGAAAAACAACAATTTCTGTAGGATAAAAATCTACAACTGCAAATTGCTTTTGTGCCGTTTTATGCTCTAAAGTTAGGTAAACTATAAAAAGCACTAATACAAGGCCTAACTGAGTGAAAATGTTAGAGAATTTTTCTAATTGTTTGGTTGGTAGTTTTTTTAAGTTTTTCATAATTAGAAAGTTTTTAACTGTTAAGACTTTCCTAAACCAAAGAATGTGCCATAAAAAAACAGCATCAAAAATATTGATGCTGTTTTAATTATTAAAATATCTTTTAAAATTATTTTACATGTTTTTCGGCTACTTTTTCTAACTCATCATACCAATTTTGACCAAATTTACGAACCAAAGCTTGTTTTACAAACTTATAAACAGGCACTTGTAACTCTTTTCCTAACGTACACGCATCATCACAAATTTCCCATTTATCATAATTTACTGCCGAAAATTGGCTGTAATCTTTAACCCTTATTGGGTATAAATGGCATGAAACTGGTTTTTTCCAACTAATTTCTCCTTGATTATACGCTTCTTCAATGGCACAGAGCGCTGTGTTTTTTTTATCAAAAATTACATAAGCACAATCAGCACCATCAATTAAAGGCGTTTCTAATTCGCCCGAATCACTAGTAACCCAAGTTCCTACTTTTTCAATAACCGCAATACTCTTTTTTCGTAAAAAAGGTTTTATCTTCGGATAAATTTCTTCTAGAATTTTGGTTTCTTCTTTCTCTAAAGGTGCACCAGCGTCACCGTTTATACAGCAAGCCCCTTTACAGGCAGTTAAATTACAGACAAAATCTTTTTCGATAATGTCTTCAGAAACAATTGTTTTTCCTAGTTGAAACATATCCGCAAAAATAAGATTATTTTTTTCTACTTTTTACCAATTTCGTAAAGTTAGTTGACTAATTTTACAGAAAATTTAATTCTTTTATTATGGACTTTAACTACAAAGAAATTTTAACTGCTTTTATGGTTTTGTTTGCAGTAATTGATATTATCGGAAATATACCAATCATTATAGATTTACGTAAAAAAGTAGGGCATATTCAGTCTGAAAAAGCATCTCTAATTTCTGGTTTAATTATGATTATCTTCTTGTTTTTAGGACAAAGTTTATTACAATTTATTGGTATTGATGTAAATTCTTTTGCGGTAGCAGGTTCTTTTATTCTGTTTTTTATTGCTTTAGAAATGATTTTAGGAGTTACTTTATATAAAGACAATGGCAATAATGGAGCAGTAACTGCAACGGTTTTTCCTCTTGCGTTTCCTTTAATTGCTGGCCCAGGTAGTTTAACTACACTACTTTCTTTAAGAGCAGAATTTGCTGTACAAAATATTATAATCGCTATAATTTTAAATGTTATCTTTTTATACATCGTTTTAAAAACTTCTTCCAAAATAGAACGTTTAATTGGTGCAACCGGGATACAAATTATTCGTAAAGTATTTGGTGTAATTTTACTCGCTATTTCTGTAAAACTATTTACTCAAAATATAAAAATGCTTTTTATCTAAATGATTTTTGATGCTTTAATTATTGGTGGTGGTGTTTCTGGAATGCAATGTGCGCTAGTTTTAGGTTCTGCAATAAACAAGCCTTTTGCTGCGGATAAAAAAATAGCAATAATTATACACCAACGCTCTTCTCATTTAGAAAATGCGTTGTTTAATAATGTTTTAGGTTTACAGCCTAAAACACTAGGAAAGGATGTTTTACATACTGGAAAAGAGCATTTAGCTACTTTATACCCCGCTATTTCTCAAATAGAAAAGGACAAAGTTTTATCCGTAGAAAAAATTAATGGCCTTTACACCGTCGTAACTGCTAAAAATAGTTATCAATCTAAAATTGTAGTGCTTGCTCTAAATTATTCAAAACCATTTTTAATTAAAGGTTTAGAAGCCTTTATTATTAAGCATAAAAAAGCAGAACCTAATAAAGATAGAATTCAATTTAGAAATGAAGATCACTTAATACAACAAGGCTTGTATTGTTGTGGCACAATTGCGGGATGGAGAAGTCAATTTGCAATAGCCGCAGGAAGCGGAGCTAGTGTTGCTACTGATATTCTTACACTTTGGAACGAAAACAATTCAACAAAAATTCACGATAAAATTTGATGAAAATCATATTTTAAACCTTTTTATTCTTTAAATTTATGTACGTCAAAATACGCGGTTACCATTTATTTGCAATAATTAATTTCTTGACTATTTATTGTTTAAAATTTAAAGCGCTAAAAGTTGAAAATTATATTGGGTGCTTGGTAAAGTAAAAGAACTTTAACAATGTATACGCATTAACATCAAATAATATTTAAAGCCAAGGAGCAGCAAAATATCTAGGCAAACTACTTAAAGTTATTAAATATATCTTTCTTAAATACACTATATAGAAAAGCTAAATTGTCTCGTTAGCAGGACTTCTTTAATTGTCAAGTTAGTTTAAACTCGATCTCTCAATATAAATTAATAAAATTAGCTATTTAACAATACTGAAACATGACGGGTATTTATAATTTCCCCCAATTATGAAACATGAAATATTTAAGCAATTTATATTACTTGCGATTTCTTCAATAGAATTATACTTTTCGGGTCTAAACTTAATAACAATATAAGGTCTTTATTAGATAGGTTAAATGTTATGATCTTTTTTACCTGTTTTTTTCCTTTCTTTATTTTGTCAATAAATTTACTTATTAAGGTTACCAAAGCTACTTTGAAAATTGTTAGATTTGAAATGCTGCATTTTAAAAGTACTAACTAATTTGTAAATTTATTAGTTAGACGAGCATTCTAAAAAAGTAAAACATTAATGTTTAGTAGGCAGTTATTTGATTAAAAATAATAAGCTGTTTTAAAATACAAACAATTATAATTACAAATAAAAGTAAAGCAAATTCAGTAAGATTCGTTTTATTAATCTACTAAATTACATCTCGCAACCTGGTAAAATAAGAAAATTACCTATTGAATGACTTTATGTAATTTAATAATTTTGTGAAAAATAAAAGAACTCAATCTCTGTGAAAAATCAATACTGATTTAAAACAAAGCAAGAGTTGCTTTTAGATTTATTAGAATAAAAGTTTCCCCAATATATTAGATTGAAAACTAAACTACTAGTTAGTTTAGTTTTTTTAAATTCAAATCTTAATTCTTATTTATAATTATATATTTTCCCAATATGTTTTTAAAGAAAAGCCAAACTGCTAACATAGTTTGGCTTTTAAAATTTTAAATTTATTGAAATCTACCATCAAATTATAATTTAAGAAAATTACTTATTGGTTAACTCATATATCTAAAATATATTTGTTATATATTAACTTAGTGTTTTTAGATAAAAGAACTTAATTGTAAATAAAAAATAAAGTAAGATCACTTTTAAGAATATAAATCAAAATTATCCCCCAATATTTTACAAATAAAAGCTATACTATACCCCCATAGTTTAGCTTTTTTAGATTTAGGATTTTCTAAACTCTTTTTTCAAGGCCATACTTTAATTCTTCTCTTAAGTATATATAAGATTTAAAAATGAATTAACTTAAAATTTCCCCAATGAAAAAAGCAAAAGATAGTTTACAAGATTCTAACAACCCTAATATAGAACTTTTTACAATTTCTCTTAGTTTAATAATTTTAATAACGAGTATAACTTTTTTAGTAGAGGGTATTCTAATAATTTAAAATTATCCTCGAATGCATTAAGACGAGCTGAAACCTATTCTCAAATTATAAACTAAGAAAATTACTTATTGTTTAACGCTGCATTTTTAAATATCTTTAAATTCAATTATTTATGAACCCTTTAATTTTATCTCCATGAAAGTAACACAAGAAAATTTCCAAGATTCCAACGATTCAAAAATCAATTATTTTAAAATTTCACTTAGTTTGATAGTTATTATGACTAATATAACTTTTTTAGTAGCATCTATCTTCTAAGAATTTAGACATACAGAATTTTGTGAAAAAAATTTAATTAGGAATTAAAATCTAATAAAGCCTGCTTTTTTATAAAGAATATATACTGCATAAAATATTAGAAAAGCTTAATTATCCATGTAATTTATCTTTTTTTATTGCTGATTTTAGTCAAAATTTTTTAAAAATAATACGAGTTGTTTCTTGTGAAGATAATACTTTTTAGTCAAGTTTTTTAAGACTTTCTATTAATTCGTCAAGCCCGTTAGCTTTATCAAAAAAAGCAAAAGCTCCATACTCTAAACAAATTCGTTGTAACTCTAAGCTTATGGAAAAAACAAAAACTTTCGTTTTTTTTTCTTTTTCTTTGAGCCATTTTAATAGTTCTATTCCATTTCCATCTGGCAATTTTAAGTCTAGTATCAATAAATCAAAATGATTTTTATCCAAAATAGAAATTGCTTCTTGTAACGACCCTGTTAAACATACATGGTTAATACCATTAACCTGTTTTGTTGCGTTAACGATATTCTTTCCAATAAAAAAATTATCTTCTACTATTAATAAGTTGCCTGCTATTGATTTCAAGGTAAATTTTGATTCTAGGATAATTACAAATCAAAAATAACAGCTTTATACAGATTGGAAGATAAGCAGAATGCTTAACATTTTATTTTATACAAACTCAAGTAATATTAAATATCTAGCGAAGTTAATCCTTTTTGTATTGCATATTTTGTTAATTCAGGAATGGTATATAACTCTATTTTTTTCATAATATTATTTCTATGAACATCCACTGTTTTTGAGCTTAAAAATAAAATATCTCCTATTTCTTTAGAAGATTTACCTTCTGAAATCAATTGCAAAACTTCTTTTTCTCTTGCGCTCAAGGGTGTTTTCAAGATAGCTTCGCCCTTTTTAAGCAAAGTGAGAAACTCTTGATTAATCTCTTTTGAAAGGTATTTTTTATTTTCCATTACGGTAGTAATCGCTACAATCAATTCATCTGCATCTCCATCTTTTAATAAGTAGCCAAATGCACCTGCCTTAAACATACCTTGAATAAATTGCTTGCCAGAATGCATAGAAAGACCTATTATTTTTATTTCTGGATGGTTTTTGTGAATTTGCCTTGCAGCTTCTATGCCGTTTAAACCTGGCATTGCTACATCTATTACAAGAACGTTTGGCAGTAATTTTGCGCATATTTTTATAGCTTCTCTACCGTCGGAAGCTTCGCCAATTATATGCATGTTTGTTCTTTGTTCTATAATATTTCTCAAACCATCTCTAAGTAATTTATGGTCGTCTACTAATATTATTTTAATTTCGCTTTTGTAAGTCATTTACCTAAAGGTATAAAAATTTTAACTGTTGTTCCTATGTTTTTTTCTGATACTATCTTAAACTCTCCTTGTATGTTTCGAATACGTTCTAGAACAGTAAACAAACCAAAACCTGAACCTGAATGATTTTGAAAGTTATTTAGTACAGAAGTATCAAACCCAACACCGTTGTCGGTTATAAAAATATCAACACCAAAGTTGTTTTCATCAAAATCTAAAGTTATTAAAGATGCCTTTGCATATTTTATGGCATTATTTATTACTTCTTGTATACTTCTATACAGTAAAATCGATTTTACATCACTAAGTTTAATATCGACTGCGCTGCAATTAAGCAAACACTTTACCTTGTGAGTAGCTTCTACATCCTCTAACAACCAACTTACTGCATCAACAATACCTAATTGATACAATACCGGTGGCGAAAGTTCGTAGGTAATTTTACGACTATTTTCTAAAGCTTCAGAGATATGTGTTTCAATAAATTTTAAATCCTTATCAATCTCTTTTAACTTCGGATTTTTTTTAAGCTCATTAATTTTCATTTTTGAAATAACTAAAGACTGGCTCAGATGGTCGTGTATATTTGATGCGATTTCTTTTTTTTGTTTTTCCTCTATCAAGGTAATTTCTGTAGTCAATTTTTGAAGTGATGTTTGGTATTCTTGAATCTCTTGACCTGCTAACATCCATTGTGTAATGTCTTGCGAAACACCTCTTCTACCAATAATTTCTTTTTTACTGTTGTATAAGGGTTCCCCTATATTTCGTATCCAACGTACTTCGTTTTTAATATTTGTTAACTGTAACTCAATATCAAAAGGAATTCCTTTAGTAGAGAGAATTATTGTTGCTTCCACTAGTTTTTTTCTAGACACTTCGTCATAAAAAGTAAGAATTACATCAATTTCTGGAACTCCTTTTTTAGGATCAGTACCATAAATTTCATGAACGGCATCAGACCAAAAAATTACATCTGTTTCATTCTTGTAATTCCAATAGCCAATTTTTGCCATTCTACCGGCTTCTTTTAACGAGTATTCCTTTTCTTTTACCAACTCTAAAGAAGTCTGAATTTTTTGTTTAGAAAGTTCTAATTCAATTTGCGCCCTCTTTATATCTGTAATATCCTGTACAACACCTCTTCTACCTATTATTTCTGTGTTTTCGTTAAAAATAGGTTCCCCGAGAACACGAACCCATATGTGTTCTTTTTTAAAATTAATTAAGTACAACTCTAAATCATAAGGAATTCCTTTTATATCTATATTTTCAATAGCAGCCTGAATCTTACTTCTAGATTCTCCCAAACATAAATTAAATAAAGGTGTTAAAAGTGGTTTAGAGTTTTGTTTCATTCCAAAAATAGTAAACATTTCTTCCGTCCAATACAAGTTATCTTCTTTCGTAAATAACTCATAGGCTCCAACTTTTGTCAATCTACCAGCTTGCTTAAACAAAAACTCACTTCTCTTAACTATTTTTAAGGATGCTTCTAACTCTCTTTTCGATTGTTTTATTTCTTCTTGATCATTTTTTAAGTCGGTAATATCTCGTATAATGCCTCTACCACCAGTAATTTCGTTTTTCTCATTATATAAAGGTTCACCAATATCTTGTACCCAATGTTTTTTGTTTTTAAAATTTATCAATTGCAATTCAGTATCATAAGAAACTCCATTAACAATTAACTCATATATTGCTTTGATACGTTTTTGTCTAGATTCTTCATTAAAACAATTAAGAATTACATCATTATCTGGCATACCGTCTTTGGGTTCACTGCCAAAAATTTTATGAATAGCTTTAGACCAACTAATTTTATCAGTTTTCTTATCATAAACCCAGTAGCCTATTTTGGCCATTCTACCGGCTTCTTTTAGTAAGAATTGGTTTTCGTCTACTAGTTTATCTAAATTATCTTGAATTATTTGTTGTCTTTTTAACTTGCTTTTTACAACCGTTATTAAATCAACTGTGTTAAAAGGTTTTATTAGATAATCATCTGCACCCATATTCATCCCTTTCCTTAGGTCTAGCAATTGAGCTTTTCCAGAAAGGAAAATAAAAGGGATTGATTTAGTAGCAGGTAATTTTTGAAGTTCAGCTAAAAACTGATACCCATTTAATTTAGGCATAGAAATATCTGAAATAATTAAATTTGGTAGCTCTTTTTTTGCTTGTTCTAATCCTTGTGCACCATTTTCTGCGAAAATTACTTCAAAATTTTCGAATTGAAGGATATCACAAACTTCTTCTCTTATACTTTTTGAGTCTTCAACTACTAAAATTTTAGTCATTATTATTATTTCTTTTTGGAAGGTTGAAATAAAATGTAGTTTCTTTATTGAGAATACTTTTCACGTGTATTTCTCCTTTATAATTTAAAATAATTTTCTCGACAATACTTAATCCAACTCCTGAAGATTTAGTTGGTTCAATTGCTTGAAACATTTCGAATACTTTTTTATAGTATTTTGAATCTATTCCAATACCGTTATCTTTTATTGAAAAAATATAGTCTTTTTCTGTTATTTCACAATCCAGTGTAATCAGACCCTTTTTTTTATCATTATAATCTATTGCATTCTGTAGTAGAATTTCAAATACTTTTTCCAACATTTTTTCATCTGCAAAAAGAGTGGGTAATTTATTATGTATTGTAATTGTAATATGTAAAGGCACCTCTAGTTTATCCATCACCTTTTTTACAATTGTATGCGTATTGACTAGGTTATCCTTAAACAAAGATGCTGATATATTTCTATACTGTTCTAATCTTACTAGTAATAACTCCATTCTTTCTACCTTTTCGCCCATAAGGTGAATCTTACTATTAGAATCTTCAGAAATGTTCGATTCATCTAATTCTTCTTTCGTCCATACTAATAAATCGGAAACATTTCTTTTTGGAGATTTTAATTCATATGACATTAAATGTACATAATTATCTAATTCTTTTTTCTGGTTTTGAAGAACTTTTGATAATGTAGCCGTTATTTCAATAATTTTTTGGTTTGTAGTTAATTTCTTTCTTATTTTATTTTCAACAGCATTCAATAAATCATTTACGTTTATTGGTTTTGTTAAATAATCTTCTGCCCCTAGATTCATTCCTGCTCTAATATCTTCTTTTTCACCTTTTGCAGAAAGAAAAATTAATGGAATACTCGTTGTTTTCGGCTCCTTTTGTAATTTTTCAAACATTTCAAAACCGTTAATCTTGGGCATCAATATATCAGAAATTATAAGATTTGGATTCTCTTTTAAAGCCATTTCAAAACCGATTTTCCCGTTTTCTGCCTCAAGAACCTCATAACCCTCCATTATTAAAATATCGCAGACTTCTTCTCTTATTGCAAATGTATCTTCAACAATTAATATTTTATACATACTTATGTGTTTAAAATTTTTACAATAAAGGTTGTTCCATTACCTAAACTACTCTTAATAATTATTTTTCCTTTTATTGATTTTACGGCTTCTTTTACAATTGATAAACCCAAGCCTGTTCCTTGAATTAAATCTACATTTTTCCCTCGATTAAAAGGAATAAATATACTTTTAAATTCAGACTTTGGAATTCCAATTCCAAAATCTGTAATCGATATAACGGTGTATTTTTCTTCGGATGATAACTCTACAACAACCTTTTTAGCCTCTTGAGAAAATTTTAAAGCGTTACTAAGCAAATTAACAAAAATATTTCTCCCTAATTTTTCATCAATAAAAATACCCCCACTTTTTAAATTTTCAATATCAATTAGTTCTATCTCGTGGGATTCTTTAGACGAACTAGCAACTTCTTCAATAATATCATAAATAAAATTTCCCAAATTTATAGATACCGGATTGTTTCTCATTTTACCAGCCTCAGCCTGACCAACAATTAACATATCATCTAGTAATTGTGTCATATGTAAAACTTGGTCTTCTATTTTATGCAATTTTTTCTTGATTACACTTGGCGTTATTTTATCTCCATACCTTTTAATATAACCCGCCGCAAAATTAATAGCAGACAAAGGGGTTCTAAATTCATGAGAGGCTGTTGACACAAATTTCGTTTTTAATTGGTTTAATTCTTTTTCGCGTTCTAATGATTCTTTAAGGGTCTTGTTTAACTGATTTAGCTCATGTTGGGCTTCTTTTAGTTCAGAAACATCTACGCCATAACCTATAACGTAATGAAATATATCATCAATAAAAACCGGATAGAACTTGCGCATTATATAAAAGTCTTTACCATCTCTATGGTACTTATCTAACCAATCTGTTTGCTCTTTATTTTGAATTACTTTATTAAAAACATCTCGTCTACCTTGAGCCAAAGACTTATCTATGTTTTTTAAATCACAATAATCAAAATCGCTTTTTCCAATCATCCATTTTCTGGTTTCAACATTACGAATCCCCTTTGGGTTTACATATAAATAATTATGATTTATATCGAAAACAGCAATGTCTGCAGGAATATTATCTAATACCGTTTCATTAAACTTTTGTTTATCAATTTCATAATTATCATTTTTACTAATATCTGTAAAAGAAATGCCCACCCTGTTTTTGGAAACTCTCCACGAAGTAACATAATAATATTTATCAAATTCCGTACTATAATTTTTGAAACTAATCTGCTTTCCTGTTTTGTCAACACTTGCAACAGAACTCAACCAATCCGCTTCTATTTTGCCAATTACTGAAGACCCTTTTTTATTTATTAACTGCTCCTTGGGTTTGCCTAAAAACTTTGCAAAGGAAAGATTTATATCACGTATATAGAAATCGATAGGTTGGTCATTCTTATTATAAATAAGTTCTATAACTTCAACCATTTCTGCCATATTATCAAAGAATATTTCATATTCTTGATTTTTTGAAGCCTCAATATGAATCTTTTTCAGAGCAATGAGCTCCTTCTCCAATTCTTTATATGAAAGTTTACTCATTCATGTTTATATTAACCGCAATAAGCGAATTAAATTTGGTTAAATTCTAATTTTAAACATTAATAGTGTCCTACCCTAAAACACTTTTGCAGACTAAAATTACCTTTTTAAAATTTTTACCACAAAGGTCGTTCCCTTAACTAAACTACTCTTAACAATTATTTTCCCTCCCATTAAATCTACTGCTTCTTTTACTATTGATAAACCCAATCCTGTTCCTTGGATTAAATCAGCATTTTCTCCACGAAAAAATGGAATAAATATACTTTGAAATTCAGACTTTGGAATGCCAATTCCAAAATCTGTAATCGAAATAACAATGTATGTTTTTTCTGATGATAATTCTACAGTAACTTTTTTAGCATCCGGAGAAAATTTTACGGCGTTACTGAGCAGGTTTTTAAAAATATTTCGTCCTAATTTTTCATCAATAAAAATAGTGCTAGATGTTAATTTCTCTTTATCAATTAACACTATTTCGTGAGACTTTTTACAAGAGCTATCTAGTTCATCAATTATTTCGTTAATAAAATAGCCCAAATTTATGTGCAAGAGATTTTTTTTCATTTTACCCGCCTCTGCCTGACCAACAATTAAAATGTCGTCTAATAATTGTGTCATCTTTTCAACCTGACCTTCTATTTTAGCGAGTTTATTTTCAATCATACTTGGCTCCATTTTAGTCCAAAATCTTTTAATAGAGCCTGCTGCAAAATTAATTGCAGCTAAAGGGGTTCTAAATTCATGAGAAGCTGTTGAAACAAATTTTGTTTTTAATTCGTTTAACTCTTTTTCGCGCTCTAATGATTCTTGAAGGTTTTTATTCAACTCACTTAGTTGATCTTTCGATTTTACCTGTTTATTTGCTTGAGCATCAAGTAATTCATTTACTCTCGTTAAGTTTTTATTAGCTATAATAAGATCGTTGTTCTGTTTTGTTCTTATTTCTTGTAATTGCAAGTTTTCGTAAATAACACCAGCCAAATTACAAACAAAAACCAGTGTTGTTATATGCTCTTCATTGAAGTTATTAGGAAATATACTAGAAAAACCAAAAGCGCCAATTGGTCTGTCATTACTTATTACAGGCAACCACAACCTCGACCTAACAACAAAAGCTCTTTTACTATCAAATGAATCACCAGAGCTATCATTTAATGTATCTTTAATATATAACATTTCTCTTGTCTTAAAAACCCAGCCTGGATGCCTATCCATGGCAGTTCTTTCTGCTTCGTGTTTTTCAACTTCACTAAACCCTTTAGCGTTTATTATTTTGAACTTTTTGGTTTCAAAATTATATAAGTATAAACCTGAGTATTCAACTTTTACGATACTCGTTACTATTTCATCAACAGTATTCTCTAGAGCAGATAGATTTTTTATTGAAGACAAGCTTGTTGCAATTTCTCCTAATTTTTTTATTAAAGAGGTTTTAATATTCATTTAATGCTGCTTTAACACATTGTTCGTCTTGCTTGTAATGACCGCCACTTACGCCTATTGCGCCAATTAAATTACCCTCGAAAACTATGGGAGAACCGCCTCCTAATAAAATAAAATCTGTAATACTTGCAACACCATCATTTAAAATAGGGTCGTCTTTAATAAAATTGTGCCAAGCTTCGCCTGTAGACATCCCAAAACCAACAGCTGTAATCGCTTTTTTTCTAGAAATATCTATTGAAATTAATGGCGCATTATCCATTCTACCAAAATATTTTAATACACCGCTGGTATCTACTACGCAAAAGGAAATACCTATCTCTTGTTTTTTAGCTTCTTCGGCAGCCCTATTAAACATACTCTCACACTCCGAAATTGAGATTGATAATTGATTAATTGTTTTCATTTTTTTATTCTGTTTTAGTTAAAATTATTTTACAAACTTTTTCTCTTTTGAACAACATATCTACTTTATAAATACTATTTATTTAGCTTTTTGGAATTTTCACCACAAAGGTTGTCCCATTAACCAAACTACTATTAACAATTATTTCTCCACCAATTATATCTATCGCGTCTTTTACAATTGATAAACCAAGTCCTGTTCCTTGAATAAAATCAACATTTTCTCCTCGTCTAAAAGGGAGAAAAATCTCTTTAAGTTCTGTATCTGAAATTCCAATTCCAAGATCTGTAATCGAAATAATAGTGTTTGTTTTTTCTGATGACAGTTCTACAGTAACTTTTTTAGCATCCGGAGAAAATTTTACAGCATTACCTATTAGATTCATAAAAATATTTCTCCCTAATTTTTCATCAATAAAAATATCCCCACTTTTTAAGTTTTCGGTATCAATTAGTTCTATCTCGTGCGATTTTTCAGAAGAACTATACACCTCTTCTATAATTTCTTGAATAAAATTTCCAAGATTTAATTGCAAAGGTTTGTTTCTTATTTCTCCCGCCTCTAATTGACCAGCAATTAGAATATCTTCCAATAACGCCGTCATGTAAATTACTTGATCTTCTATTTTAGAGAGTTTTTTCTCAATCATTATTGGTTCCATTTTAGGCCAATATTTTTTTATAGAGCCAGCAGCAAAATTAATTGCAGATAATGGCGTCCTAAATTCATGCGATGCTGTTGAAACAAATTTAGATTTTAATTCGTTTAATTCTATTTCCTTTTTTAAAGCTTCATTTAATTTTAAGGTTCTTTCATTTACCTTTAATTCTAACTCGTTACGATAACTAACCAACTCTGTAATATCTTGTCCTACTCCTAGGGCTCCTATAATATACCCTGCTGCATTTCTACCTGTAGATAAGTTTAACAATACCATAATACGTTTTCCTTCTTTTGTGAATAACGGAAACTCAAAGTTGGCAGTTTCTTCACCAAGTAGCGCATCGTCTAATACTTTTTTTACAGACTCTCGGTAATCTTCGGTAATATATGTTTGTACCAAATCTTCGCCTAGTACCTCTTTCTTTGAAAACCCTGTAATTTTTTCGGAAGTCTGATTCCACTCATTAATAAGTCCTCTGCTATTAATACCAAAAATAGGAGCATTTGCAGTTTCAATAAAGTGCCTTAATTCTTTTGCACGTCTTTCTTTTTCTTCATTTTGACGGGCAAGTTCTATATTTACAAGCGCTAATTCGTCCGCCCGTTTTCCTTTCTCTTTATTTTGAAAAAGAAGCTCTTTGTTTGCTAGTTCAATATCAGCGGCACGTTCTTTTTCGATTTTTTTAATCTCACTTATAATAGACTCAAATTTTTGCTTGTATGTCACTGATTTAAAGACCTCTTTAATCTTAAAATGATATGATTTTTTAGCGACTATATCAAAGAACTTTAAATAAAAGTAAAAAATTAAACTATAATAGAGGGAGAAAATACCTTTAGATATTAATGAAGATAAGACAATAGTGCTAAGGTTCTTTGAACTCCAAAAAGCAATAGTAGAAAAAACTAAACTATCGAAAGTTGCAACGGTTAACATTGTTAAACAAATCTTTAAAAACAAAAACCGCAGCCGTTTAGATACAAATTTAAAAATAATAATAATTAACAACGAATCTAAAAACAATGTTATAGTACCTATAAATAAAACCCCTGCTCTAATATCAAAAAGATTGTTTGACTCATAAAAAGGGGTATCTGATGTAATATTATAATTAAGACTAAATAATTTTATTAAAAGGATCATTACTATGTTTATGATAAACAAAGCATATATAAGGTTCCTAGTTTCACCAGCCTCCTCCTTTATATAAATAATTAATATAGCAAAAAGAGTTGCTATAAATAAAATAGAAGGGCCCGGTAAAATAAGAATCCCGTCGGTAATTGGAACTCGAACAGTAATCAGTAGAAATACCTGCAGAAACTGAAATAGGCCCAAACAAGCAAATAAAATTCCAATTCCGAACTGTTTTCGAAGACGAAATAAAAAAAGTATTATAAAGGCTACTAAAGTACACTGTAAAAACAGCATCAATATCTGACTATAATTCATAGCTTTAACTTGTTTAAAAGTAATCATTAAAACCTTACCGTAAATAAAAATTTATGCCTCTTTTTTTAGCATATCTATTTAAGCTTTCCATAACAACTATTTATGTAACATTTTCCGATACATAAACCTCTCTTTTCTTAAACCAAATTTGAACACCAAACAATTAAGTAAAATTTTCTATACTATTTTTAAAGAATTAGATTGGGAAATAAGAAAATTCAAAAAATCATTATAAGTGACACTATTTATTGCAAATAGTTAAGATCTCTATTGCTAAAAGGTTAGCCTGATCTCTTTATATATCAGAATCATTTTTTTGGAATCTTCACAATAAAGGTGGTGCCATTCCCTAAAGTACTATTTACAATTATTTTCCCTCCCATTAAATCTACTGCGTCTTTTGCAATTGATAAACCAAGTCCTGTTCCTTGAATAAAATCTACATTTTTTCCTCGATTAAAAGGAATAAATATACTTTTAAATTCAGACTTTGGAATTCCAATTCCAAAATCTGTAATCGATATAACGGTGTATTTTTCTTCGGATGATAACTCTACAACAACCTTTTTAGCCTCTTGAGAAAATTTTAAAGCGTTACTAAGCAAATTAACAAAAATATTTCTCCCTAATTTTTCATCAATAAAAATACCCCCACTTTTTAAATTTTCAATATCAATTAGTTCTATCTCGTGGGATTCTTTAGACGAACTAGCAACTTCTTCAATAATATCATAAATAAAATTTCCCAAATTTATAGATACCGGATTGTTTCTCATTTTACCAGCCTCAGCCTGACCAACAATTAACATATCATCTAGTAACTGTGTCATATGTAAAACCTGATCTTCTATTTTATGCAATTTTTTCTTGATTACACTTGGCGTTATTTTATCTCCGTACCTTTTAATATAACCCGCCGCAAAATTAATTGCAGACAAAGGGGTTCTAAATTCATGAGAGGCTATTGCCACAAATTTCATTTTTAATTCGCCTAATTCTTTTTCTTTAAGTAAAGCATTTTTAAGCTTTATCTCGTTCAATTCTTTTCCTTTAATTAAAGGAGAAATAATAAAAAGTACAATAAATAACAAAAAAAGGATAATTGTACTATCTACAAAAATAAAAAGTTTTTTAAAATAGGTAATTTTATCATGACTTTGACTGGTGTATTCATCAACTATCGTGATCATATCTTTTAAATAGTACTGCTCATTTTCTAATATTACTAATAGGTATTCTTGTTTTTGATAATCATCTACCTCCATAATTTTTGAGGCATTGGTAATGATCTTTTGATAACTTTTTTGACAGGAATTGTATAAACTAGTAATTTTTGGTGAATTGTTTAAGAGAGTTAATTTGTTTTGTACAGTTTTAAAATTTCGCAGATCTTCTTTTAAAATTTCGAAAAACTTAGTTTTTCTCTCATTGTCTTTATTTGTAGCAATTAATAGACAAGTTTTTGTTATTTTTTGACTTAACATTCTTTGACGTCCTGCTATATTAACGGTGCTTCCATCATTTTCTTGACTGTCCAAGAGGCCCTGAAATAGTATCATGGATGCAAAAATTAATGATGCAACAAAAATCATTAAAAATAGGGTTATTTTAAGTAATTTATTTTTTTCATAAAATTTAAGTAAAATTTATTATTTAAAATAAAATTTATATACGTGAATGCTGGGCTATTTTAATTCTTATTGCATTTATTTTAAAATTTTTGTATTTTTTTTTAGAATTCTAGTTTCACGAATTACTCATTTAATAGCTTCGATTAAACCTGTTCTATTCGCTCTCCTGAATAAGGTACAGACTCTTTTTTTTAATTATTTTGATATAAGGTAGACTAATATTTTTGAGAAATTACTGGTTAATTATTCGTTAAACTATTTCTAAACTGAACTCCTTTTTGACTAACTCCAGAAATTTAGTAAATACAATTCCTTTCATACCCGTTAGATAAAAATTAATGATTAATAAATACTTAACAGGTTAAAATATAAATGCTGATTTAAAATAACTCACAGTTCTTTAATATTAACCGCAATTTCTAAAGATAAATGGTTTAAGTGAAAGTTTCGCTTTGTTTTTTATAATTTCTAGCCCTTGCAGATAGCGCAGTTGAAATTTACTTTACGCTAATAATTGATATACTATATAATTAGTCTCTATAAATAAAGATGGGTGAAATATAATTTAATGCTTTAATTTCACATTCTTAACCTTTACAGACCTAATCTTGCAACTAGAAAAAAATTATTTAAGTAACTACTGGCTTAGAATTAAGCGAAATACATGCGATTTTAGATTGGATAACAAAAAATCCAGCTGTAAGCTGGATTTATATTTATACTCAAACGACAAAATTACTCTACCGTAACTGATTTTGCTAAATTTCTAGGTTGATCCACATTTCTACCTAACATTACAGCTATATGATATGACAATAACTGAAAAGGAATTGTAGTTAATAATGGTGTTAATGCTTCTTCTGTGTCTGGAATTTCAATTACATGATCTGCAATTTCTCTAACTTGAGTATCTCCTTCGGTTACCACAGCAATAATCTTTCCTGCTCTCGCTTTTATTTCTTGAATATTACTCACAACCTTTTCATAATGCCCCTTATTCGTTGCAATTACAAAAATTGGCATGTTTTCATCAATTAAAGCAATTGGTCCATGTTTCATTTCTGCTGCAGGATACCCTTCTGCATGAATGTAAGAAATCTCTTTTAACTTTAAAGCACCTTCTAAAGCAACAGGAAAGTTAAAACCTCTACCCAAATACAAACAGTTTTTTGCATCTTTATAAACAGCTGCAATAGATTTTACGTGTGCATCGATTTTTAACAATTGTTCAACTTGTTTTGGTATTAATTGCATCTTATCTAGATAATTTTTAAAAACTTCATCTGATAAAGAATTGTTCGCTTTTCCTAATTTTAAAGCAATTAACGTTAATACGGTAATTTGTGTGGTAAATGCTTTTGTAGACGCTACACCTATTTCTGGACCTGCATGTGTATAAGCTCCTGAATGCGTTTCTCTAGCAATAGAAGAACCAACAACATTACATACGCCGTATACAAAAGCTCCTTTAGATTTTGCTAATTTAATAGCGGCAAGTGTGTCTGCAGTTTCACCAGATTGTGAAATTGCAATTACAATATCTTTGTCTGTTACAATAGGGTTTCTATATCTAAACTCTGATGCATACTCTACCTCTACAGGAATTCTTGCTAAATCTTCAAAAAGATATTCTGCAACCAAACCAGCGTGCCAAGAAGTACCGCAGGCAACTATAATAATCCTATTTGCATTTAAAAACCGATCGAGATTATCTTCTATACTAGACATCTTAATCATATTTTTGTCTGCTAACAACCTTCCTCTAAATGTATCTGTGATTGCTTTTGGTTGCTCGTAAATTTCTTTTAACATAAAATTTTCATAACCTCCCTTTTCAATTTGCTCTAAACTCATTTGAAGTTTTAAAACAATTGGATCTACGGCAGAGTCATCATTAATTTTACGAACTTTTACTTTTTTTCCTATTTTAATAATAGCCATTTCTTCATCTTCTAAATAAATAGCATCTTTTGTATATTCTACAAAAGGGGAAGCATCTGAGGCTACAAAAAACTCTGTATTGTCTTTTCCAACTCCAATTGCAATAGGACTCCCTAAACGAGCAACGACTATTTCATCTGGTTTAGTTGTATCAAAAACAGCAATTGCGTAAGCACCAACAACATTGGTTAATGCCAATTGTACTGCTTTACCTAATTTACAACCTTCGTTCTTTTTTACTTCTTCAATTAAGTTTACTAGTACTTCTGTATCTGTATCACTTTTAAAAGTATAACCTCTACTTATTAATTCTTTTTTGATGGTATCATAGTTCTCTATAATTCCGTTATGAACAATAACTAGATCTCCAGATTGAGATAAATGAGGGTGAGAATTTACATCATTGGGTATTCCGTGAGTTGCCCAACGGGTATGACCTATACCAATATTTCCTTTTTTCCTTTTCTCGTCTTTATCTGTAATAAGTTCTAAATCGGATACTTTTCCTTTGGTTTTGGATAATTGCATTTGTTCGCCATCATAAATCATTAATCCGGCACTATCATAACCTCTATATTCTAATCTTTTTAAACCATTAATAACGATTGGATAGGCCTCTCTATAGCCTACATACGCCGATATACCACACATAGCATTTTTTTTAAATTTAATTTTTCCTTTCTGAATATGCGATTTTTAATACTGCTTTTTTATTACCATTGACTGCCTCTTGATTAAAAAGTGTAATTGCTTTTGGACTCCAACTGTAATTTGTAAAAAGAGTGTTAGAGAGGGGGGCATCTGATGTATTATAAATTTTTAATTTTAATATTGGCGATTCATCTTCTTCACCACTTACAATGTCAGAAATATAGTCTGTTATTTTAAAAGTATATTTTTCTGCTTTTCCATTTGAATCTCTTTCTAAAAACCCGCCAAAAGTTGTTTCAGAATACGTGTCTTTTATTTGAGTTAATCCTGTTGTTTGAGTCAAGTTCTCGCCAGTTTTATACATATACAATCGATAAGGAATTGCAGTAGTGTCTGCAGATTGATTTATATAAAATGTTATAGAAGCTTCATTTATTAACCAATTTTTAGCTCTTAATTCTTCGATTTTATCAGCTACTCCGTTATTATCAGTATCTGCACCAAAAAGATTTATAGAAGCTTCACTTCCTGCAGTTCCCTGCAATTTTATTTGGTTATCTGCTGGATATATTTTTTCGTTCATCTTATACGTTGCGACTCTTAGACCTGACAATGGAAAAGAATTATTTTTTCTAAATGTTTTAATTGTATCTCCAGATTGGTTGTTAATCGCTGTATTAGTATAATACACTTCTATAGAAGGATTTAAACTTGGAATAGTATTACTAAAGTTAAAAGAAATTAAGGAACCTTCATTTCCAGATGCTTCTAAAATAAGACCTCTAAAGTAATTGTTAAACGCGTCTTGAGTCTCAAATTCTGAAGATCCGTATTTGTCTAAAAAAATTTGCTTGAACTTATCTTTGTTTAAAGGAATTGCAGCAAACGGGGCAGGAACTACCTTTAATGTTGAGGATGAACCTGAATACTTTATAGTATCTCTTTTAACAATAACATTGTTACTCGCCCTTCTTTTAATGATCATTACGGTATCATTCACATTTGGCATAAACTGAAAATTAGGTACAGCATTTAATGAATTACCTGTTTTATTAAAAACATCATTAGAATTATAACTGTTTAATTTTGAAGGTTCTGCGGGGTTTAGCCTACTTAAATAAGTACTCGTTTGATACGCATTAAACGTAAATGCCTTAGAAGTATCTCCAATAATAGAATCTAAGGTATAAACCGGTCCTGTAGATGTATTATCAGTTAAAGTAGCTTGATATGGCAATTTTATAAATACAGTATCTATTGTAGTAACAATAGAAGTTGTACTTGTTTGATATTTTGTAATTGTATCTGGCTCAATTAACGCTAAAGATGTGCTTATTGCTATTTGCGAAACAATAGAAGCCTCTAGTTTTTCATAATCTGTAGTAGCATAAACACCTAATAAATACTGCCCAGATTCTCTAGTAATATTATCTGATTTTATTTTTTCTACAATACTATTTTCTACAGTAATTTCTATATCAAACGTATTTGTACTAAATTTTGTATTACTTATAACATTAGATCCAATGTCTGTAAAATCCTCTTCACATGATATAATTGCTGAAAAAAAAGTCAACAAAACCCCAATGTAAGCACTCTTTATTATAATTTTTTTCACTTTGTAAACAATTATTTAGCTGACAATAATTCAGCGTAAAAATTTAAATAAGATTCCTTTAAATTCTCTGATTCATATTCTAAAACTGGCACTCCTTTTTCTTCTATAAAAGAACTTAGTTCTTCAGAAATGGTTTCACTTCCATGAATAATAGCATCAGAATTTTCTATTGCACTTTTTAAAATATTAGTATGGTTTGGTGTTTTTATTGTTAATAGTTTATCAGATTCTGGTAAATCAAACTTCACTTTTTCGGCCAAGTCTGCATTTAATTCTCCTTCAAAACCTTTGTTATATAAAGAAGTAACAATCTTACTTTCTGTAAACAAAGGTTCTTCGTTATAAAAAACTCTTAAATAAAGAGGCAATAAAGAGGCCATCCATCCATGAACATGAATAATATCTGGCGCCCAGTTTAATTTTTTTACAGTTTCTACAACGCCTTTAGCAAAGAAAATTGCACGTTCATCGTTATCAGTAAACAATTGATCGTCTTCATCTGTAAAAACAGCTTTTCTTTTAAAATACTCCTCATTATCAATAAAATAAACTTGCATTCTTTCTTTAGGAATAGATGCAACTTTAATAATTAAAGGCATATCTATATCGTTTACAACTAAGTTCATTCCAGATAAACGAATTACTTCATGTAATTGATGTCTTCGCTCGTTAATTACACCATATCTAGGCATAAAAATACGGGTTTGAACTCCTTTGGAATGAGCGTTTTTTGCCGAAATAAAAGCGGTAGAAGATAGCTCTGTTTCTGGTAAATAAGGAACCACTTCAGAAGATACAAATAAAATTCTCTTGTCTTTCATTAAATCAAACTCTTTTATAAGATTCGCGAAAATACAAATTATTATGCTAATATCGTGTTAAAATGGTAAGTTTGCATACATTTCATAAAATTTTAAAATGAAAATTTTTAAGAAAAAAAAGGAACTAAACGTTTATTTACAGAGCCTAAAAGCACAAAAAAAGACCATTGGTTTTGTGCCAACAATGGGTGCTTTGCACAAAGGTCATTTATCTTTAATTAGTAAAGCTAAAAAAATAAATGATATTATTGTAGTAAGTATTTTTGTAAATCCTACTCAATTTGATAATACAGAAGATTTAATAAAATATCCTAAAACCATAGAAAATGACACTAAATTATTAGAGAGCGTTTCTTGTGACGTGCTTTTCTATCCTTCTGTAGAAGAAATTTATAGTACAAATATAATCGCCGATAAATTTGATTTTGACGGACTAGAACATCAAATGGAAGGTAAATTTAGAGATGGGCACTTTAACGGTGTTGGTACAATCGTAAAAACATTGTTTGAAATTGTAGCGCCTCATAGAGCTTATTTTGGGCAAAAGGATTTTCAGCAATTGCAAATCATCAAAAAAATGGTAAAAAAGCATCGCATCAATATAAAAATTAAAGGATGTGCCATTTTTAGAGAAAAAGATGGTTTGGCAATGAGTTCAAGAAACACTAGGCTTAATAAAGAACAAAAAGAAGCGGCACCTTTTATCTATAGAACCTTAATAGAAGTCCGCAAAAAATTTGGGGTAGAAAATGCTCAAAATATTACAGAATGGGTAGAAGACCAGTTTAGAAATCAGACTTTGTTTAACTTAGAGTATTTTACAATTGCTGATGAAAAGACATTAAAAACCATAAAAAACAAAGAATCTGGAAAGAAATACCGTGCTTTTATTGCGATTTTTGCAGGAGAAATTAGGTTGATTGATAACATCAGATTAAATAATTTGTAAATAAAAAAATAGTATTTTTGCAACATGTTAGTACAAGTAGTCAAATCTAAAATCCACCGTGTAAAAGTTACAGGTGCCGATTTAAATTATATAGGAAGCATAACCATTGATGAAGATTTAATGGATGCAGCCAATATTATAGAAGGAGAACGCGTTCAAATTGTAAACAATAACAATGGCAACCGTTTAGAAACCTATGCAATTCCGGGCCCAAGAAAAAGTGGCGAAATTACCTTAAATGGCGCTGCTTCGCGTTTAGTTGCTGTGGGTGATATTTTAATCTTAATTGTGTATGCTTTTATGGATTTTGAAGAAGCTAAAAAATTTAAACCTTGTTTAGTTTTTCCAAACGAAAAAGACAACACTCTTACATAAAAATCTTGAGGATTAAAAAAATTTTAACAATAATAATCCCTCTCATTTTGGGAGGTTTTTTAGTTTGGTATTCGTTGTCTAAAATTTCTATGAATGTTCTTATAGAATATTTTAAAGAAGCCAATTATAGTTTTATTTTTCTTGGATTATTCTTTGGTATTTTAAGTCATCTTTCTAGAGCTTATAGATGGAAGTTTATGCTAGAACCTTTAGGTTTTAAACCAAAATTTACCAACAGTGTTTTAGCCGTTTTAGTAGGCTATTTAGTAAATTTAGCGTTGCCTAGAGCAGGCGAAATTTCTAGAGCTACGGTAATGGCAAACTACGAGAAAATCCCATTCGAAAAAGGATTCGGAACCATTGTAGCAGAAAGAATTGCAGATTTAATTATGATGCTCTCTATCGTTGCAATTACACTTTTTGTTCAGTTCGATTTTATTTACAATTTGCTCACTAAGAACTTTAATCCAACAAAAATTATTATTGGATTAGGCGTTTTAAGTATTGTTTTTTTCGTTTTTTCATCCTTTGTAAAAAAAGCAAAATCAGGATTTTTATTAAAAATTAAAACTTTTATTTCTGGTTTAGTAGAAGGTGTTACTAGCATCTTTAAAATGAAAAATAAATGGGCTTTTATCTTTCACACCTTATTTATTTGGGCAATGTATGTTGCCATGTTTTGGGCAACAATACCAGCAATTGATGGCTTAAATGTTCCTTTAGGTGGAATTCTAATTGGCTTTATCGCTGGGGGATTTTCTATTGCCGCAACAAATGGCGGAATCGGTTTATACCCAATTGCTGTTGCTGGTGCTTTGGCTTTGTTTGATATTCCTACAGAACCCGCAACCGCTTTTGGTTGGATTATGTGGACCGCACAAACGGCAATGATTATCATTTTTGGTGGTTTGGCCTTTTTAGTGTTACCTATCTATAATAAGAATAAGTAATTTTTGGGCGTTACCTTAGGGTCGCGCTTTCTCTACTCGCTTTTTTTAAAAAAAAATAAAAAAGAGCTCAAACAGACCGTTCAATCGCTAACGCAGCGTTTTGTATACTTCTAGAAAATCTTAGATAAAAGATTAAAACATCGTGTTTAAAGTTATTGTTAAACCAGAAACTGAAAAAAAATTTAGAAGTTTTAATTAACAGGTTACTAAAAAATTAAATTTAAAAAATGAATTATATTTTGACATCTCAAAAGCAATAGAAGCTATTCAAGAACATCCTAAATCTTTTCAAAAACGATATAAAAATTTTAGAATCAATTAAAAAAAAGTTTAGATACGGAATTCGTTATAAATTAAAAGATAATTTTATTTTCATTCACGCAATTCCTCATACAAGTAACAAATTACCAAAATAAAATTATTTTTTAGCGTAAATTTGTGCAATTCTTATCAAAAATTTTATCGATGTCTAAAACCAAAACAACTTTTTTCTGTCAAAATTGTGGAACGCAACATGCAAAATGGGTGGGGCAATGTGGCGCTTGTAAAGAATGGAATACCATTGTTGAAGAAATAATTCATAAAGAAGAAAAACATGTTTGGAAACAATCTACCACTGCAAAACAAAGGGTAAATAAACCTCTGCGAATTGCTGATATTCTGTTAAACCCAGAAGAAAGAATTGTTACAAATAACAACGAATTAGATACGGTTTTAGGCGGCGGATTGGTAAAAGGTTCTGTGACTCTTTTAGGCGGTGAACCCGGAATTGGAAAATCGACTTTATTATTACAAGTTGCATTAAACATCCGTCAAAAAGTATTGTACGTTTCTGGTGAAGAAAGTCAGTCGCAAATAAAAATGAGAGCAGAAAGATTAGAAGCAAAAAACTCTAATTGTTTAATTTTAACAGAAACCAATACCCAACAAATTTTCAAAAATATTGAAGAAACAGCACCTGATGTTTTGGTGATAGATTCTATTCAAACTTTACACACAAACTCTATTGACGCCTCTCCAGGAAGTATTTCTCAAATTAGAGAAACTGCCGCAGAATTGATAAAGTTTGCCAAAGAAACTGCTACTCCGGTTTTATTAATTGGCCACATTAACAAAGATGGAAATATTGCTGGACCAAAAATTTTAGAACACATGGTGGATGTGGTTTTACAATTTGAAGGCGATAGAAACCATACCTATAGAATTTTACGATCACAAAAAAACAGATTTGGTTCTACATCAGAATTAGGAATTTACGAAATGCTATCAACCGGATTAAGAGAAATTTCAAATCCGTCAGAAATACTAATTTCTAAAAAAGACGCAGATTTAAGCGGAACAGCAATTGCATCTACTTTAGAAGGAATTCGCCCTTTAATGATTGAAATTCAAGCATTAGTTTCAACTGCAGTTTATGGAACCCCACAACGTTCTACGACAGGTTACAATCTAAAACGTTTACACATGATTTTAGCCGTTCTGGAAAAAAGAGCTGGTTTTAAATTAGGTGCAAAAGATGTGTTTTTAAATATTACTGGCGGTATAAATGTAGACGACCCTGCAATTGACTTGGCCGTTGTTGCTGCAATATTATCATCTAACCAAGATATTGCTATCAATCCAAATGTATGTTTTGCAGCAGAAGTTGGTTTAGCGGGCGAAATTAGACCCGTTTCTAAAATTGACCAACGAATTTTAGAAGCAGAAAAACTGGGTTATAAAACTTTTGTAGCATCAAAATACAATAAAATTACATCTAAAAAACATACCATAAAACTGATTTTAGTTGGTAAAATAGAAGAAGCTTTTGCTTCCTTATTTGCTTAAATTTTGCGTTAAAAAAATCCTTCAAAAAAAATGACTACAAAATAAGCTAATAAAAACAGTGTATTTCTTGTAGAAACATATTTACTCTAGGGCAAACTAAATGACAAAATTAAAATTATTTTGTCACTTTTAAAACATTAGCAATAATGCGTTCTAGTTCTTGTTTTGGCAAAGCTCCGTTTGCCATTTCTGGCTTACCTTCGGCAGGACAAAATAACACAGAAGGGATGCTTCTAATTCCAAACGCTGCTGCTAATTCTTGCTCTGCTTCTGTATCAATTTTATAGACATCAATTTTATCTCCATACTCTTCCGAAAGTTGTTCTAAAATTGGCGCTAACATTTTACAAGGTCCGCACCAATCAGCATAAAAATCAATTACGGCGGGTCTTTTTCCTTCAAAAGTCCATTCTTTATTTTTTTCAAAATTAAAAACCTTTTTTAAAAAGGTTTCTTTCGTTAAATTCTCTGTCATTATATAAAAATGTTTTTCTTGATTACTGTGAAAATAGTCCTTTTTTAACAAGAAAAATTACAAATACTATGTTTAAAAATTTAAAATTGGCAAAACACTGGTTCTATACAACTTCTGTATTTCTAATTCAATTAAATTTGATGAAGCTCTGAAACTTAACAACAGAATCAAAAAATTTATTTATCTTATCCTTTTAGCGAGCATAATTTTAGTTTCTTGCAGGAAAGAAAAAAACCAAATAAACAGCAAGGTGAATTACCCAAAAACCACAAAAAAACCAGTTACAAATATTTTTTTCGAAACAAAGGTTGTAGACAACTATAGATGGCTAGAAGATGACAAAAGTGCAGAAACAAAAGCTTGGGTTAATGCTGAAAATGAAGTTACTTTCGATTATTTAAGTAAAATTCCTTATCGAGATCAATTAAAAAATCGGTTATCCGAATTATGGAATTACGAAAAAGTAGGAACGCCGTTTATTGCAGGTGATTATACCTATTTCTCTAAAAATAATGGATTGCAAAATCAGAATGTAATTTATAGAAAAAAAAGGAATGCTGATTTAGAAATTTTTTTGGATCCTAACACTTTTTCTGACGATGCAACTACTTCTTTAGGTTCTTTAAGTTTTTCTAAAGACGGAAAAACGGCAGCGTATTCAATTTCTGAAGGTGGTTCTGATTGGAGAAAAATAATCGTCATTGATGTAGAATCAAAAATAAGTAAAGAAGATGCTTTAGTAGACATCAAATTCTCTGGAGTTTCTTGGTACAAAAACGAAGGTTTTTACTACTCGAGTTACAACAAGCCAAAAGGCAGTGAGTTATCTGCAAAAACAGACGAACACAAATTGTATTATCACAAATTAGGAACTTCGCAAAAAGAAGACAAGGTTATTTTTGGCGGAATTCCGTCAGAAAAACACCGGTATGTGTTTGGTTCTTTAACCGAGGATTACAAGTATTTGGTGATTTCCGCTCAAGTTTCTACGTCTGGAAACAAGTTGTTTATCAAAGATGTATCCAATAAAAACGGTAAATTAGTTGCAATTTTAGGCGATGTAAAAAGTGACACGCAAGTTATTGATAACAAAGGAAGTAAATTGTATTTAGCTACAAACTTAAACGCTCCAAATCAAAAAGTGGTCACTGTAGATGCTGCAAATCCTACTCCAGAAAACTGGGAAGATTTTATCTCAGAAACAAAAAATGTATTAAGTCTGTCAACTGGTGCAGGTTATTTCTTTGCAACCTATATGATAAATGCCGTTTCAAAAGTATTGCAATACGATTTTGATGGAAATTTACTAAGAGAAGTGCAATTACCAGGAGTTGGTTCTGCTAGTGGTTTTGAGGGGAAAACATCTGCAAAAGAGTTGTATTTTTCGTTTACCAATTACAATACGCCTGAATCTTTTTATCAATTTAATCCAAAAGAGGGAACCTATACTTTATATTGGAAGCCTTTAATTGCTTTTAATTCGGATGAGTTTGAAAGTAAACAAGTTTTTTATACTTCAAAAGATGGAACAAAAGTACCAATGATAATTACGCATAAAAAAGGCATTGAATTGAATGGTGAAAACCCCACTACTTTATATGGTTATGGTGGTTTTAACATCAGCCTAACCCCTTCTTTTAGTATTGCAAACGCTGTTTGGATGGAACAAGGTGGTATTTATGCTGTACCAAATTTAAGAGGCGGAGGAGAATATGGTAAAAAATGGCACGATGCAGGCACACAACTAAAAAAACAAAATGTGTTTGACGATTTTATTGCTGCCGCTGAATATTTAATAGTAGAAAAATATACTTCATCAGAATTTCTGGCAATAAGTGGTGGTTCTAATGGGGGTTTATTAGTGGGTGCAACGATGACACAAAGACCCGATTTAATGCGAATTGCGTTGCCAGCAGTTGGAGTTTTAGACATGTTGCGTTATCATACGTTTACTGCTGGCGCCGGATGGGCTTATGATTACGGAACAGCAGATGACAACAAAGAAATGTTTGAATATTTAAAGGAATATTCGCCAATTCACAATGTAAAAGCAGGGATAAAATATCCCGCAACATTAATAACAACTGGTGATCACGACGATAGAGTTGTACCCGCACATAGTTTTAAATTTGCAGCAGAATTACAAGACAAACAAAGTGGAGAAAATCCTACCTTGATACGAATAGAGACTAATGCGGGTCACGGTGCAGGAACTCCGGTTGCCAAAACTATTGCACAGTATGCAGATGTTTTTGGTTTTACATTATTTAATATGGGTTTTAATCAATTACCAAATCCGCCAAAGGCGAAAACAAAAGGCTAAGGTTTTATCTTTTTTTTAATTAAAAAAGCATTAAAGAGATTTCTTCAATGCTTTTTTGTGTTTTTAAATTGAATCTATACTATAAATTGAATTATCCTTTTTTTAATCCAACTTTATGACCAAAAAAAGCGTAATACAAAATCGCTAAATAACAAGGGAGTAAAATCCAATATCCAAAAGAAGCCGATTCTGCTAGAGCATTTGCCTCATTTATTCCTATTGTTATAAACTCTTCTTTTTTATAATCTACTAATGCGCCATATATTGGCGGAATTATTGCGCCTCCAGAGATCGCCATAATTAATAAAGCCGATCCTGTTTTTGTAAATTCTCCCAAACCATTTAATGCTAAAGGCCAAATTGCTGGCCAAACTAAAGCGTTTGCAATTCCTAAAGCTGCTACAAAAAGTACAGAAGTAAATCCGGTTGAAAAAACAATACAAAATGATAAAATGATTCCTAAAATAGCACTTGCTTTTAATGCTAAAGACTGACTTATATATTTTGGAATTAAAAATACACCTAAAGCATACGTAGCAACCATTGCCATTAAAGTAAATAAGGTAAAAAACTTAGCCTCTTCAACAGGAATATTTAAAGAGATTCCGTAAGAAATAATCGTGTCTCCAGCGACAACCTCTACTCCTACATATAAAAATAATGCAAAAACACCTAACCATAAATGTGGAAATTGAAAAATACTAGTTTTTGCTTTTTCCCCTGATTTAGGAGCTTCAATAGCTTGAGCCTCTACTTCTGGTAAAGGTGCTTTTCTAATTAAAATTCCTAATAAAAATAACACAACTGCCATTACAATATAAGGTGCAACAACGCTGTCTGCCATTGTATTTAATAAATTTTCTTTTTCTATTGCATCAACAACATTTAATTTTTCCTTGATACCGTCAATTCCTGATAATAAAATTGCCCCAAATATTACTGAACCAAGTGCACCCGCAACTTTATTGGCAATTCCCATGATTGCAATACGTTTTGCAGCACTTTCCATAGGCCCTAAAATGGTAATGTAGGGATTAGAGGCTGTTTGTAATAAAGTCATTCCTGCACCTTGAATAAAGATTGCAACTAAAAAAAACCAATATGTTCTTGATTCTGCCGCAGGTATAAATAATAAAGCCCCAATTGCCATAATAATTAAACCTAAAGACATTCCTTTTTTAAAACCAATTTTATTGATGATATAAGATGCCGGCAACGCCATCACCACAAAAGAAATATAAGAAGCTGACGCCACTAAGTAAGATTGTGCATCTGTTAGTTCGTTAATGGTTTTCATAAACGGAATTAATGCTCCATTTATCCAAGTTACAAATCCGAAAATAAAGAATAAACCTGCAATAATAAGGATAGGAACTAAGGTGCTTTTTTGTTGATTTTGTGTCATGTATTATTAATTTAAACGCTTTATCGTTTGATTATGAGTAAAAACTATTGTCTTTTAGTTTGTATGATTAAAAATAAAAAAATATTCAAAATACTAAAAATCAGTAAATTAGTTTAGTTTAAAATCATCTATGCCTAATAACTTAAGTGCAAATTACAAAAGAATATTGGAAGTTTTAATTAAATTCTAAAAAGAGTAAGCTGTATACTTTCAAAGTTAAGTTCATTTGCTTTGGTTCTCTCGTTTCTGTTAAGTATAAATATAAAAGTTTATAATACTTCATTTATTAACCAGCCAATGAAATAAATGATTTGTAGATTGAATTTATAGAAATTAATAGTTAGTTTTTCTTTATCATGTTTACAATTTCAATTCCAGTAATCGTTCTTTTGTCTGATTCAAAATTTTTGAATCCCAGACCTTGCATTATACGACATTCATTCTATGATCTTGTTCTACAATATTGTTTCAATATTTACATTGTCTTATTTTTATCTTTGATTAGCTTCTTTGGTTATATAATTTAATCGTTTCAGTATTTGAGCCGCTCTTATCAATGTTTATCAGTCCTAGCTTACCATTGATCTCAATTGCTTTAATTTGTAAAACTTTGTGCAGATATGCGTTGTCTTCTCTTTGTTAAATGGAAATTCACGGCATTTCCTTCTTGATCAACTGCTATATACAAATACTCCGTACACTTCTAATTTAACATAAGTTTCATCCATTCTCCGTCTTTTGACAACTACTTTCTTCCTTTTTGTGAATTGTTGTTCAACAAGCGGGGTGAACTTAAATACACAGCTTTAAATAATAACATGATCTACTTTTACCCCTTTAGTTTACATTAATTCTTCCACATCTCTATAACTAAAAATAAATCTTAATTTGAAGTAAACAGCTTGAAGAATAATTGATTTTGGGAAGCAGTGACTTTTGAACATCTTTTTGGAGTGTCTATAAAAAAATTAAATTTTACTTATATTAGAAGTGACAGAGCCATATTTAAACGTAACAGCTCAAATTTAGCTCAAGTCTAAAATTAATATATATTTGTATAAATTATTTACAGTATGAAATATGATTTATCACAACTTTTACTTGATATCCAAATTAAATCAAATATAAATGTAAAAGAAATTAAGGATTTAAAATTCTTAGGTGATGATATTAAATACAACACAAAAACTGATATTTCATTTAATACTTTAAGAAGACTTTATGGTTTTTTACCCAGAACAAATTTCTCTAAAAAAACCCTAGATACGCTTTCTAGGTACCTTGGGTTTAATTCTTACAGCTCATATTTAAATAATAAAAAAATTTATAACATATGGTATTTTAAAATGAAGTTTTTGGAATTGCAAAATAACTACTTACCACTATCTTTGAGTGATATTAGCCTTTTTAATCTTAAATTTCAGAATAGTTCTGATTTAATTTTGATTTCAGAATATATTGGATACCTCATTGAAAAAAAAAAGACAGACTCCTTAATTTTATTTTTTAAGAATTTTCAATACAAAAAACTTTCTGACGCTTCACTTGTTATGTTTGCAACAATAATCACATTTAGTTTTTACAAATTAAAAGACAAATTAGAACTCTATAAAGAATTAGTTTTTTTAGATAGTTTTAGGTACAGTGTCCCTTTTTTTTATGTCGATTATAGACACTTAAACGGCTATTATTTTGAGGTTTTAAAGGATATAAAAAAACTTAATAAACATAAATCTGAGGTATTTTTTGTAGAACTAATGGGGGCTTTAAAAAAATTTTATGGAAACCAAAAGATTTCCCGTAAAAAAATTACACCCCCAGAAAACTCAGCTACCTTTCCTCCTGTATTAATTGGAAGATATTTTGGCTATTTAATTTTGTATGAAACTGTACTAGAGATTTCAATAAAAGAAAAAATAAATGAATATTTAACAAAAACTGACTCACAACAGTTTTTAATAGAAATAGTTCCCGCATTAATAATAAAGGAAGAATTTAATTATTTACAGGATATTTTAGATAAATACTATGAAGATATTTTTATTAGGAATAATTGGACTTCAGATGGAACTATTATTAATTTTCTAATTGGATTAGCGAATGTAAATATTTTTAAAAATAATTTTGATAAAGCTAAACTAAATTTAGAATTTGTAGAATTAGAAAAGATTGAGTTAGGTTATAAAGATTATATAACACTTTTTTATTATTTAACCTGGCTTAAAATTATGTGTTACGAAAAAAATCAAGAACAAATAGATCACTATTATACAGAAATTAAGCTATTAGCTAATAAAATAGGTTTCTTTAAATTTATAGAAATTGCTGATAAGTTTAAAAAAAATTAAAAAATGATTTTTATTATTTTGTCTATTTTACTAATCTCTTTTAACAATGTACTTTGGAAAATTTACTTAAAAGAAAACAATACTTTTTTTTTAATCTCTTTTAGATCATTCATTACTTCTCTTACGGCTCTAACTTTATTGTTTTTTTCATTAAATAATTTTCCAAATAAAGAAGACTTTATAAAAATAACCTTAGGCTCATTACTTGGTGTAACAGGTTTAATCTGTATGTTAACACTTCTAAAAAAACACTCTTTACAGTGGTTAGGAATCTATAATTTATTCGGGGTATTTTTTACTGGTATACTATTGTATGTATTTGAAGGCTTCAAAACAAAAATATCTTTATTAGGGTCAATAATTATAATTTTAGGTTATGGATGTTACTTAATTTTCAATACAAAAAAACATTACAAAATCGGCATTAAAGCACATCTTCTTTTTTTTTTAACCATCTTTTGTTTTTCTTCTGCATCTTTTGTGCATTGGAAAAACCTAACCAGAAATTTAGATCCAATTCTTATTATTGCAAATCAAGAAATTGTTGTATTTATAGTAAGCTCATTAATTCTCTATTTTAAATACAAAAGCACTATTAAAATAACAAACTACATAACAAACTTAAACAAGGTTGTTATTATGAGTTTGGTGATAATTTTGTCTTTGTATTTTGGTTTTAGAGGTGTAAAAATTACAAATCCTCTTATTTCTGCACTTCTACTATTATCAGGACCCTTAACAACTATTGTTTTCTCTGCTTTTTTCTTTAAAGAAAGACTAACCCTAAAACAGTTGGTACCTATGGCTTTAATTTTTATCGGAGCTTTTATAATAAGCTTTCAAAATAAATAGAAAAAAACTTACTTGAGCTAATTATGGGCTACTTAAATTAATGAAAACCATAAATTTGTATCTTAATATGTAAAATAAAACTAACAATAAAATGAAAAAACTACTAATAACTAGTCTATTAATTTTAATGAGTTTTACAATCTACTCTCAAAACTTTACAGTAAATATAGAGAACTTAAAAGAAGGTGATTCTGCAATTATAATCGCCATGCAAGGTGCTGATAAATTATACAAAAAATGGGTAAAAAGTACAGATACACCCAACGCTACAAACTTTAATTTAGATAATGGAGACTGGGCCATAAAAATAGAGGCCACTGGTTATACCTATCCATCACAAAAAGTAGTTACCATACCTAATGTTGTATCTGCTACGTTTGCTTTAACAGAAATGAGCGGTGGTAATTATACGTACAACTGGGTAGATGATGATTCTGCTGCAGGTCATGCAACCCAATCATACATTGCAGAACCAACGGAAATTATAGTTTTAAATGATACTATATCTGTCCCAACAGATTTTTCTTCCATAAAATTAAGGACGGAATATGGTGTTATATTATCCGACGATAAGGAAAAGTGGACAAATGAGGATGCATATAGGTTGTACAAAATGTTTTCAAATTTACCTTACAATAAATTTGGAGAAAACAACACTTTAGATTACAGTACTGGAGAAAATATTAGAGGGGTATTTTATTTATCTGAAGAAGAAATTTATGAAGATATTTCTATAGAAGATAAAGATGGTATGCCTCATGCAACCGTTAGTCAAAGTGCTTTTACGTATGCAGAGCCACAAATTGTTAAAATAGACGGCATACGAGGTAAGTTTTTCTCTAAAAGACTATACCATGCCGTAGTAAATTTTATAACTGACTTTGGCAATAATGAAGAAGTTTTAAATTGGTTAGCCAGAGAACGTTTTGGAATTCAATTTGTTAAGCCTAGTCAATTTTCACAAATATTTGAAGAGGAAAATGGCACTTTTATGGGAGATGACAATTCTAATTTTCAAGATTACTATAAAACAGAAAAACTAGAAATTTTAGCCATGTTTGAAGAATTACCAGAGGGGTTTCATAAACAAGAAGGTTTAAAATATTTAGTAAGAAGAATTGACGGTCAAGAGCATCCTGACCCTGTTTACAAACCAGCTGCGGCTATTGCTTGGACCGGTTTAAAAACCATAGAATTTATGAGTAAAGCTTTTATTGGAGGTAATTTAAGTGATACTAGACGTTTAATTCTTCACGAAAAAGCACACTTCTTGTGGGCATATACTTTTGACCAAACTACAAAAGACGATTGGGCAGAAATTGGTGGTTGGTTTGAAGATCCTACTTCTGGTACAGGTTGGTCTAATTATAATACTACTGAGTTTGTTTCTGCTTATGCACACGCAAAAAATCCAAATGAAGACATGGCAGAATCCATTGCTATCTATTTAACAAATCCAGACAGACTCATCAATGTCTCTCAAAAAAAGTACGAATTTATTAGAGACCGTATAATGCATGGTACTCGCTATATTTCAATAATCAGAGAAGACTTAACGTTTACAGTCTATAATTTATATCCAGATTATACGTTTCCAGGAAAAATAGTGGAGCTAGATTTAGAGGTTGAAGGAGGTTCTGAAGAAGATAAAAAAGTGACTATGAAAATTCGATTAAATTCTACAGATCCAGCAATTGATGGAGCAAAACAAGGTTATGTTCGTTTTGCCTCTTCAATTGGAACCATTTTTGACATTGGGTTACATGCTCAAAACGGAAGTATAGATTCTGTTTTAGTTGGTTCTGCTAGTCTATCTAAATTCGCTAAATCTGGGTATTGGACTTTAGCTAGTTTAAGAACATGGGATCAGGTAGGTAACCAAAGATACGAGAATACATCTACTGTTGGTGCTAAGTTATTTATCGAAAACCCTAAAGAAGACATCACACCACCTAAGTTCCTGGAATACAAAATTACACGGATTGACAGCACCTTCAATACTAATGGAGAAATAGACTCTAATGGAGAACCTGGTCAAGCAATAAAATTGGAAGATAAATGGGAAGAAGCATTACAACTTTCTAGCAATGGAGTTAGATATCGAATTGATTTTCCAAATCCAGATCAGGCTGAAACATATTATAAAGAGACGAGTACTTATGTGAAAAACCCCAATTCTCTTATTAAACAAGGTGAAGGATTTTTCTTTATAGAAGATTTCTATCCATCAGGCTATTATTCTCCAACTTCTTCATATACAGGGGATCAAGCAGGTAATAGCAGTTGGGTTAATTATTCTAACAACCCAGAAAATGCTAATTGGGCTAATAATATTAATAGTTTTGTAGCTTTAAAAGACAGTGTATATGTAGAAACCAAATACCCCGATATAATTAAACCCGAAATAGATTTAAATAATATTTCGGTTATTGCAGAACCAACCAATCCACAAGCTCCTAACGGAGAAACCAGGGTAGATATTAACTTTAACGCAAGAGATCTCTCTGATTTTCCTGGTTATGAAGCAGGTATTGAAGCAGTAAGCTTAACCCTTAGAGACCCACAAGGAAAAAAGTTTAGCTATCAAACAGGGAATGCAACCATGAATCATCCAGATATAGATTATAATTCTGACCCTACATTTGATTCTGAATGGAGAAATTACCGATTTGACCTAACCCTACCGGTAGGATCCGCACCTGGTTTATGGGGGATATCTGACATTGTAATCCGTGATAAAGTAGGGAATACAAAAAGTTATAATTTTGAAGAATACGTAAGATTTGACATTATTGCTTCTGATATTGTTTTGGAAGTTCCTTTAGAGGTAGAAATTGTTGACAAAGTAATTAATGCCGGAAATGTAGAATCCATAAAAGCAAAAATGGCTTGTAAACCTTGTGCTGGTCTAAATTATGTAGCAACTATTTATTCAAGATTTGGTGGAGGTGCAGTTGTAAGAAGTGAGGGAGTATTAAATGCTGATGAAGTTATTGTAGAAAACTTAAATACTACTGGTATTTTAGATGGAGAAGTAAACCTTACTGTGCAACTTACAGATACTGAATCTAGATTAGTAGCCACTAAAACAACGGCATATACAAAAGATGTAGTATATCCAAAAGCTTATTATTCTAGGACAAATCTAGAAAATGACGGAACCAGCTCTTTAGACGATTTTGTTATAGCTGTAGTGGTAGAATCTGTAGATGTTGGAGGTACTTATGATTTAAATATTAATACACCAAATTCTGGAAAAAGTACGAATACAACAACCCTCAATTTTCAAGGAGATTTAAATGCAGAAACTACTAATTTAGAGAATTTAGATATATCATCTCTTGAAAATGGAGATTATAAATTTAAATTAACCATAACTGACCCAAATGGAAACGTAGGGAATCCAGAAATTTTGTATTACAGAAAGGAAGGCGATTCAATTACTTTAATTGGCAATGCGCTAAGTGTAATCTCAGATTTATTTAACACTAAATTTCATATATCTCCGAATCCAGTAGCTTCAAAATTAAATATAAAAACTGCCAAAGACTTACTGGTTGATAAAATTACAATTTATGATATAACAGGTAGAAAAATATTTAGTTCAGTAATTAAAGAACAACAAACAAACATTTCTATAAATTTAGAGGGCCTTAGTAAAGGGGTTTATATATTGAGAGTTTCTTCTAACGAAAATAGCTCTGATTTAAAATTTATAAAAAAATAAACCAATGAATATAACACTACATATTTTAAAAATAATTCTATTATTTATTATTTTACCATTTGAGATTTCTAGAGGCTCTAAAAAAAGAGCTTATCAAAAGATTAAAAAAATAATGATTAGTGCAAAATTATTATAACACCACAATAATTATTGCTAACTAAAGACCGGCTGATGATAATGCTTTTTCTGGGGCATCTTTTTTACAAAGACGTTATGGTTGGGAATATGGTATACCTGCATATGCAGTAGCAAGTTTTGTTGGATATAGTAGAATTGAAGGTAACAGACATGATGCTTGGGATGTCGTAGGCGGTATTGCAGTTGGTATTGGAAGTACTTATTTATTCACAAAACCCTATCAACAAGAACACATGGAGCTTACTTTTAATAGTAATAACGGTAATTATTTGATTGGTTTTAACTATAAGTTTTAAAGTGGTAATTAAAACCAACCAAATATCTACTAAAAATTCTCTTCATTTATTCTCTTTTTTAACTTTTATTATTAGTTCAAAAGTCACTTAAACATCTTAAAACCTTATTATAGCTTTCTCTTTCAATTTTTTCAGAAGAAACCAGGTCTACTGAAAAGTTAAAGGTTAAATCTGAAAGTAATGTAAATAAAAAATCCTGCATAAAGAAAACCTAGTTTACCTTTCATACCGTTCCGTCTCGTGGCTGCAACGAATGATTCTTCAACCTTAAGATTTCAAATAGCAATAGAAAATCCGTTTTGATTATAAATTACTTGGTCTAGTCTAAATATTTGTAATGTTTTTACTGTTTCGGAAATTGGCTTAATTAAAGATTTTAAGTTCATTGAGAAAATACAAAACCTAGCTAAAGCAGCTAGGTTTTTATCAACTCAAAAACCAATGGTGGTTAGAATCTCCATTGATAGCAGTCGCCAATCCTTTTGAAAAATCAAAAGCATTCACGTTTCTTGATAGAAAAGAGTCTATGTAAGAGCTCTTATTAGCTCCTGTAAAGAGATTATAAACGTTCCATAAGTTAATGTCTCCATTGGTATTTCTACAAAAACTTTCATCTAAATAATAGTCTTTAGCCACTGTAGAAATTTGCCCATCGTTAAGTAACAATTCTGGTATTAAAACTTTATCTTCTTTCGGTAAAAAGTTATATAGCCTTGCCCTACCTATAAGCTGAGCAAATTGATGTTCTGTTAAATGCTGTTGTGATAACTGCTTCATTTCTTGTAAATGATTTTGAGCATTATAACCCTGAATTAGCTCTAAAATTTTAGACTCTAACTCTAAATAATTACCAACTCTCATTTCATCTTGGTAGCCATCAGTAGATATACATAAGTTGCAGCACACCATATTTTGAAAACCTATAAAGAACTTAAACTTCTCATATGTTTTTCTGTTGTACAAGTTTTCTTGGTTGTAAGACCTCACTCCACCAACAGTCAAAGCAACCTCATTCCCATTGATACTTTCTGTAATAGATGGAATTCTAATGATGAATGCCATCCTTTCAAAATACTGAGTCTTCTCATGGTCTAATAGCTCTTTTACTGGCTTATAAATAGCATCAGCTGTTCTGCCTTTAATTTGATGAGACACTCTTACCTCGGGTGCATCTATGGTATGACGAGAAAACACTTTACGCACACAATTTTGTGCTATCTCTATAAACTCTTGATGTGCCAACGTCTTTTCATTATCCTTGCTAAAAACAGGTATGATACAATCATTCTTTAAAGTAGAGAGACTAACATCTTTTGTGTTAGCCTCTAAAAATGGATTATGTTGATATACTTTATTTTCTGAAGGTATTTCTAAAGGAGGCATGGTTTGTAACTGACCTTCAGGTAAATTAAATACTCCATTACTTTGCCTACTACGATACTCTACTACTGGTATGATTTCCATTTTGTGAAAAGTTTTCTGGTTTAACTAATTGTTCTAACTGATCTTTTTTAGTTTGGTACAGCCCTTTTAAAGGAAGTTGAAAACTAGGATATTCTTTATACAAAGCCATCAATTGACTTACTGATAAGCATTCCCTTATTTTCTGCTTTACATCTTGCTCTTTTATAGGTGAAGTGCACCAATCTAAAATTCTTTTTCCTGTTGCTGTATTTATGATAAACTCAGGCTTACCAGAAAACAGGTTTGTTCTATCCTTACTTGCTACTGCAAAGTGTTTGATATCCACATCAAATACAATCGTAAACTCATAAGAGACATCATCTCTTTGTACTGCTTTTAAGCCTACTTTTTCAGGCACATACTTTCCATCTTTCTGTTGCAGTACATAATCTTGTTTGGTTCTCATTGTAGCAATAACATGAGCATCACATTGAAGAATCTTATTGATAAAAGCTTTCTGTCTTGGTGTTACCTTGCTCCAGTTGGCAAAAGAGTTTCCTTGTAATTTAGAATGAAAATCTAATAGCTCATCCCAAACTTGAGAGATTGAATCTAAGATGACAACTTCCATTCCTGCCTTTTCACAGACCTCAATAGCCTCTATATATTTCTCTGGTGTAAAAGGTGGTTGCAATGCCAAAACATTATAGTCACCTATATGAGCATAAAGATCTGCTGAACCATTCTCTGTGTCTATAACAGCGACTTTGGATAGATTATCCCTAGATAGTCCTTTTGCAAGTAAAAGAGCGCTTAAACTCTTCCCGCAACCACTACTGCCTTGGAGTGCCATCTTGATTTTTGCTTGTTTTCTTTCTGATTGTCTTAATTCCATATTCTTAAATTATTAAAGGTTCATATTAAATTGAATTATTTTTAAGTTGAATCTGAATAGATTCATTATTTACTAAAAAAGACTCTCAAATTAATGAGAGCCTTTTTTTTAAAAAACTTTTTATGAAGCGTATTTCAACTCGGGTTCTTCGAGTAGCTTGTTCATTGCGTTATCTATAACTTCATCATCAAATTCCTTTAGGTAAGCTTTTGTAACACTCACATCATGATGTCCCATAGATTCTCCTATTAAGTCTGTAGAGATTCCTGCAAACTTTAGATTGGTAGCAAAACTGTGTCTAATCACATAAGAAGTAACATTTTGTTCCACTCCTTGAATTTTAGCTATTTCTTTAAGTTGCTGATTAAATTTACTTAAGGTCTTGTGCTTTCTGTTCTCTACCTGCATTGGAGTTAAATTATCTCTTAATAAGATTGGAAACACATAGTCTGTTGCTCTATTTTGAGACTTGTAATAGTCTATTACTTTCCTTACGGGAGCTAGCATTTTTACTGAAAATCGTCCTTTGGTTTTAGAGCGGATGTATAAAATTCTGTCTCCCTGAATGTTCTCCCATTTCAGTTTCATGACGTCAATAAAGTTCATCCCACCCATATAATAACTAAAAAGCATGTAGTTTTTAGCATCAATTAAGTGAGGGTTTTTATCAGTATTAAGAGCTTCCATAAGTTTCACTTTATCTCTTGTCAATGCTTTTTTAATTCCTTTCCCTTTTAGTTTGGACACTTTATAAACCTTGAATGGATAGTATTTCTCATCCACAACTCCCTTCTTAATAGCATCATTAAACAAGGCTCTTAATTCTCGCATTTTTAAACCAATCCCACCATCAGTATTTTTATTACTTCTTAAATAGGTTTCGTATTTATCGAGTAAAGTAGGTGTGATTTCTCTAAAGACTAAATTCTTGTTCTTGTTAAATTTGAAAAAAGAATTATATACATCCTTATATGCTCTTGCATTTCCTGTTCTTCCAGCTATGTTTAAATCTGAAACCTTTTCTATCCAGAATTCTGACACTGTAACTTTTGAGAACTTCTTTCCTCTAAACTTTGATTCAAACTGATTGAGCGTAAAATCAATTCCTTCAAGATTGAATTCATCTATAATTTTTAAAGCTTCTTCTTTTTTCTTTAGTATTATTCTGTTTTTTACTGAAGCATTTGGATGTTTTTTTGTTTTTTCTCCAGATTTCCAGTGTGCTTTTGAACAATTAATTCCTAATGAAATAATTTTGGATGCTCTATCTTTTGTTATTCTTAAAACTATTGGATGCTCTCCGTTAGCTAATTTTTTACTTCTTAATAGTATTGTAATCATATCTCTTTATTTTAGTATTGCAACGTTTGCAATGTTTACATTATTTAAAATTTTTTCATAATACCCTGGCTTAACTGGTTTAATTACATTTTTTATTTTCCATTTCTTTAGATAACCATCCATCGTCCTAGTCTTAATTTCTAGTTTTCCAGCAATTTTTATCGCTTCATCTCTCTTGAACTTTTTAGGTAAATTAGATAGTATGTTTAAATCATAAACAGATAACCCAAATTTATCTTTTTTAAATATTTCTGAAACAAGTATAACGTGATCTAAAAGATATTTGATAATGGAATGTGAAATTTCAAAATCTATATCAGCACAGATTAATTTTTGATTATCTGTTATGGTATCAATATTTCTTAAAACAGATAAAACCATTGCGATTCTAAAAAGATTTAAACCATTTCTAAAAACACTTGAACTTAATGATGATAGACCATTATCTAAAAATATGGTGGTTGCATTCTTTAGTGTACAATTTAATTTTTCCCACTGCTCATCTGTAAATTGAAATTCTATTGGTTCTTTCACTTTCTCTAGCTCCACATATAATTCATAGATATCATTACTAGAGTTCTTAAATACAGTTGTATAGTCCGTGAAGTTATCAGTAGGTGTTACATCTTTCCATTCAATACCATCATCAAAATAATAATAGAGAAACCTGCTAAACAAGCCATTTTCTGTAGATAATACTAATGGCTTAACTTGTCCTGGTGTACCTGAAATCACCATTGACAGCTTGGGTGATTCAACTTCAATAAACTTATCGTCAATTTCTCTGCTAATAGATATTTTTTCGTGATGATATGCTTTTCTAAGAATGTCAGAAAAATTACCCCAATCCTGCTTTAGCATATTTGAAATTGAATCTGCTTCTGACTCGAAGATTAAAAGACCATGTTCGTTTTCTTTCATATGGCTGTAAAACTTAGATGAACTCACATTTCCTGGTAAAATTTTGACATCTAAACTAGGACATTTTCCTATTTTTTCTTTTCCCCAATTTTTAATTTTACTTCTACTTTTATTAAGTTCATGTTGGTGGATTTTATCAATTAAAATTGAAGAGTAACCCATACTTCCCTTTCCTGATGCTGGAGGTGCAATAACCATAGTGTATAGATGCGAGAAATGCTTTTTCTTATCATAATACCCCATTACATTGGGTATACAGTTACTTAAAACCCCTAAAGACGATAGGAGTACGACATCTTTTTCTCTTTCACTAAATTCGCCTACTAACTTTTTAAGTAAGTCTGGTAAATCATCATAAATTTCCTTTTTAAAATATTTGTTTTGCATTTTAAATATTATTTAATTCTGTATTATTTGTAATCTGAAAACGTGGTATTTTTTTTGGCATGTAATGCCTGATTTGTTCTGGAAAATAAAAATCAATTTTAAATTAAATTTTCCCATCACTGCTTTTGTTTAAGTAATTGTTTGTGTCTTCTTCAAAAGCATTGACACTTTTAATTTCATTTTGTGAAATCCAATCCTCTAAATCAGACCTCCTAAAATAAATTAATTTACCTCTAGGTTTTAAAAATGTGATACTATTACTTGATGTAAGCTTGTAAAGAAATGACTTGCTGACATTTAAATAAGCTAATGCTTCTTGAAAAGTTAAGAACGTTTGTTGTTGTATTTTTTGATTTTCCAACAACGCAATAACCCTTTGAAGTTTTAATTCTATTTCCATAAATGAATATGTTTTAAATTCGAAAACTCTTTAATGGCACTCTGTAATCTTTTACAGAATAATTAATCCACTACTTTAAAAACTCGAAGAATTAGTTCAACTGATCGTTTGCCCAATTCTGGCGCAAAATTAAGAAGGATTGTTTGTTAAATAGATAGCCCTACCTTACTTGGTTAGGCTATGAAAAGGTTAGGCTATCTTAGATAAGCCATCTAGAATAGCTTCTATTTCCTGGATTCGTGAAGGGTTACTGAACTTTTCTTGTTTAGTCCCTTTTATATCTTTTAAGTGGACTCCGTTAGGCATACAAAATAAATTTTCTACAGTTTTATTGAAATCATTTAAGTCTGAAACGATATATTTTTCATCAAACAATTTCTTTAGAAGAGCCACCAAGGAAACCTTTGATATTACCTTTTTGTTTTTTGCACTTTTACACAACCATTTTATGGTCTCATTCTCCTCTAACTTCTGATTAGTAAAAGCTTTATAAAAAGTTTCAAATGATGAATTAATCAATGGAGGGTTTGCATTAATTAAACTATTGTACAAATACTCAATTTCTATTTTCTTGTTTTTTTCTCTCCACTTAAATGATCGGATAACTTTATTGCTCTTTGTAATTTTTTGGTATACAGAAAGTGTTTCTAAATATTCTTTACAAAAAGTATGATATTTATTATACCTAAAATGGTAAAAAATCATGATTTCTACAACAGTAGTATTTATCGATAAATAATCAATAGTATTTGACTCCTGATTTAGCTCTATTAAAGTATTTTCAATATAATAAAAAAAGGTCTTATCAACTTTTAGCTGTGTAAGTATTTTTGAAGCTCTTAATTTTATGAAGGTTTTAGATAGTTTTTTTTCTCTCTCTAAATGGTTTTCTAGAAAATCCTTGAAGCTGAATTGGTTTTTTATTGAATTACCTAAATCATCAAAATCATTAACATGAATTACATCAGAATCTTCATCACACCTATAAGTAGAAGTAAATGATTCTTCAACTCCCCCGAAAAACACCTCTTTATAATTATTAATTCCTTTAGGTTCTATTATAAGAGATTCAAAAAAAGCTAACGCAATATCTTCTGATGATTTTAACATATTTCAAATGTAAGTAGAATTTTGAAAATGTTGGACCTAAATTGGTACTTGACTATCGCAAAAAAAGCCTTACATCTCTGTAAGGCTTGCTGTTACTAGTGGTCCCACCTGGGCTCGAACCAGGGACCACCTGATTATGAGTCAGGTGCTCTAACCAACTGAGCTATAGGACCAATTATTTAGGCTGCAAATGTACTATTAATTTTAAATTATTTGCAAATAAAATTAAAGAATAATTATACCGTTCTATTCATTAACCACAAACCAAAAGCTTTTAAATTATTCTTGTTCGCTTCTGTAATATCCATTTTAGTTAACGTGTTAAATGCTTTTTCTGTATAATATTCTATTTTATTTTTCATTAAAAGCGGAATGTCATTTAACTCAAAAATTCTTGTTACTTCTGCGATTTTAATTGAGTTATCATCTAATTTTTGTTTGTAAAAATGCTTTAATTTATTCTTATCAGCCTCGTTAGAAACCTCTAAACATTTTAAATATAAAAAGGTTTTTTTATTTACAATGATATCACCTCCAACTTGTTTTCCAAAGGTTTCTTGGTCACCAAAAGTATCTAAATAATCGTCTTGTAATTGAAAAGCTAAGCCTATATTTAATCCAAATTCATAAATTAAATTAGCGTTTTCTTCATTTGTTTCTGCAACAATTGCGCCCATCTTTAATGCAGCAGCCACTAAAACCGATGTTTTTAAACGAATCATGTTTATATATTCTTCAATAGTAACATCGTTTCTGATTTCAAAATCTACATCTAATTGCTGACCGTCACAAACTTCTAAAGCTGTTTTACTAAATAATTTTGCTAATTTATGAAAAACGACAGGCTCATAATTCTCAAAATATTGATACGCTAAAATTAACATTGCGTCTCCAGAAAGTATACCCGTATTAATGTTCCACTTTTCATGAACTGTAGCTTTTCCTCTTCTTAGAGGAGCATCATCCATAATATCGTCGTGTATTAAAGTAAAATTATGAAAAACCTCTATCGCTAAAGCTGCTGGCATTGCTTTTTTATAATCGGCAGAAAAAACGTCTGTAGCCATTAATGTTAACACAGGACGTATTCTTTTACCTCCTAACTGCAGAATATAATCTATTGGTTCGTATAAGTTTTTAGGCTCATGAATCCAATTTTTAGATTTTAAATACTGCAAAAATTCTTCTTGATAATGTAAAATGTTCAAATCTATAATTTTGTGTAAAAATAACGTAAAGAAATAATACTTTTTAATCTTAATGTTAAAAAAACATTAAAACTTTGGAAACTATTTTTGTTTCCAAAGTTTCCATTCGTATATTTGCAATCAAATTATGAAAGATAAAATATTAGAAAAATCGAACGAACTATTCTTAAACCTAGGTTTTAAGAGTGTTACTATGGATGAAATTGCTAGTGGATTAGGGATTTCTAAAAAAACGCTTTACAAGTATTTTACTAATAAAACGGATTTAGTGGCTGCTGTTACAGATTATATGTTCGATACTATTTGTTGTAGTATTGATACTATTTGTAAAGAAAAAATGAATCCTATTGATGAAATGTTTCAGATTAAGCGTGTGGTAATGAATCATTTAAAAGATGAGAAATCTTCGCCTTTGTATCAACTTCAAAAATATTATCCAAGAATTTATGCGTCTTTAAAGCAAAAACAGTTTCATGTAATGCAAGAAACAATTCAGGATAATTTAAAAAGAGGTGTTGCATCAGGGATCTTTAGAAACACGATTGACATCGACTTTATTAGCAGAATTTATTTTAGTGGAATGATAGGAATTAAAGATCAACAATTATTTCCGTTAACAAAATATTCTATGAACACTTTAATAAGCCTGTATTTAGAATATCACATCAGAGGAATATCAACAGAAAAAGGATTGCAACAATTAGAAAATCAATTAAAAAATAATCTATTATAAATGAAGAGATACATATATATCATTTCTTTTTTTGCTTTTATAGCATCATTAAAAGCACAAGAGAAAACAATGCAATTTTCACTAAGGGAAGCAATAAACTTTGCGTTAGAGAATAGTTATAACACAAAAGCGGCTAGAAATGACATTAGGTCTGCAAACGAAAAAGTTTGGGAAACAACGGCGATTGGTTTACCTCAAATTAACGGAAAAGTAGATTATCAAAATTTTTTAAAGCAGCCAGTTTCTTTATTACCTGCTGCGGCTTTTGATAACAGAGAATCGGTTGTGCAAACGGTAGAAGATTTTTTTAATATTACTAGAGAAAGCACCCCAGACGCGCCAGATGGTTTTATACCCGTAGTTTTTGGCACAAAGCAAAATATAAATGCCTCGGTAACTTTAAATCAATTATTATTTGACGGCTCTTATTTAGTAGGTTTACAAGCTTCTAAAACATTTTTAAAAATCTCTAAACAAGCAGAAGAAAAAACAGAATTGCTAACTAGAGAGGCGGTAATAAATGCATATGGTAATGTTTTAGTTACAGAAAATAGCATTGCAATTTTAGAGAGTAATATTACCATTCTTGAAAAAAATTATAACGATGCCAAGAAAATCTATGAAAACGGATTGAATGAAGAAGAAGACGTTGAGCAACTAGAAATTACTTTAGGAAATTTAAAAAATCAACTGAGTAGCGTGTTAAGAATGAAAGAAATCGCATATCAAATGCTAAATCTTTCGCTTGGTAATACCATAAATAAAGGTCTAATTTTAACAGATACTTTAGACTCGTTAGTGATGAGCAATTTAGAGCTTGGTTTAATTTCTAAAGAATTTAATGTGAGCAATCATATCGATTTTAGAATTTCTGAAAACGATAGAGAAACGAAACGTTTAATGATGAAGTTTGAACAAAGCAAAGCTTTACCAAGCATAAACGCGTTTCTTAATTACGGCCGACAAGGTTTTTCTGATTCTTTTACATTTTTAAACAACGACCAACAATGGTTTGATTCTTCTCTTCTAGGCGTTAGCTTACAAGTGCCAATTTTTAGCAGTTTTAGCAGAAAATCTAAAACAGCTCAAGCAAAAATAGCTTTAGAAAATGCAGATTTACGCTTAAAAGAAACTAAAGAACGTTTAAATTTATTGTCAGAAAAAGCAAAAAGTGAGTATCAATTAAGCATAGAAAATTACAATACCGCTCAAAAAAATCTTGGCTTATCAGAAAGAATAGAAAAAAAACAACGAGTTAAATTTTTTGAAGGAATTTCTTCAAGTTTCGATTTATTACTAGCACAAAACCAATTATACTCACAACAACAAAATTACATACAATCTATGTTAGAAGTAATTTCTAAAAAAGCAACATTAGAAAACGCATTAAACATACCAATTAAATAACTAAAAACTATTATGAAAAACATATTTCTATTATTATTAACAACACTAATTTTTACCGCTTGCGGAAATAAAAAAGAAGTTTCTATAGATCAAATTATAGCTACGGATGATGTTACGCAAATAAATTCAAGAAAATTAGAAATTGACGAAAAACTGCAACTATTAGCAGATGATTTAAAAAAATTAAATGACAAGTTAGATGCTTTAAATAAAGACAAAAACACGCCGTTAATTACAACTCTAACAATTAAAGAAGCTGTTTTTACCCACTTTATAGAATTACAGGGAAATGTACAAACAAAGCAAAATATTTTAGTATATCCAGAAATGCCTGGTATTTTAAAAAATGTTTTTGTACAGGAGGGCGATAGAGTAAGCAAAGGTCAAATTTTAGCAAGTATTGATGATGGTGGAATGTCTCAGCAATTAGCACAATTAGAAGCAAATGCTCAATTAGCAAAAACAACTTACGAGCGTCAAAAGAGATTGTGGGAACAAAAAATTGGATCTGAAATTCAGTTTTTACAAGCAAAAACAGCTTATGAAGCTCAAGCAAGTGCTGTAAATCAATTAAAAAGTCAGTTATCTAAATCTACGATAAGAGCGCCTTTTGCCGGAATTATAGATGCCGTTTTTAAAGAAAGAGGAACTGTTGTAGCGCCAGGCCAAGGAGCAGAAATTTTTAGAATAGTAAACCTCTCTAATATGTATATTGAAACTGAGGTTCCAGAAACGTATATCAGCAACATTACAGAAGGTAAGTTTGTAGAGGTAAATTTCCCTGTTTTAGGTGAAACATTAAACTCTAAAATTAGACAGGTTGGTAATTATATCAACCCAAGTAATAGATCTTTTAAAATAGAAATTGATGTACCTAATTTAAAAGGAACAATAAAACCAAACTTAACAGCAAAACTAAAATTGAACGATTACACAAATAACAATGCAATTTTAATTCTGCAAAGCATTATTTCCGAAAACTCTAAGGGTGAACAGTTTATTTATGTTGTAAAAAATAAAAAAGAGAATAACGAGGGGATTGCAGAGCGTTTAATTATTGAAACAGGAAAAACACAAGGAGACTTTATTGAAGTAACAAAAAATCTTACATCCGATACAGAAATAATTATAGAAGGAGCTAGAAGCGTGAATAATGGGCAAGTAGTTAAAGTGCTAAATAAATAGAAGAAAAGATGTCTAAAAAAACCAAAAAAATAGAGAAAGAATTTAAACTTTCTTCTTGGGCTATACAAAATAAAACTACTATTTATGTTTTAATGTTTTTAATTCTTTATTTAGGAATTGCAGCTTATTTTTCAATGCCTAGAGAAAATTTTCCAGAAATAAATGAAACAAAAATTTATGTAAGTTCTGTGTATCCTGGAAATACATCAGAAGATATAGAAAAACTAATTACAAATCCTTTAGAAGAAAAGTTAAAATCTGTAAGTAACGTTGTAAAAATAACCTCAACTTCTCAAGAAGATTACTCGATTATTACCATAGAATTTGACGAGAAAATTGACCCAAATAAAGCAAAACAGAAAGTAAAAGACGAAATAGATCAAGAAACAGCGGGTGAAGATTGGCCAATATTTAACGGGGCAAAAGTAACACCAAATGTTTTTGAATTAAGCATGTCTGAAGAAGTACCGATTCTAAATATTAATATTTCTGGAAACTACCCTGTTGCTAAATTAAAGGAATTTGGAGAATATTTACAAGACGAAATTGAAGATTTAACAGAAATCAAAAAAGTAGCTATTCGCGGTGCGCAAGATAAAGAAGTCGAAGTTGCGGTAGATATATACAAAATGATGGCTTCTAAAGTTAGTTTTGACGATATTACAAATGCTATTAATCGTGGAAATGTAACCATGTCTGCTGGTAATTTTATTACAAGTAAACAGAGAAGAACTATAAGAATTATTGGTGAAATTGAAAGTCCATCAGATTTAGGAGATTTTGTAATCAAATCAGAAAATAATAACCCTATTTATTTAAAGGATGTCGCAGAAATACACTTTAAAGACAAAGACAAAACAACCTACGCTAGAGAAAACGGAGCTCCGGTTGTAATGTTAGATGTTAAAAAAAGGTCTGGAGAAAATATGGTTGCTGCCGCAGACAAAATTGGCGTAATTGTAAAAAATGCAAAAGAGGTTATTTTTCCGTCAGACTTAGAAGTTACAATAACGAATGATCAATCTCCAAAAACGATTGGTCAAGTAGACGATTTGGTAAACAATATTATTTTCGGAGTTATTTTAGTGGTAATCGTTCTAATGTTTTTCCTCGGATTTAAAAACGCAATTTTTGTGGGTTTTGCAATTCCGATGTCTATGTTTATGTCTTTAATGATATTAGGCGCAATGGGCTACACTTTAAATACGATGGTACTTTTTGGTCTAATTATGGGACTTGGAATGCTAGTAGATAACGGAATTGTAGTTGTTGAAAACGTATACCGTTTAATGGATGAAGAAGGAATGAGTAAAAAAGAAGCTGCAAAAAAAGGAATTGGAGAAATTGCGTATCCTATTATAATTTCTACAGCTACTACAGTTGCTGCTTTTATTCCTCTAGGGCTTTGGCCAGGAATTATGGGGCAATTTATGGTGATTTTACCTATTACATTATCAATTGTTTTAGGTTCCTCTTTATTTGTGGCAATTTTCTTTAACTCGGTATTGGTTTCTCAATTTATGAGTATAGAAGATAAAAATATGCCTTTAAAAAACATCATCCGATTAACAAGTAGTATGACGGTTATTGGTTTGTTCATTTTCTTCTTTGGTGGCGCATATAATGCTTTAGGAAGCTTAATTATTTTTACAGCCATTATGTTTTGGGTGTATCGATTGGTTTTAAGAAAGGCCGCAAATTACTTTCAAAAAAACACGTTAGTTTCATTAGAGAATTGGTACGAAAGACAATTAAAAAGGGCGCTAACTGGCTGGAGACCGTATATTTTAGTTACAGTAACTTTTATGCTACTTATAGCTGCATTTATGGCGTTTGGTTGGTCTTTAAAAGAACAAAGAACAAAAGTTGAGTTTTTTCCAGACAACAAACCAAATCAGATTATTGTGTATATCGAATATCCTGAAGGAACAGATATTGAAAAAACAAACCAGATTACATCAGAAATTGAACAAAAAGTATACAAAGTTTTAAATCAAGATACGTACACAGACGGTGACTATAATTACATGGTAGAAAGCACGGTTTCTCAAGTTGGTGAAGGCGCAGGAAATCCTCAAACAGATGGAGGTTCATCCGCAGAAATGCCACATAAAGGAAAAATCACGGCTTCTATGCGTGAGTATAAATATAGAAAAGGAGAAGATAGTGAAATTTTACGTCAAAAAGTACAAGCTGCTTTAGTTGGTATTTATCCAGGAGTTTTAATTTCTGTAGAAAAAGATGCAGCCGGCCCGCCAGCAGGATCGCCAATTAACATAGAACTAAACGGCGAAGATTATGAGGAATTAATTTTTACTGCAGAAAGAATGCGCGATTATTTAAACACGCAAAGTATTTCTGGTATTGATGAGTTAAAAATAGATGTAAATAAATCAAAACCAGGAATGCAGGTTTTGGTTGATCGTAAAAAAGCAGGAGAATTAGGTGTTAGTACAGGGCAAGTTGGGCAACAATTAAGAGCTTCAGTTTTTGGGAATAAAGCAGGTATTTACAAACAAAATGGTGAAGATTATGATATTTACGTTCGCTTTAATAAAAACGACAGGTATAATAAAAGTGCTGTTTTTAATCAGAAAATAACCTTTAGAGATCAAGCTTCTGGTAAAATTAAAGAAATACCAGTTTCTGCGGTAGCTTCTCAAAAAAATAGCTCTGGTTTTAGTGCTATTAAACATAAAGGTGTAAAAAGAGTTGTAACAGTATATTCTGCCCTATCCCCGGGAGAAACAGATGCAGGTGCTGTAGTTGCTAGAATTCAGAATTCTATGAAAAATTTTAAGGATTTACATAAAGGTATTAAAATTGATTATACAGGTCAAATTGAAGAACAAAATAAGCAAATGACCTTTTTAGTTGGCGCTTTTTTTACAGGATTACTACTGATTTTCTTTATTCTGATTTTCCAATTTAACTCAGTTTCTAAACCCGGAATTATTATGTTAGCCATCTTTTTGAGCTTTATAGGGGTTTTTGGGGGATTAGTAATTTCTGGCGCACCATTTGTTATTATGATGACAATGGTTGGTATAATATCGCTTGCCGGAATTGTAGTAAACAATGGAGTTGTTTTATTAGACTATGCCGAGTTGCTAATTAACCGAAGAAAACTACAAGACGGAATTTCTAAAGAAGAGTATTTGCCGTTAAATGTGTTATTTGACACCATTGTACAAGCTGGTAAAGCGCGATTAAGACCCGTTTTATTAACTGCAATAACTACTATTTTAGGGTTAATTCCGTTAGCAATTGGTTTAAACATTAACTTCTTTACTTTGTTTAGTGAGTTTGATGCCAATATTTATATTGGTGGTGATAATGTTATTTTCTGGGGACCTTTAGCAAAAACCGTTATTTATGGTCTGTTTGTTGCAACCTTCTTAACATTAATTGTAGTGCCAATTTTATTCTTTTTAATTACTAAGTTTAAAATGAGAGTAAAAGGGCAATTAAAAGCGGATAGTCAAACCGTCAAAATAGAAAGTCAGATTCAAGAAATAGGATAAAAAATATAATTTTAGATATAAAGAGGATGAATTTATAATGAATTCATCCTCTTTTTGTATTTTCGATAATATGTTTGAAAAAAAGAAATCGTACACAGTAAATGAAATAAAACACAAAATAGAGAACTATTGCGTGTATCAAGACCGGTGTCATAAAGAAGTTGAACAGAAAATGCGCGATTTTCAATTAATTCCCGAAGCTAGAGAACTCATTCTTTTAAGTTTGATGAAAGACAACTTTTTAAACGAAGAACGTTTTTCTAAAAGTTATGCTCGTGGTAAATTCAGAATTAAAAGCTGGGGAAAACCAAGAATCGTAAGAGAATTAAAGTTTAGAGATATTTCTGCCTACAATATAAAAACGGCACTAAAAGAAATTGATGAAGAAGCGTATTTAAAAACTATTTATAGAATTACTGAAAATAGAAATGAAGTGATTTCTGAACCTAATATCTACAAAAGAAAGAAAAAACTCATTGACTTTTTAATGCGAAAAGGTTTTGAAACCGATTTGATTTATAAAACTGTAAATGAAATAGTTTCTTAAACTTTTTTTAATATATAAACACTCGTTTTACGATATTGTGAAACAAGTATAGATAAAAGAAAAACAAGCTTTTTAATTAGTTACTGCTGCCTTGACTTTAATAAACCGTTGTTGTTATCCTTTCTCTCTTTAAATTCTTTTTTGATTGATTTTCTAGAAACACTATCAATTTTGGTAGAATCTAATCCTATAAAAGCAATATCTATGTCGATATCGTCTTCAAAGCCTTTTTTTAATAAAATTGAATTTATTTTAGAATTAATAGCCGAATATGCATTTATAATTTTATTTGCTTGTGCCGTAACTTCTGTAGCTTTTATGGCTGGTATAAACGTCATATCTGCCAAACGTAAAGTTTCATTCTGTAAAATGTTTATTCTTGTATTAAAAGAAGCATTCTCAAATAATGGGGGTTTTATATTCTCTTTTAGAGCTTGTACCAATCCTTTTAATTCTAAAGCGTTGCTTAAAATTTCATTTGGAGAAACTTTTTTAAACCTTAATAAAAAATTATCAACTGCTTTTAATTCTTGCCAGCCTTCTGTATCTTGTAAAAAAAGTGGATTTATTTTTTCTGCAACATTATAATTTTTAACCACGCTTAAAAGTGGTTTTATTTCTTGTTTTTGTTGCATCTCTTCTTTCTTTTTAACACAAGAAAAAAAGATGATAAAAACTAATAAGGGTAAACTATTTTTCAAATTTTAAAATTTATTTGTAAAAATAAGCATTTTTATATTTATCTTTTATTAAACTAAATCAAACAATAAAAGAATGTAAGTTACTTTACATTTTTGCGTCTAAGTTTTAGAATTCAAGTTTTAATAATTATGAAAAACACACTAGAAAACAGTTTAAAAAACAGCATTTCTTACCAAGAATATAAAGACCTCGTTAAAAAGTTATTGGCTGAAAATAAATCTACAGGTCCAAATCAGTCCGCAGATTTAACAAATTATAGTTTATTAAATGCCACTCGAATGAAACGACTGGACAAAAACATTCAAATTTCTGATGAAACTATTAAAGAAGTTCAAAAAATAACCGAACCTGTAACTTGGTTACTACTTACAGAGGGTTGGTGCGGAGATGCTGCGCAAAACTTACCCGTTATCAATAAAATGGCAGATTTTAATAAAAACATCAATTTAAAACTAGTTTTACGTGATGAAAATCTAGACTTAATGGATTTATTTTTAACAAACGGAAGTAGATCTATTCCTAAATTAATTGCAATGGACAAAGACAACAATGTTCTTAATACCTGGGGACCAAGACCAGCTATAGCAACAGAAATGGTTGCGGATTATAAAACGAAAAACGGTGCTTTAGATGCCGATTTTAAACAAAATTTACAACTTTGGTATAACAAAGACAAAGGTAAAAGCACACAAGAAGATTTTGTAAAATTAATGAGGAAGAATTAAAAAAAACCTTAAAAAAAATAAGAATACTCTTTAAAAACTGCAAAATTGAATACCAATATTGCGGTTTTTCTTTACGTATATTTGCAGCATAAAATATAAGTTATGTTTGTAGATTATAGTACACTACCCGAAGATGCTAAGGTTTGGGTTTATCCTTCTAGTAGAAAATTTTATCCAACAGAAATAGTAGAAATTGAGCAAAAAATTAAAACATTCGTAGAAAATTGGAAAGCAGATGACGAAAACTTCAAAGCTTCTTATCAATTTTTACACAACAGATTTATCATTTTTGTAGCAGATGTTACGGAAACTACTATTACAAATTTAGATATTGATGCTTCTGTTTCATTTATTTTAGAGCTTCAAGAAACTTACAAAGTTGAACTTTTAGACAAAATGAATGCTTGCTTTAAACAAGGTGAATTTGTACAATACAAAGAACTAAAAGACTTTAAAAAATTAGTTAAAAACAAGGCTGTTACAAGTAAAACTATCATTTTTGACAACTTGATAAACAATAAAGAAGATCTTGAAAATTTCTGGGAAATTAGTATAGAAAATAGCTGGTATAATAGATTTTTATAGCATTATATGCTGCATGTAAACAATATTACTTTTGGGTATTTTAAAAATAAAATTGTTTTAAACAATTTTAACTTCACTTTAAATGAAGGCGAACATCTTTGTGTAATGGGCGAAAGTGGCTGCGGAAAATCTACACTTTTAAAAGCCATTTACGGTTTAGTAGACTTAAAAAAAGGAGAAATTTTTTGGAAAGAAACTAGGGTTTTAGGACCTAAATTTCATTTAGTGCCTGGAATGGATTTTTTTAAATATGTTGCGCAAGATTTCGATTTAATGCCCTACACTTCCGTTTCTGAAAATATTAAGAAATTCTTATCGCGCTTTTATCCCGAAGAAAGTGAAAAACGTACGCAAGAATTACTAGGAGTTATCGAAATGAAACCTTTTGCAAACACAAAAGTTAAAAATTTAAGTGGTGGCCAAAAGCAACGCGTTGCCATTGCTAGAGCTTTGGCAAATGAACCTAAACTGTTACTACTAGATGAGCCTTTTAGCCAAATAGATAATTTTAAAAAAAATTCTTTGCGAAGAAATTTGTTTCGCTATTTAAAAGAAAAAAACATAGCTTGTATTGTTGCTACGCATGACAAAAGTGATGCTCTTTCTTTTGCTGACCAATTAATTGTAATCCGAAAAAACAAAATTTTAGTAAACGACACACCAATTAAGATTTACAATAACCCAAAAGAAAAATATGTTGCCAGTTTATTCAATGATGTAAACGAAATTACTATTGATGGTAAAAATGTTTTATTATATCCTCATCAAATAAAAATAGTAGAAGATTCTAACTTGCCTGCAATAGTTCTTGAAACCTATTTTAAAGGTTCTTTTTGGTTGATTAAAGCAGAATTGGAAAGTCAAAAAATATTTTTTAATAATTCTACAGCATTACAAAAAGGGGAAACTATTGCCCTTTCTTTTACAAAATCTCTCTAATTTTTATTTCTTTTCCGTTAAAAGAAAGCGCTTTATTTTCATTGCTTCCTAATAATATTTTTCCGATTGGAGAAGATACCGAGATCGCAAAAAAAACACATCCATCAACTGTTAACTTACCCGCAGAAATGCTTAAAAAATAATTGACTGAATCTGTAAAAATAATGCTTCCCAAATGAGCAATTTTAGAGATTTTTGTAGTATTAATTTTTGATAAAATTTCTTTCATTTCTTGAATTCCGGCAAATTGCTGACTCGCTTTTTCCATTTCTAACTGCAACATGGCTCTGCCTGTTTCGTGTTTATCGCCCGCAGAACTTTTGGTTTCAGATTGCAATGCTTTTTGGTTTGATAAAATAATTTCCTCAACAGTTTGTGCTCGTTTATTTACAAACGCTTCACATTGTTTAAAAAGTTCTTGTTTAATATTCATTAGGTATTTAAAAGTGCAAATCCACCATAATTTCCATGATGAGAAGTTGAAACAGCAATTGGTAATTTTTGTTGTTGCTGATATAAAAACGGAACACCTAATTCGTTCTTTTGAACAATAACATCCTCAGAAAAATAAGACAACATTTCTTGATTTGTAATTTTGGTTTGAGAGGTGTTTTTTTCTATAAAAAACGAGTCTGAAACCATTTTAGTGTTTTTATTTTTTACAGCACAACTATGAATATAATGTGTTGATATTAAATATTTTACATAATATAAAGAATTATATGTTTCTACAATTCCTTCTGATTTAGAAAGTATTTTACAACTAAATTTTTTAGGTGCAAAAAAACGTTTTTGAAACTCTTGTACATAACATTTATATGCAGCTTCTTTCATGCTCCAAAACAACCAAACTTGCAAAAAAGGATTTTCTGAATTTAAAATAATTTGTTGTTCGCCAGCTGTAAATTGTTTCTCTAGAAACCCTTTTCTTTGCCAATTACTTTGTGTTTCTGCCAACTCTAAATCAACAATGTCATTACCAATCATTACGCTGATAGTTTTTCTTCAATTATTTGCATCGCCGCTTTTACAGAAAGCATTTTTTCCATAGAATCATTATCAATTTCTATATTAAATTCATCTTCTACATCTAAAATAACATCTACTAAATTGGCGGAATTTATTTTTAAATCATTGATAAAATCTGTTTCCTCTGTTAAGTTTTTAAAAGCTTCCTCATCTTGGATGTATGGTTTTACAATCACTTTTAACTTTATAATTAATTCCTCTTTTGTCATTTTATTGAATATTATTTTACAATTAGTATTTATTTTAATTCATACACTTCGACAAGCTCAGTGGGACATTTTAGATTTTTATTGTGTTCTTAAATTAATTTTTAAAATAGTTGCTTTTAAAAACTAAATCAAAAAATACATTTCAGATTACGAGTGTCTGTCTGAGCTTGTCGAAGACTTATTCATATTTTTTAAAGATAACACATGCATTTACATCCCCAAAACCAAAACTTGCTTTTGCTACAATATTTATATTTTTTTCAATCATTTTAGTCGGTATTTTATCCGAAGAAATTAATGCAACTATTTCTGGATGAATATCTTCGCAATTGATATTTGGAAAAACAAACTGTTCTTTAATTTGCAGCACAGAAGCTACAGATTCAATTGCGCCAGCCGCTGCTAAACAATGTCCAATCATCGATTTTAAAGAATTGATATATGGAAAATCTGTTCCTTTTCTTTGTAAAGCGTTCGACCAATTTTCGATTTCTAATCCGTCTTTAGATGTTGCTGTTAAATGTCCGTTTATTACATCAATTTCTGATGCTAAAATTTCGGCATCTAACATCGCATCTGTAATACATTTCTGAACTGCCTCTGGATTCGGAGCAGTTAATGTTCCGCTGTTTCTTTGTCCGCCAGAATTGATGTTTCCTCCCAAAACCTCTGCATAAATAGTTGCGTTTCTTGCTAAAGCACTTTCTAAAGATTCTAAAACCAAGGCTCCCGCTCCGCTTCCTGGCACAAATCCTGATGCCGTTTCGCTCATTGGTCTAGAGCCCTTTTCTGGAGTTTCGTTGTGTTTGTATGACATCACTCGCATCGCATCAAAACCACCCCAAGTATATAAACTACTATCGCTAGAACTGCCAACTAACATCCGTTTTGCTTTTCCATTTTTAATGCGTTCAAAACCTAATAAAAGTGCTTCTGTGCCAGTTGTACACGCAGATGAATTTGTGGTTACTTGATTCCCAAAACCTAAAATTCCTCCTAAATAAGCAGAAATTCCGCTTGCCATCGTTTGCACAACAGAAGTACTTCCTAGGCGTCTTACTTTTTGCTCATCAATCAAGTAAATGGATTCTCTAAATTTCTCGATTCCTGAAGTTCCTGTTCCGAAAATTAAACCCGAATTGTAGTCTAAATCTGAGTTTTCATCCACAGAAAAACCAGCATCTTTCCAAGCATCGATTCCGGCCATACAACCATACAAAATAGAAGTACTGTTAAACCCTCGAAGTTGCAGAGGCGTTAAATATGCTAACTTTTTTTCTTCGGAGACTTCTGGAATTCCGCCAATACAACAAGAGAAACCTTTATCTTGTAATTCTTGATGAAAAGTAATTCCTGATGTTCCTGTTTTTATAGCTTTTGTAAACGCTTCTAATCCCACACCGTTTGGCGCGACGACTCCTAAACCTGTAATTACGACTCTGTTTTTCAATTTTAATACGTTTTAATCTGTTCTCGACACAAAACCGCCCAAAAGCGGGTTCACTCAAACGGACAGTTTTTATTTAGCGATAATCATCCCAGAAATAGTTCCTCTACAAACCAATTCGTCCTTTACATTATACATTTTTACTGCACATTTTAATTTGTTAAATCTAAAATATTCTTTTTCTGAAACAACTCTTACTTTTTCATTTGGATACACGGGTAAAAAGAAATCAATTTGATTGGAAGTTAAGGCTATTTGAGGTTTTTTTTCTGATGAAATATGCTCTTTTAACAAATAAATTCCGAGGCAAACTACCCCAATTTGCGCCATCGTTTCCGTTAAAATTACACCTGGCGTTATTGGATTTTCTTTAAAATGACCTTGGTAAAAAAACTCATTTTCTTTGAATGTATACGTTCCTGTAACTCCATTCTCTGAAACTTTTAAAAGTTCATCCACAAACAAAAAAGGCTTGCTGTAAGGTAAATATTGTATGATGTTTTTTTTATCCATTTTTAACTTAAACTTTCGCCGCCATCAACTTTTATAATCGTTCCGGTAATCCACGCAGCTTCGTCTTTACTTAATAAATAAACTACGTTTGCAACATCTTCTGGAGTTGTTAATTTACCAAAAGGATTTCTTTTTAAGGTGTGGTTTTTGATGCTTTCACTATCCGGAATCATATTTAAAGAAGCGGTATTCGTAACTCCCGCCTGAATGCAATTTGCTCTAATTCCAGAGGGCGCAAACTCTAAAGCAATGTTTCTAGAAATAGCTTCTAAAGTAACTTTTGCCGCAGAAACTGCTGCATAATTTTTCCAAGGTTTTGTATTTCCTTCACTTGTAAAACTGATAATTCTGGCATCATCCGCAAATAGTTTTTTATCAAAAATTGCTTGAAACCAATCATACAAACTAATCGCCATTGCATTAATTGTTATTTGAAAATCGTCGTTTTGTAATACTCCCTTCGTCAAGCTTAGGATTTCATTTTCAGAAACCATCGGTTTTAAATTGCCTTTTGCAATTGAATGCACCAAGGTTTTAACTTTACCTTTTAATCCTAATCTCTCTTTTATTTCTGATAAAACACTTTCTCTTTTTTCGCTGTTTAAAGCATCTATATTAAAAGAAATAAATGCGCTATTTTCTTCTCTAATCTCGTTAAAATGTTTTTCAATTTCTTGAATTTGAGCTCTAGAGTTTCTATGAACAACACAAATATTCATGCCGTGCTTCGCCAACTTTTTTGCCGTTGCCAAACCTAATCCGCTAGAACCTCCTAAAATAATTGCCCACTCATTTTTATCCTGAAATTCTCTCATTTTTTATTTATTTCACTTCGGCAAACTCAGTGTAACGCTTAAAATTAATTTAAAATTTACCATTCTAATAAAATTCTCTGTGCAGAAAAACCAGGGCCAAAACTTAACATTAAACCGCGTTCTCCTTTTGCAGGATTTCGATCCATAAAACGTTCTAAAACATATAAAACAGTTGCGCTAGACATATTACCGTATAATCTTAGCGCCTCTTTTGTATCGTCTATATTTTTACCTAAAACGCCAAATAAAGCTTCTACTGTTTGCACAATTTTCTTTCCTCCCGGATGAAATATTAAGTGATTAATATCTTCAATCGTTAGGTTATTTCGTTCTAAAAATGGATGTACAATCGCCGGAAAGTGATCTGAAATTTTCTGCGGAACTTCCTTATCCAAAATCATTTGTAATCCAGAATTTACCAAATTAAAACCCATCATATGTGTTGCGTCGTAAAAATGATACATGGCTTCATCAATTATTTCTGGGCCTTTATCTTCCTCGTAAGAAGACAAAATTACTGCGGATGCACCATCACCAAATATTGCAGCACTTACAATATTTGCCATCGAATAATCTTCTAATTGAAATGTAGCTGTTGGTGCTTCTACCGCAATTACTGCTGCTCTTTTATTCGGGTTTGATTTTAAGAAATTCTTAGCATAAATAATGCCCGAAACTCCTGCTGCACAGCCCATTTCTGTAACTGGCAAACGCACAATATCTTGCTTCATTCCAAGAGAATTTATCAAATACGCGTCTATGGAAGGAATCATAATTCCCGTGCAACTTACGGTAATAATGTAATCTAAATCCGTTGCTTTTAGGTTTGCTTTTTCTAATGATTTTTTTAGCGATTGTTCTGCCAACTGTACAACTTCTCTTGCGTAAATATTATTTTTATCTTCAAAAGAAGTCGCTGTAAAAACCTCCTCAGGATCCATAATTGAATAGCGCTTATCAACGCCAGCGCCTTCAAAAAGTTTTGTTACTTTTCGTTGAAAACGAGTATCTTGATCTTGCATCCATAGTTGTACAAACGGAATGATATCTTTTGTTTCTCGGTAATATTTTGGAAGTTGTTTTGCAACCGCTGTTATTTTTACTTTCATAATTTTTTATACACTTTTTCTTACACAGATTTAACTGCTATTTTATCTTTTATTTCTCTACTTTTTTTTAAAATTCCTGGCTTTAAACTTTTTAGAATCCACAAATATCTAAATGCCCATTTCCACGAAATCGTAGGTTTTACATTTATTTTTTCTGACAGTTCTATTAAATCTGTTCTTTTAAACCCCCTTAAAACAGAAGTTAATCCGTCTTCAATAATCATTTTATTTTTAATAAAAATTGATAGCACCATAAATAAATAATAGGCTAATTTATGTCTGTGTAAATCGTTTACAACAATCCCTATTTTAGTTTGTTTTAATGTATTATTTAAAAACGAAACCAATTCTGGCGCTTTAAAATGATGTAAAAATAAAGTTGCTAGAACCACGTCAAACGTTCTCTTTTTAAATTCATCAGAGAAAATATCTTGGGTTTCAAAACTCAATTCTGGATATTCTGTCGACAATTCATTCGCGTATTCAATTGCAGTAGGGTTTGCATCAATACCAATTAATTTAAATTGATAGCCATTTTTTCTGCCAAACTTAGCAACATCTCGCAAAATATCGCCATGACCACAACCAATATCTATAATTGTAATTTCTTGCGCTTTCAAGCTGTTTTTTAAAATTGTTTTTAATCCGTTTACGGTTACTTTATTTCCGCCCAACCAACGGTTTATATTTTCTAATTTATCTAAAGTATCTCTTAATAAATCACCGCCAATAGAAAAATCATCCATTAATTCTTCTTTGTCTGTTCTGCTTTTTGTGCTGATAAAAAAATCCATTATACTTTCATTGGTTTACCGTGCGTTTGTTTAATAATCATCGGCAATAAAAATGGAACTCTTCTTAAAATCTGTAATAATATATTTGCAATTGTATCTTTTCTAAATAACATTGCTATAAAATGACCTGCTTTTAACCTCCATTTAAATTGACTATTCCACTGTCTAATGTAATGTATTTCGAGCTCTTTTCTTGATGAAATAACACCTTCTGTGTAATTTAGAATCAATTTAGATGCTATTTGTGCAGATTGAATTGCCATACTCATTCCGTTGCCACAAAGTGGATGAATCATTCCTGCAGAATCACCACACATCATCACGTGGTTTTCAATTGGATTTTTAGTTTCGAAAGAAATCTGACTAATAGAAAGTGGCTTTTCGAATATTGGTTCTGTATTTTGGAATATTTCTTTTAAAAATTGATTTTTAAAAACAACTTTTTCCTGAAAATCATCAATATTTTTATACTTTTTAAAGGCTAAATAATTAGTAATGTAACACAAATTAATAGCATTATTTTCTATTTTAGAAACCCCACAATACCCTCCTTTAAAATTATGAAGCGCTACTAAATCTTGTTGAAATTTTCCTTTTACATGAATTTTTACACCTAAATAAGGAGATTTTTTTTGAATAAAATCACGATCCATTTTTACATCTAGTAAAGAACGTTTTCCAAAAGCACCAATAGCAAATTTTGAAGTAAAAACATTATTTTCTTTTGTTTCTACGTGAAAAATATCCTCTAAAAAAGCAATATTTACAACGGAGTCTTGTAAAATTTCTACACCGTTTTGCTTTGCCTTTTTTACCAACTCAAAATCCAATGTGTATCGTGAAATTCCAAATCCGCCAAAAGGTAATTTGGTTGAAATTAAATTATTTGTTGTTGTTGAAAGTTGAAAATTATCAATTTTTACAGCTCCAAAATCAAAAGGATTGATGTCTAAAAACGCCAAATAAGGCAAAACTTCATTCGAAATATATTCGCCACAAACTTTGTGTTTCGGATATTCATTTTTCTCGATCAACAACACTTTTTTTCCAAATTTAGACAGGTGAATTGCATTACATAAACCCGCCAAACCGCCTCCAATGATAATAACATCAGTTTTTAAGTTGTTTTTTTTATGATTAGCAGTTTGCATACTTTTCTCCATTTATTTTAGTGTCATCTCGAGCGCAGTCGAGAGATCCATTTATTTTAATAATTCTGCTAGTTCTTTACCTGCCAAACTACCAATTGCAATTCCCATTCCGCCCAAACGCACTCCGCAGAAAACATTTTCAGAAACTTGTTTTACAATTGCTTTTTTCTGATTTCCTACACCCATAATTCCGCTCCATCTGTGTTCAATTTCAAAAGTAGTATTTGGCAAAATAGTTTCTTTTAATATTTTTTCTAATTCATTTTGAATGATCGCAGTCTCGCCAAATTGGGTAGTTTCTTCGGTTTTAAAATCAAGATTTCTTCCGCCTCCAAAAAGGATTCTATCATCAATATTTCTAAAATAATAATAGCCTTTGTCTAAATGAAAAGTTCCTTTTATATGTAAGTTTTTAATTGGTTTGGTTATCAAAACTTGCGCTCTTGCTGGTTGCACATTTTCGTGTAAAAGTTGAGAAGCAAAACCATTTGTTGCAATAAATAATTTATTGGTTTTAAAATTTAATTTATCCGTTTTTACTTCAATCTTATTTCCTGTTTCGGCAAAACCATCCACAGAAATAGTGTTTACTATTTTAACACCTAGTTTCTGAACTTTTAATAACATTTTAGAAGCCATTTTACCAGTATCAATCTGACCTTCAAAATTATTTACAATGTATTGCTGATGTACTTTTTTGAAACCAAAAATATTATCAAAAATAGAAAAAACATCCGCTTTAAAAATTGGTTTTAAAAGCTGATTAATTTCCTCTTTTTTAGAAATACATTCCTCAAAAAAAGCGTTGTCTTTGCAAAGTTCAAAACCTTTATTTTGTTGAAAATCGATGTTCTCGTCTCCTAAATTTGCACGTAATAATTGTACCCCTTTCCAACGTTGATCAACCAAATCATAAACCTCTTCTTCTGTATGAGAATTTAAATCGTCAATAATTTCTGATAGACTTCCAAAACAAGCAAAACCTGCATTTTTTGTGCTTGCGCCCTGAGGCAGCATTCCTTTTTCAAGAATTATAATTTTCGCTTTTGGATGCTTTTTCTTCAATTCTAAAGCACAATTTAAACCCACAATTCCGCTACCAACAATTGTATAATCTATGTTTGTAAACCATTCTTTTAATTCCCAATAACTGTAGTTCATTTATATCTTTTTTTGAAAACAAATACTGTTTTCCATTTCTTTGTATTGTCCGTAATTCGAAATTACACCGTATCCACATTTCTGATAAAACTTTACAGCTTCGAGTTGTCTTTTTCCCGTTTCTAAAACGCAATTTTTATAGCCTAATTCTTTTGCCCAAATTTCCAATTCTTGTAACACTTTTTGTGCAAACCCTTGGTTTCTGTGCTCAGAAGAAACAAACATTCTTTTTACTTCCATAGCATTTTTTCCTTGTGCTGAACTTGTTTCAATATCAAACTTTTTAATTGCTCCGCAACCAACAGCTTTATCATCAGCATAAACTACAACCACGTTTTTAATGACATCAATATTATTAAACTGATTGTAAAATGCGTGTTCATTACCATCCGTAATTTTAAGATACGCATCTAATTGCTGTATTAAAATAACGAAATCTTGATTTCCTGAATTTGTTCTTAGTATTTCTGTTTTCATTTTTAAATAGGTTTCGACTGCACTCAACCAAACATTTGAGCCCATTTCTGTAAAAGTCAAAAAAACGGTTTACGTTAAAACTCAAATTTTAATTGCACCCAAAAAGGCTCCTTTTTTTCTGTGTTTAAATTTCCGAAAGAAATTCCTAATAACCGCACAGAATTTTTTAATTTTTCTTGAAAAAGCAATTCTTTTACCACTGGGAAAAAATCGCGTTTTGTTTGCATAAAAATATCTTTTGTTTTACTTCTTGTTTGTTGTGTGAAATCTGAATATTTAATTTTTAGCGTAATCGTTTTCCCTTTTGTGTCAGATTTTTTCATGCGTCTTTCTAGTTCATCAGCAATTTTCTCTAATTTATCAATCATAAAAATTTCTGAAGAAATATTTTCATTAAATGTTCTTTCTGCGGCAATTGATTTCTGAATTCTATCTGGTTTTACTCTGCTATTATGAATTCCTCTAACAATGTTGTAATAATTTGTTCCTGCCTTTCCGAAGAATTTAACTAGCTCCTCTAACGATTTTTTCTTTAAATCATTCCCAATAAAAACACCTAAATTATACATCTTTGCGGCAGTAACTTTGCCAACTCCATAAAATTTATGAACGGGTAATTCTTCTAAAAACTGAATTACATTCTCCGGATTCACTGTTTTTTGTCCGTTTGGTTTATTAATGTCCGAAGCCACTTTTGCAATAAATTTGTTAATAGAAATTCCTGCAGATGCATATAAACCAACTTCATCAAAAATTCGCTGTCTAATTTCTTGGGCAATTAAACTTGCAGACGGATTCCCTTTTTTATTGTCTGTGACATCCAAATACGCTTCATCCAATGAAAGTGGTTCTACCAAATCTGTATAGTCGTAAAAAATTTCTCTAATTTTAGCTGATATTTCTTTATAACGCGCAAAATCGGTTTTTACGAAAATTAAATGCGGACATTTTTGTTTGGCTAAATTGCTGCTCATTGCAGATTTTACACCAAATTTACGCGCTTCGTAACTAGCTGCAGAAATAACACCTCTTATTTCGCTTCCGCCAACGGCAACGGCTTTTCCTCTTAATTCAGGATTGTCTAATTGCGCTACAGATGCATAAAAAGCATCCATATCTACGTGAATTATTTTGCGAAAAGGAGGCTGTAATTCCATCTCCCGAAATTACAAAATGAGACACAAATTCCACATAGTTTTAAAAATTTTTCTGATTTTTTAAAATTTATAATGAATCCTACTAAACTAAAAATAAATATACATAAGGTTTCTATGCATTAAAAAATTATGTATATTTGGTATTAGTCAAGCATACAATTAAACATTTTAATATGGGAAATCAGAAATTATACAAAGGTTCTTTACAAACCATCATTTTAAAATTATTGGAAACCAATGATAAAATGTATGGCTATGAAATTACACAGCATGTAAAAGAATTGACAAAAGGCGAATTGCAAATTACAGAAGGCGCTTTGTACCCAGCTTTGCACAAATTAGAAGCAGACGGTTTGCTAGACGTTGAAGTTGCTAAAGTTGGCAATAGACTTCGAAAATATTACAAACTCACAGAAAGTGGCACGAAAGAAACCGCTAATAAGTTGGAAGAAATGCAGGAGTTTTTAAGAACGATGCAGCGTATAGTGAGCCCTAAATTTAGTTTGGAGTAATATGGAAATAACAACACAACAACTGCAAGAAATAGAAAATTATCTTGCAAAAATTAAGTTTGATTTCGTCGATTTAAATGTGGAGATTTTAGATCACATCACTTCAGATATTGAGAGTTTAATGGATAAAAATCATTCTTTCGAAAATGCTTTTGCTTTAGTTAAACTTCGATGGGAAAAACATTTTAGAGATACTTCTAGTTTCTATTTCGGGTTAATGTACAATGAATCTAGAATTGTGGTAAAAAATGCGGTAAAAATGTTTAAACCATTTTACTTTTTATATTTAACGGCATATTTTTTACCCATAATCATTTTAAAGAATTTTTCTTTTGTTTTTTCTAAAAATACGCAAGATTTTTTGAATGGCTTTTTGTTTTACACAGCTTCAATTGCTTTACTTTATATGCTCTTTATTATTGTGAAAACCATACAAACCAAAGTAAAAACAACCTATCGTTTTATTTTAAAAACACAATATTTAGCTGTTATTTTTTTAATTATTCCTTTATTATTAGGAAATCATTTTAATGATCAAGGAGAATTAAATCCTGTTTTTACAGGTTTCCTTTCGGGCGGTTTTGCTGTTACTTATATCTGTCATCATTTTTATAAAAAACACCTAGAAGCCATCAAAAAACATAAAATTTCATAAACTATGGAACTTACAAAGGAACAAATTTTACAAATAGACAATTACATTTCTATTTGTGGTATTAAATTCTATGATGTTAGAACAGAGATAGTAGATCATTTTGCCAATATTTTAGAGCAAAAACTAGACGAAAATCCAACTTTAGATTTTAAAAAAGAAATTAATAATATTCATAATAATTTTTCTGATAAGCGTTTTAGTGATTTGCTAAAAGAGAAAACAAATGCTGTAAAAAAGCAGTTTTACAAACAATCATTGCAACATTTAGTTTCGTTTTTTAAACTTCCTAAAATTATAAGTACGTTCGTTTTGATAGCTGTTTTGTTTTTCGCAATGAATAGTATTGTTGATAAAGACACTTTTTTTGGGGTGTTAAGTTTCATTTTAATTTTTTTAGGATTTAGATTATTATTTAATGTAAATATGAGAGATAGTCAAAAAGAGTCTTTTTTAGTTTTAAATATGACGATGCCTTTTTTTAATGTGTTTTATTTACTAGTCATGATCTTTAACTTTTTTGCAAGAAGCAGAACTGACCAAAGTTTTTTAAGTGCTACTTTTAACGCTATAGAATTAATTGTTTTTATATTGTTATTGCTTTTTTATTGGTCTGGAGAATATGTGTATTACCAAAATAAAAAAATGATAAAAGAACAGTATCCAAATGTAATTGTGTAGCTATGGAATTATCAAAAGAACAAATACAATATATAGACAATCGTTTAGAAAACGAAGGCATAAAATACTGGGATATCAGAATAGAAATGTTAGATCATATTGTTTCTGTTGTGGAGAAAAACTTACAACTAGAAAATACAGCATATCAATTTAGAGAATTAGTACAAGATGCATTTGTTGCTTTGGGTTGGAAAGAAAATTTTAATGGTGGTGGTTTTGAAGAAAAAAACAAACAAGGCTGGAAAAACGCAAATAAATATTATCGTAAAATCTATTTTGCCGGATTTGTTGACTTTTTTAAAAAGACTTCAAATTTACTTGTTTTAAGCATTTTTTTATTCGCTTACTTTTCAATTTCTGAGATGCTAACTCACAAAATATTTTTAAAATTAAGTTATATTTTATTTTTTTCACCTTTTATATTATTTGTATTTACCTTTTACAAAATGTATAAAAAAAAGTACGGAAAATCTGTACATAGAGATTACGGTTTAAGTTATTTAATGCTTTCGTTTCTTATGCTTAATGCAATTATAACATTTGTTAGAATTGATGGTGGTTTCCCGATTGAATTTCATAAAATTATTTTATTTATAATTATTCCAACTCACTTTATTTTTACATATTCTGGCTATAAGGTCTACAAAAAAGCAATTTCTAAAGTAGAAAAAATGCATAAAGAATTACGATCATGAAACTAACAGAAAATCACATAGAACAACTCTACATTTTTACACGTGAACATTATGTAGAATATTATGATGTACAAACCGAAATAGTAGATCACTTAGCAAATGATATTGAACAAATTTGGGTCTCGCAACCACTGTTGTCTTTTGAACAAGCTCGTGAAAAATCTTTCAAAAAATTTGGCATTTTTGGTTTTATGGATGTTGTAAACTCAAAGGAATCTCAAATGACAAAAAAGTATTTTAAACTGATTTTAAAGTTTACAAAAGAATGGTTTCAATTGCCTAAAATTGTTTTGACAATAGTACTTTTCTTCTTGTTTTATCAATTGCAAAACATACCGAATGCAGATATGATATACAATGCTATTTTTATGCTTGTTGTTTTTGGTCAAATAACTTTAATGATTCTTAATAGTAGAAAACTTAAAAAGAAGTTTAAAGTAACGCAGAAAAAATGGTTGTTCGAAAACGTAATAAATATTCAAGGTTTAGGAGCTTCTGCAATTTTATTTATTTACTTTTTTGATTTTCCTTTTTCAAACACGAACGCCTTTTTAGCAATGGGCGATTTCAGAAAAGTATATTCAGCCTTTTTAATTACGTTTTTGGTGATTATTGGCTACATCACTTTAGTTGTAATCCCTAAAAAAGCAAACCAATTATTAGAAGAAACGTATCCAAAACATAAATTATCTTAACTTACTTTTTTGATGAAACTAACAGAAAAACAAATAGACGAACTCTACAAATTTACGCGCGAACATTATGTTTATCATTATGATGTACAAAGTGAATTGGTAGATCATTTAGCAAATGATATTGAAAGTATTTGGATAGATAAACCAAAGCTTTCCTTTGAAGATGCTAGAAATTTCTCTTTCAAAAAATTTGGCATTTTTGGTTTTATGGATGTTATTAAAGCCAAACAAAAACAAATGAATAAACGGTATTGGAAAATTATTTTACGTTTTGCAAAAGAATGGTTTACTGTGCCAAAAATTGTAATTACATTTTCTATTTTCCTATTGTTTTTTAGCGTTTTGCAAATTCAGTTTTCAGAATATATTTTCTTAGCAACCATTTTAGTTTTAATTAGTTTAGAAATGATTATCGTTTATAAAGCGAGAAAACACCATAAAGAAAAAGAAAAAAAAGAGGACAAAATTTTTCTACTAGAAGCAATGATTGGCACTACAAAAAACAGCTTTACAGGTTTTACTCTTGTAAACTTATTTAATATTGTAAATACAACAAGATTCGATTTTAGCGCTTTACATATTTATTGGGTTCTTTTAATCTCTATTATCCTAACATTACTCTGTATTTTGTTTTATGTGTCCAATTATGTTATCCCTCAAAAGGCAGAAGAGTTATTGCAAGAAACCTACCCCGAATATAAATTGGTAAAAAATCTGTAACAAAAATCATTTTACAACTACTTATTAAAAAATCAAACTAATTAACCAAACTTATGATTTCACACTTTTTAAAGTTAGAATGGAAACAATATTTTAGGTCTGCAAATTGGCAAAAAAGCGTTTTTTTAAATATTCTTTTAATTCTCTTTGCACTTTATTTTGCAGCTTCATTTTTAATAATTGGTATTGGAGGTTTTTACATCCTAGAAGAACAATTCCCAGATAAAGACCCTCTTATTTTAGTGAATTCCTTTTTGCTTTTTGCAATTGTTGGCGATCTAATTTTTAGATACATCATGCAAAAATTACCTGTAATGAACATTAAACCGTTACTAACCTTAAACATTCCAAGAAATAAAATTGTACACTTTATTTTAGTAAAATCGTCATTTTCATTTTTTAATATCATGGGATTGTTTTTTTACATTCCGTTTTCGGTTGTTTTAATAAATGAAGGCTACGAGTTTGTTGGCGTTTTAGGCTGGCTAGCAACCATGATTTTATTAATTCAGTCTGCCAATTTTTTAAATTTTTTAATCAATAAAAATAATATCTCCCTTGGCGGATTAGTAACCTTGTTAATTGGTGGTTTTCTAGTGCAACAGTATGAAGTTTTTAATTTGGCTGGTTTTGTGGGTGAAGGTTTTGATTTTATTTGCCAGAACCCAATAACCGCAATTGCATTTTTAGCTTTACTGATTGTTCTTTACGTATTAAATTATAAACAATTAAGAAACGAGGTTTATTTAGATGCTTTAATATCAGAAAAAACAAAAGAAGCAAACGCATCCGATTTATCGTTTGCAGATAAATTAGGCGATTTAGCACCTTTTATAAAAAATGATTTGCGTTTAATGTGGCGTAATAAACGTACAAAATCTTCTACTTGGATGATTTTAATGGGGCTGGGTTATGGCTTATTTTTCTATCCGCAGCCAATGTATGCTAAAATGGAATTTATGTATGTTTTAGTAGGAATCTTTTCTACAGGAACGTTTTTAATTAATTTTGGGCAATTTATTCCTGCTTGGGATTCTGGTTATTACAAAATGTTAATGAGTCAGAATTTTAAATACCATCGCTATTTAGAATCTAAATTTACCATGATGACCATTAGTGTAGTGGCTCTTTTTGTATTGGGAATTCCTTATATATATTTTGGATGGAAAGTTTTATTGGTTCATTTTGCAGCCATGATTTATAATGTTGGTGTAAACACACATGTAATTTTATATGGAGGAACTTTTAATAGAAAAAAAATAAATTTGGATGAAAAAGCGGCTTTGAATCTTCAAGGAACAGGCGCTGTACAATGGCTAATTGGTTTACCTTTAATGTTATTGCCAATGGGACTTTTTGCATTGGTAAACTGGCTAGTAAGTTTTGAAATTGCAGTAGTTGTTATTGCTGGTTTAGGGTTTATTGGTATTGCTTTTCATCAAAAAATAATGGCTTTTATAACCAAAAAATACATTACAAACAAATATGTAATGATTCACGCATTTAATCAAGAAAACTAAGACACAAAATAATGATACAAACTACGCAACTTTCAAAAAAATACGGAAAAACGGAAGTTTTACATATAGATTCTTTAGAAATTCCTACAGGTCAAAGTTTTGGTTTGGTAGGTAATAACGGAGCAGGAAAAACAACCTATTTTAACATACTTCTAGATTTGGTAAGACCAACTACTGGCGCAATTGTAAATAATAATATTCAAGTAAATACTAGTGAAGACTGGAAAACTTTTACAGGTTCTTTTATTGATGAATCTTTTTTAATTGGGTATTTAACTCCTGAAGAATACTTCGAGTTTATTGGCGATTTAAGAGGAATGAACAAGGCCGATATTGCAAAATATTTACATCAGTTTGATGAATTTTTTAACGGAGAAATTACAGGAAAGAAAAAATATTTAAGAGATTTAAGCAAAGGAAATCAAAAAAAAGCAGGAATTGTTGCTGCCATGATGGGAACTCCTAAAGTGATTGTTTTAGACGAACCTTTTGCCAATTTAGACCCTACAACACAAATTAGATTAAAAATGATTATTAAGGAGTTAACTAGAGACAAACAAGTTACCGTTTTAATTTCGAGTCATGATTTAACACACGTAACCGAAGTTTGCGAAAGAATTGTGGTTTTAGATAAAGGAAATGTGGTAAAAGACATCCAAACATCCACAGAGACTTTAAAAGAATTAGAAAGCTATTTTTCAGTTTAAAGAGACTATTCTTATTTTATTACTATTTTTACGCTCTTATGTATACTTTTTTCGTTAGAAAATAGTTTTATATAAGAGTTTTTAGTTTCTTTAAAATATTTTTTAATTTAGATGCATCCGTGTGAAAAAATACACTCAAAAAATAATTGTAATTCTTATTCTTTTTGTTGCTGCGTATTCTTGTAGCACAAAAAAAGATACTGTTATCGGCAGAAATTTTCATGCAATAACCACAAAATTTAATGTTTTGTTTAATGGCCAAGAAGCCTTAAACAAGGGTATCGAAGAAATAAATAGGGGTTTTAAAGACGATTGGTTTAATCGTTTACCAATTGAACCAATTGTTTTTGAAGAAGATAAAATAGTCATGGCTTCTTTTAACTCTAGCCCTGGAGCAGGTTTTGGTGGCGCATCCGAAGAAGAAAAAAAGGAATTAACCACTTTTGAAAGAGCTGAAGAAAAAGCCGTAAAAGCAATTCAAAAGCACGGTATGAATATCGACGGCACAGAACACAACAGACAAATTGACAACGCTTATTTATTGTTGGGTAAATCTCGTTATTACACACAACGTTTTATTCCTGCAATAGACGCTTTAAACTATGTAATTGCAAATTATCCGCAAGCGGATTTAATTGCAGAAACTAAAATATGGAGAGCAAAAGCAAATACAAGAATCGATAATGAAGAAACTGCAATCGAAGCAATGAAATTATTATTGTTTGTTAGAGATTCTTTAGAAGCTGATTTACCTGATAAAATTAAAGAACAAGCCCACACAGCTTTAGCGATGGCATATGTAAAAAGCGATAGTATGCAAAATGCCAAAAAACACTTACAATTAGCTACTAGAACATTAAAGAATAGAGCGCAAGGAGCAAGAAATCTATTTATTCTTGGGCAAATATATAGCGATGAAAATAAAAAAGATTCTGCCTTTTCTGTTTTTAATAAATTAGCAAACTTTAAAAAAGCGCCTTATAAATACAAAATTCACGCAAATATAGAATTGGCAAAAAATTTCTCTAAAGATTCTTTATCGATGACTTTATTAGAAAGAATGCAAAAGCTTATTAAAAACAGAGATAATAGACCTTATTTAGACGAATTGTATTACCAAACTGGTGTTTTACATCAATATAATGACAGCATTAAATTAGCTCTAAATAATTATAATAATTCTTTACGAGCAAAAAACGGAACTGATAAACAAAAGACTTTTACTTACGAAAAACTAGGCGACTTGTATTTTAAGGATTCAGAATACCAATACGCAAGTGCTTATTACGATAGTGTTTTACAAGTTTCTAAAGACAGTGTCGATATTAGAATTAGACGAATTAAAAGAAAATATAAAAACCTTGCTTCTTTAATTAAATTTGAGGCTGTTGTTGCCAATAATGATAGTATTGTAAAAATAGCAACTTTACCTAAAGACGAGCAAAAACAATATTTTGAAAGCTATATAGAAAAAATTAAAAAGACGGATGAAGATGCTGCTCAATTGCGTTTAAATCAAATGGCATTTGGCAATTCTGGCGCTAGTTTACAATCGGGTAAAAAAGGTAGTTGGTATTTTTACAACAATCAATCGATGTCTTTTGGTAAAACTGAATTTCAAAAAATTTGGGGCAACAGAAGGCTCGAAGATAACTGGAGATGGTCTGAAAAAGCAACAATTGGCAGCAAAGCAACAAAAGATTTAGCGCAAGTAATTACGGTAAATTTAAGATATGATTTAGACTCCTATTTAAGCACTGTTCCTGATAAAGCAGCAACTATCGATAGCTTAAAGATTGATAGAAACCAAGCTTTATATGAATTAGGGTTAATTTATAAAGAACAGTTTAAAAATCAGAATTTAGCGAAATTACGTTTAGAGCGGTTGGCTACTTTAAATCCAAAAGAAGAATTAATTTTACCAATCAATTGGCATTTATATCAGATTTACACTAGTTTAGGGGATACAGAAAAATCTGAAATCCATAAAAATGTAATTCTTACAGAATATCCAGACACTAAATTTGCGCAAATAATTTTAAACCCAAATGAACTCTTAGAAGAAGTAGTTGCTGTAAATGAAGTAGAAGAAGAGTACAAAAAAATGTACTATTTATACAAAGAAGGTAAATTTGAAGAAGTTGTTTTAAAGATTAATGAATTTATTGCGAGCATCGCAAGCTCAAATTTAGTTCCTAAATTCGAGCTTTTAAAAGCCTATGCTATTGGTAAACATAAAGATATAGATGCTTATAAAGTTGCTTTAGAGTTTGTTGCCGTTAGTTATGGTAGCACAGAAGAAGGTAAAAAAGCAAAAGAAATTATACTACAAATAAAAAAATAGTTTTAAATAAAACGAACCAAAAACTATGGAAAGAAATGTGATTGCGAAAAACACGCTAATTATTGGAGATATAAAAGCTGATGGAGATTTTAGAATCGACGGAACTTTAGAAGGCAATTTAACAATAAAAGGCAAGGTGATTATTGGTGCTACCGGCAGTGTAAAAGGAAACATTATCGCTTCTGTTGCCGATATTGAAGGCGAAAGCACAGGAAGCCTAAAAGTGGAAAAAACGTTAACGGTAAAATCAATTGCAAAAATTTCTGGCGATGTGGTCGTTGGTAAACTTTCTATAGAGCCTGGTGCAGATTTTAATGCAAGTTGTACTATGACGGGGATAATAAAAAATGTTGAAAACAATAATGGAAAAAAATCCCAACTCAAAAAAATCTTTAAATAAAGCCATCCAACTTTCTGGAGCCGGTTTACAAATGGGCCTTACCATTTATCTTGGCTTTCTTCTAGGAAAATGGCTAGATAAAGTTTTTGAAACTACATTTTTAACAAATACAATTACACTAATCGCTATCTTTTTAGCAATGTATTCTTTAATAAAACAAGCAAACAAAATTAATGATTAAAGCAATCTTTCTGTATTCAGTAATTTTCTTTTCTTTATTTTTTATTAGCTTTTTTTTACATGAAAATTTAATTGAAAAACAAGGAGTTATTTTACCTTTTTCTTTAGTTAAAGTTTACCTCTTTCACATGGGTTTTTCGCTGTTAATTTGTGTCAATTTTAAGGTGTTTTCTACTGTTGATAAAATTTTTCCACAACTCGGTTTTATATATTTAGGAACCCTTTTTTTAAAAATTGTACTTTTTGGTACTTTCTTCTATAAGTCCATCTTTTCAGAAGAAAATTTATCAGAAATAGCAAGAATATCACTATTTATTCCGATGCTTATTTTTTTATTAACAGAGGTAGTTTTCGTTGCTAAAATTTTAAATAAAAAAGAATAAATAAAAATTTAATTAAAAAGGGTTTGTAGTTTTGAATTAATGCGTATTTTTGCGCCGAATTTAGAAAGCGTATTTTAAAAATGAAGATTGCACAAATAACAATCAAATTCCTTACAGTAGCAACAATAGCCTTTTTTGCGGCTACCAGTTTTGCCAACGGCACAGACGAAAAACACGACAACCAAAATGATGGTGGACGTGTAAATACGAAAGAGGAAGTAGAAGCTTATATTCTGCATCACATAAAAGATGCACACGATTTTTCTTTATTTTCGTACACAAGTGATGAAGGTGAAAGAAAACATTTTGGATTTCCTTTACCAATAATTATTTGGACAAGTGAGGGTTTAGTTTCTTTTATGTCTTCAGAATTTCATCATAATGACGATGGACATGTAATCGTAGATAAAAACGGATTAAAATTTGTAAAGCTACATTCTAAAATTCTTGAGTTAGATAAAGGAGCAGCAACCCTTTCTTTTGATGAAACACATCATGCTACAAATGCACACAAGGTAATCGATTTTTCAATAACTAAAAGTGTTGTAGGAATTCTTTTTGTTGGTTTCTTGTTATTATTTTGGTTTTCAAGATTAGCAAAACAATACAAAACGAAGAAAATACCGACTGGTTTTGCGAGGATTTTAGAACCATTAGTTTTATATGTTCGTGATGAAATAGCGAAACCAAATATTGGTGAAAAACACTATAGAAGATTTACAGGGTATTTATTAACCGTATTTTTCTTTATTTGGGTTTTAAACTTATCTGGATTAACTCCCTTAGGATTTAATGTTACAGGTCAACTAGCAGTAACTGCTTGTTTGGCAATATTTACATTGGTAATTTACACATTGAGTGGTAACAAAGCGTATTGGATCCATATGTTATGGATGCCAGGAGTTCCTGTTTTAATTAGACCTGTTTTAGCAATTATAGAATTAGCTGGAGCATTAATAATTAAACCATTTTCATTATTAGTACGTTTGTTCGCAAACATATCAGCAGGTCATATTGTGGTAATGAGCTTAATTGCAATTATGTTTACACTAAAAGAATCTTTAGGGGTTGCAGGTGCAACAGGGTTGTCTTTATTATTATCATTTTTTATAACATTAATTGAGGTTTTAGTGTCTTTCTTACAAGCATATATCTTTACAATGCTTTCTGCATTGTTTATTGGTATGGCTGTGGCCGATCACTCAGAAGCTCATTAATAAATATTTGTTTAATTTAATATAAATACAGTTATTATGTACAATTTAATTGGAGCAGGATTAATCGTAATCGGAGCAGGAATCGGACTAGGTCAAATTGGTGGAAAAGCAATGGAAGGTATTGCACGTCAGCCAGAAGCAACTAGTAAAATTACAACAGCAATGATTATTATCGCTGCATTATTAGAAGGTTTAGCATTTGGTGCATTATTCTTAGGAAAATAATCCAAACAAAGACAAAAAACAACATTCTTTAACGGTTGGTTAAAGAATGTTGTTTTAAAATTAAACACAAATAACAAAAAAATAATTAGTTTATAGAATGGAAACTTTATTAAACGATTTTTCACCAGGTTTATTTGCAGTGTCAACAATCTTATTGTTAGCATTAATAGCGCTAATGGTGAAATTTGCTTGGAAACCAATTTTAAACTCTTTAGAAGAAAGAGAAACTGGTATTGCAGAAGCTTTAGCCGCAGCAGAGAATGCTCGTAAAGAAATGCAAAATTTAAATGCTGATAATGAAAGATTGCTTAAAGAAGCAAGAGCGGAAAGAGAAGAAATGATGAAAGATGCTAGACATATTAGTGATAGCATGCTCGCTGAAGCAAAAGAAGAAGCAAAAGAAATTACCTCTGCATTAATAGAAAAAGCTCAAGCTTCAATTCAACAAGAAAAACAAGCAGCTTTAGCAGAACTTAAAAAATACGTTGCAGACTTATCAATAGGTATTGCAGAAACTGTAATTAAAAAAGAATTATCTTCTAAAAAAGATCAACTTGCATTAGTTGAAGAAATTTTAAAAGAAGTTACTTTAAATTAATATTTATGAAAGACGCAAGAGCAGCATTACGTTACGCTAAAGCAATCTTAAACCTTGCAAAAGATACTAAAGAAGAATCTGCAGTATATGAAGACATGCAGTTTATTGCGGCTACTATTTCTGAAAGTGCAGATTTTGAAATAATGTTAAAAAGTCCTGTAATAAAATTATCACAAAAAATAAAAGTATTAAATGCTTTATTTACTGATAAAGTAAATCCAATAACACTAGGTTTATTTCATTTATTACAAGAAAACAAGAGAATAGAAATGTTAGCATCTATTACAAAGCAGTATGCTATAATTTACGATTTTCTTAAGCACATACAAGTGGCTAAAGTTACTACGGCAATTCCTTTAACAGAAGATGTAGAGGCTTTAGTACTGGCTAAAATTGTATCCTTAACGGGTAACAAAGCAAATCTAGAAAACGTTGTAAACCCTGCTATTTTAGGCGGTTTTATTTTACGTGTAGGAGATATTCAATATGATGCAAGTATCTCTAATTATTTAAACCAATTAAGAAAGGAATTTGACAATAGTCTTTACATTCCAAAAATATAAGTAATTGTAAGCAATATGCAATACGCATTAGACTTAAATCATAAAGCACAAAGCAAATTTTAAAAAGATGGCAAGTATTAAACCAGCTGAAGTATCAGCAATTTTAAAAGCACAATTAACAAACTTTGAAGCACAAGCTTCATTAAGCGAAGTAGGATCTGTATTACAAGTAGGAGACGGTATTGCTCGTGTTTACGGATTAGCGAATGTACAATATGGTGAATTAGTAGAATTCGATAACGGCTTAGAAGGTATCGTTTTAAACTTAGAAGAAGATAATGTAGGTGTTGTATTATTAGGTGCTTCAACAGAAATTAGAGAAGGTTCTACCGTAAAACGTACAGAACGTATTGCTTCTTTAAGAGCTGGCGAAGGGATTATTGGAAGAGTTGTAGATACTCTAGGAAGTCCTATCGATGGTAAAGGGCCAATTGAAGGAAAAACCTATGAAATGCCCCTAGAGCGCAGAGCGCCGGGAGTTATTTATAGAGAACCTGTAACTGAGCCATTACAAACTGGTATTAAATCTATTGATGCAATGATTCCTGTTGGTAGAGGTCAACGTGAGTTGATTATTGGAGACCGTCAAACAGGTAAATCTACGGTTGCTATTGATACGATTTTAAATCAAAAAGAATTTTACGATGCTGGTAACCCAGTATATTGTATATATGTAGCTATTGGTCAAAAAGCTTCTACAGTTGCCGCAATTGCAAACATGTTAGAAGAAAAAGGAGCATTAGCATACACAACAATTGTTGCAGCAAATGCATCAGATCCTGCAGCAATGCAAGTTTATGCACCTTTTGCTGGAGCTGCAATTGGAGAATTTTTTAGAGATTCTGGAAGACCTGCTTTAATTGTTTTTGATGATTTATCTAAACAAGCTGTTGCTTACCGTGAAATTTCTTTATTATTAAGAAGACCACCAGGACGTGAGGCATATCCTGGAGATGTATTTTATTTACACTCAAGATTATTAGAACGTGCTGCAAAAATCATCAATGATGACAAAATTGCTAGTGAAATGAACGATTTACCAGATTCTTTAAGAGAAATTGTAAAAGGTGGAGGTTCTTTAACTGCATTACCAATTATTGAAACACAAGCAGGAGACGTATCAGCATATATACCAACAAATGTAATTTCGATTACAGATGGTCAAATTTTCTTAGATGGAGATTTATTTAACTCGGGTGTAAGACCAGCAATTAACGTTGGTATTTCTGTATCTCGTGTTGGAGGTAACGCACAGATTAAGGCAATGAAAAAGGTATCTGGTACTTTAAAACTAGATCAAGCACAATATAGAGAATTAGAAGCATTTGCTAAGTTTGGATCTGATTTAGATGCAGCTACCATGAATGTAATTTCTAAAGGACAACGTAATGTTGAAATCTTAAAGCAAGCTCAAAATGATCCATTTACAGTAGAAGATCAAGTTGCTATTATTTACGCAGGTTCTAAAAACTTGTTAAAGGAAGTGCCTATTAATATGGTTAAAAAATTCGAAAAGGATTATTTAGATTATTTAAACGCAAAACATAGAGATACTTTAGATTCTTTAAAGTCTGGTAAATTAACAGATGAAGCAATTGCCGTATTAGAAGCGGCAGCTAAAGAAATTTCTACTCATTTTAATTAGAAGTAGTTAGTGTTTAGTAGTAAGGTTTTATTCTTTCTACTGATATCTAATAACTAACAACTATTAACTAAAATATGGCAAATTTAAAAGAAATACGTAATAGAATTACCTCTATTAAATCTACAATGCAGATTACATCTGCCATGAAAATGGTATCTGCTGCAAAGTTGAAAAAAGCGCAAGATGCAATAACGGCAATGAGGCCTTATTCATCTAAACTAACTGAATTATTGCAGAATTTAAGTGCAACTTTAGATAGTGATGCTAGTAGTGCTTATTCTAAACCAAGAATAGTGTCTAAAGTTTTAATCGTTGCTATAACTTCTAATAGAGGTTTGTGTGGTGGTTTTAACTCCTCAATTACAAAAGGGGTACTTAGAACTATTCAAGAAAAGTATAACGATGTTCAAGTCGATATATTTTCAATTGGTAAAAAGGGAGGCGATGTTTTAGCTAAAAAAGTGAGCGTTGTAGAAAAAAGAAATGCTATTTACGATGAGTTAACTTTTGATAATGTTGCAGCTATTGCAGAAGAGTTAATGAATCTGTATACAAGCGGCGCTTACGACAAAATCGAATTGGTATACAATCAATTTAAAAATGCAGCTACTCAAATTACACAAGTAGAACAGTTTTTACCTATAAAACCAATTGACGGTGGAGAATCAAACACAAACTCTGATTATATTTTTGAACCGTCAAAAGAAGAAATAGTTTTAGCTTTAATTCCTAAATCTTTAAAAACGCAATTATATAAAGCGCTTCGAGATAGTTTTGCTTCAGAACATGGTGCTCGTATGACCGCAATGCACAAAGCAACAGACAACGCAAAAGATTTAAGAGACAATTTACTGTTAACTTATAACAAAGCACGTCAAGCAGCAATTACCAACGAAATTTTAGAAATTGTTGGTGGTGCAGAGGCATTGAAAAATTAGACACAACACTTAGTGGGGTCAAATTTTAAAAAAGAAAAATTAAATAATTACATTACTGTATTTACATAATCTTATCAACTACAAAAGAGCTTATCAAAATTTGATAAGCTCTTTTTTTTTATCTTGGCACAACAATTGAAATTATATAAAAAAAATGAAAAAATGAAAACACTAAAAATTTTAGCAATACTAATAACAACGATACTATTATCTAAATGTGGTAGTACTAAGTTTGAAGAAAATCCGCCATTTACAATTACTTCTGCTGTATATAATAATTGGACTGGTGGTGTACCAGGAAACAGAGGAACAACCGTAAACATTTCATATACTGCTCTTTATCCTATTAAATTTGATAGCATCTTTTTTTTAAAAAAAACAGCTTTGTTAGAAAGTAGCTAAACTAAAGACAAGAAATTTATAACTGCTAATTTTAGAACATTAGAAAAAACAGATATGACTTTAGCTGAAAATTTATCCGAAGAAATAAATAATACAGTTCTGGTTGTAGAAAAATTTCGTTACGACTTAAAACAAAATGAAGCAATCATTAGCTACATTGTAAAAGGAAAAGCGAAGTATTTTAAAGTAAAATCTATTAAAAAAGGAAAATCTATATTTTACCCGTCTACACCTAAAGACAATAATATCAAATAGTTAAAAATTTTATTGTTGGTGTTCAAAGTTTTTTGGCACACATATTGAATGTACATAAGCGTAACCTATAAACTGGAAGCTTATGAAAACTTTGAAATTACTTTTCGTCATTCTAATTACAGGAACGCTTCTAAATTCTTGTACAACAGTTTATCAAGATTCTTATAATGAGTATCAGTCAACTTTAGAAGAAGTAGTATCTGAATACGATTTATGGTATGTAGATTATCATAAAACATCAGGTAACGGAGATATCCCTTACGTTTCCAGAGCTTTTACTTTATCATTTTTAAACGGGATTTTATACGCCAATAATAACATTGTAGATATTGGCAGAACCGGAAACGGTCTAGGAATTGATGTTGGAACCTACAATACTTTTAATGGTTTACTAGAAACAAATCATATCATAGATGGTGCAAATGATTTTGAAGTTTCAATAGTTTCTAGTAACGAAATTAAATTATACAACCGCAAACAAAATGTAAACTATTATTTAATAGGCTACAGTACAAGCAATTTTGATTACGATAAATTATTTTATGAAAACATCGAATATTTTTTGCAAGAATATGTTGCTTGGGAACAAACAGCCACGTCTGGAGGAAGCCCTAATGCTTTTGATAGTGAAAATTATTTAGCGTTTACATCAGAAAATATAACAACATTTTATAGTTCTAAAGATAACTTTGGCACACAAGTTGATTATATTGATTGGAGTTATGTTGGAAACTATCAAGTGTTTAATGTTACGGGTTTACAAGATCTAAAAATTTTAACACTTAATTATGATGGTGGAGCTATAGAAGAATTCGAATTAAGCGTTATAAATGACAGTTACATTCGTTTGTATCATATAAACTCTGACACAACGCACTATTTTTCTGGAAAAGGATTTGTACAGTATTTAAAAAGTGAAGAAAGTGTTAAAATTGCAACACCAATTGTAAGGAATAGCAACAGAAAACGAACTAAAGTAGTAAGAAAAACAAAGAACAGAAGAAATTTAAAATAAGTTTGGTTAGTTGATTTTTGGTTGGTTATTTCTCAATAACCAATTGAAAGAGGAACCGTCCTGAGGAGGACGGTTTTTTCTTTATTTATAATTGATGAAAATAGTAGCCTCTTTCGTAAAATAAAACAAGTTGTTTTTATACTTTTATAGTAATATTGATATTTCTTCTCATTCAGAAGTCTCATTATAAAAAATAATTAAAAGCAACATTCCTTTTTTAACTAGGATAGACATAAAAAAAATGAAAAAAACAGCATTTATAACAGGCGCAACTTCAGGAATTGGTAAGGCTACTGCAGAATTGTTTGCCAAAAACAACATCCGTTTAATCCTTTGTGGTAGAAGATCCGATAGATTAGAAAAACTACAAAATTTATTAAGTGCCTTTACAGAAGTAACTACTTTACAGTTTGATGTTTCTAAAAGAGAAGAGGTAGCTATTGCAATTAAATCACTTCCAGAAAATTTTAGAGATATCGACATCTTAATTAACAATGCAGGTAATGCGCATGGATTATCTAGTATCCAGGATGGCGATTTAGACGATTGGGACGCAATGATAGATATTAACGTAAAAGGTTTGTTATATGTTTCTAAAGCTATCATTCCGCAAATGGTAAAGAACAATCGTGGTTTTATTGTAAATATAGGTTCAATTGCCGCTAAGGAAGTATATCCTAATGGAAATGTATACTGTGCATCTAAACACGCCGTGGACGCTTTAAATAAAGCGATGCGAATAGATTTAAACAAATATAACATTCGTGTTTCTGCAATTCATCCAGGCGCCGTAGAAACTGAGTTTTCTGAAGTCCGTTTTAAAGGAGATACCCAAAAAGCGAAATCAGTATATGCTGGCTATAAAGCTTTGCAGGCAGAAGATATTGCAGACATTATTCATTTTGTGGTTACACGTCCATATCATGTAAATATTGAAGATTTAGTAGTGTACCCAACTGCACAAGCAACTGCAACAATCATGAATAAAAATTAATTTTATGAGTAGCTATTCAACAATTATTGCAGGCTGTATGTCTTGGGGAAACTGGGGGAGAAAATTTTCTACCAATGAAATGATTGCTCAATTAAATAGTAGCCTAGAAGCGGGTATTACTACTTTTGATCATGCAGATATTTATGGTGATTACACTACCGAAGTACAATTTGGGAAGGCTTTTCATCAGAGTAAAATAAATAGAGAAGATATTCAAGTAGTTTCAAAATGTGGAATTCAATTTATTGGAGAAACAAGAAATAATAAAGTTGGGCATTATGATTATTCTAGAGCGTATATAATTAAGAGTGTAGAACAGTCTTTAAAAAAGCTTCAAACCGAGTATTTAGATTTATTACTGCTCCATAGACCAAGTCCGTTGATGAATCCAGCAGAGATTAATGAGGCGATTTCAAGATTGCAATCAGAAGGAAAAATTAAAGATTTTGGCGTTTCTAATTTTACCCAATCACAAATGGAGTTGATTGAAACGACTAATACTATTAAAGTAAATCAGATAGAGTTTTCATTAACAGAAAATACAGCAATGTTAGATGGGACTTTAGATGCAATGAAAGTTCGTGAAATTACACCGATGAGTTGGAGCCCATTAGGAGCTGTTTTTAAAGAAGTAACAGAACAGACTGTAAGAATTAGAAAGGTATTAAAGCAACTTTGTGAAAAGTATAATGGAACAGAAGATCAGTTATTGCTGGCTTGGTTGCTAAAGCACCCTTCAAACATTCATCCAGTAATTGGAACAACAAATAGAGATAGAATTGTAAATGCTCAGAAAGCAATACAGATTAAATTAGAATTAGAAGACTGGTTTTTGTTGCTAAAAGCAAGTCAAGGACATGCGGTACCGTAAATGATATGATAAATAAACGCCTTTTAATTAAAAACCTACTTTCTCATAATGATGAGAATAGTTTTTATGATAAAAAGCAAAAATTATCATTAGGCTCTAAAGACGGAAAAGCGAAGTTTTTAAAACATATTTGCGCACTTTCAAACTCGAATCCAGAAAACAATTCTTAAATCGTAATTGGCGTAGAAGATGAAGAAAATAAAATTATTGGAGTTGATTTTTATGACGACAGTAAAATACAGAATTTAGTAAATGCGTATTTGGTAAATCCACCAAAAATTCAATACGAAAACGTGCCTTTTCCAAGGTTACCAAGGCATAAAGTTGTGGGTTTGGTTACTATTCATCCTAATAAACAAATAACATCCTTTTTTAAAAATACTTGGAAATACAAAAAAGGAACTATTTTTCACAGAAAAGGAAGCAATTCTATGCCTTTTCTAGAAGCTGTTTTTGAATTAAAAAACACCAACAAATCGATTGTAGAATCCATAGAAAAAAATGCCAGAAATAATATTGAACTCACTTTAAATGGCGTGTTCGATTTTATCAATCATCATAAATCAGAAAACAATCCACAATACAAAGTTTTTAATGAGCAATTTGTGTTATGTTGGGCGGGAAAAAAGAAAATTATCAACCAAGAAGAGTATTTTTCTAGAGTAGATATTGAATTAATTAACGAACAAGTACGATTGTTTTTTTCTGATTTAGATGATGTTCAAATTAGTTATAACAAACATTCTTTTATTGTTACAGAATATATTTTATTGGGTATTGACGCAAAAGAGACACATTATCCATTAGAAAAAACGATCATCAATTTTAAAAATAATGGTAAGCATGATATTATTACTGAACTTTTGTTTAAGCCACCAAAATATGATGAAACCATTATCAACCTTATTTATACAAATAGCAATAAAATAATTTCCAAAATCGTTAATGAAACTCCCTTTTCTGTTTTAGATCTCGAAGATGTATTTAGATTGCCAACAAATTATTTAATCTGTTTTTTAAACGGATACATAGACGCATCCGATCAACTTAAAAAGGCAAAGAATTACATGCGAAATTTAGAAGATAAAACTACATATATCAAATATAAAGAAGCGATGCGTGTTATTAGGAAAGTGAAGTATAATTAGCTATATTTTATGTAAAGTAGAAATAAAATAGTATAAACACCTAAATAAAATCTATAGAAATTTCGTTGTTTTAGGTATGCTTTATCATCGGGGTATAAATTGCCAAATAACCCCTTGACCTCTTTAATAAAAAGAGGTTTTATATTAATCGTCCAGCTATCAGTTTTGTAGACTATTTTTCTAAATTTACTTCTGTAAATACTTAGAGGCAAGCCCCAAACAGCAAATAAAATAAACCAGCTATGTTCTTTTAAAAAATCAATCATCTTTATTTTTTAGGAAACCAAGGTAAAAAGGAATTCGTTTTTTCTATATACTCTTTGTACTTTGGTTTTGTAATATTTAACGTTTTTTCTAACAACGCAACACCTGATACTTTTATGATTAACAACGTCATAATTATAGCGCCAATTACTTGCCAATAACCACCCGCAGCAATGCTAAATAAAGCAAAAGACCACCAAACAGCAGAGTCTCCAAAATAATTTGGATGTCTTGTATACTTCCAAAAACCCGTATTTAAAACTTTGCCTTTATTTTTTGTATTCTTTTTAAAATTATAGAGTTGATAATCACCACCAGCTTCAAAGCTAAAGCCAATTAACCAAATTATAATTGAGATATAATCTAACCAATATAATTCTCCTGAGGAGTTACTTGTGTGGATTGCTAATAATGGTATAGAAACTATTAAAATTAAAGCACCTTGCAACAAAAAAACCTGAAAATAACTAAACCACCAATAACGATTTTCTCCGTACTGTTTTCTAAACTGTTGGTATCTATAATCTTCACCTTTTCCAATATTTCTAATTGCTAAATAAATTGTTAAACGCAAACCCCAAATTGAGACAAGAATTAAGAGCAACAAATTTCTTGGGTTGATAACTTCTAAATTAAAAACATACAATACATTTACAAGCACAAAACCAAAACCCCAAAAAATATCTACAATACTTACATTTTTTATCAGCACGCTCCAAATCCAAAGGAAAGATACAAGTGTCCATATTAAAAATGATGCTTGTAGAAAAAGTTTCATTCGTTCAGTTTTATGTTATTTTTTAAATCTATACACCAATTTCAAAAACCGGTATGCCATTAAACTATTAAGAAATAGAGCTAAATTGTAAAATATTCAGAATAAATTACTCTAAAATCTCGTAATCTATATCTAATTTTCTTAAAGCTCTTAGAGCAGATCCAGCATTTTTATCTGTCACCTCAATATCAACGGCATCTCCTTCTAAGAGAATATCTGTAAGTTCATTTGCTAAGTTTTCCGAAATATTAGATGAAACTTCTGCTATACATTTAGCGATGGCTCTTTTATCTGGTCTTTGAGAATCGCAAGACAATAAATTTAATTTCATAATAATCGTTTATCTATGCAATATACAACACTTACTATAAGATACGTCTATATTAGGCTTCTTAACCGTATTTTGGTTTAAATGTGGTAGACTATTTTAAAATTTGCCGACTGAAAGAAGTTTTAAATAACAGCAAATTTAGAAATAAAAAACCCAACTTTAAAAAGTTGGGTTTTTCTATTTTTAGGAAAAGTTTAAACTTATTAAAGATCAAATTTAATTCCTTGCGCTAAAGGCAATTCATCTGAATAATTTACAGTGTTTGTTTGTCTACGCATATAAACTTTCCAAGCATCAGAACCTGATTCTCTACCTCCACCAGTTTCTTTTTCACCTCCAAAAGCACCACCAATTTCTGCGCCAGAAGTTCCAATATTTACATTTGCAATTCCACAATCTGAACCCGCATATGATAAAAATTTCTCTGCTTCTTTCAATTCATTGGTCATAATTGCAGAAGACAATCCTTGCGCAACACCATTTTGTTTTTCAATGGCATTTTCTACTTCTCCAGTATATTTCATTAAATACAAAATAGGTGCAAAAGTTTCGTGTTGTACAATTTCGAAATGGTTTTCTGCTTCAATAATTGCTGGTTTTACATAGCATCCACTTTCATATCCTTCTCCTTCTAAAACGCCACCTTCAACCAATACATTTCCACCTTCAGCTTTTGCTTTTTCAATAGCTGCTAAATAAGTGTTTACTGAATCCTTGTCAATTAACGGCCCAACATGTTTGGTTTCATCTAAAGGATTTCCAATTTTTATTTGACCGTACGCGCCCACAATTGCATCTCTTACTTTGTCGTAAACAGATTCGTGAATAATTAATCTTCTGGTAGAAGTACAGCGTTGTCCACAAGTTCCTACAGCACCAAAAACAGCACCAGGAACAACTACTTTTAAATCTGCAGTTGGTGTAATAATAATTGCATTATTCCCTCCTAATTCTAATAAAGATTTTCCAAAACGTTGTGCAACCGTTGCGCCAACAATTCTTCCCATTCTTGTAGAACCCGTTGCAGAAATTAACGGAATTCTAACATCCGTGGTCATCATTTGACCAACTTTATAATCGCCATTTATAATACAAGAAATACCTTCTGGTAAATTATTTTCTTTTAAAATTGATGCTATAATATTCTGACAGGCAATAGAACACAAAGGTGCTTTTTCTGATGCTTTCCAAACGCAAACATCTCCACAAATCCATGCTAACGCAGTGTTCCAGGCCCAAACTGCCACAGGGAAATTAAATGCAGAAATAATACCGACAACACCAATTGGATGCCATTGTTCTCTCATTATGTGTCCTGGTCTTTCAGATGGAATAACTTGCCCATTTAACTGTCTAGACAATCCTACTGCAAAATCACAGATATCTATCATTTCTTGAACCTCTCCATAACCTTCTTGCAAAGATTTTCCCATTTCATAAGAAACTAATTTCCCTAAGGGTTCTTTTAAATCTCTTAGTTTATTTCCAAACTGACGAACAATTTCTCCTCTTTGTGGAGATGGCATATTTCTGAAGGAAAGAAAGGCTTTCGTGGCTGTCTCCATCACTCTTTCATAGTCCTCTTTTGAAGTAGCTTTTACTTTTCCAATCAATTTTCCATCAACCGGAGAATAACTTTCTATCAATTCTCCATTTGAAAAATTGTTAACACCTGTAGAAGTTCCTTCATTTATGTCCTTTACACCTAATTTTATTAAGGCTTCTTTTATTCCAAAGTCTGTCATTTTGCTATTTCGTTTTTGTTGTTTATATTCGGTGTACGAATTTACGAATAATTTCAGACATAGATAAATTAAACAAAAACAATTAAATTTGTTAAATATTAAACAGTAAAATAATGAAAACAATCTTACCTCTTTTCACCTTATTCATCTTATTCTTTGGGTGTAATAATAAATCGACAAACTTACCAGAAGAAATTAATACAAAATTACAACAAAACGAGTTTGCTATTATAATTCATGGCGGAGCTGGCACTATTTTAAAAGAAAACATGTCTGATCAATTAGAAGCCGAGTACAGAGCAAAATTAGAAGAAGCTGTAAAAGTTGGTTATACAATCTTAAAAAATGGAGGAACAAGTCAAAACGCTGTTCTAAAAACGATTCAAATAATGGAAGAATCTCCTTTGTTTAACGCAGGAAAAGGTGCTGTTTTTACAAATGAAGGAACTAATGAATTAGATGCTTCTTTTATGGATGGAAAAACGTTGAATGCTGGCGCTGTTGCCGGAGTAAAAAATGTAAAAAGCCCCATAGAATTAGCCATAAAAATTATGACAGACTCAGAGCATGTAATGCTTTCTGGCGAAGGAGCATCTATTTTTGCAAAAGAAAAAGGCTTAGAAATTGTTGATCCTAGTTATTTTTATACCGAGAAGCGTTTTAAATCTTTACAAAGAATTAAAGACAGAGAAAAAACGGAACTTGATCATGATGATAAAAAAGCGGCTTTTTATGATGCTGATATAAAAAACAGCAAATTTGGAACGGTTGGTTGCGTTGCTTTAGATAAAGAAGGAAATATTGCCGCAGGAACTTCTACCGGAGGAATGACCAATAAACGTTGGGGAAGAATTGGAGATGCACCAATTATTGGGTCTGGAACCTATGCAAATAATAAAACTTGCGGAGTTTCATCAACCGGTTGGGGAGAATATTTTATTAGAAGTCAAGTTGCGTATGATATTTCTGCCCAAATGGAATATCAACAAAAAACATTAAAAGAAGCAACCACAGATGTAATACAAAATAAATTAACAAAATTAGGTGGTACAGGCGGTGTTGTGGCTTTAGATAAAAAAGGAAATATGTCTTTTGAGTTTAATACTGCAGGAATGTACCGGGCCTCGGTGAATGATAAAGGTGATTTAATTATAAAAATTTATAAAGAATAAGCCAACCATTTTTCTGGTAAAGTATCTAAAGTGAGTTCTATAATTTCAAATTTTACTCTCTTTTTTATCCCTAGTTTTGATATTATCGGAATTGATAAATTAACATTATTTCTTTTATTTATCAGTTCTAATACTTCTTCTATTGTTCTTTTAGAACACAAAACCAAACTATTCATCATTGCATTAGATTCTTTTTCTAAATCAAAAAAATCTACGAAATATTTGGGCTCATTATCTTCATAAATTAACCATTGTGTTTCCTTTTTTTTAATAATTTCAATAACTTGTTTCGTGCCGCAAAAAGTTCTGTATGTAGAAAGTTTAAATTTCATTATCAATGACTTCTATAAAATATGGGGGTTATTATTAAAGAATATTATTAAAATCATACAAAACAAAATTAATTTTATTAAAAGATGTTCGCAAAATTATTGTGTTAACATATTCACAAAACTCTCTTAAAGGTTTAATCATTTCAAACAAACCATTTGAGAGAGTTTAAAAATGATAACTGACTCCTGTATAAAAAGCAATAAAATAAGGTTGAAATCCGTTCGAGTTTTTATTATACGTATTTAATTGTGTCTTAAACATTGGGTTTAATTGCAAAGACCAATTTTTATTAAAAAGATACTTAAAATCTATTCCTAGATTCCCACTAAAGTTAAGGTCGTTTAAATTATTTGCTTCTCCTATACTTTGAAAATTTATAGTATTCAAAAAAACTTCATTTTTATTTAAAAACAACGAACTAAAGCCGGTCACAATTTGGGCTTCTACTTTGCTCGTTTCAAATACGTTGTATTTTACTTCTAAAGGAACTTCTATATATCCAAAATTTTGACGCATGTTTCCGTTAAAACTTACCGTATTTAAATTTAATGCATTTACATTAAAATTTTCTCTTGTCGTGCTGTTTAAAACGAATTGATCACCTGAGTTAAAACGAACATTAGATGCTTCTATATTGGATGCTACAACGGCAATATTTGTATTTGAATACTGCATTTCTTGTAAATGAATACCTGATTGAAAAGACCACCTGTTGTTAATCTTATAGGTAAATTGTATGCCATAAGAAACACTTTTATCCCCGTTTGTAGAGCCATCTAAATTGCTGTCTAAAGGTGAGGTATTTGAAAAAGAGTTCGCATCAATAATGCCAAAAACAGATGCCACCGACCATTTTTGCTGAAATTTACCTTCTATTTCTTCTTCGTTATTTTCTGCAATCGTTTCTAATAGTTCTGCCTTTTTAAGGCTGGTATTCGTCGTTTCTTTTTTTATGAAATCAAATGAAATCTCAGTTTTTTCTTGCTTACTTTCTGTGTTATTTTCAGTATCTACTGTATTGTTATTTTGAGCGACAAGAATAACATCCTTTAAAAAGTTATCAACTTGAATATCTTTTTTTATGGCATTATTGGTTAAAGGATTTTTCTCTTTTTTATCACTAAGTAAAGGTGTTTTTGAAACTGTTTCTGTAGTTTTATTTTTTTTTGCATTCAGGTCTATTTCTAAATTCTTTATATCTCTTTGTACAATAACCGTTTCTATATCTTTTTGATTTTTAATTTTATCCTTTTCTATGTTTGATATTGTAACCACATTCTTTGGTAAAGGTTCTATTTTAATATTCGTCTCGTTTAAAGGTAATAAGAATAACCCTAAAATAAAAATAGCCGCGACACCGCTAGATACAAACCAAATGGGTAACGCTTTTCTTTTCTTTTTTTTAAGTTTTGCTTTTATGGCATTCCAGACTTTTTCATTGGGTATCACCTCAAAAGCTTTCAATTTATTCTGAAATAATTTGTCTATGTTTTTGTATTCTTTCATTACATTTAGACTTTTTTTTGTTGGTGAACTTCTAATTGCTTTTTTAAAATATGTCTTGCCCTAGAAAGGTTCGATTTTGATGTTCCTTCAGAGATTCTTAGCATTTGGGCAATTTCTTTGTGAGCGTAATCGTCTAAAACATACAGATTAAAAACTAAGCGATATCTATCTGGTAGTTTCTGAATTAACTCTAGCAAGAAGTTTACATCAAAATTAGCATTTTCAAAACTCTCCTCTTCTAGATCTAGCGTTTCTACTTCCTTACTTTCAATATATATAGGTTCTCTTTTTCTGTATTTTTGAAGCGCTGTATTTATAGCGATTCTTTTTAGCCAACCTTCAAAAGAGCCTTTGTTTTGATATTGTTTTATTTTATCAAAAATTGTTAAAAAACTATCTTGTAAAGTATCTTCTGCATCTTCATAATTTCTAGAATATTTTAAACAAACAGGAAACAGCTTATCAGCAAATAACTGATATACTTTAGATTGTGCTGTAAGGTTTTGCTCACAGCACTCTTCTATGAGTTTTTCTAGATTGATAGGTTTAATTTACAGGAACTACTATTTCTTCAAAAGTATCTTCACCGTTACTATCTTTGCCTTTCCAAAATTTAAACAGATAGTCTTCTTGTTGGGTTACGTTTACAACAAATTTATATTCTTCTTGTCTAATATTCTCCGTACAAGCATCTTCTAAAGACAACAAGGCTCTTACGGCCACTATTCTTGCGGTATCTTGATATTCATAATACACGTTATCAAAAGCATAACAACCATTTTTTAAAGTATATTTAATAGCAATTGTATCTCTTTCTCCAAATTTAAAACTTGCAGGTACAATAGCTTCATCAATAGTTAAAAATTCGTAGGTATAACTAGGTTCATTATCATTTAAACAAGAACTTAATGCAACGATTACAAAACATAAAATTGTTAATTTTTTAAGCATCATTTTTATTTTTAAATTAATATATAAGTGTTGGATATCCATTTTGGCATTCTACCGCTACTGGTGAAGCAGCTATGCTACAATCAGAAATTATACCCCATTTTATATTGTATTCTTTTTCTGATTCTGTATACTTTTCTATTTTCTTAAGAAATGAAATTGTATCTATATTTTTAGAATACGGAATATAGCCTTTAGGACCGCCACAAGCTTTAGAACCATAAGCAACAAAAGTCCAATCTTCGGCATTCATGCAAGATTCCAAATACGCTAAATTTTCAATTTTATTAAAAAAATCCATCAAAACAGTATGCTCTATTTCTTGTGCAGTTAGTTCTCTTTTAACTACCAATTTATCTTTTGTTAAAGCTAAAATTCTCCAAGCATAATTTCTTGGATAACTTTGAGTAGAAATGCTAATAAGTGTGTTTTCTAATTGAAAAGTGCCCTCGATCTCAAAAAAGGTTAAAGGTGGTGTGCCACACCAACCAGAGGTTTTTTCTGTAAACACTAAGTCTTTGCTAAAGGCAACTCCGTAGGCTTCTTTTGGTAATGTTGTTTCTCTCTTAAAGGCTATCGTTTCGTTGTCATAGGAAGGTTCTACCCATGCACCATATAATAAATTATTTTTATCTATTATTATTTCTTGATTGTTTTCACATGCAAAAAACACAATAAAAATTAGTAGAAAATATATTTTTTTCATGATTTTAATTATAGTTTATTTGAGTATTCCATCCTTCTAAATTTAAAATAACACTAGAAAAACCGTTTTTTAATTCTTTTATGTTAAATATAAATTCTCTCTCAAGAACTGCAGAACATAATTCGGTGTTTTCTAATGATACTTTTATATTACGCTGAACAGGGTCGGATTCTAATATTTCATTAGCATCGATTAAAACAGCTTTCCAAGAATCCCCACTACAACCACTGCTACTAATTTTTATAGTCAATAAATTTCCAATTAACTGCACGTCTAAAATCGAATAATTTGTGGTTTCTGTTTGTTTATAGCGATTATTATCTATAATAACTGTTTCGTTTTGTAAATCAATTAACTCTTTACCTTCATTACAAGTGATGAAAGAAAATGTTATTAGTATTAAAAACAGTGCTTTTTTCATCCTCAATTTTCCCATAAAATAATTTTATTAGTCGCATTTTTATCAAAATCTAGACATGTATTTACACCTACAATTCCTCTAAATTAACAAATTATAGTTCCACTACAATTATAAACAGTTGTTAAATTACCTTCACAATCGCTACAAATATCAACTAAAAAACACTTTTATTTTGATACTTAAAATTAATAACCTTTTTTTTTGATAGACACTAAGACTGCTCAAAACCTGTTTTTATTTCTTTTAACCAACCCAACTCTTCTAAAGAATTATTTATAGTGCAAGCAGTTATTTTATCAGAATTATCAGAACAAGAAACCAAAACAAGAGAAATTAAAAAGTAAAATCCCGATTTCATAGGTTGTCTATTTAATTATAAGATACAAAAAGAATAAAAAGGTTGCGTATAATAATCTTATTTTTGCAGTATTCTATGCAAGAAACTATTTTCGACATAAAGTCTACTGAGCAGTTTACTAAAACTGCACTCGAAGTTTTTAAACATCAGTTTAAGAATAATAAAGTATATCGCTCTTTTTGCGATTTAATTAATAAACATCCATCTGATGTAAAAAGAGTTGAAGAAATTCCGTTTTTACCTATTCAATTTTTTAAAAGCAGAAAAGTGCTTTCTTCTTCGGATAAAATTCAAGAAATATTTACAAGCTCCGGCACAACAGGTAGTGTTACCAGTAAGCATTTTGTAACAGATATTTACCTTTACAAAAAAAGCTATTTAAGCGGATTTGCTCATTTTTATGGAAATATTGAAGAATATACGGTGCTCGCTTTGTTGCCAAGTTATTTAGAAAGAAATGGTTCTTCTTTGGTTTTTATGGTGGATGATTTAATTGCTAAATCTAAAAATTCTGACAGCGGTTTTTACCTTAACAATTTAGATGAATTAGCAAAAAAACTCATTAATCTTGATAAAAAAGGACAAAAAATATTGTTGATTGGCGTTTCTTTTGCCTTATTAGATTTGATTGAAAAGCATCAATTTAAACTTAAAAACACCATTGTTATGGAAACTGGTGGTATGAAAGGAAGAAGAAAGGAACTCATAAGAAACGAGTTGCATCAATTATTGCAAGATGGTTTTGGGGTTGCTGAAATACAATCAGAATACGGAATGACAGAACTATTAAGTCAAGCGTATTCTAAAGGAAATGGTGTTTTTGAAACACCGCCTTGGATGAAAATATTAACAAGAGACACTGAAGACGCTTTATCAATTTTACCAAAAGAAAAAGCTGGCGGAATTAATATAATTGATTTGGCAAACTACAATTCTTGCTCATTTATTGCTACGCAAGATTTAGGGAAAGTTTACGAAAACGGATCATTTGAAATTATTGGGCGTTTTGATAATTCTGATATTCGGGGTTGTAATTTAATGGTGTTGTAGTTTTGTAATGTTGATTTCATTTTATCGACAATTATAAAAATGAACTTTCATGAAATACTTTGTCAGCATATTATTATATTCAATTTCTACTACTTTTTTTTCTCAAAACTACAACACCAAACAAGGTTTTGTTGCAGAGGGCTATGACGTTGTTTCTTATTTTAATAACAAAGTAGAAAAAGGAAATAAAGAATTTACAACAGAATTTGACAGAGCAAAATTTAGGTTTTCATCAAAAGAAAATTTAAAACTATTTAAAAAATCACCTAAAAAATACATTCCGCAATATGGCGGGTATTGTGCGTATGCAGTTGGTTTAAAGGGAGAAAAAGTAGACATCAATCCTAAAACTTTTGAGATTAGAAATGGCAAATTATACCTTTTTTACGATTCTTGGGGAACAAATACATTTGAATTTTGGAAAAAAGAAGGTGCAGAAAAATTGCAAAAACAAGCAGATCTTAATTGGCAAAAAATGATGCAAAAATAAAAATGAGGTATTTCTATTAAACTGGGGTATTTATTAGTTTACTTCATAAAAAAGAGCTGAAAATTTCAGCTCTTTTTTATTTTATTTATGTTTAGATGTTACTCAACGTTCAATAAAAAATAACTCTTTTTACCTCTTTGTAAAAGCACATATTTATCTGCAATTAAATCTTTTGTAGTAATTACAAAATTTTCATCTACCTTTTCTTTATTTACAGAAACAGCGTTTTCATTTAACGCTCTTCTTGCATCGCTATTAGACTTTAAGAAGTTAGTTTTTGCTGATAATGCGCCAATCATATCTAAGCCTTCAGCAATATCTACAGTTGTAACCGTAGCTTGAGGAACGCCATCAAACACATCTAAAAAAGTTTGTTCGTCTAATGATTTTAAATCATCTGGAGTTGAATTACCGAATAAAATATTAGAAGCTGCAATTGCTTTTTCATACTCCTCGCTTCCATGAACCAAATTAGTAACTTCTTCTCCTAAACGTTTTTGTAAAACACGTTCATGAGGTGCAACTTTGTGTTCTTCAATTAAAGAATTAATGGTTTCTTGGTTTAAAAAAGTAAAGATTTTAATGTACTTTTCTGCATCTTCATCCGAAGTATTTAACCAATATTGATAAAATTTATAAGCGGATGTTCTCTTAGCATCTAACCAAACATTTCCGCCTTCAGATTTCCCAAATTTAGAACCATCCGATTTAGTGATTAAAGGACACGTAATTGCATATCCTTTTCCGTTTCCAATTCTTCTAATTAACTCTGTACCAGTTGTAATATTTCCCCACTGATCAGAACCACCCATTTGCAAAGTGGTTTCCATATTTTGAAATAAATGCAAGAAATCATATCCTTGCACCATTTGATAGGTAAACTCTGTAAAAGACATTCCTTCACTAGATTCAGAGCTAATTCTGTTTTTTACAGAATCTTTAGACATCATATAATTTACAGTAATATGTTTACCAACGTCTCTAATAAACTCTAAGAATGAAATGTTTTTCATCCAATCGTAATTATTTACAAGAATTGCTGCGTTTTTTTCGTCCGAAGAAAAGTCTAAAAAATGACCTAATTGTGCTTTTACACATTCTTGATTATGTCGTAAAGTACTTTCGTCTAACAAATTACGCTCGGAAGATTTACCAGAAGGATCGCCAATCATACCCGTTGCACCACCAACCAAAGCAATTGGCCTGTGGCCACATCTTTGATAATGAGCGAGTAACATTATAGGAACCAGGTTGCCAATATGCAAAGAATCTGCAGTTGGATCAAAACCAACATACGCACTTCTCATTTCTTCTAACAAATGCTCTTCTGTTCCTGGCATGCTGTCGTGCAACATTCCTCTCCATTGTAATTCTTCAATAAAATTCTTCATTGTTACCTTAAATTGATTCAATTCTAAAAAATATATTTATTAAACTTAGCGTCTCGAGATTTTTTATCGATTTTAACAGCCTTCATTTAACATTGTTATACAAGTTTAAATAACTACTTTTTAACGGTACAAAGATAAACTTATCAATCAAAAAACCATAAATTAGCACTATGATTTTAGTTACTGGAGGTACAGGTTTGGTTGGTTCACATTTATTGTATCATTTAAGCTTACAAAATGATACAATTAGAGCTGTTTATAGAACAAAGGCATCTTTAAAAAAGGTGAAAAATGTTTTTTCTTCTTATACTTCGAATACAACTTTATTCGATAAAATTGAATGGTTTTTGGCAGATATTACAGATGTTCCTTCCATGATTCCTGCTTTTTTTGATGTAAAATACGTCTATCATTGTGCCGCATTTATTTCTTTTAATCCAAAGGATTATATACAAATGCGAAAGATAAATATTCACGGTACTGCTATTATTGTAAATCTTTGTATAGACGCAAAAATTGATAAACTGTGTTTTGTAAGTTCTATTGCAACTGTTGGAAATTCTTTAAATTCAAATATCATTACAGAAGAAGACGAATGGAATAAAGAGCTTAATAATAGCGGCTATTCTATAACTAAATTCGGTGCAGAGATGGAGGTTTGGCGTGCAAGCCAAGAGAATGTTGCTGTAGTAATTGTAAATCCTGGAGTTATTCTAGGAAGTGGCTTTTGGACTTCTGGTTCAGGTAAATTATTTTCTCAAGTTTATAACGGATTACCTTTTTATACAGAAGGAATTACTGGTTTTGTGTCTGTACAAGATGTTGTAAAACCAATGATTATGTTGATGAATTCTGATGTAAAAAACGAGCGTTTTATTTTAGTTTCTCAAAACAAATCATTTAAAGAAATTTTCTTTTTAATTGCAGACGCTTTTGGTAAAAAACGACCCTCAAAAAAAATAAGAGCTTGGCAAACAAATATATTTTGGCGAGTTGCTTGGTTCTTATCAAAAATTACAAGAAAAGAACCTTTGTTAAGCAAAAATTCTGCTAAATCTGCCCATGCAATTTCTAAATATTCATCAGAAAAAATAGAAAAAACACTCAATTTTGAATTTGAAGATTTAGAGAAATCAATTGTAAAAATTTGTAAAAACTATCTTAAAAACGTTGTTTAAGCTTCTGGCCTTTTTTCTTTAACGCAAAACTATCTTGAATTATAATACTTTTTTTAGAATCTCTAAGTTTATTAATAGAATCGTTTCTTATAGAATCTCTTCGTGTGTTTCTATCAACATACACTTTTTTTTGCTTTTCTAAAGCCGCTTTCGCATCCTCAAAAATTTCTTGATACAAATCTATTTTAGACATGTAGTACATGTTAGTGCTTTGAAAACGAACACTATCTATTTTAAATTGATCGTACACTAAAGACATGTATTCAATCTTAGTCTCTAACTTTTTGTTTTTCATGTAGGTAGCTGAAGAAGCAATCATCATTTCTTGAATTAAAAGGCTCATCGAATCTCTAGGAATTAAGTCTTTTGGTTTTTCAAAAATGGTATTGCTTGTGCAGGAAACCAAAAATATAAAAATTAACAAGTAGCTTTTTTTCTTCATTTTAACGATTAAAAGTGATGCGTTTTCCTTTAATTTCATCATTAAAAACACCATTGTTATATACTAAATTTCCATTCACAAAAGTATGCGTTATGGTTGATGAAAATGTGGTTCCTTCAAAAGGAGACCAACCGCATTTGTATAACAAATTATCTCTAGAAACGGTCTGTGGTTTGTTGGTATCAATTAAAACGATATCTGCAAAATAACCTTCTTTTATAAAACCTCGTTTTTCAATTTGAAATAATTTTGCAGGATTATGACTCATTTTTTCAACTGCTTTTTCAATTGAAATTACACCTTCTTTTACTTTCTCTAAAATTGCAACGATTGCATGTTGTACAAGTGGCCCACCACTTGGCGCTTTTAGATACGTATTACTTTTTTCTTCTAAAGTATGTGGTGCATGGTCTGTAGCAATAACGTCAATTCTATCATCTAACAAAGCTTCCCATAAACCCAATCTGTCTGATTCTGTTTTTACCGCCGGATTCCATTTTATGTGCGTTCCTTTTTCTTCGTAATCTTTATCTGAAAACCATAAATGATGAATACAAACTTCTGATGTAATTTGCTTTTCTTCTAAAGGAATATCGTTTCTAAAAAGATGCGTTTCTTTGGCGGTTGATAAATGAAAAACATGCAACCTTGCTCCTGTTTTCTTCGCCAATTCGATTGCTTTAGATGAAGACAGATAACAGGCTTCTTCGCTTCTAATTACTGGATGATATTTTAACGGAATATCTTCGCCATATTTCTCAATAAATTCTTGAGTATTTTTTCTGATGGTAGCTTCGTCTTCACAATGCACAGAAATAATCATTTTGGTTGATGAAAAGATTTTCTCTAAAACTTCTTCATTATCCACTAACATATTTCCTGTAGACGAACCTAAGAATAACTTAATTCCGGCTACTTTTTTAGGATCTGTTTTTAATAATTCTTCTAAATTATCGTTGGTGCCGCCAAACATAAACGAATAGTTTGCATACGAATCTTTAGCTGCAATTGTAAATTTATCTTCTAATAATGCTTGTGTTGTAGCTTGCGGAACGGTATTGGGCATTTCTATAAAAGTAGTAATTCCGCCTGCAACTGCTGCTCTACTTTCTGTTGCAATAGTTGCTTTGTGCGTTAAACCTGGTTCTCTAAAATGCACTTGGTCGTCTATAAAACCCGGAATTAAATATTTGCCATCTGCATTAATAATTTCCACATTTTTAGTAGCTACTATTTCTGATGAAATTTGTTTTATGATTTCATTTTCAATGAGAACATCACCTAAAAAAGTAGTGTTTTCATTTACAATTTTTGCATTTTTTATTAAAATTAATCTTGACATTTTATAGTTATTTAACCTCTAAGAGGTGAAAAAAATTATTGATAATTAATACTACTTCTAAAAATGCTGCGTTTTTTAAATATCCATTCTCATATTTACTAAACTCTTTGCATGTCCAAACCTTTCATGGGCTTTTATAGCAACAATATTGTACTATACACATCCAACCTTATCTCTTTAAGGTCTTTCTCTTTTGCCCACTCTTTTAAAGATTCTAGAATTACGGTGCTAATTCTTTGTCCTCTAAAAGCTGGTTTTACAAATATAAAACCTATTTAACCCCAACAATTAAATGACTTTTATTTGACATAATTAATTGTGGAATAATATAATACCACAAATCACCATCTGCTAAAAAATAATCTAAAGGTCTTTCAAATTCGACAACTCCTTACTCAAATTGCAATAAGGTTTATAAATCATAAAGATTTGCAGTTCTAACAGAAATAAGATTATTTGTCATTTATTTTGGCAACCCTTTTAAACGCATTTTTATTACCCCAAAAAATGCTTCATACACAATATTTCCACTCATTTTAGAAGCTCCTAAAGTTCTATCAGTAAAAATTACAGAAACTTCATTAATCTTAAATTTATGTTTCCAAGCTTTAAACTTCATTTCAATTTGAAAAGCATACCCCACAAACCTAATTTTATCAAGATTTATGGTTTCTAGCACATTTCTTTTCCAACAAACAAAACCTGCAGTTGTATCAAAAACAGGAATTCTAGTTATAAAACGAACATATTTTGAAGCAAAATAAGATAATAGAACACGTTTCATTGGCCAATTAACAACATTTACACCTTGCGAATATCTTGAACCAATAGAAACATCTGCACCATTTTTATGACACGCATTATATAAACGAATTAAATCTTTTGGATTGTGAGAGAAATCTGCATCCATTTCAATAATGTAATTGTATTTATTTGCAAGAGCCCATTTAAAACCATGAATGTAAGCAGTTCCTAAGCCACTTTTACCAATTCTTTTTTCTAAAAATAGCTGCTTTGGAAATTCAATAATTAACGTTGAAACAATTTCTGATGTTCCATCGGGAGAATTATCGTCAACAATTAATATATGGAATGCTTTTTTCTGCTTAAAAGTAGCTCTAATTATGGCTTCAATATTTTCTTTTTCGTTGTAAGTGGGAATAATTATTAATGTATCAGACATAAATAAATAATATATGTAAGTAAGTAAACAAATATACATTATATAATTACTAATTTTGTGTTAATCATCATGAAATGAAAACTACTTGCAAGCAATAGAAAAAATAATAACCACTAATAGTTGGATCACTGCATTAATATTACTACTCTTTATAAGTATAGTAATATTAAAAGCATTAGATACAAATAGATTAAGGGGTAATATTTTTAGCTTGTTTAATGTAAATTTTGTAGAAAGTGAAGTTGAAGAAAATTCAAACTTTTTAGATGCCTTTCAAATTGTCATTTTTATATTTACTGTAATTGTCTTGTCTCTTTTAACCTATAGATTCAAAACCTACAGTTCGCCATCAATTATTATAAGCTTTTCATCTTATGTTCCTGTTTTTTTTTACTTATTATCTTATTTTTTAATTAAGCGCACTTTAGAGTTTATACTTATTCATTTGCTTTTAATCAGAAAAGAAATGCGTTTTTTTACTGTTTCTAAGCTTAATTATATACATAATGTTACCTTTTTACTGTATATAGGGATCATTTTAAACGAGTACACGAGTTTTAAACAAGTCTATTTATTTTATTTTGCAGCCTTGTTATTTATAGTGCGATTTGTAATTCATCTAGTAAACAACAAAAATCTGATTTTTAATAAGTTGTTTTATTTTATTTTGTACATTTGCGCCTTTGAAATAGCACCGCTATTTCTTCTGTTTAAAATGATGTTTTAATTATAAAACGAACGCGTATGAAAGTGAAAACGATTTTAGTATCACAACCTGCACCAAAGACAGAAACTTCTCCTTATTTTGATTTATCTGATAAACAAAAAGTAAAAATAGATTTTAGGTCTTTTATTCATGTTGAGGGAGTTACAGTTAAAGATGTAAGACTACAGAAAATTGATTTTAAAAACTTTACTGCAATTATTTTAACAAGTAGAAATGCTGTAGACCACTTTTTTAGAGTTGCTGAAGAAATGCGCTTTAAAGTGCCAGATTCTATGAAGTATTTTTGTCAATCTGAAGCTGTAGCTTATTATTTGCAAAAATACGTTGTGTACAGAAAGCGTAAAATTTACGTTGGCGCAAGAACGTTTACAGACTTAAGCAAGCTTATAAAAAAACATAAAACAGAAAAATTTTTACTACCCTCTTCGGATAAATTAAAAGCTTTAATCCCTGCTGAATTAGATGAATTAGGCGTAAATTGGACACGTGCAGATTTATATAAAACAGTAGTTAGCGACTTGTCTGATTTAGAAGATGTTTTTTATGATGTTTTAGTGTTTTTTAGTCCTTCCGGAATAGAATCTTTATTTCAGAACTTCCCTAACTTTAAACAAAATGAAACAAGAATAGCTGCATTTGGTAATTCTACTGTAAAAGCAGTTATAGAAGCTGGTTTAAAGTGCGATATTGAAGCACCAACCCCAGACACACCTTCTATGACCATGGCTCTAGATAAGTACATTAAAGAAGTAAATAAGAAATAAGTTTTTCTGTTTTTTTTAAAATATAAAACTAATAGAAATGTTCTGTTTTTTTTAAAGAGTATCTTACTTCAAAAAATCAAGACAAAATTTGATAGTAGTTTTTAATTCTTTTGACAACTTTTTTTCTTTCCATGGATGTGAAGTATTAAAAACATGGTTAGCATTTTCAATAATTTGATATTCACTTTTCGGATTCCAGGTATGTAAATTTTCCGCTTCATCAATCAAAACAGATGCATCTGCATCTCCGTGAATTATTAGATGCGGAATTTCTATATTCTCTGTTGCTTTTTTGATGTTAAAACGTTCTTTATTTTTTATAAAATCCTCGTAAAACTGATAAAAATGTGGCATTTGCTGATTTGTTCTTCCGTTTAAAACATATTTTACGCCGTCTTTTTTCCATTGTTCTAAATTGTCAATTGTAGCAGTTCTTTTCTCAAAATCACAAACTCCTGCTAAGGTAATTACTTTTTTTATCCGTGCATCTTCATTTGCCTTTAATAAAACAATTCCTCCACCCCTACTATGTCCAATTAATAAAATAGCTTCTTTATTTACTTCGTATTTGAGGTTAGAATTAGTAGAAACCCAGTCTATAACACTTTCTAAGTCATCCAATTCTTTGGTGTAATTATTATTTCCAAAAGCTTCTAAATCAGGAAAATCTATTGGGTTTTCGACAGTTCCTCCGTTATGTGAAAAGTTAAACTTAATGAAAAATAATCCTGTATTTGCAAAATATTCTGCCATGATATTCCAAGCTCCCCAATCTTTAAATCCTTTATAACCATGGCAAAAGATGATGATTTGTTTTGGTTTATTTGTTTCTTTATAAAAAACATCTGTAACAATAGGTTTTTGATGTTTTCCTTGAACAATTAAGTTTTTAATTATTTTCATATGCTCTTAAATAAATATTTTTATAAATGTAAAAACAGCTACCAAACCTGTTATAATAGATAGAATTAAATTGATGTCTTTTGTTAATTTCCCTGTCTTCTTTTGAATTATTTTTGCAAATTTTCCATAAAGATAAAGAATGTAAAATGTACCAATTACAGAACCCAAAACAAAAAATAAAATAGCACTGTAGTTAAAACGAAACAGCCTAAAAGTATCTAAAGCAGCCACTGATCCGCAGAAAAAAGGAATCGAAAACATGTTTAAAACGGATAAAGTAATTCCTGCTAAAAAGGCATTTTCCTTTTTTACAGCACTTGCTTCAACCTTACTTTTACTTTTTTTAAATTCTCTATAAAAATAATAGGACAAAAAAATAAAAATCACAATTCCTGCCTTCTCCAAAATTTCTATAATTGATGGATTTTCTACAATACGCTTAGTTAAAAAAATAGCTATATATGCTTGTGGAATCACAATAAGTGAGACTCCTAATGCATATTTATTTAATTCATTTCTCCCGTTTTCTAAACTAATTTTTAACGCCGTCATGTTAAGCATACTCGGAGTTATTGAACCTAAAAAAGAAAAAATAAATCCGAAAAAAAAATGTAAAACTAAAATCATTACCTGCAAATTGATGGGTTGTATATATTTTTAAAAAATAACGATATTTAGTGTTATAAATAAAAAAACGCATCAAATAAATTGATGCGCTTCTTAGATTTAAACTTACTACTTAATCTTTATACAACTCCCTGTGCTAACATGGCATCAGCAACTTTAACAAAACCTGCAATATTTGCGCCTTTAATATAGTCTATAGTACCGTCTTCATTTTCTCCGTATTGTACACAAGAATCATGAATATCTTCCATAATCTCTTTTAATTTATCATCTACTTCTTTACGTGACCAGCTTAAGCGTAATGAATTCTGACTCATTTCTAAACCAGAAGTTGCTACACCACCAGCATTACTTGCTTTTCCTGGAGCAAATAATATTTTTGCTTTTTGAAATTCATGAATTGCTTCTGGCATAGAAGGCATATTTGCTCCTTCTGAAACACACATACAACCATTTGCAATTAATGCTTTTGCTTCCTCGCCATTTAACTCGTTTTGAGTTGCACATGGCAAAGCAATATCACATTTAACAGACCAAGGTCTTTTCCCTTCAACAAATTCAGCATTCGGATATTTATCTAAATACTCACTAATTCTTCCACGTTTTTCATTTTTAATAAACATAACGTATTTTAATTTTTCTGAATCAATACCACCTGCATCATAAATGTAACCAGTAGAATCAGATAATGTTAAAACAGTTGCGCCTAATTCAATTGCTTTTTCTGCCGCATATTGTGCTACATTTCCAGATCCAGAAATAACAACTTCTTTTCCTTTAAAAGAATCATCTAAACGCATTAACATGTTTTGCGCAAAATATACAGTACCATAACCTGTTGCTTCTGGTCTAATTAAAGAACCACCCCAAGACGCACCTTTACCTGTTAAAACACCTGTAAATGTATTGTTAAGCTTTTTGTACATACCAAACATGAAACCGATTTCTCTTGCCCCAACGCCAATATCTCCCGCTGGAACATCTGTATTGTGACCAATATGTCTGTACAATTCTGTCATAAAAGAATGACAAAAACGCATAATTTCATTTTCTGATTTTCCTTTAGGATCAAAATCAGAACCTCCTTTACCTCCACCCATTGGCAAAGTTGTTAAAGAGTTTTTAAACACTTGTTCAAAAGCTAAAAACTTTAAAATACTAGCATTTACTGTTGGGTGAAAACGTAAGCCCCCTTTATAAGGGCCAATAGCAGAGTTCATCTGTATTCTATATCCTCTATTTACTTGTATTTCTCCTTTATCATCTACCCAAGAAACCCTAAAAGAAATTAACCTTTCTGGCTCTACCATTCTTAACAAGATGTTTTTACCGCTATAGATATCGTGATTCTCGATATAAGGGATTACAGTTTCCGCAACTTCTTGAACGGCTTGTAAAAATTCTGGCTCATGGTTATTTCTTATTTTAACCATTTCCATAAACTCTTTAATTTTTGATTCCATAGTTTTTGATGTGATTTTTTACGAATTTTATAAAATTTATGCAGTACAAATATAGTAAATTTCTTAATTTTTAAAATATAAACTTAGTATTATTTAATTTATAATCCCTTATTTCAATCGATTTCGATAGCTGTTCTTGTTTTCATAACAAACACCCTCTAAAGCTCTTTAAAAAGTTTGAATCTGTATTTTAATTTTGTTTAAATAAAGTAACAGAACTTATTAGAGGTTTAAATAATCTGTAAAAGCCAAGTCTTGGTTTTGATGCTAAAAGATAAGTAATCTTGTGTCTTTTATCAAACAACAAGGATTAAATAATGTAGTTTAACAACTCCTTCTTTAATTTAGATAACAATAGCATCTATTACTTGATATTTCTGTGAAAAGCAAAAAAAAGCGCATCAAAAAAAATGATGCGCTTTTTTATTTATGATATCTTTTTTTTTATATTACCCCTAAGTCTAACATTGAATCTGCAACTTTAATAAAACCAGCAATATTTGCTCCTTTTACATAATTTATATAACCATCTTCTTGTGTTCCATATTTTAAACATGCTGTATGAATAGAATGCATTATTTGATGTAATTTATCATCTACTTCTTCTTTCGTCCAGTTTAACTTCATCGCATTTTGAGACATTTCTAAACCAGAAACTCCAACTCCGCCTGCATTTACGGCTTTACCTGGTCCATATAAAATTTTAGCTTTATGAAATACATGAACAGCTTCTGGTGTACAACCCATATTAGAAACTTCTGCTATATATTGCACGCCGTTTGTAACTAATTTAATTGCATCTTCTTCGTTTAATTCATTTTGCGTTGCGCAAGGCATTGCAATATCGCATTTTACACTCCAAGGTTTTTCATTAGCATAAAATTTTGCTTCTGGAAATTCATCTACATAAGGAGAAACGATGTCATTATTAGAGGATCTTAAATGTAATAAATAACTTATTTTATGGTCATCTAAACCTTTCTCATCATAAATATACCCATCAGGACCCGAAATTGTAACTACTTTTCCGCCTAATTCTGTGATTTTTAAAGCAACACCCCAAGTTACATTTCCAAAACCAGACAATGCAATTGTTTTACCTTTAAAAGTGTCATTTTTAGTTTCTAACATTTCACTTGTAAAGTAAACACCTCCAAAACCAGTTGCTTCTGGTCTAATTAAGCTTCCTCCCCAATTTAAACCTTTTCCTGTAAAAACACCTGTATGCTCTTGCTGTAATTTTTTATACATACCATACATAAATCCAATTTCTCTACCACCAGTGCCAATGTCACCCGCTGGCACATCTGTACTTGGTCCAATCATTCTCCACAATTCTAACATAAATGCTTGGCAAAAACGCATAATTTCTGTATCCGATTTTCCCTTTGGACTAAAATCTGAGCCTCCTTTTCCACCGCCCATTGGTAATGTTGTTAAGGCGTTTTTAAATATTTGCTCAAATCCTAAAAACTTTAAGATACTTAAATTTACGCTTGGATGTAAACGAATCCCTCCTTTATAAGGGCCTAATGCATTATTATATTGTACTCTATGACCTAAATTTACTTGAACCTGACCTGCATCATCAATCCAAGAAATTCTAAACGTTAAAATTCTATCTGGCTCTACTAAACGTTCAATAATTTTAGCAGCTTCATATTGTGGGTTTTCATTATATATCGTCTCAATAGACTCTAAAACTTCCTTAACAGCCTGTAAATATTCCTTTTCACCAGGGTGTTTAGTTTCTAAATTTGTTAAAATTTCATTTACATTCATAATGATATAATTAATAACTTTTTGTTGAATAATTTTCACATCAAAAATACATTTTTAATATAAAATATTTCTTGTATTTTTTAATATTTAACAATAAATTATCCGTTTTTTATAGATTTTTGCATTTATTTAAAGGCTTTTTTATTAGATATACATTTTAAACAAAACCTTCGAGTGGTAGTTCTTCAAATGAATCTTCTATATTTGAATTACTGTTTTCCAATGAAATACCTTCCTTAAAAATAGCTGCTTTATTATTTTCTCCATCAATAATAACAGTGAGTGAGTTTTTGAAGGAGATGTGCCTTAAATAAGAATCTTCAAAAACAGCTTTGTGTTTATTTAAATAATCAACATCAAAATAACCATCATTTATAAATGGATTTATAGTTAAATAACCTACTTTGAAAGAAGTTAAATTTTGAAAGAAATGGGTTCCTTGACTTGGATCTATTCTAAAATTATTTAAACCAGATTCTACTATTATTTTTGCCGCTGAAATTTGAGACCAAAGCACAGGAATTCCCAACCAAGAATCACTTGACCCCCAACGCCCGGGGCCAACCAGAATATAAGGTTTGTCTAATGTTACAAATTTTTTGTTAATTTCTTCAACTGCATTTGCAATATCTCTTGTATTGGCTGAATTAAAAGTTTCTGGTTTTACATAAACTAAATCGCAAATATTTTCATATTTTCCATTTCCTAGAGCAGATTCAGAATAAATTATGGTCTCAGAAGTATCTAAATTTTCAGGTAATTTACTAACCGTTTCCATACTTTCTATAATGGGTCTAATCTGCAAAAAACTAAATTCTTTTGGTTTTCCAGTTGGTACATCTAGCTTTACGGCAAATTCTATTTCTATTGGATTTCTCATTTCTCTTTGCCCAACACGTAGAAGTTCTTGTAAAATTTCTGGCAACGGAAACGTATTGTATTTTAAAATATTATCGAACGTAATTACACGAATACCATCGTGCATTACACCTGGTCTAATTATATTATTTTGTAAATCGTATGTTGATGCTACAAATTTTAAAGAACCATGATTTTCTGCTTTTCTAATCGTTATTTTCTTTTTATTAATTGCTTCACTAGTAGAAATTTTATAACTATTAGGGTCAAGATCTAAACCATAAAAATGCTGTTGCGTATCTCTTTGAGTTGAACCCGGAGAAGATAGTTGCAACACTTTTTTTGGATAATATGGTGAAAAACGTAATGTTTGTCCTCCTCCTACAATTATTTCTCCTAAACCTAGTGCAATATTTGCAATTCCTTCACTTGCTTTTTCATCTCCAATGGGATAAAAATTAATAGAACGTGCTACTCCAGAAATATTTGGGTAAAATACATCTTGATATTGTTTACCTGTAACTTCTTGTAAAATCACAGCCATTTTATCTTCTTCTATTGTATGTGCTATCGCTTTTAAATATGATTTACTGTTTTCAAAAAAAGCAGATGCAATTACCGATTTAATTGCATTAGAAACCATTTCAACTTTTTTGTTTATTTCAGAATCTGGAATCATATAAGTTGCAAAAACTCCTGCAAAAGGTTGGTAATTAGAATCTTCTAACATACTAGATGAACGAACAGCAATTGGGCATTTGGTTGTTTTTAAAAATGCTTTAATATCTTCTAGCGCCCATTCTGGTAAATCTTTTGAAATAAATTCGTGCAATATTTTATCGTCATCTGTGCATTCTGCAGCAAATTTAATTAACTTGTGAGTATCTATAAACTGATCAAAAACTTCGGTACTTATTACAACGGTTCTTGGTATTGTTATACTTACATTTTCAAATTTATTATATAAATTATTGCGTTTTAAAAAGGAATCTATAAAAGCTAAACCTCTTGCTTTTCCTCCTAAAGCACCTTCGCCAATTCTTGCATAGCCAACAAATTCATCGTATTTATATTTATTAAATTTTACAATTACACCTCTAGATCTGTAAACTCTATATGCTTTAATAGCGTTAATTAAAAAGGCCCTTATTTGATCATTATTTTCAAATTCATCGTATTCTATAACGCTAAGTAAATCTGCTAAAGAAAAAAGGGCTCTTGATTTTAACCATTTAGAAAACTCGCTTCTTGTTGCGTGATACATCAAACAATCTTCCGAAACATTCTTTATCGCTCTTTGAAATTCACCTAAATCTTTTGCTGTTGCTAAAACTTTCATTTGAGTAGGGTCCCAAAACTCGAAGTCTCCAAAAGCAAAATATTTCATAATATAATTTTTTATATCAACACCTAAAGTTTCTGAGTGTTTGTATAAAAATTTACCTTTAAGTTCTAATGCCCGTTTTTCGTTACTTGCATTTGAAGATTGAATTAAAAAAGGAAAATAACGTTTATAATTTCTTACATAATCTAAAAATAAGAATCCAGCTTCTTTATTTCTAACACCATCTTTATAATAATTAACATCCGATATTACACCTAATAAATTATCTTTATAGGTATCAAACAAACCAATACCTTCTTCATAAGTTGTAGCTAGCAAAATTTTTGGCCTTCCGCGCATTAACATCATTTTTCTATGCTCGTTTAAACCTTCAGACATTAATCCTTGTGTTTGTTTAAGGATTACTTTATAAATAAGAGGAATATATCTAGAATAAAATTTTAGCGAATCTTCTACTAATAAGATGGCTTTAACACCAACAACATTAATATCAACTTCGGCATTCATTCTGTCTTCTGTTAATTTTATGATTGCTAAAAATATATCTGCATTACCATTCCAATGAAAAACAAAATCTATACTATCTGTATTTTCTTTTTGTAGCTTACTTCTTAATATTGAAGAGTGATGACTTAATGCGGCGATTGGCACATCAGGAAAAGCTTCTTTAATTTTTTTTGATGTTTCAAAAGCATTATAATTACCAATATCTAACCATGTAATAACAATGTCTATTTGATGAGATTCCATCATTATAATGGCTCTTTTAGCAGAGTTTGCATGAATAAAATTTGGTGGATGCCTTAAATTTAAAGAAGTATATTCATTAAAAATTCGCTCTTCAATTCTACCGTCTTCTTCAAGCATATAAAAATCGTAATTAGAACAAACTATTAATACCTTATTAATTCTATTTTGCATTAACTTATCAAAAGTAACCTCCTTAAATGCGTATGTTTTTAAATTAGTTAAGATATTTTCTTTCATTTTAATTCCGTTTTTACGATGTACAATATATTAATTTTCTAGGGTATAACTTTAATATAATTTAAGTATTCAACTCAAAAATTAGATTCAACAAAAATAAAAAGGCGTAAATTCGCAACCTAATTAAGTATGCAATGTTAGATAAAGTAAAAGAGCTTATTGGTGATGTAAAATCTTTTAAAGCAACTACAAAAGACGAAGTTGAGACTTTTAGAATTAAATATTTAGGTTCTAAAGGTTTATTAAAAGATTTATTTGCAGAATTTAAAAATGTGGATGCAACGTTGCGTAAGGACTTTGGACAAGCATTAAACAATTTAAAAACCTCTGCAGAACATAAAGTTACTGAATTAACCGAGGCTTTAGAGGGTTCTACTAGCGAAAAATATTTTTATGGCGATTTAACTCGCCCGTCAGAACCAATTGAGTTAGGCTCTAGACATCCAATTTCATTGGTTAGAAATCAAATTATTGATGTTTTTAATAGAATTGGTTTTACTGTTTCTGAAGGTCCAGAGATCGAAGATGATTGGCACAACTTTACAGCGTTAAATTTGCCGGAATATCATCCTGCAAGAGACATGCAAGACACTTTTTTTATTGAGCAAAATCCTGATATTTTGTTACGTACGCATACCTCTTCTGTACAAGTGCGTTATATGGAAAACAACACCCCGCCAATAAGAACGATTTCTCCTGGAAGAGTTTTTAGAAACGAAGATATTTCTGCAAGAGCACATTGTATTTTTCATCAAGTAGAAGGTTTGTACATTGATACTGATGTTTCTTTTGCTGATTTAAAACAAACGCTTTTATACTTTACTCAAGAAATGTTTGGAAAGTCTAAAATTAGACTACGTCCTTCTTATTTCCCGTTTACAGAGCCAAGTGCCGAAGTGGATATTTATTGGGGGCTAGAAACAGAAACAGATTATAGAATTACAAAAGGTACAGGTTGGTTAGAAATTATGGGCTGTGGAATGGTAGACCCTAATGTATTGAAAAACGCCAATATAGATCCAACAAAATACTCTGGTTATGCTTTTGGAATGGGAATAGAACGTATTGCAATGTTGTTATATCAAATTCCTGATATTAGAATGTTTTACGAAAATGACAAACGTTTTTTAGAACAATTTAAATCTATTATATAATGAACTATTTTACACAGCTTTGGGACGAAAACAGAGATGATGAATACGCAAGTTGGGGAACCTCTATTTGGTATTTTGAAACAAATAATGCAGACGAAGTTTTAAAACAAATTACTGTTTATAAAAACGGAAAACTTACGAAATACGACCAAGAGAACATCGAAGATGAATTTGGCGGTTTGTGTGAAGGAGCATTAACTATTGATGATTGTGACGGTGATATAATTACTAAAGAAGATTTTTACAAAATCTGGTAATTATTAAAATACCGAAATAAATTAAGCACAAGTGAAAAAAGACATCCAAATACCAGAAGTTACAAATGTAGAAATTGCTGTTGTTCTTGAATACAATGATTTGTATAAAACAGATGACTGGAACGTATATATCATCAACAATAAAGCAATTGATTTAGAAATGATTGTGATCGTTACTCAGGGTTTTTCTGATACTAAAATCACTTCTTTATTTCGTAAAAAAATTGATGTTTTGTTCGCGAATTCTTCTGCTAAGATTGAAATGATTCAACCAGAATTATTTAAACTAAATAACCGTTTTCAAGTAACTTTTTTTGAAGGTAATGTCTTGTGTGAGAAAACATTTATTTTTAAAGAAAATACCATTAAAGAAGGTGCTTTACAAATGATTGATGCAATTAAAAAACGTGGTATTTTGGCGAGTTAGTCATCGCTTGGTTACACTAAAAATTTTCTGTAATTGTATAAGAAAAGTTGTGAATTTTAATCTAATAATTTAATGAATAAAACACGAACCAAGATAATCCGCAAAGATTTTAGTAAATAGGATTTTACTCGCAATTATTTTTTGCGGTGGTGTAAAATGTTTTTTAATATTCATAATTTAACTCAAGTGTATTATTTATTGGCACAAAAACAGAAATATTTTCTTTTGTAAAAACTCCGTTTTTTCTTCGGGTAATTTGGATTATATTTTCTTCGTTATCTGCAACGAAAGGATTTAGTTTAGAATTTATGCCATCTGCTTTAAACATTCCAGAACCACCACTAAATCCAGTTGCATATTCTGAATTTAGAAAATTATTCGTTGTGATACTTGGGCCAAATGGATAAAATGTTGCAACTTCAAAATAATCACCTTCCTTTAATGGGTTAAAATTATTTAATATTACTTTAATAGCTGTTTTTTTTGGAAGATAATACGTGTTTCCAATTATTGTATCACGGGAATTTATAGAATAAAAAGCTTCAAGTGGTGGGGTTGTCGTTTCAATTCTGTAACCAGACAAGATGTATTCATTGGAATCTAAATTAGCGTCATCAAAATCTACAATAAAACATCCATTTGCGAGATTCCCTAATTCATTTTCTTTAACATAAAATTCTTGATAAAATTTTCCGTTTTCATCTGTTTGAGTTTCTGCAATTAATCTTGTGTAGTTAAAAGTTCCTAAAGTTCCAAAAGACTTATAACTTAAAGAAACTTTTATTCCTTCGATTCCAATGTTGTTAGTTGTAATAAATTTTCCTTGTAAAATTGTGCAATTTGATAAGCATATATTATTAGTTTCATCTTCAATTTTAGATCAGCTATAAATATTTAAAATTAATAATAATAATAGTATACTCTTTTTCATTTTATTACATTTTTGTTTTACAGTTTAATTTATTGTCAAATGTTTTACAACCCCTTATAAAAACAAGTTGTTACCCCAAAAACCCAATAATCAAATACAAAACGGTTGTAATTAATCCCCCAAATAAAGCATAAGGTAACTGTGTTTTTACATGATCTATGTGATCGCTGGCAGAAGCCATAGAAGAAATTATAGAAGTATCTGAAATTGGCGAACAGTGGTCTCCAAAAATCCCTCCTCCTAAAGTTGCGGCAACCACAATGGTAGTATCTGCTCCGTGAATAGTCGCCATAGGTATAGAAATTGCCAACATAATGGCAAAAGTTCCCCAAGAAGTTCCTGTAGAAAAAGCAATGAAAGAACTAATTATAAAAACAACTGCTGGTAACAATTCTGGCGATAGCCACTCTTTAGTCACGTTGGCAACATAAATCCCTGTTTCTAGTTCCTTACAAGCGTCTCCAATAGCAAATGCCAATAACATTAGCAAAGCCAAAGGCATTAACTCGCTAATTCCCTTTAAAGTCAACTCAATCGCTTCTTTTGGTTTCATAATTCCCTGAATAAAATACATAACCATCGCTACCAATAAAGAGGTAATTACAGCATATAGAACGGATGAAGAGCCAGAACCTTCGCCAATTGCTTGTGAAGCGTGATTTAAAAATGATGTTGAGCTTTTAACTGCGTTCCAACCTGTATACATTAAGTTGATTGGCATCATAAACACCATTACTAAAAGTGGCACAATCATATTATAAGCCTTAGCTTCAATGCCTTCTTTTGGCGGAAAAGAAGTTACTTCATCAGAAACCATTGGTTTTGAGTTTGGATTCATTAACTCTCCTGTTTCTTTAGTTCTTTCTTCTGCTTTTTTCATTGGACCAAAGTCCTTTTTAGTAAAAATCACTACAAAAACCATCGCAATTGCTATCAACGGATAAAAATTATATTTAATAGATGCCATCATCACAGAAAAAGGTTTTTCGATTCCTTGTGTTAACAAAAGACCCATTATAAAAGCGCCCCAAGCATTAAACGGAATTAATATTGACGACGGCGCAGAACTAGAATCTGCTATATAAGCTAGCTTTTCTCTTGGTATTTTTAATTTATCAAAAATTGGTCTGTATAAAGTTCCTACAGTTAACGAACTAATGCTTGTTTCTACAAACAATAATAATCCTGTTACAGTTGCTAAAACTTGAACCATTACTCTACTATACCCCGATTTTTTCTTTTCTAATTTTACTAATTGTCTCGTTAAAATGTTTATAAAACCCTCAACTCCTCTAGAATATTGTATAAAAATAAGCAAAGCACCAACCAAAGCACTAAACATTATAGTTCGTGTATTTCCTTCAGATTTAAAGACATTTACCATGCCTTCAATCGTAGCTAATGTACCGTCTAATAAATTCCATCCACTAATAATTAACCAAGAAAACCAGATACCAAATACCAAAGCAATATATACTTGTTTGGTTCTAAGTGCTAAAATAATTGCTACAATTGGTGGTATTACTGATAGAAATCCATATTCCATAATAAAGAGTTTTTATTTTGCCTAAAGGTAATAATTTATACACCTATTATTTTGTAAATTGCTAGTCATATTTCTAAATAGATTCTGAAATAAATTCAGCATAAAATGTCAAAAAAATATATTCTTGCTTTAGATCAAGGAACTACCAGTTCTCGATCTGTACTTGTTGATGAAAAAGGTGTAATCGTTGCTATAGAACAGCAAGAGTTTCGTCAAATATTTCCCAAATCTGGTTGGGTAGAACATGATGCTCTAGAAATTTTAGAAACCCAGTTATCAACCTTAAAAAAGGTGATTCAACAGGCAAACATTAAAGCCTCCGAAATAGTTGGAGTAGGTATTACAAATCAAAGAGAAACAACAGTTGTTTGGGATAAAAACACCGGAAAACCTATTTACAACGCCATTGTTTGGCAAGATAAACGTACTGCGGATGTTTGTGAAAACTTAAAAAAAGACGGCTTAGAAAATCTTATAAAACAAACTACAGGTTTGGTGGTTGATGCGTATTTTTCTGGCACAAAAATTCATTGGCTTTTAGAAAATGTACCAAATGCAAGAGAAGAAGCAGATAAAGGAAATTTGCTTTTTGGAACCATCGATTCTTGGTTGTTATGGAATTTAACAGATAAAAAAGTACATGCAACAGATTACAGCAACGCATCAAGAACGATGCTTTTTGATATCAAAAACTTATGTTGGGATGATACACTTTTAGCAGCATTACACATTCCAAAATTGATGTTGCCAAACGTAAAACCTTCTTCGTATCATTTTGGTGATTATATTTTAGACGGATGTAAAATTCCGATTGCAGGAATTGCTGGCGATCAACAAGCAGCACTTTTTGGGCAAGCTTGTTTTAATAAAGGCGAAGCAAAAAACACCTACGGTACAGGTTGTTTTTTATTGATGAACACAGGAACAGAACTTCAGTTCTCTAAAAATGGTTTGTTAACCACCATTGCTTGGGGAATTAACAATAAAGTCTATTATGCTTTAGAAGGCAGTGTTTTTGTTGCCGGTGCTGCCATACAATGGTTAAGAGATGGTTTACAAATTATAAAATCTGCAGAAGAAAGCGAAGCCTTTGCGTTAGAAGTTGAAGGCGAAAATCCTGTAATTGTTGTACCTGCTTTTGCGGGTTTAGGCGCTCCTTATTGGGATATGTATGCAAGAGGTGCTATTTTTGGATTAACACGCGATACCGGCAAAAATCACTTAATAAAAGCCACTTTACAATCATTGGCGTATCAAACAAAAGACTTATTAGTTGCCATGCAAAATGATGCAGAAACGCCGTTAACTTCTTTAAAAGTTGATGGCGGTGCTTGCGCAAATAATTTGCTAATGCAATTTCAAGCAGATATTTTAGATGTTGTTGTTGAGCGTCCAAAAATTACAGAAACAACCATTATGGGTGCTGCTTATTTAGCCGGAATATGTGTTGGCTTGTGGAAACAAGAAGAAATTTTATCGCATCGAAAAATAAAGCAAGAATTTACACCAGGATATACATCAGAAAAAAGAGAACGATTATATAAAAAGTGGTTAAAAGCTTTAGAACGTTCTAAAGATTGGATTGATTAATTTTGATTTAAAACTGTTTTACCGAGAAAAAAAGAGTGTTTGTCTAATAAATTTCTCTTTTACGTGCTATTACTCTTTTTTTGTAGCAAATAATTATAAATTTAATACTTATGAAAACTAGAAACGTACTTTTAGGAATTTGCTTCATATTACTTACTTCTTGTGTGGTAAAATCGTTACATCCTTTTTACACCAAAGAAACCATCTCTTTTGATAAAAATTTTATTGGTGATTGGAAAGATTCAAAAAATGGAACTTGGAAAGTTGTTTCATTTATAAGTGAAATGACCAAAGACAATCCGGTTGATAAAATGAAAGAAGATGATTTAAAAATCTATAAAGAGTATAAAAAAAGCTATTACATTTTAAGAGAATACAAGGATAAAGAAGTTTTATTTATTGTTACTCCTTTTATAATCAACAATCAAAAATTTTTAGATTTTTTCCCTTTAGATCATCAAGAAGGAATTGATAATTTATTACAAAGTCATTCAATTTACACACACAGTTTGGTAAAATACGATGTTCAAAAAAACGGAGAAATAGAGATAAGGTGGTTAGATGAAGATAAAGTTAGTGCTCTTTTCAAAGAAAAAAAAATTAAGATAAAACATGAAACGACTGGCCTTCTTCGTGAAAATTACTTGCTAACAGCTAGCTCTAAAGAATTACAGAAATTCGTTGAAAAATATATGGCTTCTAATGATGCTGAAAAATGGGAAACCTCTACAAAGTTTACATTACATAAAGTAAATGCTACAAACTAAATCTTTTTTAAAAAGAACAAATTTCCAAAATATAGTGGTTTTTAACGCTGTATTATGGAGTTGTTCTTTTCTGATTCTTTTGTTTCTTTTTTCTGGTAGTTCATCGCCTTCAAAAATTGATTATATATACACCGGTAGTTTTATATTTACTCTGGTAGTTCCTGTTTGCATAAATTTATATTGGTTACTTCCCCGTTGTCTTAAAAAAGAAAAATATATACTTTTTGGTGTGCTTTTTATTGTAAACCTTATCTTATTTTCACAGATAAACCCTTGGCTTTTTGAGGTACTAGTTAATAGTTTTTTTAACGATTATTTCTTTATTTCGTATCATAATACCTTAGAAATTTATTTTGTTTTTGCAGTTTTTTTTATTCTAACAACCCTTATAAAGCTTGCTGAAGATTGGGTGTCTTTAAATCAATTAGAAAATAAAACCCTTAAAATTCAGAAACAGCAGATAGAAAACCAATTGTATTATTTAAAAGGTCAGATTAATCCGCATTTTTTGTTTAACTCCTTAAACGTATTGTACTCGCTGGCAATCGAAGAGAAAAAAGAAGTTACGAATGCCATTTTACAGTTATCCGATATTTTAAGATATGTTATTTATGATGTAAATGCTGATAAAATAACTATCAAAAAAGAAATTGAGTTGCTTACCAATTATATCGAATTTGAAAAAAACAGGCATGTACTTGATTCAACGATTACCTTTGATTACAAAGTTGATGAAGATTTAGAATTGTACCCAATGTTGTTATTGCCTTTACTAGAAAACAGTTTTAAACACGGATTGAAAAGTGGTGTAAAAAATCCTTATATTGAGGTAAAATTAACAGCGAGAAACAAAAAAATAGACTTTGTAATTTCTAATAATTTTACAGAAATTATAAATTATAATACCAAAGAAGAACACGGAATTGGGTTAAAAAATATTAAAGAAAATTTAGCCATTATTTATCCTGATAAACACCTTTTTTCAATTAAAAACACCCACACTATTTTTACTGTAAAGCTAACAATAGATTTAGAAAAATGAACATACGATGCTTAATAATTGACGATGAGCCTTCTTCTCAAAATGTATTAAAATCATTTATACATAAAATCGAATATTTAGAAGTAGTAGCGATTTGCAATAGCGCCTTAGAAGCTTTAGAGTACTTAAAAAGCAACGCCGTAGATTTGTTTTTTTTAGATATTAATATGCCTCAACTTTCTGGAATCGATTTCTATAAATCGCTCAAAAATCCGCCAAAAGTTATTTTTACAACTGCGTATTCAGCTTATGCTTTAGATGGTTTTGAAGTGGATGCAATAGATTATTTATTAAAACCTTTTTCTTTTGACCGTTTTGTAAAAGCAGTTTCAAAAGTTAAAGATTTGAATGATGCTAAAATCGATTATATCGTTGTAAAATCAGATAAAAAATTACATCAGATAAAGATTGACGACATCTATTTTGTAGAAGGTTTGGGAGATTACATTAAAGTTCATTTAAAAGATAACTTTTTAGTAACGTATAAATCCCTGAAAATGATGCGTGATTCGCTGCCAAAGTCTACTTTTATACAAGTGCATAAATCGTTTATACTTAACAAAAATAAATTGGAGTATATAGAAGGGAACTTGGCAATCATCAATAGAAATAAAATACCTTTAGGTCAAAAATATAAGAAAGAATTTATTGCTCTTTTTAATCCATAAATATGTCTAAATTTTACACAAAAATAACAGCAAAACTACAAAAGTTTATTGAAGCTCAAAAGATATTCTTTGTTGCAACTGCGCCAAATTCTGGAAGAATAAATTTATCGCCTAAAGGAATGGATTCTTTTAGAGTGCTTGATGAAAACCACGTTTTATGGTTAAGTGTTACAGGAAGTGGCAATGAAACTGCTGCGCATTTATTAGAAAGTGAGCGCATTACAATTATGTTTTGCTCTTTTGAAAAAGTGCCAAACATTTTACGTTTGTACGGAAAAGGAAGAGAAATAAAGCCAAAAGATACTAATTGGAATGCCTTTATTTCGTTGTTTCCAGAAACTCCAGGAACCCGTCAAATTTTTGAAATAACCATAGAAACGGCTCAAACTTCTTGCGGAATGTCCATTCCGTTTTTTGAATTTAAAGGAGAAAGAAACGACTTAAATAACTGGGCATTAAAGCAAGGAACAAAAGGAATAGAAAACTATTGGGAAGACAAAAATCAATCGAGTATTGATGGTTTGCCAACTCATCTTTTAAAATAAAAAACATGATAAAATTCTCTTATTTCACTAGAAAAGATATTAAAAAAGAGCTACAAACTACAGAATTTGATCTTTTAATTATTGGCGGGGGAATTACAGGTGCAGGAATTGCTTTAGATGCGGCTTCACGAGGAATGAAAGTAGCTTTGATAGAAAAAAATGATTTCGCATCTGGCACAAGTAGTAAATCGACAAAACTAATTCACGGAGGTTTGCGCTATTTAAAACAATTTGATTTTTGGCTGGTAAAAGAAGTAGGTACAGAACGCGCAATTGTACACAATTTAGCACCACATTTAGTGATTCCAGAAAAAATGATTTTACCCTTAATTGATGGCGGAACCTATGGTTCTTGGTTAACATCTATAGGTTTAAAAGTCTATGATATTTTGGCTTCTGTAGAGGGTGAAGATAAACGTAAAATGCTCACAAAAAAGGAAGCTCTAGAAAAAGAACCTTTACTACCTAAAAAGATTTTAAATGGCGCTGGTTATTATGCAGAATACAGAACTGATGACGCTCGTTTAACAATCGAAGTGTTAAAAACGGCCTTAAATTATGATGCAAAAGTTATCAATTATACAGAAGCTACCCAATTTATTTATGAGGAAAATAGAGTGGTTGGCGCAACTGTAAAAGATGCCTTTTCTGGCGAAAGCTATGCAATTAAAGCAAAATATGTAGTAAATGCTTGTGGGCCTTGGGTTGACGAATTACGCCAACTAAACAGCTCTAAAATAGGGAAACGTTTGCACTTAACAAAAGGAGTTCATTTAGTCGTTGCTCATGAAAAACTACCTGTAAAACAGTCTGTATATTTTGATGTTCCTGATGGTAGAATGATGTTTGCAATTCCGCGCGGAAAAGTGACTTATTTTGGCACAACAGACACCAATTTTCAAGAAGATAAAAATAATATAAAAACAAGTATTGTGGATGCTTCTTATTTAATATCCGCAGTTAACAATATGTTTCCTAAAATAAATTTAACCTTAAAAGATATACAATCTTCTTGGGCTGGTTTGCGTCCTTTAATACATGAAGAAGGAAAATCGACATCAGAATTATCAAGAAAAGATGAAATTTTTGTTTCTGATACAGAACTGATTTCTATTGCTGGCGGAAAATTAACGGGCTATAGAAAAATGGCAGAACGTATTGTTGATTTAGTCGCTAAAAAATACAACCGTCGTTTTGATAAAGAATTTAAAGATGTAAAAACAGAAAAGTTGGTGCTTACTGGGGGAACTTTTAAAAACTTTAGTGAAGTAAAGAGTTATACCGATGCTATTTACAATAGAATTGCAGAGGTTGACTTCTCTCAAAAAGACGCAGAATATTTAGTCTATAATTATGGCAAGCAGACTGATATAATCCTAAAAAAGTTTGATGAATTTACAGAAGAAGATCAGCAAGAAAAAATGATAAAAGCAGAAGTTTGGTTTACCATAAACTATGAAATGGCTTGCAACTCAACAGACTTTTTTATGCGAAGAACAGGAAGACTCTTTTTTGACAAACCGAGTGTAGATTTATACAAAGATTATGTAACACAACTATTTGAAAATCAACTTGATTTTGATGAAAAAATGAATGAAAAAAATCTTAAAATGTTGGATGAAAATTTAACCTCTATTTTAACTTTCAATTAAAAAAAATATTACATTTGATTGGATTTTAATATTCATAAAAAAATGAAAAATTTATTTACTGCAGCCATAGTGCTGTTTATCGCAGTTTCTTTTTCTGCTAAAAAAGTTACAATTCAAGATAATAAATTAGTTGCTACTTTTAAAGGTGTTACAGAAAACGATTACTACAAATTTATTGATGATCAAAAAGTAGAACATTTATTTTACGATTTAGATGAAACCGTAGAATTAGGTTTAGAAGATGATGAAAACATCGGTAAAAAGTTTTCAATTACTTGGGGTTCTAGAGAAATTGATGAAATAGATGATCAAGGTGACGAAACAGGCGTTAAATTGACTGTAAAAACCATCTTAACCATTATACAAGTAAAATAATATTTTAAAACCGATTGTTACCTTAACAATCGGTTTTTATTTTAAAATCCTACTGTTTAAAATGTCTTACGGGGTTTTTCTCAACTTCGTTGGATTAGATCCTTACATGTATTTGAAAGTACGGAACACTTTATTGAGTTTCCTTCTAATCAAAAAAAATTATGCTGAGTTTTTAATTATATCATTTAAAATAGATTTTAATTTTTTATCAAAAGTTAGGTTTACTTCTTGGAAAGCCTTAAAACACAAAAGAATTTTATTCTGCAAAAAAGAGCTGTTAAACAAGCAACAAACAACATTAAAAAATTATAGTACTATTTAAGTTGTTAATTAAGAGTATTCAACGTTTTTACTCTAATTGGTTTTGTTTTAAAAAACTCTGAAACCTCTATAGTGTAAAAACCATTAGATGGTGCTTTTCTAAAATCTTCTACTTGATAGCCACCAATTAAAAATAACCTTTCATCAAAGAAATGCATGTTTGCATCGTTTATATTTAAATCAATCTTATATTCTTTTAAGATGTTTGTTCTAGGTTCTAAAGTTAAGATTTTACCATCTTCTTGTAGGTAAATAAATTCATTGTCTTTAGTAATAGCGGGTTTTTTCATCCCTCTAAAAAGAGCTCCTTCATTTTTCCACTTACCGGTTTTTAAGTTAAAAGATTCTATTTCTGTTAAAACCTTTCTATTAAAACCGCCAAATAAGTATAATTTATCGTCAAAAATAATACCAGTAACTTCTTTTCCTTTAGGCATTTTAGTTAATAAATACCAATAACCGGTTTTTAAATCATAAAAATGAACCTCATCAGAAAAAATAAGACTTTTATTTTCGTTTTGTTTAATAGAGCCTCCAAAAACTAGTATTTTGTTGTCGTACAACACAGCGCCAAAATCTACTGCTTGATGCGGATTTGTTTCGTCATTTTTAATAGATAAATCTTTTAATGAAACTAATTCTATTTGATCTGCTAATAACTCTCTTGACTTCTTTTTAGACAGCATTTTACCTCCAATTATAAGAACATTGTCTTTGTAATAAATTGCGCTATGATAAGCTCTTTTTATAATTTTCTGTTCTTTAATTTGCCATTGTTGTTGGGTTATGTCATAAAATTGAATGTCTCCAACATAAGCATTAAAACTAATTGGTTTTGGCTTGGTTAAAAATTTCATTATTTCTACTTGAGAACTCAATTGAAGCTGACTCATTCCCTCTTTATTTTTTTCGTATTCGCTAGAAGCATCGCCGCCAAAGACGTAAATCTTACTGTCATTTATAACAGATCCAAAAGAATAAACCGCTTTGGGTATATTTTTTAGTTTCTTAAAATCGATACTGTTTTTAAGCTTTCTTTTTGCATTAATTTTTATAGCTTTTAGTTGTTCTTCTTTTTCATCAAGAAAAATTATTAAAGGTAAATCTCCAAATTGATAAACAATTTCTACGTTTTCATATTTAATATGAGAAACGCGAATTGTAATACTTTTTTTGTTTTGTAAATCAACCAAAAATTGGCCGTTTTCGTCAGTATAAACAGCATCATTATTAAAAAAAACATGTGCTTTTTGTATTGATTCTTTTGTTGAGGAAGATAGAATTTTTAGGGTTATTTTTTGCGAAAAACAAATCGATGTACAAATTAAAAAAGAAAGAATGCAAAGTTTTTTCATAAAACAGTTTGTTTCTGTATGTCAAAAATTATGTCTTGAAAAAAGAAAATTATTTTTCGCTTTCCTCAATATCTGCGGTAAGATCTAGATTTCTAATTGTTGGGTTTAATGCTCCTGTTGCAACTACCGTAATTAAAGTCATTGTTCCGCCAAAAACTACTGCTGCAACGGGTCCAATTAACTTGGCTGCTAAACCACTTTCAAAAGCGCCTAATTCGTTAGAAGAACCAACAAACATCGAGTTTACAGAAGAAACTCTTCCTCTCATTTCATCGGGTGTTTTTAACTGCAGAATGGTTTGTCTAATTACCATCGAAATTCCGTCTGCAGCTCCACTTATAAACAACACTAAAACACTTACCCAAAAGATAGAGGACAATCCAAAAGCAATCATGCTTAATCCGAAAATAAATACAGAAATCAACATTTTTTTACCCGTATTTCTGTTGATAGGAATGTAGGTTGTTAACAACATGGTAAAAATACTTCCCATTGAAATAGAAGCATTTAAAATTCCGAATCCTTCAGGACCTACTTTTAAAATGTCTTGTGCAAATACTGATAAAATGGCCACCGTTCCGCCAAATAAAACGGCAATCATATCTAATGTTAAAGCGCCTAAAATAGCTTTATTTTGAAACACAAACAACACACCAACTTTTAAACTTTGCATAATTGGTTCCCCAATTTTGGTGTTTAAAATAGGTTTCTTTTTAATTTGAAAAAGAAAAATGAATGATAAAAGTACTAGCACAAAAACCAAACATAACGTTTTATCAACACCTATCCAACTTATAAAGAAACCCCCAAAAAGAGCCCCAGAAACAGATGCGGTTTTCCAGGTACTTGTGCTCCAAGTTGCTGCATTATGATATATTTTTTTAGGAACTAAAAGGGCTACTAAAGAGAAAATTGTTGGGCCAAAAAAAGAACGTAAAAATCCGCCGAAAAAAACCAATCCATAAATTGAATATAGCGTTGCGTTTGTAGACCAATGACCAGTAATAGCATTAGAAGTTAAAAAAAATAAACCTAAACTAATTAAAGAAAAAGCAGCTGTACAAATAGCTAATAAATTTCTTTTTTCTTTCTGATCTACAATATGACCTGCAAATAATGCCATAGAAAATGCAGGAATAATTTCCATTAAACCAATAATTCCTAATGATAATGGATCTTTTGTAATGCTATAAACTTCCCATTCAATAACAATAAATTGCATGGACCAACCAAAAACTAATAAGAATCTAACAAATAAAAAAATATTAAATTCTTTTATTCTTAGCGCAGCATAAGGATCTTGTTTAGCCATAAATTAGCTTAATTTCATGTCCATTAAAATAGCAAATGTTTGGTTGATATCTTCTTCTTTTACAACAATTGTCATTTCGTTGGTTGTAGAGATAATTTCTTGTAAAGGAATATCTGCCCAAGCTAATTGCTTTAAGATGAAGTAGTAAATACCTGACTGTGCTTGGTTTTCTTTTGGTAATTTTATGGTAATTGACGCCAAATCTAAAACACTATTTATCAATGTCTCTGGTTCAAAAATTTCTTCTACAAAGGGTCTTAAATTTTTACTGGTAACAATATTAGTTTCAAAAATTCCTTGAGAAACTGTTAAGAAATAATCAGAGTTTTCTGAGGATTTAGTTAATATTTTGGCAATTTCACGCAATAAAGAGGGTGTGTTTTTAAAAGTAAAATCGCATAAATCAGATCGTACAATTACATCCCCTAAATCTAAAGCTAACTTTTTTATATTTTTTCTAATGCGTAATTCGCTTGCTGGCGAAAGTCTGTTAATCGCCATCATTACTGCGCCAACCTTAACATTTTTCTTTAAAACAGCAGAAACTTCTGGTAAAATAATTCTTGCCAAAGAAGAAACATTTATCAGCTTTTCATTTAAAGCCTCCTCTATAAAAGGTGTTTTTCTAATGGTACTTTCTACAACTTCTTGTATTGTTTTCATAGTAAAAGTTTAAAAACATAAATAATTGTTCAAAATTAAACATTTAATCTAATTTATTCGTCAACTTTTTAAATTCTTTTTTCGGATTTTTTCCATCATACAAAACATTATAAACAGCGTCTATAATTGGTGTTTTAGTGCAATTGTCTTCCTTTATTTTATAAGCACTTTTAGTAGCATAATAGCCTTCTGCAATCATACTCATTTCCATTTGTGCAGATTTAACTGTATAACCTTTACCTACCATATTTCCGAATTGCCTATTTCTACTAAAAGTTGAATAGCCTGTTACTAACAAATCACCTAAGTAGGCAGAATCATTAATATTTCGTTTCATTTTATGTACTTTTTTAATGAAGCGTTTCATTTCTCGAATTGAATTGCTCATTAATACCGATTGAAAGTTATCGCCATATCCCAAACCATGTGCAATACCAGCAGCAACAGCATATATATTTTTTAATACGGCTGCGTATTCTGTGCCAATAATGTCATCAGAAATCTTGATTTTTATATAATCGCTTTCTAATGCTTTCGACATACTTTTTGCTTTTTCTTCATCTTTGCAAGCAATTGTTAGGTATGATAAACGCTCCATCGCAACCTCTTCTGCATGACAAGGACCTGTAATTACGCCTATGTTTTCTAGCGGAATCTTATACACTGTGTTAAAATGTTCGCCAACAATTAATCCTGTTTCTGGAACAATCCCTTTTATAGCAGAAAAAATAGTTTTCTCTACTAAGGATTCCTTTAACTTTTGAAGTTCTGTTGTTAAAAAAGCAGACGGAATAGCAAAAATTAACACATCATAATTAGCAACCATGTAATTTATATCATTCGATAAATCTAAATGATTTGAATCTAGCTCTGCAGAACTTAAGTATTTAGGGTTGTGGTCATTATCTTTAATATATCTTATTGACTGTGTATTTCTCATATACCATCCAACAGTTTCTAAATTTTCTGTCAACATTTTAACAATGGCAGTCGCCCAACTTCCTCCTCCAAAAACCGCAATTTTCTGATGCTCGCTCATATATATAACTTTATGCATCAAAAGTAACAAAACTATTAACTTATCAAGAATACTTGACTCTTTTATTATCTTTGTAAATTATAATTTCACATTATTGAGTACCTTAAAGCTCTTTTTTAAAGACACAATTATTTACGGAATTGCTGCTGTTTTGCCACGTGCAATCAACATCTTTCTAGTAAAACTGCACACTTCAACTTTGGATGCAGAAAAATATGCAATAAACACAGATTATTATGTGTACGCCGCTTATTTAAACGCGCTTTTAACTTTTGGAATGGAAACTGCTTTTTTCCGCTTTTTTTCTAGGGAAAAAAACAAAGGTAAAGTGGTTTCTACAGCATTTATAACCTTATTGATTTCAACCTTAATTTTCCTGTTTTTAGCCTTATTTTTTAATACTTTTATCTCTACTTTCTTCAAATTTAAAAACCCTTTATTCTTTAAGTTATTGGTGTGTACAATTACCCTAGACACGCTAGTAGTTGTGCCTTTTGCTTATTTGCGTGTAACCAACAAATCCTTAAAATTTACAGTTATTAAACTCATAAATATTGGGGTTTTTGCCATTTTAAACATCTTCTTTTTGTGGTTTGTACCGTATGCAATCAACAACGAAATTTCTTTACCAAGTTGGATCGTAAATTATTACAACGAATACCCTAAAGTAATTCACATTTTTGTTGCCGGAGCAGTTGCTAGTTTATCCACTTTTTTATTGATGATTTCTGCTGTTTTTAAATTCAAATTCAGTTTTGATATTAAACTCTTTAAAAGGATGTTAATTTATAGTTTTCCTATCATGATTGGTAGTTTGGCTTTTGTAACCAACGAAAACTTAGACAAGCTTTTATTGGGCGATATTTTAGGTGAAAAACAAATGGGAATTTACGCTGCTTGTTACAAATTAGGTGTTTTTATGACTTTATATATTATGGCTTTTAGAATGGGTGCAGAGCCTTTTTTCTTTAACAATGCTCATAAAGAAAATGCCAAAGAAACCTATTCTAAAATTTTAACTTGGTTTACTATTTTTGGTGCTTTTTTTATGCTTATTGTGGTTGTTTTTATTGATTTATTTGCAAACATTTTATTTGGCAAACCAGAATATTTCGAAGCGCTTTCTATTGTGCCAATTATACTTTTAGCCAACTTGTTTTTAGGTATTTATAACATTTTATCAATTTGGTACAAACTTACAGACAAAACAAAATACGGAATGTATTTCTCTATTATTGGTGCTTTTATAACCATCGTATTTAATATTGTAATGATTCCTAAAATTGGTTTTATGGCTTCTGCTTGGGCAACTTTATGTGCATTTGGAACAATGATGATTATCTCTTATTTTGTTGGTCAAAAACACTATCCTGTAAATTATAAGCTCAAAAAAATTTGTTATTATTTGATTTCGGCAACGGTTTTTGGATTGGTTTCTTTTCGATTATTTAGAGGACAATATTGGTTTTCTATATTCAGTGTTTTTCTTTTCTTAGGATTGATCTATTTTAACGAAAAAAAAGAAATTAAACAACTCTTAAAACGATAATTATGAAGCTAGCTATACTAGTGCTTTTGTCTTTTTTAATGCTGATGTTTTCTTTTAAAACACTCGCTCAAAAAAAGGAAAGTTCATCAATAAAAACAAAAGAAAATAAGTCTACAAAAGCTGCGAATGTTACAATCATAAAAAAGGAATTTATTATTGATAGCTTAAACGATATTTCTCATAAAATCTGTTTGTATTTGCCTCCAAATTATAGTTCATCCGAAGAAAAGTATCCTGTAATTTATATGCACGATGCTCAAAATTTATTTGATGATGTAACTTCTTTTGTGGGCGAATGGGGCATTGATGAAACCTTAAATGAACTCTACAAAAAAACAGGAAAAAGCTTTATTGTAGTTGGTGTAGAAAATGGTGGCGAAAAAAGAATTGAAGAATATACACCTTGGAAACACGAAAAATATGGCGGCGGAAAAGGCGATATTTACATCAATTTTTTAGCAAACGAATTAAAACCTTTTATCGATAAAAATTACAGAACAAAATCAGAAGCAAACCAAACAGCAATTATTGGGAGTTCTTTAGGGGGATTAATTTCTTTTTACGGCGGATTAAAACATCCTGAAGTTTTTGGTAAAATTGGCGCACTTTCTACTTCTTTTTGGTTTTCTGATAAAATAAATGAGTTTGCCAAAGAAAATGGAAATCTAAAAAACTCAAAACTATATTTTTTGGTTGGCGAAAAAGAAGGAGATGAAATGGTGCCTGATACTCAAAACATGGAAAAACTATTGTTAAAAACTGGTTTTCCGAAAGAAAATATTAAAACAAAAATTGACGCCGAAGGAAAACATACAGAATCTTTTTGGAAAGCAGAATTTTTAGAAGTCATTACATTTTTATATAATTTATAGATACATGAACGTACAAATCATAAACAAATCGAAACACGCAACGCCGGCTTACGAAACTAACGGTGCTGCAGGAATGGATTTAAGAGCAAATATTGATGCTTCAATAACACTTAAACCTTTAGAAAGAGCAGTTGTTAAAACAGGCTTATTTATAGCTTTGCCAACTGGTTTTGAAGCGCAAGTTAGACCCAGAAGTGGTTTGGCTGCTAAATACGGAATTACCGTTTTAAATTCTCCAGGAACTGTAGATGCAGATTATAGAGGAGAAATTGGAGTGATTTTAGTCAATTTATCTAACCAAGAATTTGTTATAAATGATGGTGAAAGAGTTGCGCAATTAATCATTGCAAAGCACGAACGTGTAAATTGGCAAGAAGTTGCAGTTTTAAGCGAAACTAAGCGTGGTTTTGGTGGTTTTGGAAGCACAGGTGTTTAAATTTTCTTAAACAACTGACTCATTTTTCTAAGCTCTTTGTGCATTAAATCAAAAGGCAAAAATGTGTGTGAATGATATGTATAACCCTGCTTTTTATAAAACTGAAAAGCTTGTGGCTGTGCGTCCATCGCATCTAACCAAATAATTTCGTAGCCTCTTTGTTTAACCTTTTTGTTTAACCAAGAAAGTATTTCTTTTCCTATTCCTTTTCCCTGTGTTTTTTTATGCAAGTAAATTCTATGCAATTTTACTTGTTTTTCTTCTGATAAACCAAGTAGTTTTTCACCCCAAACAAATCTTAGATTTCCTACAATTTCACCCTTATAAATAACAAAATAATATTCAGCGTTTTCTACTGATAGTTCTTTTAAAATATGCGCTGTTGAATATTGTGAGTCTACATACCAATCGCCTTTATCTGACCAAAAATGACTGTAAGCCAATGGATACACTTCTTTCATCAACTTAAAAAGAATTGCTGAATCTGATGTTAAAATTGGCTTTAATCGTATGTTTTCTGATAATATATTAAATGACATTCTTTATAAGATTAGTGAATCAAAAATAGTGAAAACTACTTTTTATTTTATCCGTTTTAATTATTAAAATTATAACTAAAAAAACTGCTGTAGATTGATTATTTCTTCAGCAGTTTTAATAATAATAGTTAGAACTTTTAATATTTATTCTTGATTTTCAATAGCTAATTTTATTTTCTTTTCTAGTTCGTCTGCTAATTCAGGATTGTCTTTAATCAAACCTTTTACAGCATCTCTACCTTGACCTAATTTAGTTTCACCATAACTAAACCAAGAGCCACTTTTCTTTACAATACCTAATTCTACACCAATATCTAAAATTTCGCCAACTTTTGATATTCCTTCTCCATACATAATATCAAATTCTGCAACTTGAAAAGGCGGTGCTACTTTATTTTTTACAACTTTAACCTTTGTACTGTTTCCAATAACTTTGTCGCCATCTTTAATTTGTGTTCTTCTTCTAATATCTAATCGCACAGAAGCGTAAAATTTTAAAGCATTTCCACCAGTTGTAGTTTCAGGATTTCCAAACATTACACCAATTTTTTCTCTTAACTGGTTGATAAAAATAACTGTACATTTTGTTTTAGAAATTGTACCTGTTAATTTACGCAATGCTTGCGACATTAAACGTGCATGAAGACCCATTTTAGAATCTCCCATTTCTCCTTCAATTTCTGCTTTTGGGGTTAATGCAGCAACAGAATCTATGACAACAATATCTATTGCGCCAGAACGAATTAAATTTTCTGCAATTTCTAAAGCTTGCTCACCGTGATCTGGTTGGGAAATAATTAAATTTTCTATGTCTACACCTAAATTTTGTGCATAAAAACGGTCAAAAGCGTGCTCTGCGTCAATAAAAGCTGCAATTCCTCCTGCTTTTTGAGCTTCTGCAATTGCGTGTAACGTAAGTGTTGTTTTACCCGAAGACTCAGGACCATAAATTTCAATAACTCTACCTCTTGGATATCCGCCAACGCCTAAAGCTAAATCTAATCCTAAAGAACCAGAAGATATAGATTCTATATCGTCAATAGCTACGTCTCCAAGCTTCATTACAGCGCCTTTTCCGTAGGTTTTATCTAACTTATCTAAAGTAAGTTGTAATGCTTTTAATTTTGCCTCTTTATCTTTGTCTACTACTTTGTCTTTTGCCATGAATCTTGCTTAATTTTATTTTTAAATAAGGAGTACAAGTTACGAAAATCTAAATCTATTTTCCTAAAAAATAAAATACATTTTTACACTATTTTTGCTTTAAATTAAGTTTATGAATTCTACCGTTTTTTTAAAGAACGCAAACAGTAAAGCTACCATTGATAAAGGCGAGTTAATTAGTTTTCAAAAAGAAAACCAAGAATATATGCATCAAAAAGGAAGTAAGGGTTGGCGCAATTCTGATATTGAAATGTTTCCTGTAATTGGGCCAACTTCTAAAAATAACTTTCGAGTTCATACCAAAAATGGCGATGCCATTCAAGATCAGCATGGTTTGTTGCGTGAATTAGAGTATTCTTTAATTTCTTCGGATGAAAAGAGCGCGAATTTTATCAAAAAATACAAGAAAAATACACTGATAAAAAACAAAAAATTTCCAGCAAAATCTACTGAAGAAAATTTGTTTTGGCCTTTCGATTTTACTTTTGAAAAGAATTTTACACTAGAAAATGATGTTTTAAAAATCGAATTTATTATCAATTCTGAAGAAGGAATGCCTTTTATGTTAGGCTATCATCCAGCTTTTTTATTATCAAATAATGGTAACGAAACATTAGAATCTAATAAGACAAAAATTACATTAGCCGAAATTTATAAAGTAGGTCATAATGCTTTTCCTGTTTTAAATTCTGATAAAATTATCCTACAAAACAGCGACAAAAATCATTTAGAAATTAGCACCACAGGTTTTAATAATTTTATGTTGTGGACCGAGGTTGATAATATGTTATGCATAGAGCCAATATCTCAATACACATCGTATACAGATGAAAAATTTTCTGAAGAAAATATGAGTTTATCAAAAGGTAAAAACGTTTTTTCTATTAAAATTAAGGTACTGTAATTTGATAGAAAACCACCGTCATTTTATTATTCATAAACCTTGGGGAATGATTTCTCAATTTGTAAACCCTGCAAAAAGAAAGAAAAAATTATTAGGAGATTTACATGATTTCCCAACAGGAACCATGGCAATTGGTCGTTTAGATGTTGCATCCGAAGGCTTACTTTTATTAACTACAGACGGAAAAGTGTCCGAAGAAGTTAGAAGTAGTACATACGAAAAAGAATATTATGTTCAGGTTGACGGACTTATTACACAAGAAGCTGTAGAGCAATTAAAAACAGGAGTAGAGATTGGTTTTGATGGCAAAAAATACATAACAAAACCTGGTAAAGCTTTTTTAATTGACGATCCTAAATTCCCGTTAAGAAGTCAGAAAATTAGAGATGAAAGACACGGCCCAACAAGTTGGGTTTCTATTATTATTAGAGAAGGAAAATTTAGACAAGTTCGTAAAATGACGGCCGCTGTTGGTTACCCAACGTTGCCTTTACTTTACCTCATCAATAAAGTAGTTATTATATTTACTAAGAAACAAGAGGAGAACTAAAACGTTGTTTTGAATAGCAGTTCCTTTATACGTATCAGTCCTCTTGTCTTTCTTAGGTTGCTTT
>Ga0222644_1000013_pt1 | contig 165180 bp, 151 predicted proteins | sample AntAcemetagen291_FD_179800 | JGI IMG/M metagenome (GOLD analysis project Ga0222644, IMG submission 179800) | Saline water microbial communities from Ace Lake, Antarctica - #291 | ecosystem: Environmental > Aquatic > Non-marine Saline and Alkaline > Saline | place: Antarctica: Ace Lake...
GCAAGAATTCCTGCTGTAGTTCCTGCACGTATAAATTCGTCCTCTTTAAATAGGATGGAATCTTTTTTACGCTGTGGTATTTCAACGGCTACTATTTCTTTTGCTAGCCGTCCTGATTTTTGAGCTAAAGCAGCTTTTTGTTGCGACCAAGCAGCAAATGCATCTTGATCTTCTCGCGAGATATCGAATTTCTCTACCAGATTTTCAGCTGTATTTCCCATGCCGTCTACACCGTACATTTCGGCCATTTTGTGGTTGACAAAGCGCCATCCAAAACTAGAATCGTACATCTTAGAATCGGTACCAAAAGCACTGCTAGGTTTTGCAATGACCAGTGGTCCACGAGTCATGTTCTCCACGCCACCTGAGATAAAAACATCTCCATCACCAGTTTGTATGGCTCTGTGCGCATGAACTATGGCACTCAATCCAGAACTACACAATCTATTTACTGTTTCTCCAGGAACCGTACTTGGCAAACCGGCTAACAATCCAGCCATACGTGCGACATTGCGGTTATCTTCTCCGGCCTGATTAGCACAACCCATGATCACGTCTGCATAGGCGTCTTTTGGGATATTGGAATTTCTTTCTACGACAGTTTTTATAACGTGCGCTGCAAGGTCATCCGGTCGTATCGTGGACAAGGTTCCTTTGTAGCTTCCTATAGGAGTTCGTACTCCGTCGATAATGTAGGTGTTTTTCATGAGGTTGTTTTAGTCCGCTTTCGCGAAAGCGAATTCAAAAATACAACATCCTAATTTTTCAATTCCTATCCTCTTGTTTTTTCATATTAAAGAATTATTTTGCATATTTAAATCAAAGCTTTTGAAAACCAGTTATTCATTTTTCTTACTTGCCTTATTCTTGTGTTTAAGCGCTACTTCCCAAATCGTTAATATTCCTGATGCTGTCTTTAAAAACCTCCTTATTAGCACCAATGTTACGGATACAACAGGAAATGGTTCTGTAAATGCTGACATAGATTTAAATAACGATGGCGAAATTCAACGGTCAGAAGCTGATGTTGTAACTAATTTATTCCTAGGGTTTAATACAAATATTACATCACTAGAAGGGGTTCAGTTTTTTACAAACCTTGAAAAACTAATTGTTAACAATAGTCAAGTTGCATTTGTTCCTATTTTAACTATAACGTCCCTAGAAAACATAAGTTTAAGTGATAATCAAATTACCTCAATAGATGTAACTAATTTACCGAATCTTAAAAATTTATTTCTATTCAATAATCAAGTAAGCAGTATAGACGTTTCAAATTGTCCTTTACTTTTTCAATTATCCTTAGGTGATAATAATATTTCCAGTTTAGATGTAAGCCAGAACCCTAGTTTAATATCTCTTACATTAAATAATAATCCAATTATGGCAATTGATGTTAGCCTTAACCCTAACATTTATCAACTTAACGTTGAAAACACATTACTTACTCAACTAGATGTAAGTACTCAACTAGGTTTTTCACAGTTGAGTGTAATTAATACGCCGCTTACCTCATTAACAGGACTAACTAACAAAATAGGTTTTGATTTTATTTTTATAGAAAATACGCAGCTCACATCTTTGAACATAGACAACGTTGAAGGTGGTGTAACAGATATATATATTGCAAATAACCCATTACTAAATGACATTACCATTTCTAATTCGACTTATTTAAATTTTAGAATAGATAATAATCCTAGTCTGATCACTCTTACCGCATTCAATAATGATATCAATGACATTGTAACTAATGGAAATGCTTTAACCCAGATTAATATTGAGAATAATATAGCAATAGGTTATATGTCATTTACTAATGAAAATCAATTGATTGAGCTAAACTCAAATAACACTCTAGCTCCTTGGGGAATAGATATTACCGATTGTTCTATGGACCGATTACTCATAAAAAATGGAGTAATTGATAACATCACATTTTCAGGAACTAACAGTATCAATTACATATGTGCAGATACTGATGAAATACTAGCTGTATCTACAGCAACGAACAACAATGGAATAACTAACGTAAATTTAAACACCTATTGCACCTTTGCTCCAGGTGGCGATTTATTTAAGATTACTGGTGATGTGCGTATAGATGCAGACTTGAACGGTTGTTCTGTAAGTGACACAAGATTTACTGACTTTAAATTTACTGTAGATAATGGAACATCTAGTGCTATCTTTTTTGAATCTCCTGGCTATGATTACGAAATTGCTGTACCAGAAGGGAATTATACTATTACGACTGAACCTGTAGCTCCTAGTTTATATAATCCTTTAAATTCTTACACGGCAAACTTTGCAATGGGAGATCCTGACATAATACAAGATATTTGTTTGACACCTAATGGAAATATAGTAGATCTAGCTATTGTTATGGATGAAATACTTCCTGCCAGGCCTGGATTTACATCAGGTTATAGATTGATTTGTTCTAATATAGGAACAGCCGCCATAAATGGAACTGTCTTTTTAAATTATAACGACAATCTTGTTCAATTTCAAGGATCATCAGATGTACTTGCATCAAATAATAACAGGAATTTAAGCTGGAACCTTAACACACTTCAACCAGGAGATGAGTATATTATAACGGTAGATTTTAGAGTGAATTCTCCTATGGACACACCAGCAGTTAATGGTGGCGACATACTCGTTTACAATGGTAGTATCGCTGGACCATCAGGTATCAATGATGTAAATACTCTTAATAATACTTTTGAATTTGCACAGACTGTGGTAAATTCTTTTGACCCTAATGACATCACTTGCCTACAAGGCGAAATTCTAGATCCTGGAAACGTAGGTCAAGATCTTCATTATAAGATAAGGTTTGAAAACACTGGAACTGCAAGCGCGATTAATGTGGTGGTAAGAAATGAAATTGATTTAACTAAACTAGATATTAACACATTTATTCCTTTAACGAGTAGTCATCCTATCCATACTAGAATTACTGATGGCAACTTAATTGAATTTATATTTGAAGACATTAACCTAGATTTTAATGATGCGACTAATGATGGTTATTTAATTTATAAAATCAAGTCATTGCCTAGCTTACAATTAGGAGATTTAATTGCAAATCAAGCAGGTATTTATTTTGACTTCAATTTTCCTATTATTACTAATGATTATATGGTTACCGTAGCTCAAACAGCAAGTTTAAATGATGCTGACTTAAATCTTGTAACACTATTCCCTAATCCTGCAAACAATGAAGTTACTCTTGAATCTCTATGTGAAATAGAAATGATTAAAATTTATGATCATTTAGGAAGAATAGTAAAGATTATTTATTTAGAGCAGGAAAGTTTTGAGAAAATTCTTGATATTTCTAATCTTAAAACAGGACTTTATTTTATTGAGGTTGAGGATAAAAACGGGAGGCAAAGTTTGAAATTGATAAAGGAATAGTAGATAAGGTTCCTTTGTAGCTTCCTATAGGAGTTCGTACTCCGTCGATAATGTAGGTGTTTTTCATTTGCTTTATATTAGGTATGTAAAAATTACTATTTTAGATGTTTTGTTAAAGGTGTTGTGCCCTATTTTATTACTTCTCCCTGAGGAAAATATTCTGGCGGAATATGGAATTGATCTGTTTCTTTTAAAATTTTAAAATTAGATTTGGTTGTAATATTTCCAGAATTATTTTTAAACTTTAGGTGGAATAACTCCAATAATTCTTCAGATGCATTTGGGTCTTGATAAACTATTTTATCGAAATTATTTTTTAATCCAGCTAATAATTCAGAATCAACCGACCTATTAAAAGTTGGAAATGAATAACCAATGATTACTAAAATATCTGTAGCCTCAAATATTCTTTTCGCCTCTTTTAATTTTGACGAGTTATCATCCCATGCGTAATTTATGAGACTTGTACATTTATGAAAATTATGCTGCTTATATACCTCCGAGATTCTAAGGATAATAGTCTCAACTGATAACTCATCATCTTGTTGAAAAACCATATTTAATTGATTGTTGCCGTTTATCCAAAAATTTGACATACCATTTAAATGAAGTATTCTATTATTTGAATAAATATTTTCGCTGTTTGGAAGGAAATTAATTTGATTATTTAATTCAGAAAGGTTTGATGAATTTCTAAAGAAAAGTAAAAACGCACTTTCTAATTGATTGTCGTAATTCCAACTTACAAAATTGACATTTTTATCTAGAGCAGGAAAAGAGTCTTTGTTTTGATTAAATAATTAGAAATTAAACTTTTATATCTTGAATCAATATCTGAATAAGTATCTAAACCATCTTTATTTATAATTTTTCCTTGGTAAAAATACCCTTGCCAAATCACAAAAAACATACTGACTAAAAATTTCATTTTTCTAAGTTCTTCGTTTTCGTTATTGAGCTCCAATTTTTTTGCATAGGTATCTATTGTACCATATTCTTCACTTTTATCGGCTAGATATATTAAATCATTTGAAAAGGATTTAATAATGTCAGTATATAGAGAATAATCGAAAGTTTCGTTGATGTTCGGAGAAATAGTTACTCTTGACTTGAGGTTACTTGCAACAAAACAGATGTTTTCAGACAAAGAATCCAAAATAGGAACCGCATTATAACTGGCTCCAGCACCAAACAAATACGTAATTTTCTTAGCCATTACTTCCAATCCTTATTCGTCCTATAAACAACTCCCTTAAAAAGCGCCACAAGCTCATCGCCTTTCTTCACCTCAACGATGTTGAAGCCTACTTTGGTTTTGGTTTTATCTAGGGTACATTCTGCTGTGATGTAGTCCCCATTTTCTAATGCTTCAATATGATTGATGCTGGTTTCTATAGAAACAGCAAATTTACCGTGCGTATTGGACGAAAAGCCAAAAGCAGTATCTGCTAACGAATAGGTGATTCCTCCATGGGCTTTTCCCATACTGTTGAGCATCTCTGGCCTTATGGTCATTCCTAACTTTACATGACCTACTTCTACAGATAGGATTTCCATTCCTAACCATTTTGAGTAGGGATCGAGTGAAAGCATTTTAGCTGGGATGTCAGTTCCTTTTAGTTTTTGAGTCATGGAGTTGGTGAGTTGGTGAGTTGGTGAGTACATGTTTTATTTATTTTTAAGACCACGTCTTAAAGCTGAAATCATTTTTCCCATTTCTGTTGACAATTTTCTATTTTCTTCAAATACTTGGTGACTGATATGTTTTCTAAAATGCGCTTTGGTATTCCAAGTGACACATTCATGGCTAGAATCCAAAGCTGTTTTCAAACATAATTTTAATTTTCAAATTAAACTCAAAGACTCAGAAACTCTAAGACTCAAAGACTAAATTACCAGCTTTCATTTTACGCAATATTGGTGAACATCTGTATCGGTCTTCTCTGTATACATGATACATAACGTCCATTCCGTTGACACACCATTCGATTCCTTTTTCATTTGCCCAAGCGAGTAATCCTTTGGGATAATTAACGCCTTTGGTCATGGCGCTGTCTATTCCATCAGCCGTTGCAATGTTTAAGAACAAAGCGTCTGCTGCTTCATTAATGAGCATTACCAATACACGGTCTTGGATTTCCTTTATGAGTTCTGGTGATTTTACTGGATCTGCTTTCGCGAAAGCTTGCTCGCTATCCACATTCACATAATCATAAAAACCTCTACCTGTTTTACGACCTAACCAGCCTGCTTCCATCAATCGTTTTTGAGTAAGCGCAGGTTTGTATCTTGGATCAAAATAGAAGGCTGTAAAAACAGTCTCCGTCACCACATAATTCACGTCGTGCCCTATATAATCCATCAATTCAAAAGGTCCCATTTTAAAACCTAATCCTTTTAAAGCATAATCTATAGTAGCAAAACTGGCGATTCCTTCTTCATAAATACGCAGCGATTCACTGTAAAAGGGCCGTGCCACGCGATTCACAATAAAGCCCGGTGTATCCTTTGCCACAGCCACCACTTTTTTCCATTTTTCAATAGTAGCAACACAAGTATCTGTAACGTTTTGATCCGTTTGCACAGCAGGAATCACCTCAACCAACTTCATCAAAGGCGCTGGGTTAAAAAAGTGAATCCCTATACAGCGCTCCGGCTTATCCAGTGACGCAGCGATACTCGCAATGCTCAAACTAGAAGTATTAGAGGCAATAATACAACTATCAGACACATAAGATTCCAGCTCTTGAAAGACCTTTTTCTTAATCTCTAAGTTTTCAATTATGGCCTCTATGGTCAGATCAGAGTCTGCTAAATCCTTGATGGTATTCACATAAGAAATATGAGACTGAATGCGATTTTTCTCTGCAGCATCAATTCTCCCTTTCTCTATAAGTCTGTTGAGTATTTTTTCTAGAGCAGCTTGGGCTTTATCCAATTGTTCTTGATTCACATCAAATAATTTTACCTGACAACCAGCCGTGGCTGCTACTTGAGCGATGCCACTTCCCATGGTACCAGCACCTATGACTCCTACTTTATTTAAATCCAAAGTTTATTTTTTTAATTTCAACAATACTTATTCGTAGAAAGGAATAAGTATGATTTTTTTGTGACGATTCGTGTTACAAACAAAGATATGAATTTAGAAAGCGGTCGTATTGGTCCTTTTAATTAAAGAAACTAAACTTTTAAGAAATATCTTTGTTTTCAGACCAACGTATAATGACTAAAAAACTACTTACTCCTTTTCAAAAATTTGTTCAATTAGAATCTTTCAGCGGTATTTTATTAGCTATCGCTACGGTAATAGCACTTATATGGGCAAATAGTGCTTACTCTGAAGGCTATGAAGCTTTCTTAAATTTTCAAATAGGCTTTGAATCTGACTTTTTTAGTCTAAAAAAACCTCTTATTCTATGGATTAATGATGGTTTTATGGCCATTTTCTTCTTTTTAATAGGTCTGGAAATAAAACGAGAAGTCCTAGTCGGCGAACTCAATACTGTAAAAAAAGCATTGTTCCCTTTTTTTGGAGCATTAGGCGGCATGAGCATTCCTGTGCTCCTATTTTTTATACTCAATAACAACCCTTCAACAGAAAGTGGTTGGGGAATTCCCATGGCAACTGACATTGCCTTCTCTCTAGCCATTTTAAAAGTTTTGGGGAAAAGAGTTCCACTAGCGCTTAAAGTATTCCTGACCGCTTTTGCAATAGTAGATGATATAGGTGCTGTACTTGTGATTGCTGTTTTTTACTCTTATTCACTTCAATTGGATCTTTTACTTTACGCCTTATTACTCATAGGTGGTGCGATACTATTTTCCCTAAAAGTATACTACTCCCGGTTTATCAATATTTTTGTTGCCATCATTGCTTGGGTGTTGTTCTTAAAAGCAGGAATTCATCCTACACTCGCTGGAATATTAATGGCGTTTGCAGTGCCTATGCATCGCAAGATTAAAGGAAGCGGATTTATAGAAGAATTAAAAATACTCACCAGAAGAATAAGCGCAGATGCAAATCCAGAGGCTACCTTACTCACTAAAAGACAAATAGAAAACATAGATCAATTAGAAGATTTAACGGAGAAATATCAATCACCCTTACAACATAGAGAAAATACATTACACGATTGGGTAGCCTATTTTATAATTCCTGTTTTTGCGTTAGCCAATGCTGGTGTTGCTCTATCTAGTGATGTCCCCATAGAATGGGCGTTAGTCATGAACCTATCCATTTGTTTAGTTTTAGGAAATAGTATAGGGATAAGCGGTATCGTTTTAACAGCTCTTAAACTTAACATAGTTACAGCCCCAGTATCCATAAAGAAAATCCACATCGTGGGAGTTTCTTTTATTGCTGGTGTAGGTTTTACCATGTCTATTTTTATCGCAACACTAGCGTTTATAGAAAACCCAGAATATATTGATAGTGCTAAAGTAGGAATCCTTATAGGTAGTTTAATAAGTGGGGCCATAGGAGCAACTATTCTATACATCGCGGGTTCAAAACCTTAGGCAGAGATAAAAAAACAGTTAGATAATTTTCCTATTTCCCTTTAAAAACTGGCTTGCGCTTCTCCATAAAACTAGCAACACCTTCAGCATAGTCTTCTGTGGCAGCGCTTTCTATTTGAAGTTTTGATTCTAGAGCAAGTTGTTCTTCCACCGTATTATAAAACGATTGGTTCAAGGCTTTTTTTGTATTGGCAAGGGCGACGGTAGGCAACGCTGCTAATTTTTGAGCTGTTTTTTGAGCTGTAGCAAGAAAATCTGCGTCGGGAATCGCTTTGTAAATCATTCCCATTTGCTCTGCTTCTGTCGCCGTAATTTTATCGGCAAGCATCATGGCGGCGCTTGCTTTTCCAAAGCCAATCAATCTTGGTAAAAAGAAAGTTCCAGCACTGTCCGGTATCAATCCTATTTTAGAAAATGCTTGTATAAAGGAAGCACTTTCTGCTGCTATAACTACATCACAACATATAGCGATATTTGCACCTGCTCCAGCAGCAACGCCATTTACAGCAGCAACTACAGGTTTTTCAAGGTTTCTAATCTTTAAAACAATAGGGTTGTAGTGGTCGTCTAGAATAGTTTTAAAACCTGGGTGTAACTCGGGATCTGTAATTTCTTGAATGTCCTGTCCTGCGCAAAATGCTTTTCCGTTACCTAATATCAATACTGCTCGTACTTCATCGTTTGCAGCACATTTATCTAATGCATCTTGCATAGCAAATGCCATCGCTTTATGGAACGAATTGAATACTTGTGGTCTGTTTAAAGTGATGGTGGCAACACCGTTCTCGACTTGCATGAGGATAGAATCTGACATAGATATATTTAATTTATGTAAAGTTAATGGTTGTTTCGCTTCCGCGAAAGCGAGACTTAAATTAATAAATCTAGCATAATACATCTCTTAAATGGTACATGCAGACAAATAAATTTTGAAAAATAACAATAATAATGAATAGAAGTATATTTGCTCTTTATCCATATTACTGATTTCATATCGATGCTCAGAGGCTGGCAGCGTTGAAGCTTACTTCAAACACTTGAAATAATCAAACGGTTCTAAGCAATCTTCACATTGAAACATTGCTTTACAAGCGGTAGAACCAAACTGGCTTACCAATTTCGTATTCTTAGAACCACAATTAGTGCACTTTACCAGCTTCTTTTCATTTAGAAGCACATCTTTATCAGCTGTTTCTTCAAGTGGCGCAGCAATTCCATATGCTTCCATTGCTTTGCGACCGCGTTCGGTAATCCAGTCTGTTGTCCACGGAGGACTCATAATTAACTGAATATGAGAGGTATATCCATGATCAGCAAATGCTCTTTCGAGATCATCACCTATTACGTCCATGGCTGGACAACCACTATAAGTAGGCGTTAGCTTTATAGAGATTTCTTTTCCTTCTACAGTAACGTCTCTAATAACACCTAGATCTACCACGTTTATTACTGGTATTTCTGGATCCATGACGGACTCGATAATTTTCAATATGGACTTCTCAATATTCAATTTTCAATTATTTTGATTTCGCTGTTTTAATATTCTTTCTATATATAGGGACCAACTCTTGACATTATTTTAAAACCAGTTGTGCCTTACCTATATCTTTTAGTAAATTTGATCTAATTTGAATTTTCAAATTAACTCTATGCTCTTTTAATTCTTTGAGAACAATTCCCATCATGAATAAAATCTTTATTTGACTCTGCTCCTTGAACTTCTCCCTAATTTAAAACAGCTCCAGTTAAAGATCTCATGAATTATTTACTCAAATGATCTAGTGCATAAGACTTCTCAACTTACACAAATAACTTTACACATTGAACTGCACAGTCTATCCATCTTTATTCTAAATCAAGTTTGCGTTCCATAATAAAATTTTAAATTGAATATGGAGACTTGGTACATTGAATATTTACCAACGTGAGTTGGGATAAGTTCTTTGCATATATTGCATTTCTGCAAGAATAAAGCCCATGTATTCACTGTGCATTCCTTCCTTTCCGCCTTTTTGAAAATATTCTACTTCTGGAATATCTAGCGTTGCTGTAGTCAATAGCTCCCCTACTTTTTCATAGTAATATTCTCGTAATGGTAACATGTCGGGAGCTACCCCAGAAATAATCATAGCATCATCAGCAGCTGTAGTTTGAAAAAGCTCATCTGTATAAATCCAAAGGTCATTTACGGCTTCTTGAACTCGGCTTTTACTTTCTTCTGTTCCATCTCCTAGACGTTTTAACCAGTCACCAGAAAAACGTTCGTGATAACTCGCTTCTTTGATTCCTTTAAAAGCAAGTGCTCTCAAAGTCTCATCAGCGCTTTTCTGTAAAGCATTTAATAACAGTCTATTATATACATCAAAGAAAAACTGACGTACAATCACATAACCAAAATCTGTATTGGGTTGCTCTACCAGCAATACACTTTTATATTCTCGCTCTTTCCTTAAAAAAGCGATGTCATCTTCCGTAGACTTATCTCCTCTTAATTGTGCGATATATTGATAATAACTGCGCACCTGACCCAGCATGTCCAGAGAGATATTAGTCAATGCTATATCTGGCTCCAGGTTAGGTCCGTGACCACATAATTCACCTAAGCGCTGACCTAAAATAAGGTAACTGTCTGCGACCCCTAGTAGGTAGTTGATTAAATGTTCTTTGTTTTCCTTTGATTCAAGGAATTGTGGATTTAGTTCTTTTATTGGTATAGTAGAACTGGAAATCGAACTCGAATTTGAAACAGTTTTCATAGTTGTTTGTATTCTTTATTACTGTCACAAGCATTTTCATGACATTTTAAAACGTAACCTTAAATTAAAAAGCGTGTTTCGTTTATTTATTAATGCACCGAGAATTTTAATCATCTGCTCTACTTTATATTGTAAATGAACTAAAGCTTCTTAATTTCCTAAATTAGCTTCCAACTAGATTTTTAAATTAGTATGCCGCTCTTTTATTTCTTGGTGCGCAATTATCCATTTATGGATTTTACCTCTGTCAGTATAGGCCCCTGCAAATTCAATGAAGTTTAAGGAAACCGAACCAGATGCGTTTATCAATGCTCAGCATGCTATTTGTGTGCATTGCTTTTAGCTCGTTGATACTCAAAACATTTTAATAACCTCAGCGGCAAAACTGATTCATCTATCCTGTATATCATAAGAGCTACTCATCAAATTTTGAATTTCAACTTAAGTTGAAACTTAAAACACATGTAAAAACTATGCTTTTACATGTGTTTTAGTTCATCAGGCAACTTATAAAAAGTAGGATGTCTATATACCTTATCTGTCGCAGGTTCAAAAAGCTCGCCACTTGCTTCGGGATTACTTGCTGTAATGTTGTTGGACTCTACAACCCAAATACTGACACCTTCATTCCTGCGTGTATATACATCGCGTGCATTGTTCATTGCCATTTCGGCATCTTCAGCGTGTAGGCTGCCGCAATGCCTATGCTCTAGACCATTTTTAGATCTTATAAATACTTCCCAAAGTGGCGTTTCTTGACTCATTTTTTTTCTGTTTTCGGCGCATCGCATGCACTACTTTCTGTTTTCGGTTCATCTCGTTTGCCTGTAAGGCCGCTTGCGATTCGTATTGCTGTTTCTGGCGCATTGCATGCGCCCTTGCGTTTTCGGCGCATTGCATGCGCCCTTGCGTTTTCGGCGCATTGCATGCGCCCTTGCGTTTTCGGCGCATGCGATGCGCCCTTGCGTTTTCAGCGCATTGCATGCGCACTTGCGTTTTCGGCGCATTGCATGCGCACTTGCGTTTTCAGCGCATTGCATGCGCCCTTGCGTTTTCAGCGCATTGCATGCGCCCTTGGCGTTTTCAGCGCATGCGATGCGCCCTTGCTCAAATCGCCTAGGCGATTTGCTGTTTTCTTTCTTTTTGTTTAGTTGCATAAGCAGTTGCAGCATCACGCACCCAAGCACCATTATCCCATGCGTCGCGGCGGTCGTCCAATCGTTTTTTATTCATAGGACCGTGTCCTTTTACAACTTGCCAGAATTCATCCCAATTGATCTCGCCAAAATCATAACTTCCAGTCTCTTCATTCCATTTCAAATCTGGATCTGGAATAGTAAGCCCCAAAAGCTCAGCTTGCGGCACCGTTTGATCTATAAACTGCTGACGCAACTCATCATTAGTCTTGCGCTTCAATTTCCATTTCATAGATTGCTCTGTATGAGTACTTGCAGCGTCTGCAGGACCTAACATCATTAAGGAAGGCCACCACCAACGATTCAATGCATCTTGAGCCATTTCTTTTTGGTCTTCACTTCCATTACAAAGCGATAACATAATTTCATAACCTTGTCTTTGATGGAAACTTTCCTCCTTACAAACACGTACCATAGCACGAGCATAAGGTCCAAAAGAAGTACTACACAAAGGGACTTGATTAATAATCGCAGCTCCATCTACCAGCCATCCTACGGTTCCCATATCTGCCCATGTCATGGTTGGATAATTAAAGATCGAGGAATATTTTGCTTTTCCAGAGTGTAAATCTTTATACAATTGCTCCCTAGTAATTCCTAAAGTTTCACAAGCGCTGTATAAATAAAGACCATGTCCTGCTTCATCCTGCACCTTTGCAAGCAGTGCTACTTTACGACGCAATGACGGCGCACGAGTGATCCAATTGCCTTCTGGCAACATCCCGACTATTTCAGAATGTGCATGCTGGGATATTTGTCTGATGTGCGTCTTGCGATACTTCTCAGGCATCCAGTCCTTAGGCTCAATCTTTTCATCTCTTGCAATTTTGGCATCGAATTGCGCTTCTAAACTTTTGATTTCTGCTTCACTCATAGTTTCATTATTTTTCACGCATCGAATGCGTTTGTGATATTTGCATGCTACGCAAACCTAAATGTTCGCATGCGATGCGAACCTACTGTTTCGTGTGCACAACGTACATTGATATGTTCGCATGCTATGTAAACCTAAATGTTCGCATGCGATGCGAACCTACTGTTTCGTGCGGTCTATTAAAACCTCAAAATATATTACTTTCTATTCACCCTTAATTATTCCGCTTTCGCGGAAGCGTGCTACCCATCGTAACTCACTACCAACTTCTTACTGGTAGGAACACTTACACAACTCAGTATAAAACCTTTATCCACTTCTTCATCGGTCAAGGCGTAATTCACTTTCATGGCAACAGAACCTTCTATTACTTTGCATTTACACGTACTACAAACACCACCTTTACAGGCATAAGGTAAATCTGCACCAGCACTTATGGCTCCATCGAGTAAACTATCAAAATCTTTGCCCAGCACAAAATGAAATTCCTTACTTCCATCGATAATAGTCACGCCTACTCCGTCCACTTTTTTCTCAAGCGCCGCAGCTGCTCTCGCCTTATCTGCATCACTCAAACCGCTTACAAAAAGTTCAAAATGAACATTTTCTTTTTTCATTCCTGCTGCAACAAGTTCGTCTCTGATCAAAAAAATCATCTCTTCTGGGCCACAAATAAAAGCGTGATCTGTATGTGGTGCGTTGATAAATGTTTGTGTAAGCGTCTGTAATTTTTCTTGATCAAAGCGTCCATTAAACAACGGAATATCTCGATTCTCACGACTTAAAAAGTAAAAAACCTCAAAACGACTTAAATACTTATTTTTCAGCGCTTCTATCTCTTCTTTAAAGATAATGGATTTTACTGTTCTATTGAGGTAGAATAACTTGAATTTAGCATTTGGCTCGCTGGCAAGGTGTGTTTTTATAATACTCAGCATAGGAGTAATGCCACTACCAGCCGCAAAAGCTATATAATTTTTAGCTTTATTTTTATCAGGAGCTTCAATTCCAAAATCACCACTAGGCGCTGCAACTTGTAAAACATCACCCGATTTTAACTCGCGATTTACATGTGTAGAGAATTTACCTTCAAAGATTTCCTTCACGGCAACTTTCCACTCATCATCCAGAGGGCTGCTGCAAAGTGAATAACTACGTCTCACATCTTCACCGTTAATCATGGTGCGTAATGTCAAGAACTGCCCTGGGCGGTACTTAAATTCTTCCTTCAGTTCCTGAGGAACATCAAAAGCGATTACCGTTGTATCCTCCGTCTCTTTATAAACTTGAGATAATGTTATGTCATGAAAATTGCTCACAAATAATAGGTCGTTAAGTTCAGACAAAACTAACACTTGTTAGTTTGAGAAACAAGTACCTTATTTTACAATCTGAAATAAATTTATAAATGCACCTTTAACTTGAATTTCACGACCATAATTGGAACTGCATCGTATATTGTTATTTATGAAGTATTCTAATATTAAAGCACCAGAATCCATTTTAAAAGAGGCAGAAAAAGCCATGTCTTTTTATCCTTTATTAAAAGATACTCGCATCGAATTTAGGTTTAATGATGCGGTGCGTAAAAACTTCATGCAAGCACAACCCACTTATGGCAGCATTTTCAAGTCTCGAATCAATTGCAGTTACATCATCTTGATAAGTGAAGAGTTCAAAGTAGAAAATGAAATATTCTCCATCGATGAAATACCTCGTGATGTTCTCATAGGCTGGCTAGGTCACGAACTTGGACACGTGATGGATTATCGAGCGCGCAGCGGTATAGGAATGATTTTTTTCGGATTAAAATACTTGTACTCACACTCTCATATTCAAGAAGTGGAGCGAGCTGCAGACGATTATGCCGTGCGCCATGGAATGGGAGCGTACATTTTAAAAACTAAAAACTTTATCCTTAACCACACCAGTCTGTCAGAAAAGTACAAGCGACACATGCGCAAGTTCTACCTCTCCACTGAAGAGATTCTAGGGCTTATTAACAGATATGGAGAAACAAGTGAAAAACCAACTGACGAAGAACTGGCTGCTATAAACCTTCCTCATTCCTAGTTATTGATAAATAATTAAATTTCTTTTGAGATATTAGTGCGCGATTGCGGCCTTCAAAAGTTTTTTTATTGTCATTAAAAGTTTGCTGCAAAGTCCTCCCAATTTTTAAATTTTTCCTCATCCATTACTTTTTCCGTCTTTACTTGGCCCCCTTTTTTATTATTATGGTTGTTCCATTTGGCAAATATTTCTGGGTGTACTTTATTTACTTGAACTCCTTTTAATGCTTTAGATCGTGCTACTTTGTAATTCTTATTAGCTTCCTGGAGTAACTGATCTAAAACCTCTGCAAGTTGCTTTTCTGAAGTATTTGTTTCTGTTGCTAAATACCAAACATGGTGAAAATCACCATCTATTTTCTTAGCAGAAACGGTGAACTCTTTTATAGTTGTATCAAAATTGGATTGCAACTCAAGTAGGGCTGTTTCCATTTTTAAAACCGACAATTGGCTTCCTACTACGTTTAGAAAAAACTTAGTTCTTCCTGTTATTTTAATTTCAGCCTTTTCAACGTTTGTAAACTTGATGGTGTCTCCTATTAAATAACGCCATGCACCAGAAACGGTAGATATAATAAGTACATAATCTACATGTGGTTCTACATCAGCCATAGTTACTGCAGGTGAATTTGCAACAATGCTGCCGTCTTGCTCTACGTACTCCGGTTGGAATGGCACAAATTCAAAGTAAATACCTCCATCTGTAATAAGTTGCATAGCATCTGTTTCTGGACGTTGCTGGCAAGCGATAAAACCCTCACTGGCGAGATAGGTATCTACAATTTGTACTGGTTTAGAAAATAATTTTTCAAAACTGGACCTGTAGGGCTCAAAAGCGACTCCGCCAGAAGTATAGACGCATAGGTTGGGCCATATGTCATGAATAGAATCTACATTGTTATAATCCATAACGTTCTTTAACATCAGTTCGAGCCAAGATGGAATACCACTCAACATCCCAATATCCCAGTTTTTAGCTTCTTCAGCTATTTTTTGAACGCGCTCATCCCAATCCTCTATGGAGGATATTTTTTTTCCTGGTCTGTAAAACGAATCTAAAAATTCAGGGATTTGACTGGCTGAAATACCGCTAATTTCCCCAATAACAAATCCATTCTCTTCAGTTAAATCTGTAGAACTGCCTAAAGCCAATACCTCACTTTCAAAAATCCCTGCTGGCAAATCAAAATTAGTTAAAGCACTTACTTGTCTAGTTCCTGCTGCTTTTATGGTGGCAATCATTTCATCAGAGACTGGAATAATTTTGGGTTTTTTACCTGTGGTACCGCTTGATCTTGCGAGAAATTTTGGAGTGCCTGGCCAGCTGATATGTGGCTTTCCCTCTTTGGTGCGAGACCACCATTGCTTATCCATTTTGTGATAGTCGAAAAAGGGTACCGCTTCCGCAAAAGCATGCTCTAAGTCACCATCCTTTAAAACATCCTCAAAACCATAGTAAAGACCAAAAGATGTCTTTTTAGCTTTTTTTAATAAGTTTTTAAGTACTTCCCTTTGTAATTCCACATGATTTGAACCCGAAGTAATCGAGTCGTGGATATGTAAAGCTGTTTTAATTATAGGTCCTAAAAGCGCCATGGATCAATTGTTGGCTTTAAAATTATGATTTTGCTAAATAAGCTTTGGTTAATATTATGGTAAGGTTTGAATTTAGCCATATGGCATTGTGACAAGACAATAGGTCTTACGGAAACCCATACCTCGTTTTATTCTTAGTAGCGTGCATTGACGTAACCAAAATATAGCCTTTAAAATTAATTTAAATAGTTGTTCATCAAAACCTCAAAGGCTTCTAAAACCTTTGAGACTTTCTTTTCTAATTCTATAAAATTGAACTTCGAGAACCTAAGACCTTATTATTTTTTTCGAGACCGACATTGAAGCTCTCGAAATGCGGTCTCATTTAGTTCCTTAATGATACTTACTAAAAATCTTTGTAGCTTCATTATAACTACTCTCAAAAGACATCGCGTTTACATTGGAATCTGATTGAGCAGTGTTGATGTAGCTTACCATTTTCTCTGTAGGCATGTTGCCTGTCAATTCATCTTTTGCCATAGGACAGCCTCCAAAACCTTGTATCGCTCCGTCAAACCTTCTGCAACCCGCTTTGTAAGCCGCGTCTACTTTTTCATGCCAACTTGTAGGTGTGGTATGTAAATGTGCGCCAAATTCAATAGCTGGATATTTAGGAATTAAATTGGAAAATAGGTAAGCTATAGTTTCTGAATCTGAAGTTCCTACGGTATCTGAAAGTGAGAGGATTTTCACGCCCATATTATAAAGCTTCTCTGTCCACTTCCCCACAATCTCTACATTCCATGGATCCCCATAAGGATTTCCAAAGCCCATTGAGATATACACGACCAGTTCTTTACCGTGCTTTTGCGCTAAGTCTAAGATTTCCTGCAATAACGCTACACTTTGAGTTATGGTTTTGTGTGTGTTACGCATTTGAAAATTCTCTGATATGGAAAATGGATACCCCAAATACTGGATTTCTGGATGCTCGCAAGCAGACTGTGCACCACGTAAGTTTGCCACAATGGCAAGAAGCTTAGAATCGGTTTTAGAAAGGTCTAATTTTGAAAGCACCTCAGCTGTATCCACCATTTGTGGTATAGCTTTAGGAGAAACAAAACTTCCAAAATCAATCGTATCAAAACCACATCGCAATAACGATTGAATGTATTGTACTTTTAAGTGAGTAGGGATAAATTCCTTAATTCCTTGCATCGCGTCACGAGGACATTCTATAATTTTTACTTTTTCCATTGAAAAGCAAATATAGTATTACGAAAAGGTTTGCGGAAATGATATGCCACTAAAGCTCAAAAACATCATTTATGCCTTCGTGTATTTGAAAAATCTCAGATTTAGATATACACCCAATGTATTCTTTTAAGCGACTTTTTGAAATAGACCTGACATGAATATTAAGAATTTCAGATTTCTTTTTAAGACCATTGTTTTCACCAGGCTTAATAATAACATCACCATGATAGTTTTTAATTGATGTAGTTAACGGGCACACCACTACGTTAGGCGCAAATTCATTTACCGTATTTCCTGAAATTATAACAACTGGACGCCTGCCTCCTTGCTCAGAATCTACCGAAGGATCCAGATAAGCCATATAAATATAACCTTGTCTCATCAATCTTGTTTGTCAATTTCATCAAGATTATGGAACCAATCTTCAATTCCTTCTTCAGCTATTGCATGCACTTCTGGATCATTTGCCATTCTTTTATATGATTTTGCATAAGCGGCACGATCTAACTCCTTTAAATACATAGACAAAGCTTTTTCAATAAGCTTGTTCTTAGGAAGTTTAAGACGCTTTGCAGTATCTGCGAGCTCTTTAAGCAGCTCGTCAGGAAGAGAGGATGTGAAAGTTGCCATTGCGATTTATATTTATAATTTGTAAATATAAATCTTATTTATATATTTTAACTAGTTTATATATAAAAACGAGAACTAAGTCTACTTTTCTAGTTCACAAGCTAGCACCAACCGCAATACCTTTTAGATTGCTCTCTCGACTAGACCGAAATTGTCACCAACCTGTTTTCTATTCAGACTTTGCTCAGCACAGCGCCTTTGAAAAAAAGGAAAATGCTTTTTTAAAATCTTTAAATCATATTAAAGAAAATGAAAGTCATCGATACTTTCTAAATTGATTTCGACTCTCGCACAGCCAAACATCGAGACTTTTTGATTTGTTTTGACATATTCTATTTAATAATTGATAATATTAGGACTGGAATTTGTGATTTGTGGTTTTTCCATTTCAAGGAATCAAAATCGCCACTGTAATGCCTATAAAGACGACAATCTGCGTCCATTTCATAGCTGGTGCAAATGACGCTGAAACCTTTTCCTCAGTTACTTTTGAGTTTATTCCTAAGAGCGGGCATTGAGGTTCTCGAAATGCGGACTTCGGGAGCCTCAGTCCTCGCTATCTCAAAACGAGTATTGAAACTTTCTAAATGCGCTGCTGGAAATAAGTTCCATTTGGTTTTAGATTTCTAATCACTTCGATAATATTAACCTAACGATTAAAAGGTGCATAGACAAGAGCTATTATTGTTGATTTTTCATCCCATAAAATTTGGCTTCATAATTTAAATAATGCGGGATAAAGCCTGTTTCAAATTTATCTGAGATACATAAAGTTTTCTCAGAGACTTTTTCATATAACAGTATGCGCAATTCCCCAACCGCAAAAGCCTTTTGGTTGCTCTCTAGGCTATGCCTAGAGCGTCGCCAACCTGTTTTTCCTTTAAAAAGGGAAATGCTTTTGTTTACAGAGGAAAAAATATTAAGAATCAAAATAGCTGCAGCAAACAACATAGAAACCTTTTCCCCAACCCTGAAGAGTGAGGTTTCTGATCGAGATTAAAGACAGCTTTAAGGAATCAAAATCGCCACTGCAATCCCTATAAAAACCACAATTTGCGTCCATTTCATTACTGGAGCAAACCAGGCGGATGATTTTATGAATTGGGCTGCTGTTCCTGCGACCAAGGCTAGTGTATAAAAAACGAGTAAAGAAACGAGCATAAAAACGCCGCCTAACATATAAATTTGAATCCAGTCTGGAAAGGAGTCTGCAATGATGAATTGTGGTAATAAAGCGAGGAAGAATAAAGTTACTTTGGGATTGAGTAAGTTCATAGTGATTCCTATTTTGTAGAGTTTCCATAAACTTTGAGAAGAAGTTCTGGAATCCCCAAATTCAATTGATCCAGCCGACTTATATATTTTAAAAGCGAGGTAAAGTAAATAAATAGCTCCCGCGATTTTAATGGAATACAGCAACCACTCACTGTCCCTAATAATCACTGCAAAACCCAAGGCTACGATGGAAGTATGAACTATGCAACCAGTAATCAAACCACTGGCAATAGCAATACCATATTTAGAGCCACGCGCCACTGATTGTGTAAGAACAAAAATGTTATCTGGTCCCGGACTGATTGCGAGAAGTAAGGTTGCGAGTGCAAATGAGGTTAGGGATTCTAACAAATCAGAAAAATATTTTATTAAAATCAAATTTAGAGTAATTAAAAAAGGCTGTCAAATTAATGATAGCCTTAAAAATATATTTACAAGAAAAGAAAACTTAAATCTATGTAGCAGTCTGTGTTACCTTATAGATTCTTCCTTTTGAATTCACAAAATAATTAAGTTGATAAGTATATTTTTTAGGATTATTCAATTTCTGCCGGTTCTTTATTTGTTGAGCACGATTAGATGTAGGTTTGCTAGCATGATGACGACCTAAAGTACTAGTATGAATAACATTATAAACAAGTATTTTTTTACCATTCTCTTCTTCTATAACCTCATCTGGCTCGCCATTCTTTTTAATTAAACTAGCTTCGGTTTTACCTTTCCATTTTTTATCGACACTATCTTCAATTGTCGCACAACTATCTACAAAAAGAATAAAAAGTACTGGCAATAAAAATTTAATATGTTTCATATTTTAAAAGTTTTGTTAATTAAAAAACTAGAGACTTAACCTAATTAATTCTTCATTAATTTCTTTAATCAACGCAGGACCTTCATAAACAAAACCTGTATACAATTGGACCAGACTAGCACCCGCTTTTATTTTATCAATCGCATCTTGAGCAGTCATAATGCCGCCTACACCTATGATAGGAAAAGCACCCTTGCTTTTTTGATGTAGAAATGCAATCACATCTGTTGCTCTATTTGTTAATGGAGCACCGCTCAGCCCGCCAGCTTCTTTTCTTAAGGATTCCTCTGACTGTAATCCTTCTCTGGAAATCGTGGTATTGGTCGCTATCACTCCATCTATTTTTGTATCTTTTACTATTGCTATAATATCGAGCAACTGATCATCGGTCAGGTCTGGAGCAATTTTTAAGAGGATGGGTTTTCTGCTAGCCTTTTTATTATTGAGATCTTGAAGCCTTTGTAGAATATGAGTAAGCGGTTTTCTGTCTTGGAGTTCGCGCAATCCTGGTGTGTTGGGCGAGCTTACATTTACGGCAAAATAGTCTACATGATCAAATAGTTTTTCAAAACAGATGATATAATCCTTTACCGCGTCTTCATTAGGCGTCACCTTATTTTTTCCAATGTTTCCTCCTATAAGTACATGATTGGGGTGTCCCAATTTTGGATTCTGTTTCAATCGTTCTACCACGGCGTCTACACCACTATTATTAAAACCCATTCGGTTTACGATTGCGCTGTCCTTTTGTAATCTAAACAGACGTTTTTTGGGATTTCCGTCTTGTGGCTTTGGCGTTAAAGTTCCTATTTCTATGAATCCGAATCCCAAATTGGTAAATTCTTTATAAGCTTTGGCTTCTTTATCAAATCCAGCAGCCATTCCCACGGGATTTTCAAACTGCAAACCAAAGAGTTCTCTTTTAAGTGCAGGGTGATTTTTTTTGTACAGCTTTCGCGAAAGCGAACTAAAACCAGGCACCTTGTTTAATAATTTAATACTGCTAAATGAGAAGTAATGCACGGCTTCTGGATCAAAAGCAAATAATAAGGGTCTAATAAGTGATTTATACATAATAATAAGGTTGTGCAAATTTACGATCCATTGGACTTTATTCCATATTTTTGTGACTCTTAAAAAATGACTGATATGAGTAAATATGATGTGATCGTTTTAGGTAGTGGACCTGGCGGATATGTAACGGCAATACGCGCGTCACAACTGGGATTAAAAACGGCAATCGTTGAAAAGGAATCTCTAGGTGGTGTGTGTTTAAACTGGGGTTGTATTCCTACTAAAGCACTTATAAAAAGTGCTGACGTGTTCAATTACCTAAAGCATGCTGAAGATTATGGTCTTAAAGCAGATAATGTAGATAAAGATTTTACTGCTGTTGTAAAACGCAGTCGCGATGTGGCTGACGGAATGAGCAAAGGAGTACAGTTCTTACTAAAGAAAAATAAAATAGACGTAATCATGGGTTACGGTACGATAAAAAAAGGAAAGAAAATTGAAGTGAAAGGGGATGATGGATCTACCTCTATGGTAGAAGGAGACCATATCATTATTGCTACTGGATCAAAATCCCGCATCCTTCCTTCCCTTCCACAAGATGGCGAGAAGGTAATAGGTTATCGGGAAGCGATGACTTTAAAAACGCAACCTAAAAAATTAATTGTAGTAGGTTCTGGAGCGATAGGTGTAGAATTTGCTTATTTCTATAACGCTATGGGAACTGAAGTTACTATAGTGGAGTATCTGGATCGCATCGTCCCTATTGAAGACGTAGACATTTCTAAACAAATGGAACGCAGCTTCAAGAAATCTGGAATTAAAGTAATGACGTCTAGCGAAGTTACTAAAGTAGATACTTCAGGTGATGGTGTGAAAGCTTATGTAAAAACCAAAAAAGGTGAAGAAATTATTGAGGCAGATGTAGTTCTTAGCGCCGTAGGTATAGAAACTAACTTATCAGGAATAGGCCTAGAAGAAGTTGGCATCTCAACAGATCGCGGTAAAGTACTCGTGAACCAGTGGTACCAAACCAACTTACCTGGATATTATGCCATAGGTGATATTACCGCTGGACCAGCACTAGCTCACGTGGCCAGTGCCGAAGGTATTCTTTGTGTGGAAAAAATAGCCAATATGCATGTAGAGCCATTAGATTATGGCAACATCCCAGGTTGTACGTATTCTAATCCAGAAATTGCTAGTGTAGGCATGACTGAAGCACAAGCTAAGGAAGCTGGTTATGATATTAAAGTAGGTAAATTCCCTTTCAGTGCCTCTGGAAAAGCAAGTGCTTCAGGAACTAAAGAAGGATTTGTAAAAGTCATTTTTGACGCTAAGTATGGTGAGTGGTTAGGATGTCACATGATAGGTGCTGGAGTTACTGACATGATCGCAGAGGCTGTAATTGCAAGAAAACTAGAAACAACAGGACATGACGTATTAAAAACGGTACACCCACATCCTACGATGAGTGAGGCTGTTATGGAAGCTGTTGCAGATGCATATGGTGAAGTAATTCACATATAGTATGTGGTATGAAGTACTAGTTTTTGTAATGCTTCATTAAACTTGTAAGGATTGTAAAGTAACATTGTAAATTCCCTTTGAAACTGCGTTTCAAAGGGAATTTTTTTTTTGACTCTTCAAAGTTATTTCTTCTTGCTAGAAATTCAAAAAATAAATAACTTATTCAAATATTTCCAGTTACTCTTTTAAAAGGCAACAATAATTATGAAGTGGTATGTATTGTACGACCCATAATTGAACCCTACACTATAAGGTTCCAATGGACTGGTCTTTGTGCAATTATTAAAATCGGTAACTAGTTGTCTTGTAAATAGATATTGCTGGCACCTTAGTCCACGGTCCAATTTTTACTCATTTTATAACGGAAGCCTATTGGAACGTAAGGAGTTACAATAGCCAAACCAAGTTCATCGCGTTGCACTACATGCATCCGTATTAAAAAGGTTCCCGCGCCAGCATAGAAACTCAGGCGATCGGTAAATTGGAGTTCTATTTGTGATTTTTCATCAAGGATCAAGTATTTATGCATTTACACCAGCTTCTGCACTTTGCTTCCATACTTTATGGACTTTATAATCTGCATAAAAACCCACTCCTACTCTTATACAAATTTAATCAAACCTATCATTAACCCTAATTTGTGTTTTAATTTCTCTAAATACGGCTAAAGCCTAAAGCGAAAGTCCTGCGCTCCAACGATCTATAGGTTCTTTAAATTCAAAAAAGTAGTTGGTAGAATTGAAAAGCGTTCTAGAGCATGAGAAAAGTAGTAGCGCAAAAAATATCCATAGCACTTAATAGTATTTTGATTTTCGTGGTTTTGTTTTGTTGTTGTTAGATACAAATAGGCTCTAACTCTTAAGATATCAAACACTGGTTAACTCTAATCAAGGGTTCTTAACCTTTGGCTTTTCTTTATAAAATACAAATGTTACCGCTTCTCCTACCTGTAGATTTGAAGCTAAGTCAATGATTTCACCGTTTTTTTTCATTAATTGGATTCTGGCAGTATTAGGTGGTTTCTCACCTAAGTTTATCGCTTTGAGTGAAATGGTATTCACATCATCTTTTAAGGTGAGTTCTAACTCTTTCTTTTGGGCAACTGGGCTATAACCGCTTAAAATTTTATTGCCATTAATGCTAAGATCTATTTGATCACCGTCTACTTCTCCATCATCCCAAATAATTAATTTAAGGTATTCTTCTTTCCAAAAAATATTCAATCGCTCACCACCTTTCAGGTCATTTTTTGCATACCGATTATACATTTTATCCAAGTCGATATTTTGTTTAACACTATCTGGAACTCGATTTGTTTTTTGTACTTGTTTCTGGAGTTTATCCGTCCTTTTTTGAATCTTGCGTGCTGAATTCATAACCAATTCACCATCAATACAGCTGGTAAGGTCATCATAAAAACCTTTAAAAGTTCCATTAATTTCAGACTTGCCATTTAATTTTCTCATTCTTCCAGTAAAATAAACATTACAAAAATCAAGCTGCTTTAAATCTGATTTTGTGTACACAATATCTACTTCTCTAAACTCTAATTTATTTTCTTTACTATCGTAATTACCGACTATTACGGCCTTAGTTTCATGACGCCCGTTTAAATCAGTATAAGAATAGCCACTGATTTTACCATTTAGCTCCTTAAAATCTAATCTAAAAGGAATTAAAGAACTGTCAGGCAATTTCAAAAGGCCTAAATATTCATAGGTCTGACCGTAAAGGTTGCTTATGCTAAATATGAATAATAGCATTAGACATTGTTTTTTCATTTTTTCGTTTATATCTGGGATCAAATATAACTAACTAAATTACACTTTTATGAAAACAAAATTGACATTAGCTCTTATGAGCGTATTTATGATGGTAAGTACTTTTGCCTTTGCTTCATTTCCTGTAGAGAGACACGTGACTACACAACTAGTAACGCTCGAAGACGGAGCTACAACAACTGAAAGTGTGACTACTCTTTCTACTCCTGCAGCTGTTGTAATGAGCACACAAGCAACAGCGCTACTATTATTCTTTTTTCTAGGGTTTGTAGCTGCTCACAGATGGTATTTAAAAAGTCCTATCGGATGGAACATTCTTTACATCCTTACTTTTGGAGGACTTGGAGTTTGGGCATTGATCGATCTTATTGATCTTATTACTGAAAATTACCCTGGACTATAAGTACTAGTCTTTATTATTTAAAAGTTCGTTTAGATTTAATTCTAAGCGAACTTTTTTTATGATGTTTAATGTGAGGGTTAGATAAAACTCTTAATGGACAGCTCATATCCTTTTAATCCAAAACCACTAATCACTCCAGCAGCGTGTTTTGAGATATGCGACACGTGCCTAAACTCCTCTCGATCCATCACATTAGAAATATGAACCTCTACCACTGGCATTTTTATTCCTGCCACAGCATCACCTATTCCTATAGAGGTATGTGTATATGCTCCTGCATTTAATATCACAGCATCAAAACCGTCTTGTTCAGCTTTGTGAAGTTTATCGATGATCTCACCTTCTATATTCGATTGAAAACATCCTAATTCTATATCTTTAAATTTAAATTGCAACTCTATAAAGTAGTCTTCAAATGTTTGAGAACCATATATTTCGGGTTCGCGTGTGCCTAATAAATTTAAATTAGGACCGTTAAGGATGAGTATTTTCATGGTTTAAAGATATTGGTAATTCTGCTTTCGCGAAAGCGAGATTTAAAAAAAAACTACTCCTTAGATTTAAGTGGTTAATATTTACCTTTACACCATGAAGTGGAATCAAGCCATTAAAGACTTTGCCATCTATGCTCAATTAGAAAGAGGACTAGCTCTCAATACCATAAAAGCCTACAAAAGAGATTTACAAAAACTTGAGAAATGGCTAGAAAAAAATGAGATGAACGATACTCCTGCTTTGATCTCGCAAGACACATTGCGCAGCTTTATATACCAATTTGCCAAAACGGTGCAACCTCGATCCCAAGCAAGAGCTATTAGTAGTTTAAAATCTTTTTTTGAATACCTGATTTTAGAACGTTATAGAGAAGACCAACCTATGACACTTATTGAAGCTCCTAAAACAGGGCGCAAATTGCCTGACACTTTAACTACTAAAGAGATAGATTTATTGATCAGTAGTATAGATCGCTCAACTAAAGAAGGCGAGCGCAACCGCGCTATGCTAGAAACTCTTTATGCTTGTGGATTGCGAGTAAGCGAGTTGATTACATTAAAAATAAGTGATCTATTTTTTAAAGAGGGTTTCCTAAAAGTAACAGGTAAAGGAGATAAACAACGGTTTGTCCCCATAGGAGACTACACTATCAAGATCATTGAATTGTATAAAAATGAAGTTCGTATTCATGTTCCTGCAAAACCAGATCATACCGACACCCTTTTTTTGAATAGACGTGGCGCTGGGTTGACCAGAGCAATGATTTTCCATATCATCAAACAACAAGCAATCAAAGCAGGGATCAATAAAACAATAAGCCCGCATACCTTTAGGCATAGTTTTGCAACGCATCTATTAGAAAATGGCGCTGACTTAAGGTCCATTCAAATGATGCTAGGACACGAGAGCATTACCACTACAGAAATCTACATGCATGTAGACCGCGCACATCTTTCTAAGGTAATCAATACGCATCATCCAAGAGCTTAGTTCCCTATTATATTTTGACACTATTCCCAACATGGAAATTTGCCTTTTAATGACTTACGCTGTACTAAAGTTTTAATAAATTGATAGTATTTTCTTGGTAACCGCTTTAGCGAAAGCTAACTTTAACAAAACTAAATTCACACAATGAAAACTCTTCAGTTTAAAAATGGTGACCAAATGGCCGCCATAGGATTAGGAACATGGAAATCAAGGCCTGGCGAAGTTAAAAAGGCGGTTATTACAGCACTGGAATCTGGATACAAACACATAGACTGCGCTTCCATTTATGGAAATGAGAAAGAAATAGGAGAAGCTTTCCAAGAAGTTTTTTCCAAAGGAAAAATCAAACGAAAAGAGGTGTGGATTACTTCAAAACTCTGGAACAATGCCCATTTAAAAGAGGATGTTGCTTCTGCTTTGAATACAACATTAAAAGATTTACAACTCGATTACTTAGACCTATACCTCATTCACTGGCCAGTAGCTTTTAAACCAGAGGTGGCCTATCCAGAAAAACCTGCAGATTATCTTTCTCCAGACGAAGCACCAATTCAGGAGACCTGGAATGCGATGATTGCGCTTAAAAAGGCAGGAAAAACAAACCATATAGGGGTATCCAACTTCTCCATCAAAAAACTAGAGGACCTGCTTTCAAAAACTGATGAAATTCCTGAAATGAATCAAGTAGAATTGCATCCGTTACTGCAACAGAACGAATTGATTGCATATTGCTCTAAAAAAGAAATTCATTTAACTGGCTATTCTCCATTAGGCAGCGGCGACCGCAGTAAAGAAATGAAGCAAGCAAACGAGCCCAACATGTTGCACGATAAAACGGTAACCGCTATCGCTTCAAAACACAATGCTAGTGCTGGACAAGTGTTAATCAATTGGAGTGCCAACCGAGGGACGGCAGTTATACCTAAATCCACTAACGAAGACCGCATCAAAGAAAACCTTGCATCAGACTCCATACATTTTGATCAAGAAGACTTGAAAAACCTCACAGCTATGGATCAACATTACCGTTATGTGACTGGGAAATTTTTTGAAGTACCAGAAAAAGGTTATGATAATATTTATGATGAATAGTTTTTTTGAATTCAGAGTTCAGAGTTCAGAGTTCAGAAATTTTAAAAATCCCCAAATCAAACAAGTCGATTTGGGGATTTTTTGTCTTGAACTTATTAGTAATTTTAATGCTTTGGATTTGGCATGAGGTCTTTTCCCTAAGCATTTCATCACACGTAACTCAATTCGTTGGAAGTCAGTTGCTGCTATCGTTTAAATGCATAGATTTCCTAAAAAGGAAATCCATACACATACTTGGGTAATAGGGAATAAATATTCAAAAGCAAAACCTTAAAAAAATCATCAGTAATTTTATGATTTGGGGTTGGTGATTTAATTCTTATCAGGTTGCGATGTCACTAAATAAAGATGAGCTTCGGTCCAACGAGATAGATCTCGACTGCCGCTCCACCAAGCATTTTAAGTGGCCTCTTTTTACCTAAAACTCCATAACAACAGTTAAGAGTAATCAATATTTAAAAGTGCAGCTTTGAATAAAACAGCCCATAAAAAACTCCCAATAACCATAGCTATTGGGAGTTTTAATATGTAATTTCTTAAAGTTACTTTGCGATATTAACAGCTCTAGTCTCTCTTATCACGGTCACTTTCACCTGACCTGGATAGGTCATGTCTGTCTGGATCTTTTGTGAAATTTCAAAGGATAGTTGTGCCGCACGATCATCATTGATCTTCTCGCTCTCTACCATTACTCTTAATTCTCTTCCTGCCTGGATCGCATAAGCTTTTTCTACACCTTTAAATCCAAAGGCAATTTCTTCTAAATCTTTTAATCTCTGGATATAAGAGTCCAGCACTTGTCTTCTTGCTCCTGGACGAGCACCGCTTATAGCGTCGCACACTTGAACTATAGGAGAAAGTAAAGAGGTCATCTCAATCTCATCGTGGTGAGCTCCTATTGCGTTACAAACTTCTGGCTTTTCACCGTGCTTTTCAGCCAGTTTCATACCTAATATTGCGTGCGGAGTTTCATCTTCTGTTTCAGGCACTTTTCCAATATCGTGAAGAAGACCAGCTCGTTTGGCTAGTTTTGCATTGAGACCTAACTCTGCAGCCATAGTTCCACAAAGCTTTGCTACTTCTCTGCTGTGTTGTAATAAATTCTGTCCATAAGAAGAGCGGTATTTCATACGTCCTACCATCTTGATCAATTCTGGATGTAATCCATGAATTCCAAGATCGATAACAGTTCGTTTTCCTACCTCAGCAATTTCTTGATCAATTTGCTTTCTAGTTTTCTCAACTACTTCTTCAATACGCGCGGGGTGGATACGTCCATCAGTAACTAATTTATGCAGTGATAACCGGGCTACTTCTCTACGTATAGAATCAAAACAAGATAAGATAATCGCATCCGGAGTGTCATCTACTATAATTTCTACACCAGTCGCTGCTTCAATCGCGCGTATGTTGCGTCCTTCACGACCTATAATACGTCCTTTAACATCGTCACTCTCTAGATTAAAAACAGATACACAGTTTTCTACAGCTTCTTCTGTTCCTATGCGTTGAATGGTATTGATAATAACCTTCCTAGCCTCTTGGGTGGCGGTAAGTTTTGCTTCCTCAATGGTAGTCTGTATAATTCCCATCGCTTCGGTCTTTGCTTTATCTTTTAAAGACTCAACAAGTTGCTTTTTTGCATCCTCACCAGACATACCGCTTATTACTTCTAGCTGTTTGATTTGTGATTCATGCAACCTATCTACTTCTTCCATGCGTTTATAAACAGACTCTCGCTTACCCTCTACATCTTTAAGCTTGCTTTCCAGCGACTGGCTTAATTTTTTCCCTTTGGCTAATTCATTAGAAACAGTAGACTCTTTATCCTTGGTGCGTTTCTCCGCATCTTTCATTTTCTGCTCTCTAGACATGATTTCTTTTTCATGTTTAGATTTTAATTCCATAAATTTCTCTTTACCTCTAAAGAGTTTTTCACTAGAGATTTTCTCTCCTTTTGCTTCTGCTTCTTTGAGCACGGACTCAGCATTCTTTATAGCTGTAGCAACAAGACTCGATGCCTTGCCTTTTTCAACTATTGATTTTGCTATAAAGAAGCCTATTAATAAGCCTAGTATCAGCGCCACGATGGCGTATATAATTAGTTCTGTCATTGGTTTTTGGATATAAAAAAACCTGCACAAGTTTGGGTTTTGAATGAACTCCTTAAATTAAGTATAAGGTTAACTGACTGATCAAGGATCCGGCTCATAAGTCCGGCTTGCTTTTACAATCACGACTCACCTTTTTTAAAGAAATACGTGTTGAGTTCACCAAAAAATGTAAACAAGTGCAGGTAGTAACTGTTTATGTTTAAAGAACGACTATGATAGTTGCTTGTCGAGCAACAGGTTAAGAACATTCAACTGTTCTTTGGCTTGTTCCACATCGGCACTATCATCTATAACTATTTGCTCAGACTTTGCCGCAAATTGCAAGGCACACATCGCAAGGAGATCTTGTTTATCTCTTACTGCATAGCTTTTCTCCAGCTGCTTGATCATGACTTCTATACTTTTTGCTGCTTTACGCAAACCTTCTTCACGAGAAGGGTCTATGGTTAGTGGGTACACCCTATCAGCTACTGAAATTTTTATTTTAAGTTTATCTGCCACTGCTATGTCAATTGCGCAATACACTGATCGATCTCTCTGATCAATGCATTTAATTTGAGCTTAGTTTTTGTTTTGTAATCGTCACTACCTAGCATTGCATTTGCAGTTTTAAGCGCCACATTTCTATCTTCACTTTCTTTGAACGCAGTAATAAGGGCATTATTTTCTTTTTCAAGTTCAAAAATGCGTTCATCTTTATCACCCCTTTGCGCCTTTAATCTAATGTTTTCAGATAGTAAAGACTTGATCTTTAATTCTATTTCAGAAATCTGAAAAGATAATGTAGGCATACTGACTAATTAAATGCTGTAAATACAAATTTAAGATTCCATTTAGATAAATCAACTATTTATGGAACAAAGTTTGAAAAGCTTTGTTATAACAGATAACTCCTTATATATTTATATTATGATAAAACACTTCTTCTTTTTTCTGGTAGTATTTTTATTTATGTCTCGCTTGGGCGAAAGCCAAACGATCAATAATCTTCCTCAAAATTATTTTGCAAATCCGTTGGATATAAATCTAAAATTGAGTGGCACTTTTGGTGAACTAAGATCCAACCATTTTCATAGCGGTCTGGATATCAAAACAAATCAACGCACAGGTGCAAAAGTGTATGCCACAGCATCTGGTTACGTAAGCCGTATTAAAATTGAGCGTTATGGTTATGGAAAGGCGTTGTACATAACGCATCCTAACGGTTACACCAGTGTTTATGCACATCTTGAAAAGTTCTCACCACGTATAGAAAAATATCTTAAGAAAAAACAATACGAGAATGAAGCGTACACCATTCAATTATTCCCTACTGATTTAGAGTTGAGAGTGGATCAAAGTGAGGTAGTTGCTTACAGCGGTAATTCTGGTGGTAGCGGTGGACCGCATTTACATTTTGAGATCAGGGATAGTGCTGCAAGACCTATTAATCCATTATTAATGGGAATAGAGATTCCAGACACCAAAAGACCGCTGGTGAAAGAAATTAAAGCTTATCCTTTAAACGAAACCTCTACAGTAAACGGAAAAAATGAAGCAAAACTTTTAAGACTAATTCCGCTTAAAGATGGTAAATTTAAAGTTGAGCCATTCAGTGCTTATGGAGAAATAGGCATAGGTGTCAACACTAGCGATCGACAAAACGGCGCTAATAATCAAAACGGAACTTTCCATATCGAGACTTTTTTCAATGGCAGTAAAAATTTTGAAATAACCTTTGATCGGTATGCTTTTAATGAGTCCCGACACATCAATCAAATGATCGATTACGAACATTTTAAAAATACCAAAAGTCGCATTTCTAGACTATATGTGCCAAATGGAAGTCCATTGAGCTTGTATCAAGACAACATCAATAAAGGAGTGCTGCAATTGTATGACAAAGACACCACTCATTCCTATAGCATAAAAATTGAGGATTTTAAAAAAAATCAGGTGGAGATTAATATGAGTATTAAAAATGATCCTGCTCCAGATTCTATTCCTTTTCCTAATGATGAAAAGCTCACTTTTATAAATCATAACGTTACCTATCATCAAAAAAGCGGCCCTTATTCTTTGATGATCCCTAAAGGAGCTTTGTATGAAAGTGTATTTCTTGATATCGAACAAAATACTGACACCCTTAAAGTACATAGCGATATTGTTCCTCTTCATAAAAACATGATCATTAGTTATGATATAAGTTCAAAGCAAAAGGATAATATCAAACAGTATTATATAGGAAGAGTAACCAGTTGGGGCGCTGTCTATCATGTCAACACGAGAAGAAAAGGGAATATTCTTAGCGCAGCAACTAGAACATTAGGCACTTATGCAATAAGTAAAGATGATGTACCACCTACTATAAAGCCAGTAAACTTTAAAAACAAACAATGGATCAGCAAGAATACAACCTTAAAATTAAAACTAACCGATAAGGATACTGGAGTAGATGCTTATCGCGCAACGGTTAACGGAAAGTTCATTTTAACGGAATACGATTATAAAACTGGAGTGCTTACACACGATTTTGCAGATGGTGTCGTTACTGATACAGAAAATGAGCTTAAAGTGATCGCTACAGATAATGTAGGAAATAGCACTACATTTGAAGCTACATTTTATCGTAAAAGCTAAACCGACAATTTGAAGAATTTCTTACTATTTATTGCGCTACTCGCCACAAGTTTTATGTATGCTCAAGATGCTATTATTCAAGGAATTATCCTTGACGATAATAACAAACCCATTACAGATGTTAATATAAATGTGCTGGGAACGACTCTAGGTACGGCAAGCGACAAGACTGGATTTTATAGACTGGTTGTTCCTGCAAATCAAAAGCTTACCATTGTATTCACTTCGGTTTCTTACAAATCTGCTACTATAAAAGATCTAGAGCTCGATGGTAAAGCTCCTCTAGAATTTAACCCTGTCCTAAAAACAAATATTGAACAAATTACTGAGGTATTTATTAATAACACTCGAACCAAAGAATTTGCTGGTATTATTAATATAAATCCTACCATAGTAAGAGCTATTCCCGGAGTGCAACCTGGTGTAGAAAATTTATTAAAATCCCTGCCGGGAGTTTCTTCTAACAATGAGCTGAGTACACAATATGCTGTACGTGGTGGTAATTTTGACGAAAACCTGGTGTACATCAATGAGATTGAAGTATACCGCCCTTTTTTGATACGTAGTGGACAGCAAGAAGGATTGAGTATTGTAAATGCTGATTTAGTGCGCAGTGTCAACTTCAGTGCTGGTGGTTTTCAATCTAAATATGGTGATAAATTGAGTTCTGTTCTCGACATTGATTACCGCCGTCCTACTGAATTTGGAGCAGGAATAGACGCTAGCTTTTTAGGTGTTAATGCTTTTGTAGAAGGTACCGCTTTCGCGAAAGCGGCAACAGGAATATTAGGAGTGCGATACAGAAACAATAGTTTATTTGTGAATTCCCGTGAGACTGAAGCGATCACAAGACCGGTCTTTATCGATGCACAAACCTATTTAACTTATCAAGTAAGTCCCAAATTTGAATTGAGTTTCTTAGGAAATATTGCGATCAACAGTTACGAATTTGAACCGCTTACTTCACAAACAAATTTTGGAACTGTAAATGATGCGCAAGCTTTACTAATAGATTATGACGGTGGAGAAAACGATCAATATGAAACCTATTTTGGCGCCATGAAAGCCAGTTATGATGTCAACAAGCTTTTGAACTTGCGATTTATAACCAGCGTGTACCATACACAAGAGCAAGAACATTTTGATATTTTAGGCCGTTACCGCATAGGAAGACCCAACACAAATATAGGTGGCGATGATCTAGGAGAAGTAGATTTTACTCGTGCCATAGGTAGTGAATTAGATCATGGACGTAATGATCTGGATGCGCTTATTGTAAGTTTAGAACACAAAGGAACGCTAGAAATTGATACAGGCAAAAAGGAAAATGATCAGCTGGATTGGGGTTTGAAATTCAATTCTGAAGATATGAGAGATCGTTTGAGAGAATATACAGTGATTGATAGTGCTGGTTTTAATATTAGGCCAGCATCAGTTCCAGCAAATGACCAGCCGTATTTTTCTTATGTAGCTCCTTTAGATTCTTTTGAGTCGGTAAGTGCCGATAATGATGTACAAGTAATCAGGTTGCAGGCGTTTGCTCAATACAGCAGTCGTGGTTATCTAGGAGATCATGAAGTTTACTGGAACGCTGGTATACGTTCTCATACCTGGAATGTAAGTGGCCAAGATATCACAAGTACCACTCAAACAGTTTTTTCACCTCGTGGGCAAGTCGCTATAAAGCCCGCTTGGAAAGATACCAACATGCTTTTTAGGTTCTCTACAGGTTTGTATTATCAACCACCATTGTATAGAGAATTACGCAATCAACAAGGAGTTGTAAATCCTGATGTAAAGGCACAGAAATCAGTTCATTTTGTTCTAGGTAACGATTGGAGTTTTGACTGGATTGCAAAAGACGGTAAGAAAAGACCTTTTAAATTAACGAGTGAAGCGTATTACAAAAACCTGACTGACGTGAATACGTACACACTTGAAAATGTAAGAATTCGTTATAGAGCAAACAATAATGCAACAGCTTATGCTTACGGTCTTGATGTGCGTCTTGCGGGAGAGTTTGTAAAAGGTACCGAAAGCTGGATATCCCTTGGATACTTAAAGACGGAAGAAAACCTAGATGGTCGCGGTTTTATTGCCAGACCAACAGATCAAAGACTCAAGGTTGCTTTTCTATTCCAAGATTATGTGCCTAACATTCCTAATTTAAAAGCCTACATCAACATGGTGTATAGCTCTGGACTACCTGGTGGATCACCTAGCTATGCAGACCCTTATGACTTCCAATTCCGTTTAAAAGACTATTTCAGAGCAGATTTAGGCGTTCAATTTGTCCTCGTAGGTGATAAGAAAAAAGCAAAAGAAGGCAGCTGGCTTCAAAACTTTGAAGAATTTTCAATAGGAGCTCAAATCTTCAACATCTTTGATTATAACAATCAAATTTCTAACCTGTGGGTAAGAGATGTTGCCACCAGTGCTCAATATGCCGTTCCTGTGCGATTGACACCTAGAGTCTTTAACTTGAGGTTGATTGCTAGATTGTAGTGGTTAGTATTTGGGTCTGTGTTTAAAAACAAAAATTAAGATACCCCTTATGCTGACTTCAATCGAGCCTTAAAAAAGAACGCATTAGGCAACAACTAAATTCCTAGCGCCAGAATTCATTCTGCTAGTCCAGTTTAATGAAATATATAATGATGTATTTCACTTTGTTTTTTGATAGTTGACAAGTGCAGTTTACGTAATCAGAAGAATGAATTAAAGTAGGCAACGACATAAACTTTTCCCAGAGACCAACAAAAAAGGATTTGCGCTTGGAGAATAGAAAATGACATCAAAACCCTAAAAGGCGATTTTTCCAACTAGGAATAAACTTCCATTTGAAAATCTTTAAACCTTGTGTTTTTCCACTATTTTGGATATGGAACCTAAAAAGAGTAAAAATCAACCCGTCTTCCATTTTTTCATGGGCACTATGCTAAGCCAGACTGAAATAGAAAACAGGCAAGCGACGAGCTCAGCAAGCGAGTAAAAGGATTGTGCAGTGCTGACTAATATCTAGATTGATTAATGGATTCCAAACAAATCTAAGAATCGTTTCTTTCTATTGCAATACCTTTTTAACCCAATTTTCTGGAATGACAAAGGGGACTTGAAAATGGATAAAGGATTCCTAATCAACTCAATAAAATGGCACTTCTATTTTTCAAAGGGAAACAGATGGGAATGAATAATCAGCAATTTTGAATTTTAGAATTTAAAGATTTACACAGCTATGCCATCCATATATTCTTTCAATATACCGACTACATAATCTAGTTCTTCTTTTGTATTATAAATAGAAAAGCTAAAACGCAAACTAGGCTTGTTTAAGTCTTCCTCTGTAAGAACATTAGTTAGTACATGCGACCCTTTTTGAGCACCGCTCTGACATGCGCTTCCCTTAGAACAAGCAATTCCTTTTAAATCCATAGTAAACAATAGCATCGCAGCCTTATCTGCTGGGCATGGTAAGCACACGTTTAGTAAGGTGTACGTACTGTTTTCTTGATCGCTGCAATTACCGTTAAATTTCACACCAGGAACATGAACTTCTAATTGCTCTTTAAAGTAATTCTTGAGATCCAGCACAAAAGCGCGATCTTCTTCTAGAGTATCATAAGCCATCTTCATAGCAAGATCCATTCCTACAATATTGTGGACACTTTCTGTTCCTGCTCTGATCCCTCGTTCTTGAGAACCTCCTAATATAAGAGGCTTTAAACCAGTTCCTTTTCTGATAAATGCAAAACCAACTCCTTTCGGACCATGAAATTTATGGGCAGATACCGCTGTGAAGTCTACTGGTAATTTAGCCAAATCCATTTCATAATGTCCTATAGACTGAACACAATCGCTATGAAACAAGGCCTGGTATTTTTTACACAAGGCTCCTACTCGATCCATATCTAATTTGTTCCCTATCTCATTATTGATATGCATCAAAGAAACCAGCGTTTTTTTATCACTGGAAGAAAGCAATTGTTCTAGGTCTATATAGTTAGGTGTACCACATTCCTTTAATTTTACATGAACTACTTCGGTTCCATATTTTTCTGCACAGTGCTCTACAATGTAAATTACGGCGTGGTGTTCTATGGACGTGGTAATGATGCGTTCTACGCCTAAATCGCGCACACAACTGTGAATAGCAAGGTTGTCTGCCTCGGTACCACCAGAAGTAAAAATAATTTCGGCAGCTGTAACGTTAAGTTGAGCCGCTATATTCTTGCGCGCCGTTTCTATAAGTGATTTTGCACTGCGACCGTAACTGTGAGTAGAACTTGGATTCCCATGTACTTCGGTCATTACTTCAGTTATTCTTGTGATGACTTCTGGTCTCATTTGTGTGGTTGCTGCGCTATCTAAATAAACTTGTCTCATACTACAAAAATAGATTATTTACAATAAATTTTACCCTTTAACGCTTTAATATGATTGACTACTTTTGTAATTATGAAAAAACTACTATACCTAATAATCCCTATAGTTTTACTAGGCTGTGATGATGGAGACATCATTACTAACGACTTTGATTTTGAAGATGCTTCTGTAGAGGCGTGTAATCCTACTGTGGTGAATTCAACTAGCAATAATTTTGTTTTTTATAAAAACGAAAACACCAACTTTGAAAGCTTGGTTCTACAAATTCAAACTGGTGATGCCATTTTAATTACCGCTGGAGAGTACGAGGGATACACTATATCTAACGGCACCAATTCCTTTGAATACCGCAAGTTCAATGCCGCTGTTGGATCTGATTACTATTGTAACAACATACCACCTAGTTCACCAGTAGTTACCGAGATTTACAGGGCATTTGCTGGTGAAATATCTGTAAAAACAGAAACACGGAGTCAAGATGATAATGATGGTATCCCAGCTGAGCAGGAAGGTGCCATCTTTGTGGACGGTGTAATCGATCTAATAGCGACTACTCAAGACTCTGATGGAGATGGAATACTAGATTACCTAGATAGTGATGATGATGGTGATAATGTTCTGACCATTGATGAAGGTGTCGCTCTAGATGCCAATGGCACAATTGATCCAATTGCAAGTCTCAATACTAATCGTCCCTTAGATAATATTTTAAATTATCTAGATCCTGATGATGATGGAGATGGTGTTCTTACCATTAATGAAGATATGAATCGCAATCGTGATCCCACAGACGATTTTACAGCTAGCGGTATTGCTAATTATTTAGTTTTTTCTACTAATCCAGAAATAGCAAACCCAATTATAGAGGAATATCGAGAACACAGCATTAAAAGAATCAATCAATTGTCAATAAGCATCACAAATTTGAGTTTACAAAACGATAGGGAAGAAATTATTTTTACGACTTATCCCTTCGGTGAGTATAGAACAGATGAGTTGACTTTAAAATGCACACCCACATTCCCAGCACCTACGAGTTCTGGTGTATGTATATTTCAGTAGCTCCTTTTCCATATTTTTGATAATCGGCATCATAGAATTTAATCTGATCATAGCGATTAAATAGATAGTTGAGCTCTACCTTAAGCACTCCTTGACCAACGCCATGAATAAAAACGAGCTTAGGAACACGGTTTTCTATCGCCCATTCAATTTTATGCCGTGCGGTTTCTATTTGTAGGTTGAGCTTGTCATAAGCATCCATTCCTCGTTCTGATTTCACCAGATGGTGAAGGTGCAAATCTATTTCTACCGCAGGAATGAAAGCTGCTTTTTTTCTAGAAACTTGTCTTGTTTTCGTTCTTTTAAGAACCGGTTCTTCTTTGTGCACAACATGAGATACTTTAAAAGACCTATCCAATATAAGTTCACTTTGATGGTAGGTTATTTCTATACCGTCATCTGTTAAGATGGTTATTTGTTCCGCTTTCGCGAAAGCTACCACACCACCAAATTCATCATCCAGCACCAGTACGCGATTTCCTTTTTTAAACTGAGACATGGATTTATTCGTCTTTTTCTTTTTCTAGTTCTTCGTCTTCGTCTTTGGCTAAATGGTCATCCCTATGAGCCACCCAATGATTACTCGCCCGATAAGCACCAAACATGATAAATACAAGTCCTGCAACCTTAAAATAAACAGATATGGACTCATTAATGACAGAATAAAGTAAGAATACAGCCCCTAAAAGTATTACAAAACCGTTTATCAATTGTTTGATATTGTTTTTCATCGGCATTTTTATTATTTTGGTCTAAATTGTTGTTGCAAATCTAATAATATATTCAAAAGAAAGAAAACATAGCGTCTTAATAATATACTTTTGAACTATTAAGACAATATTATGAAAAATTTTATATGTTTATTTTTAGTTGTTTTCACCTGCCAAATGGCAACAGCTCAGCTAACTGTCAAAGGAGATAATTTTATTTATTCTAAGGGAACAGATATTTTTGTAAAAGAAGAAATCAATTTAGAAGACGCTGACTCCAAACTTTATTTAAGAGAAGAGGCGCAACTTATGCAAGATAACAATACCCCTAACGAAGGTGCAGGGCTTATTTCGTTATTTCAAGAAGGAGCCGCAAACGAATACAGTTACAATTACTGGTCTTCTCCAGTAAGTAATCAAAGCACAGGTGTTGATGGTAATGTTGGTTTTAGAAACTCACAAATTAAATATCCTACGGTGGATACTGGAGGAGCTATAACTCCTACGACGACCGACTATACAACGACATCAGGAGACTCCCAAATATTAAGTTATAATACACAATATGGTCAGTCAGATGACGGTAATATAAATGGTACACCATTGCGTATTGCTGGTAGATGGTTATGGACTTATGACAGTGGAGGAAGTGCAACCACTGGTTATGCAGGTTGGAGTATTTTTAATGGAGCACAAACAACTAAATCTGGTTACGGTTTCACTATGAAAGGAGTGATTGATAATGGAACGCTTAACCATGGTACTTTTAACCAAGCTATTGGACAACGGTATGACTTTAGAGGTCGCCCTAATAACGGTACGATTTACGTAGGAGTAGGAAATGATAATGCTACTCTTGCTGGAAATCCATATCCAAGTGCTCTAGATCTAAAGAAATTTATAGAAGTAAACGCCGGGAATCAAGGTGGATTATTGGTAAATGATGTTAAAATGGATCCATGGGTAGAGTTTTGGGAATCTCAACCAGAGAGTTCTCACATGTTATCTAGCTATATAGGTGGTTACGGAAGGTATGTGCCATTGGGTTTTGCTAAAGAGCTTTTGACAGGTGAATTCACAACGGCTGGGACTTATCAAGAAGCTGTATTTAGAAGAACAAATAACGATGGAACCATTAATCTATCAACACCATTAGCAGGACCACCAAATCCTCCAGGTGGACCATTAGGATCTACTAATGGCAATATAAACCCTGATGGTAAAAGAAGGTATGCTGCAATAGGTCAAGGTTTTTTTATATCAAGGACAAATACAGATATAGATTATTCTGAAAACATTAATGGGGTACCTGATGCTTTTGAGCAAGCTGCTACCACAAATATTTCTGCTGGCGTAAATGGTGGAATCCTTGGACCTGGCATTACAGGAGAAGCAATTGAATTTAACAACAGCATGCGAGTATTTCAAAGAGAAGATGGAGATACTTCATTTTTTAAAATTGCTCCTGGTACCACTGATCCACAAAACGCGATAGCAACAAGTCAAATTCCTAAAATGATCATTAATGTAGTACCTAATGGACTTTATGCGAGACCATTAAGTTTTATCTTTGACGACAGCACTTCTCAAGATTATGATTATGCTTGGGAAGGTCCTATCTCAGGAAGAATCAACACAGATGCCTATATTAAAATAGGAGCTAGTGGTGAATATGGGCTTTCTTCACAAGCTTTTGATGAGAATATGGTTATCCCATTAGGGGTTCAAGTAGCTAGTTCTTTTACTGCTCCTATAGATGTCGAGTTTGAAATCGCATTTATGACTAATTTTGACCCAGCAAATGTCTACCTTCACGACTTACAAACAGGAACGTATCACGACATCAAAACTGGAAACAAAACATTGCTAATTGAATCAGGACACTACACAGATCGCTTTGAAATCACATTTAAAGACACTTCTAGCACACTAGGCAATGACATAGCAGAAGCAACTAATTTTGATGTCTTTCAAAATAATGGAACAAGAGAACTTACCGTTTTAAATCCAAATCTTAAAGAAGTTGCACAAATTTCTCTTTACGATCTTGCTGGTAGATTAGTCTTCTCTGACCAGTTATCAGCAGCTCAAACCAGTTATGTTTTTGATACTGCTTCTTTGTCTAGTGCGATTTATATAACTAAAATTACCACTCAGGATAGTAAAGAAACTACTGTGAAAGTAAGCGTTTCCAACTAATATGAAATCAATTCTCATAGACGATAGCTGGATGCTGCCCTGTATGAGCAAACAATTAATAGGAATGGACTGTCCTGGATGTGGAATCCAGCGGTCCATTTCTTTTTTACTTGAAGGCAATATTTCCGACTCTTTTCTCATATATCCTGGATTATTCCCAGGAATTTTTTTGTTCTTTTTTCTTATTTTTGACTGGTTTACAGATATTAGAAACGGTGAACAAATTAAACTGTGGGCTACAATGATAACCATAGGGACGATTCTTACCAGTTATTTTATAAAAATGGCAATTCATTAAAAATTATGTAACATTGTGAATAAAACAACTACTAACTTTTAAATTTAACAACAACCCAATCATGAAGAAATTAAATACAACTCTTGTTTACATTCTATCTGTAGCAGGATTTTTATGTTGCTGGCTATACGGCATTGGAACTATAGCAGCCATTATAGCTTTTATAGTAGCCACTAAAGAACTGAAAAAATACAACACTAATCCAGATGAATATGTAAATGGTAAAACAATGAAAACAGCCAAAACTGTAGCAATTGTTTCCCTAGTTGTATCTTTAATAGGTTTATCGGTATTCATTTATACCGCTCTTAATGAATGTGAATTCTATCAGTGGATATATGATTGGTCTATAGAAAATGGTACGCCAGAAGATCAATTGGCTCCTATGTTAGATGCTATGGAAGAATCTGGATGTATATAATTGACATTTTTACTAAAAAAAGGAAAGCTAACGCTTTCCTTTTTTTTTCACAATCAAACAAAAAGTAACATGCAAAAATTAAATACAACATTAGTTTACATATTATCTGCAGTAGGATTTATATGCTGCTGTTTCGGAATTGGATGGATACCTTCCTTAATAGGTGTTTTTGTAGCTCGTTCCGAAATTAAAAAGGCCGGTATTCATCCCGAAGAATACACCAACTTAAAAGCGATGAATAGTGCAAAAATTGTTGCTATTATTGCTTTAGTAGTATCACTGCTGTTTACTGCATTTATCATTTATCTCTACTACATGATTTCTAATTCACCAGAGTTTGCCTGTGAATTTTGGAGTAAATTTGTAGAAGGAATGGAGGGTAATCCTAGCGTTACAGAAGACCAGCTAAGACAGTATATAGAAATGAGAGACAACGCTTGTTCTGGATTATAATAGAACGATTAATAATTAAAAAAGGGAAAGCTAGCGCTTTCCCTTTTTTTGTTCTACATCTAGAGTTCTGCCCCTATTTGTGAAACTTACATATCTCTAAAACTCATACCTGACTCTTTCGCTTCGACGCACACAGTGCAGTACAAAAGGAAGAGCATATATAATCAATTCCTTTAGAAAGGACTTATAATAAAATCATTGATAATTGCTTAATTACCGTACAAAATCCACTGACACCACTTTTCTTTTTAGATGTCGTTAAAGAATCGTAATTATTTTTTGTGCTTCTGAGCAAAAAAAACTAACCATGGTTGGGCTACGTTTCTATTTTTATAAAAAATGAGAGTGAAAATTAAACTGATTAGATCCGACATTTAAAAAGTAAATTGGCTCTTCCTAAACAGGAACCATGACCGCTTATAAATTACGCCAAACCGTAAAAATGACAATAACAACAAACACCATTAGAATCAGATATTTATTAATAAAGACGATTCTAAATGGGTGATTTCTCAATTTAGAAATCAATTCAAAGACACCTGCTAAAAATCCATAAGGCAATAGAAACAACAATAAAAGATAATAATTAAAAGCCTTTTCTCAATTCTCATTCAATAAAAAATGAACTGCTCTTTGCTATCTACACCGAGGACAATCATAACCTGTTAGTCGTTTACTAAGGCATTGAGGAGATAAAGCAGATCCTTCTGGACTGTGATTTTTAAACACAAAAAATGCGGTGCCTATCAAAATCAATGCCCCGCATGTAATAAGTACTCTCCTCAACTGAATAAACTTTGAAATAGTTATGTAAAACAAGCGTTATCTTCTCTGTATGCCTCACTTAAAAAAGTGACGGAGTCCTTATAATCTTCGTTTCTAAAATAAAAGAATCTTTCCTTGCATTGATTTCTGAGCTTAAACACTCTTAGAATCCGCCAGGAGCAATTGCTCCAAGAACCCCTATAAATGCAAAAACAATTAACAATACCGCGCCGGTTACTTCGATTGCTATAACTCAATTTTTTGAGGTATTACAAGCTCTTATAGCTCTTTGAATATCTCCCGACCTGTGTTTGCTTTCTACTTGCGAGCTATAAATAATAGCAACAACTCCAAAAACCTGACAACATAATATGGCAACTATTATCGATTCGGCCAGCCAAGTTTTGGGAGGAGCACCATAATTGTTGCCAGAATTATATTGTTGTGTGTACTGAGGCTGTTTTTGTTGTTCCACAGCTTTAACTCATTTTAAATCAAAATACCAGATACAAACCACAGCTTTAGCTACAATTAACTCGCCACCAACGCTATGCTTCTATAATCTGACCTCACTAATCTAAAATATTTGGATTTATTTAAACAGAAATTTAGAATAAATCGATGCTATTCAAATTCTTTTAAAGTTTTTATTATTATTGCGATACACTCATCAAGTTGTTCTTTAGTCATAACAAGAGGCGGCGCAAATCTAATAATGTTTCCATGAGTAGGTTTAGCAAGCAATCCATTATCTCTCAACCTCAAACATATGTTCCAAGCGGTCTCACTATCTTCTGTATCGTTAATAACAATTGCATTCAATAAACCTTTCCCTCTTACCAGAGTAACCGTGTCTGTTGTATCGATGTATTTGTTGATTTCAGATCTGAAATAATTACCTAAAGCACGTGCATTTTGGATCAAATGCTCATCCTTTACAACCTCTAATGCAGCTATTGCAACCGCTGCAGCGACAGGATTACCACCAAAAGTAGAACCGTGCTGACCAGGTTTAATAACGTTCATCACCTCATTATCTGCAAGTACCGCACTTACAGGATAAGCTCCACCAGATAATGCTTTTCCTAAAATTAAAATATCAGGACGCGCATAGGTAGCTTCTTGACGCTCACAATGTGCGTCACAACTACAATCACCACAAACAGCTAGCAAGCCACCGGTTCTTGCGATACCCGTTTGAATCTCATCTGCTATAAACAGTGCATGGTGCTTTTTACAAAGATCGCGAGAGATTCTCATGTAATCGTCGTGCGGTGTAAAAACTCCTGCTTCTCCTTGAATAGGTTCAATTAAAAATCCTGCTACGTTTTCTTCTTGCAGTGCTTTCTCTAAAGCAACCGTATCGTCATAGGGTATTTTTATAAATCCAGGAGTATAAGGTCCAAAGTTCTTACGGGCACCTTCATCATTAGAAAACGAAATAATAGTAGTCGTACGACCGTGAAAATTATTTTCAGCTACTATAATTTTTGCAGCGTGCTCCTCCACTCCTTTTTTCTCATAAGCCCATTTACGCGCAATTTTTATAGCCGTTTCCACCGCCTCAGCACCAGTATTCATAGGTAATACCTTATCAAACTGAAAATACTCTGTCATATATTTTTCATAGAGACCTAATTTATCATTGTGAAATGCTCTTGATGTAAGCGTCAAAGTTTGTGCTTGATCATTCATAGCATTAACGATCGCAGGGTGACAATGCCCTTGATTTACAGCACTATAAGCACTTAAGAAATCATAATATCTCTTACCGTCAACATCCCAAACATAAACACCTTCACCTTTTTCAAGTACCACTGGTAATGGATGGTAATTGTGTGCTCCATGTTTATCTTCAAGTTTTATATATTGTTGTGCTTTACTTTGTGTATCCACGCTCATATCGGTGCTTTTATTCATTTCTTGCAATTTAATCATTTCAATTAGAGGATTAGAATAATAAACTCTAAGAATTTGTGAATTTCTTAAAGAAAATCAATAATCTTGTCAGTTACTATCTAAATGGGGAACATAAATATCAAACAAATTACTTTAAGCTATCGATTTAAAAGTTTGAGTCGGTTTTTGTGCCGTTCCCATTTAAAATTTAAGAATAGCATCATCTGCTTTACGGAGTCTTGGTATAACTAAGATTCTGTCTGTTATAATCATAAAATAGACGAGAAATCACCAAATGATGCAAGACATTTTAAGGGCCAATGGACATTAAACTATATTTTAGCAAGAATCAAAAAAGGAAAAAAGCAACGTAATGGTAGTGAAATTGGGTACACGGCTTTTTCCCACGCTTAGCTTGTCTTTATGTAACTTAGTAAAACGTGCAATCATCCATATTTCAAAGCTCAATGATGCCTTCTCGTTGCACAAAAATATGTGTACTTCACTAGCGTTAACCGAGCCTATCGAACTGTCAAATTATAAAGAAAAGCAGAACATTTTATTCCTGTAAATTAAAATAGTAACTGATATAATTACATTAATTTTGACACCTATGTCAAAAAGAAGAAAAAGAGCCCAAAAATCCTTTGAAAATGTACCAGTTGTAGATGCTGGCGCAAAAGGTAAAAGTGTTGCAAAAACAGAAGAAGGAGAAGTTATTTTCCTGACAGAAGCCGTCCCTGGTGATGTGGTAAACATCCAGACCTATAAGAAAAAGAAGTCTTTTTACGAAGGTCGTGTGACCAAATTTATTGAGCTAAGCGACAGACGAGCAGAGCCAGTTTGCAAGCATTTCAACACTTGTGGTGGCTGCAAATGGCAGCACATGACTTATGAAAGCCAGCTGTACTTCAAACAAAAAGAAGTGACAGAAAACCTAAAAAGAATAGGGCATCTGGAGCTTCCTGAAATGACACCTATCGCAGGTTCTTCAGAGCAATATAGGTACCGTAATAAAATGGAATTCAGTTTTTCGGCAAGCCGCTGGCTGACCTTAGAAGAGATTCAAAGTGACGTAGAAATTGAAGATAAAAAAGCGCTAGGTTTTCATATCCCTGGTATGTGGGATAAAATCTTACACCTAGACGAGTGCCATCTACACCCGCAAATAGGGGAAGATATTAGGTTGAGTGTGCATGCTTTCGCGAAAGCGGAAAACATATCGTACTTCAATCCTAGAGAAAAATCAGGAACATTAAGAACTTTAATGTTGCGCATGTCCTCTACAGGAGAAAACATGGTAGTTATCCAGTTTTTCCAAGATAACGAGACACAAAGAATCGCCTTGTTAGATCATTTAAAAGAATCCTTTCCACAAATAACATCATTGCAATACATTATCAATGAAAAAGCAAATGACACAATTTATGATCAAGAGGTAATTTGTTATAATGGCCGCGACCATATCTTTGAAGAAATGGAAGGTTTGCAATTCAAAATCAATGCAAAATCTTTCTATCAAACCAATAGTAAGCAAGCTTATGAGTTGTATAAAATTACAAGGGATTTTGCCGGTCTAACTGGAGAGGAACTCGTTTATGATTTATATACAGGAACAGGAACTATCGCACAGTTTGTAGCCAAAAAAGCCAAACATGTGGTAGGAATTGAATCTATTCCAGTAGCTATAGAAGATGCCAAAACCAATGCAAAACACAATGGCATAGAAAACACCACCTTCTTTGCAGGTGACATGAAAGAGGTCTTTACCCAAGATTTTATTGATGAGCATGGACAGCCAGATGTAATCATTACAGATCCACCACGCGATGGAATGCATAAAGATGTAGTAGCACAATTGATTAAAATAAGTGCCGAGCGCATCGTTTATGTAAGTTGTAACAGTGCAACACAAGCACGTGATCTTGCGTTACTAGATGAGACATACACGATTGTAAAAGTGCAACCGGTAGATATGTTCCCTCAAACACATCATGTAGAAAATGTGGTTTTATTAGAATTAAAAAAATAGCAGGTTATGAAAAAACTATTTTGGGTGATCGCGATCGTTATAATTGCGTGTTCTTGTATGGAAACTAAACAAGTGCCTAAAATTACGCAGCCAGTGGTCATATCTGATCATGTACGACTGACAGACTCCTTAATTTTAGAAAAAATCACTATCTATGGCTTTGATATGTGGACCAAACAGCCCTTTCAACAAGACGTCATATTAAGTGATCAGGGCGACTTTAAGACTTCTATTGACTTAACAAGAGCAAGCACTCTGACTTTCTACGGGAACAATAGCTTTCAAATTCTTGCTATCCCTGGCGATAGTATTGTCGTAAATTATACAGAAAGTAAAGATCCAGATGCTTTTAAAAACAGTATACAATTCAGTGGTAAAACAGCAACGACTCAAAAGAAACTTCAAGCATACCTAAATGGAAATCCGCTTAAAACAGATGCCTTTTTTGAGGAAGGAAACCAACTGAATTATCATGATTTAGAAAATTTCTTAGCAAAAAACACAAAGACACTTAAAAAGCACTTTAAGATCTTTTTAGATGATAAGACCCTAAATAAATTCCTGAAAGACTATATCAACGCTGATAAAAAATTTGCTGCCCTAAATATAAAAATGGAGTATGCTTCTTATGCTAATTACTACGGTAAGAAAGCGCCAGACATGAACAGCTCTTATTATGAGGACTTAAATAATTTACCGAAATTAGAAGAACAAGACTTGGTACATACAACTGCCATAAATAACCTGTTGTATAATAATCATTCCTTTGCTTCTAAAGAGATAGAACAAAAGTCGCCAGAGGCAACCTCAGTAGAAATAGATCAAGCGATCATTGAAACGGCTATTAAAAAAGATAGTTATTTGAATCAGCATACCATTGCTATGTTAATCATGACCGATTTGAATGATCATTCTAAAAAGCTTTATGAAAATAATGCTTCAGATCTGGAGGATTATTTTAAAGACTCCGATCTACTTCCTTTTATGGAGCAGCAGTATTTAAAAACAAAAAAACTTTTAGAAAAGCCACAGATCCCATCAGAAGCTCAATTACTAACTTTTCAAAGTGACGACGCATCAAAATTCATAGCAGAAATTATTTCCAACGCAAAAGGAAAAGTAATTTACATAGACCACTGGGCTACTTGGTGCGGTCCTTGTAAAGCAGAGTTTAAAGAAGCATCCCCAGCGCTTCACGAGAAATTTAAGGAAGAGGTAGAGTTTATCTATTTATGCCACGAGAGTAAAGAAAACGCCTACATACCGTCTATTGCAGAATTTAAAATCAAAGGCAAACATTATTTCCTTACCGCAGAGCAAGGTAGCATTGTTCAAAAACAAATTGAACTGGAAGGGTTTCCTACGTACACTATTTTTGACAAAAAAGGAAATCAAGTACTTTCTGACTACATTCACAGACCCAGTTATGATCCAACTTCAGCTATTTTATCAAAGCTGATTAATGGGGAAGAAGTTGACCTAAAAAACACTACTAAGTAATTATAATGAATAGATTTTCTAATATTTTTTTAATTCTGATCGTGACAATTCTCTTCAACAGCTGTGAAAAGGATGATTTATGCACACCAGATCAGGCAGTGACGCCTAGGATGGTCATTGAATTCAAAGATGCATTGAGCCCGTCAGAAGATAAAGCGGTAGATCGCATTCAAGTTCAAGAAATAGGAAGTAGCGATTTTGCTCCATTAGACAGTACTGGTTCGACATCTCTTGATGACACAGAAAACATTTCTATCCCATTACGCACAAACAGTAGCACTACCAGTTACAACCTCATTCTTACCAAGGACGGGACTATAAATTCTGACAATATAGATTTCAGCTATGTTTTAGAAGAAGAATATGTAAGTAGAGCCTGCGGTTTTAGAATCATTTATAACGATCTATCACGTTTCCAAACCCCAGAATCTACGGGAACGCAATGGATTCAACGAGCTGTTGTAGTACAAGAAAATGTAACTAATAATACAGACATTCATGTTCAAATATTTCATTAGTATAGCAGCTATTTTGACTTGTTTTGTCAGTTCAGCGCAAGGCGAAAACGAGATCAAAAAAGACAGCATTACCTATAAACAAACGTATGGTTTGCGCGCGGGAATAGATCTTGCTAGCTTAATAAGAACCAGTATGGATGACGAATATACTGGCTTTCAAATCCTAGCCGACTATAGACTGTCCAAACGATTGTATCTAGCTGGAGAAATAGGCAACGAATCACTCGATAGAAGAAGTGAACGTATAGATTACAAGACTTCAGGCTCTTTTATAAAAGCTGGTGTAGATTATAATATGTATCAAAACTGGCTGGACATGGACAACATGATATATGCTGGTGCCAGACTAGGTTATGCAAACATGTCTCAAACACTCCACCGATATGATTATAGTACAGATAATAATTACTTCCCTGTTTTCACTAATGTAGTGGATAGAGAATTCTCTGGGTTGCATATGATATGGTTAGAAATCCAATTAGGAATTAAAGTCGAAGTTTTAAACAATGTATACCTAATCGCAAACTTTCAATTAAAACACCAACTAACAGAAAAAACACCAGATAATTTTGATAATCTTTATGTTCCAGGCTACGGAAAAACTTTTGACACGGGTAACATAGGCGTAGGATATTCTTATGGAATCATGTACCGCATTCCGTTTTTTAAGAAATAGGAAAAAGATTGAATTCTGTTCTATAGTCCGTAAGATGTAAAAAAACATATGATGTAAAACCTATATGCAAATAAAAAACACTTTTATATAGTCACAATCACAATAAACTACCGACTAACCTTTGTGAGCCTGATAACAAATCAACCTCGCTTCCATTAATGAAACTGAGACTAAAACTAAAAAGCCTTTCCACAACTGAAAAGGCTTTTTAGTTTTAGTAAAATAGCAGTTTTACTCTTCTTCTTCTAGGGCTCCTAAAAGATCATTAGTTTGAAGAATATTATACCATTGCACTATTTTTTTTATATCACTAGCATAAACACGCTCTTCATCATAATCAGGAAGTATTTCATTAAAATAAGCTTCTAGCTCTTTTTTACTCGTTTTATGGCTGATAGCAGGGCCATTGGTTTCCTTTTCTGCAATTTTTTTAAATACTTCTTTTAAAAGGATTTCTTTTGTGTAAGTATAAATAGAGATATCTTTTAATACACTCACATTGTGATTAATACCTACTATAGAAGTTTTTTTATCTAATAAGGATTCTACTACAAAACCACTTTTGGCTTTATTCTTTAACTGATATAAACCTGGCTTTCCAGTAACGGAAAGTATATTTTCTAAAGTCATGTTGTCTTTTTTTAACGGTCACAAATATATATAATTACAATCAATACCATCAATTATGCAGAGGCTACAAAATTTATTTATGAATAGGCTGTTATTGTTTTCTACCTTTTACTTCTGGAAAACGCATGCGGTATTCCACACTAGTTTTACCTTTAGAAATATTAGAGAGTTTTCCTTTGATCAAACGCTTTTTAAGAGTTGAAATTTTATCCGTAAATAATACACCTTCTATATGGTCATATTCATGTTGTATAACTCTAGCAATCATACCGTTGTACGTATGCGTGTGTTCTATAAAATTTTCATCTAGGTAACGTATAACGACTTCTTCCTTTCGGAAAATGTCTTCCGTTACATTGGGAATGCTCAAGCATCCTTCATTAAAGGCCCACTCTTCTCCGTTCTCTTCAATAATTTCTGCGTTTATAAAAACCTTTTTAAATTGGCTTAATTCACTTGCTTCATCCTCTGAAAAATCCGGATCATCTGCAAAAGGAGACGTGTCCACTAAAAAAAGTCGAATAGGCAACCCCACTTGGGGTGCAGCAAGCCCTAATCCTTTAGCATTATACATGGTTTCCCACATATTATCGAGAATCTCTTTAAATTCCAAATGCTCAGGAGTAATTTTCTTTGCCTTTTTTCTTAAAACTGGATCGCCATAAGCGACTATTGGTAAAATCATATTCTAAATGATTAATTTATACTGTTTAATGCCTCATAAGACATGTTAATTTATTTGTTTTCTAATTATGCTCCACTGATATTATAATGGCAATTAAATTGCAGTAATCTATTATACCTCATTAAACAAATCAGAGCAATGTTATGTGCCGACTAGATGTTACCTCTTGATGAATTAAAAATTCAACAATAAATATGGAACATTATCTCATTCGATCCATATAACTCTGCAAAATAATAGCCGCAGCAATTTCATCTACTAAGGCTTTGTTTTGTCGTTGCTTCTTTTTGAGACCACCATTGAGCATGGCTGCATGCGCCATTTTTGAAGTAAAACGCTCATCTTCACGTTCAATTTTTACTTTAGGAAATAACTCTTGCAATTGGACTGTATATTTCCTGAGCCATGGAGCCAACTCACTATCCGTATAATCCATTTGCCTAGGCTCACCTAGAATGATGGTATCAACCTCTTCTTTGCTTAAGTAATCTATAAGAAAATTAGTAAGATCGCGTGTCGCAACAGTAGTAAGACCAGATGCAATAATTTGCATGGGATCTGTCACAGCTATTCCTGTTCGTTTTTTACCATAATCTATTGCTAGTAATCTTGCCATAATTACTACAAAAATAAACTATTCTCCACTCACACTAAAGTTAATACGAGATCATCTTTAGTCACCATAGTACCAGCCTTTAATGTAATAGAGGCTACAGTACCGGTTCTAGTAGCTGCAACGGTGTTCTCCATTTTCATAGCTTCAATAACAAATAACGGCTCATTTTTTTTAACCTCTTGTCCTTTCTTTACAAATACTTTATATAAAGAGCCTTGCAACGGTGCTCCAATTTCTAATGGATTAGCTAGATCTATTTTTACATTTTCCTTTTTGATAATATGTAGCGATTTATCTCGTATATCTACAGACCTGTTTTCTCCATTCACTTTAAAGAAAATCGTGCGAATACCTTCTTCATTAGGAATACTAATAGAAAGCAACTTGATAATTACCGTTTTACCTGGCTCTAATTCTATTAATATTTCCTCTCTTAACTCCATTCCATAGAAAAAGTTTTTAGTGGGTATCAATGAAATATTTCCGTATTTCTTGTAGTTCTCATGAGCTTGTTCAAAAACTTTGGGATACAACATGAATGATAAAAAGTCCTCTAACTCAATAGTACGTGTAAATCCTTTCTGAAACTTGCGTTTAAAAGCACTAAACTCCTTAGTAAAATCTATAGGTTCTAAGTAAGCATTAGGACGATCTGTATAAGGAACTACATTTTTGAGAATAATTTTTTGTATTTTTTTAGGAAATCCTCCTACTGGCTGTCCTAAGTCACCTTTGAAGAAATTAATCACTGAATCTGGGAAAGAAATTTCATGTCCTCTTTCCATGACATCCTTAGCAGTCAGATTATTAGTCACCATAAAAATAGCCATATCACCTACCACTTTTGAACTAGGTGTTACCTTTATCAAATGACCAAACATAGCATTGACTTCTGCGTACATTAATTTTACTTCTTCAAAACGATCCTCTAAACCTAAGGCTGCAGCCTGTGGTCTCAAATTAGAATATTGACCACCTGGTATTTCATGCTGATACACCTCAGCAGTACCCGCTTTTAAACCAGATTCAAATGGATAATACAACTCACGTGTATCTTCCCAGAAATTAGAAAATTTATTAAGGGAATCCATATGAAACTCTGGCGCTCGATCTTTATACTTGAGCATCTCTACAACCGAATTGAAATTGGGTTGGGACGTTAGACCCGATAAACCGCCCAAGGCACAATCAATTACATCTACCCCAGCCTCCACAGCTTTTAAATAAGTTGCTGTTTGTAAAGATGATGTGTCATGAGTGTGCAAATGTATAGGCAAGGAGACGGTGTCTTTTAATGCGGCAACTAGCTCAGTCGCAGCATAAGGCTTTAATAATCCAGCCATATCTTTAATAGCAATCATGTGGGCACCTGCATTTTCTAGATCTTTAGCTAATTGGATATAATACTTCAGATTATATTTGGTTTGATTGGGATCCAAAATATCTCCTGTGTAGCTAATTGCGGCTTGGGCAATACCTCCTGTTTTTTCTCGTACATAATTAATGCTAGGCTCCATTGCTTTTATCCAATTCAAAGAATCAAAAATTCTAAATACGTCCACTCCATTTTCCCACGATTTCTCAACAAACTTTTCAATCAGATTGTCTGGGTAAGCCTTGTAACCTACTCCATTAGAACCTCTCAATAACATTTGAAGAAGTATATTAGGCACAGCCTTTCGTAATTCTCTAAGTCTCGTCCAAGGACTTTCATGTAAAAAACGCATGCACACATCAAAAGTTGCTCCACCCCAAACTTCCATACTGAAAGTCTGTGCGTGGTTTTTTGCAAAGCTTTCAGCAACCTTTAACATATCAAAAGATCTCATGCGTGTAGCTAGCAAGGATTGATGTGCATCTCTCATAGTTGTATCCGTAATATGGATTTTGGTGTCCTTAAGGAGCCAGTTACAAAAAGCATCTGGACCTAATTCTGTCAACAAATCTTTTGTCCCCTTTGGAAAAGGTGTCTTAGGGTCGTAAACTGGGATTTTCGGAGTTCTAAATACCTTCTTCCGATCTATATTTTTAATATCAGGATTGCCATTTACTATAACTTCAGCTAGATATTCTGTGGCTTTAGAAGTCCGGTCCTGAGGCAATATGACATCAAATAACTCTGGCGTATTCTGAATAAAATTAACGGTTACAGCACCATTCCTAAATACTGGATGAGTGATTACATTTTGTAAGAAATGAATATTCGTTTTTACACCGCGTATTCTAAATTCCTTTAAGGCACGTGACATTTTTCGAACTGCTCCATCCAATGTGCGACCATGAGATGATACTTTTACCAACATCGAATCGAAAAAAGGACTCACTTTATATCCTAAATATATATTACCCGCATCAAGTCGGATTCCCATTCCTGCTGCACTTCGATACGTAGTAATCTTACCGTAGTCAGGTGTAAAATCATTGGATGGATCTTCTGTGGTTAATCTACACTGCATGGCATAACCATAAGTGGCGAGACTTTCCTGTCCGTAGATTTTAATTTGCTTGTCAGCTAATTTATATCCTGCAGCAATAAAAATTTGTGTTTTTACAAGATCTATTCCAGTGACCATTTCTGTAACCGTGTGTTCCACTTGAATACGTGGGTTTACTTCTATAAAAAAAACATGCTCTTCCTTATCGACAAGAAACTCTACCGTACCTATGTTATTGTAACTTACTTCTTTTGTAATAGCAATCGCATATTTGTATAATTGATCCTTTACTTTTTGAGATACATTAAAGGAAGGTGCCACCTCAACTACTTTTTGATGACGGCGTTGTACCGAGCAATCTCTTTCATAGAGATGACGTATCTCTCCATGGCGGTCAGCAACAATTTGTACTTCAAGATGTTTTGGATCTTCAACATATTTTTCTAGAAACATGGTGTCATCTCCAAAAGCATTTAATGCTTCATTACGAGCACTATCAAAAGATATTTCAAGGTCTTCTATTTTCCTTAAAATACGCATACCTCGACCACCGCCGCCAGAAGCTGCCTTTAACATAATAGGAAAACCTATTTTCTTAGATTCCTCCTTGGCTACTTGCAGAGAACTAAGAGCTCTCTCACTGCTTTGAATAATAGGAATACTACATTTTACCGCTATTTTTTTTGCAGTTATCTTGTCTCCTAAAGCGTCCATCACCTCTGGATCAGGACCTATAAATATGATTCCATTCTCAGCACATTTTCGGGCAAAATCTGAGTTTTCAGATAAAAAACCATAACCAGGATGAATAGCGTCCACTCCTTTATCGACGGCAAGACCTACAATCTCGTCCATGTCTAAATAAGGTCTCAAAGGTTGATCATTTGCTCCTATTTGATAGGATTCGTCTGCCTTATTACGGTGCAAAGAATAGCGGTCTTCATACGTGTAAATAGCCACAGTCTTTATATTCAGCTCGGTACAAGCTCTTAATACACGTATAGCGATCTCGCCACGGTTTGCGACTAATAATTTTTTAATTTTCATAAGAGTTGTAAGTTGTCTTTTAAGATAAGAAATTTAGTTTTAATGCCTGGTTTATTTTTAAAGTGTCGTCATGATGGATAGTTCTGGTAGAGTATATCATGCGATTTCCGACAAATTATAACCCGTTTTCTATAATTTTAAAAAAATATAACATTGAATAAAGCTCAAATATAACGAAATCGATATAGTTGCCATTTGTGAATCATTAATTGAATTTTGAGACGGTAATTAATTAATAAATTGCTACCTGTATGCTACTCGCAGTTATTTCTTGTGAAAACTCCTTCATTATCTATTAAGGAAATAGCTTCTCCTCTTATATTTGTAAAAAAAAACCTTGGATCAATTAAGAAACGTTATAGAAAACGCATGGGAAGATCGTTCCCAATTAGAAAATAGGGTTACTAAAACCGCCATAAGAGAGGTAGTAGATATGCTGGATCGCGGCACAATCCGTGTTGCTGAACCTACAGACAGTGGATGGCAAGTAAATGAATGGATTAAAAAAGCAGTGGTTCTATACTTCCCTATTCAGAAAATGGAAACCATAGAATGTGGTCCCTTTGAGTATCATGACAAAATACCCCTAAAAACAGGTTATAAGAGCAAGGGAATACGAGTTGTTCCAAATGCTGTGGCTAGACACGGTGCTTATATTTCAAAAGGAGTTATCCTAATGCCATCTTACATCAATATAGGTGCGTACGTGGAAGAAGGAACTATGGTAGACACATGGGCAACCGTGGGAAGTTGTGCGCAAATAGGTAAAAACGTGCATTTAAGTGGTGGTGTAGGTATAGGAGGCGTTTTAGAGCCACTTCAAGCATCTCCAGTCATTATAGAAGACAACGCTTTTATAGGTTCTCGTTGTATTGTTGTAGAAGGGGTACATATAGAATCTGAAGTTGTTTTAGGTGCTAATGTGGTACTTACAGCAAGCACTAAAATTATTGATGTAACAGGTGATCAACCCATTGAATATAAAGGTCGTGTTCCTGCTAGATCTGTTGTGATTCCTGGAAGTTATGCTAAAGTATTTCCAGCAGGAACTTATAACGTTCCCTGTGCGATCATTATAGGAGAACGCAAAGAAAGCACCAATAAAAAAACTTCTCTTAACGATGCTTTACGGGAGTATAACGTAGCCGTTTAGTGTACATATTACTCCTTCAGTATCAGATGCTGGGTGATCTACTCACGAGTACCATCATTGCAGATCAGCTCAAGATCAATTATCCTGATGCTCATTTGGACTAACTCATTGTCTCAGTTGCAAATACGCTAGTGACATATCATCCAGCTATCAATGGCCTTATTAAAGTCACGAAATCTGATTTTGAGAAAATGAGTTTTATAATATCGCTTTCGCGAAAGCTAAAACAAGAAAAAAACACCATCTACTTGTAGAAGCATATGGTAAAAATAAAAGGGCATTGCTGTGTTTTTTTATCGAAAGCAACACAAAAAACAGGTCATAACAAATGGTTTTCTAGTGTCGCTTATACTGATATCTTCAACGATGAGCCTAATACTTCCATTTATAAAACTAGTGTAACACTAGGAAGCTAGATGTTACCTGCCACTGCGCTTACAGAAGATGTACAGTGGAAATTAAAACCTAAAATCTACCACACCAATACTGAAAACAGAAGATGAAAATTAGCTTTTAACGTCTGGAATAAAGCTAAAAAAGGGCTAGCCGTTGGAAGTGTTTTAGGAAGTAGTAAAATAAAAATTTGCCCTATACTTCATAGCAAAAGTCTTAGACCGGTTTGCCGCTCAAACTGGATCTCAGTTTTTATTCAATTGCATTCCAAGCAGAAAAAAGAGACACTAGCTATATATAATACCTGTGCTCCTAATATTCAACAACATATTTCTATAGATGCTTTTGCGCCAAGTACTAGGGATTTTTTGAGGGTATTATCTCACTGTGATAGCATTATAGGCAATGAAGTAGAGCGATTAACATGGGTAACGTACAGGTATTCTCCCGTTTTTCATTTTTAGCCCTTGGATCAATAAATCTTCTTGGAATGTCAGTGAAGATAGCAAGAAGTACATCTCTATTCCAGTACAAAATTTCAAACCAGCATTATATAAAAACTCCTCCCCTAAAGAAATAAAGGCTCAAGCCCTAGAATTGTATTTGCAATTTGAAACTGAGTTGGTTTTTATTAAGTAGGAGAAGTTAGTTAGGGAGAATTATGGAGTTTTATTTTCTTTCTCTATCATCCTAATTTCGCGATTTGATTTGACTACATTCTTTTGATCCTCAAACAATTTATTAAAACTTACCTTATAAAAATCTAACGCAATACTGTTTCTTGCGTCATTGCGCACCTCAGAAAACACATCGGTCAAGTCTATATACATCTTATATTTTGCTAGACGATTAGCTCTTAAAACAACACAGACTGAAATTTGTTCTGACATTAAAGTTTGTAATTTGATTTTGAACTAATTCAAATCAGACTTCACTCCATCAATAATATATTCATTTTTTTCATTCAATTAGATCAGTAAGTCATTATAATCATCTTTTTCCAAACTTGAGTCTGCGTTGTGTAGGTAAAGATGTTTTTCTTTCCATACCATTGCTAATATAGATTTATGAGTATACAATAATGACAAATAACTGGTAAAATTCTAGTTGATAATCATCATTGTCGAAGAAAATATTGGGAAGCTGGATTTTATTTTGAGCACCGCCATAATCCATAATAAGCTTTTGTAGCTTTAAATATTTAGAATATCTAAGACTATATTTTTCAGTTTTTAACTTTGCTTCACTCAAACAACTTCATAATACACCTAATTCGTAGTGTCCTAAAAATAAGTAAGGAAAAACGATTTTTTTTGATTCCTTTAGTTTTTGAAGATGTTTATCATTTGCCATTGCGGTCAAAATATTTTTAAAACCTAGGACATCATTTACTTCCAAGTAATTTAAGTTGACTAAAGTATTTCGGAACAGAGCCAATTTATTTTTAACATCTGCGACATTGTCTTTTAGAGCATTTTACCTGCACTGCACAATTTCCATTTCCAACCTCACCGATAGCTCTTGTGCTAAAGTTTGATTACCAATTAGCATGACAAGAAAAACGAGTGATTTAGATGTATCTTTTTTAAACAGCCTTTTCTAAAGTCTACATAAAAGATTATTGTCCTTCCTTCACAATCCCAAAAGGCGTGAAATCTTTCTTCTCACCTCTTGTAGCCTTTCTGATCTCTTTATTTTTATCAATAGAATCTTGGTTCTTATAACCACGAGCATGATCCAGATGCAAACAGATAGCACTATATCGTATTTGCTTAGACTTTAAACCATAGTTAAACAAGCGCTCTCCCAGTTCACGATCTTGTCCTCCATATTGCATGCGCTCATCAAAGCCATTAACTACTTTCAAATCTGCCAGCCACCCGCTGGAATTATGTCCATTCCAGCTCGCGTTAGTAGGAGTAAGGTTCTCCATAATCTTAGCCGTTACAAACCCAGAAGTGAGTTTTTGATTTTTATAAGAAACAGGAAGTCCCTTTTCTCTAAGCCATTCTACATCAAAACAACGCTGTGTAGCGATATCATCTTCTGTGATTTCCTCAGAGAGTTCTAGAGGTAATTTATAATAGCCCCCAGAGAGAAAATGACCTGGCTCACGACGCTCGTAATGAATTTGTAGAAAATCTTCTCGAGCAATGCAATCACCATCTGACATCACTACATACTCAGAATTGCACGCCAAAAGAGCTTTATTCAAGATAGAACTCTTTTGAAAACCATCATCTTCATGCCATACATGAATTATTTTTTTAGAGCTTTTCTCGCTATACTGAATAATGAATTCTTTAGTTTCTTTATCAGAACCGTCATCTGCGATAATTATTTCAAACTGCCTAAATATTTGATGCTCATAGCTCCACAAGGTTTTTTCTAACCATGGAATGGAATTATAAGTACTTATTACAACTGATATGGATGGATCTTTAATCATAAAAAACTATTATAAATCAAATTTTCCACAAATTTAATGATATAAGATGGGTTATTAAGATAACAAAGTTACTTTTGCTTCTGTTTGATTCTTATCCTATAGATTATTTAACACAATGTCAAAGTATCCAATAACAGCCATAGTCCCTGCTTATAATGAAGCTCACAACATAGTTGAGGTTCTTAAAAGTGTTCGTTTTTGCGACGAAATTATTTTAGTAGATAGCAATAGCTCTGATAATACCGTAGCGATAGCGCAACCTTATTTTGATAAATTATTAACCAGAGAATATGTTCATAGTGCATCGCAAAAAAATTGGGCCATTCCACAAGCTTCTAACCAGTGGATTTTACTCGTAGATGCTGACGAGCGGGTAACCCCAGCACTAAAAGAAGAAATCATCAACCTTATTCCTAGCCTTGATGCAAATGGACATGTGGGTTACTGGATGGGAAGACGCAATTTCTTTATGGGAAAACAAGTGCGTTATAGCGGCTGGAAAAATGATAAAGTAATTCGACTTTTTCTAAAATCAAAATGTAAATACGTAGATAAGCACGTACATTCAGAAATTGAGGCAAATGGAACCATAGGCCGGCTTGAAAACAAACTGCTGCACTATAAATATGTGAATATAGATCATCATGTAAACAAACTACAGCGCTATGCTCATTTACAAGCACATGATTTTGACAAAAAAGTAGGGAGAATAACTGCTTTTCACTTGGTCGTCAAACCTTTCTGGGGGTTTTTTAAACATTATGTGGTGCAACTAGGATTTCTAGACGGATTTGTAGGTTTCACTATTGCTTACTTGAGGAGTTATGGAATCTTTATGAGATATGTAAAGTTATGGTTATTGCGCAGAGGAACAGACTAATTTTTATGTTTCTAAATAAAAAATTGCAACCTATATCTAAGATCAATTAATTAGAGTGCGTTCATGACGTCTTATAGTGACTGTAAGGTGTCCAACTACCTTATATTTGCATAACAAAAAAAACAGGTTTAATTGAAAATTTTAATTATCCAAAATAAGAGAATAGGCGATGTGTTAATAAGTTCGCTCATGGCAGATAACATAAAAAAGAATCAGCCTAAAGCTATCGTCAATTTTTTCTGTTACGACTACACGGTTCCCGTTATTAAGGATAATCCGTTTATTGATCATATTATCTCCGTAAATGCAGCTGAGCTAAAAAAAACCTATGTTCTTCTTAAATTCTGCAAAGAAATTAGAAAAGAAAATTATGATGTCATAATTGATCCCTATTCTAAATTTCAGAGTAGATTAATGTGCCTGCTCTCCGGAGCAAATATTACGGCAGGATTTATACGCAAAAAAAAAATACTTTCTTTTAAACCCTATTCTTTAAAAGTATTATACAAAAAGTCTTCATCGTTAGATTGTGGTAAAACTATTGAAGATAGGATGAACCTGCTCTGTAAAGCTATTCCATTAAAACATATTTCATATGAACCTACAATCTATATGGATCGGTCTGACAGTGGATATGATTTCCCTTCAAAACCTTTTTTTATAATAGGAGTTTTGGGAAGTGTCCCTAGTAAATCGCTACCAGCCGCAACTATGGCTAAAGTAGTGGATCATATCTCTGAAGTTTATCCATACCACATAATAATATTCAATTATGCACCACAACAGAGAGAAGAGGCTACAATTATTTACTCGCTCTGTAAAAATAAAGAAGCTATAGATCTTAACTTATATGAGTCCGATCTATCAAAATTTTTAATACTTTTAAGTAAAGCAACTGCTTTGATCTCTAATGAAGGAGGTAGCGTACATATGGCAAAGGCGCTAGGTGTTCCCACATTTACTATTTACTCTCCTTTTATAACAAAAGAACACTGGAATAGCTTTGAAAATTTACCCATACATAAATCAATTCATCTTGCTGAAAAAAGACCAGACTTATATAAAAATGCAGATAGAAAACGATTAAAGGAAATTGAAAAAGAACCCAGACTCTATTACAATGAACTTACCAGCGATATCATCTGGTCTCATTTAAGTGTATATTTAAAAAACTTGATAAACCTATAAGATTATCGATAAGAATAAGCCATCACTTGCCATAGTCATTCCTACTTATAACGAAGAAAATTATATTCTTGATGCCTTAAAATCTGTAAGCTTTGCAGATCAAATCATTATAATTGACTCCTACAGTACAGATAGGACTTTAGAAATTGCCAGACCTTACTGCACCACTGTTTTAGAAAGAAATTTTGATAATTTTTCTAATCAAAGAAATGCTGCTATTGAAAAAGTAACGACAGACTGGATTCTATTTATAGATGCCGATGAGCGCGTATCTGAAGAATTGAAAATACAAATTATAGATGCGATTTCCCAGCCTGAGCATAAAGCTTATAAAATCATCCAGCTTCATTATTATATGGATCGATTTCTTCACCATCATACAGATAGAGTTATAAGACTTGTAAAAAATGAAGGCTATCGTTTTATAGGAGAAGTTCACGAACATCTTAATGTAACCAGTAGCGTAGGTATTTTAAAAGGTTCTCTTTTACATTATACCTATAAAGGTTTTACCAGCTATCTCAATAAAAAAATGATGTATTCCAGTTTTCAAGCAAATGAGCTTTTAAGAAAAAACAAGGGACACAATTATTTCTTATTACTTGTTAAACCAAATATTAGATTTATAAAAAGCGCCTTTATTAAAGGAGGATATAAAGACGGCTATCCAGCTCTAGTAGTAGCTCAAATCAACGGATTAGGCGTGTTTATGAGAATCACTAAAGCTTTAGCTTCTGAAAAAAAATTAAGAGACAGCCGGTTTGAAAGTGCAGCGCATATCGATAAATTTCTCAAATCACAACATGCCCAACTCAAGATAAATGCTAAAGCAATAGAGAAACCTCATGAAAATGGCTTGAAGCTCAAAATCATAGCCAGCCTACTTTTTCACAAAGAATATATATTCAAAGGTGGCATTTTCAAAGGAAAAACAGGATTGATTAATTCCTATCTCAAAGGACATTTTTATTTTGTAGAACAAGTCTATGCTTGGTTAGATAAGCACCATCTTGAATAAATAAAATAGGAGTTTATTTCCCTAATATCTTCTTCAATCGCTTTTTAAATCGCTTTTTACGGTAAAATGCTTCTTGAAATCTATGTGTATACCGCCACATAACATCAATGGTTTCCTTCTCATCCCGACCCGATAAAGAAGCGTATTCTTTTCCCATAATATCATACATCCATTTATGAGGAGCAAGACGCTCAAAATTCTTCAATCTCTCTCCATAAGGAATCTCATAGAATTTCATTCGGTTGAGATCTACTAATGAAAATTCGTATAGATTTCCTTTTTTTGAAATCAAAGTATTTCCGGGAGAGTTATCGAGAAAATACACGCCAGCTTCATGCATTTTATACATGAAACTGGTAAATTGAATTAATATATCTTCTTTATTTTCAAGAGAATCGTCACCTATAAGCGCACGGAAGGTAAAATCATGGGGTGCATATGCACTGACATAGTAACTTTTATCGAGACCGATAACACTAAACGATTCTAAAAAAGCTATTGCTGCAGGTGTACCTACCCCGTTTTTTTTCAAATACTGAGCATTATAATAAGAGCGTGCGGCTTTTGATTTTCTGAAAAACCTATATACTATTTTATTAATGAAATTGGGTGTTTTAAAGGATTTTACTACCAGTTTCTCACCTTCGTACGTGACGATTTTGATCTTATTGCGATCATCTCCTAACTTCTCGGTAGATTGATGGAATAGAAGGAGTATATCTTGAAACCGCTTTCGCGAAAGCACGCTACTTATAAATTTTTCTTTACTCATTTTAATTCCTATCATTTAAAGACTGCAAAGAAACGGAAAAAACAAACAAATGAATAGAATTACTTAATATTGCAGGATACCAACTATATATTTTTCAAATGTCTATAAAATGCTCCTTAATAACTCCTACTTACAACTGGCCAGAGGCGCTAGAATTATTGCTATTGAGCGTTAAAAGACAAAGTATCTTGCCTAATGAAGTACTTATAGCAGACGACGGTTCTACCTCTGAAACCTTGGAATTAATTAAAAAACATCAAAAAGATTTTCCCGTACCGCTTATTCATGTCTGGCATGAAGATAATGGCAACCAAAAGCCTGCTATCATGAATAAAGCGATTGCAAAAGCACAATATGATTACATTCTTGAGATAGATGGTGATATTATTTTACATAAGGATTTTGTAAAAGACCATCTCTATATGGCCGAAGAAGGTACCTACCTATTCGGTAGTCGTGTAAATATCCAGCAAGATCATTTAGAAGAATTGTTTAAAAACAAACAAGTCCATTTTAATTATTTCTCTAAAGGAATAAAAAAACGCAATAGAACACTGCGCATACCTTTTATAGCAAATAGAGCAAAGAAAAAAACCAAAAGATCCAGTAAATTACGTGGCTGCAATATGTCCTTCTGGCGATCAGATTTTATAGCTGTAAATGGTTTTAATGAAGAACTGGTAGGATGGGGAATTGATGATAGTGAGTTGATACAACGCATGATTAATAACGGGATTGTAGGAAAGCGCATCAAACATAAAGGCATTGTTTACCACATTTACCATAAAGAACAGGACAAAAGCCAGGTTCATTTAAATCTTGAAATTGAGAAACAAATGGAAACGTCCAGATCTACTTATGCTAGTAAAGGTATAGATCAATATATGTAACTATCTAGTTCTAATAGTTGCTAAATTATTTTAGCCTTTGATTATTATTAAAAGCGCTGTCATTTTGAAAGAGCCATTTCTTAGCTTTTAAACACTATTTTTTGAACGATGCGACCGTAGCATATTGAAGATTCCTGATATCCATATGTGTAAATAGGAGAGGTATATTATAGAGAAATGGCTTTATCGATTTACTTTTATTCAATCCTTTATGAAGAAGCACGGTATACCCTAAATCTTCATACATCGCTCTTATACTTTTACCTGTAAAAAATCTAAGATGGGTTCTATCCATAACACCGTGGTCTAAATACTTCCAGTCTTTACGGAATAGCGTTTTTAAAAATGTCTTATGATGTCTAACGTTAGGAATTGAACTAATAACAACTCCATTATTAGCAAGTTTGTTTTTTATTTTATCTAATACCATATAAGGGTCTACTAAATGCTCTAATACATCATTAAAATAAATGGCATCAAAATAGTTGTCAGGAAGTTCATCAAGAAAGTTTTCACAAGGCCCAGAAAATACTTTATCTAATTTACCCAAAGCAATTTTGGCTTGATCTTCCATGTATTCTATACCCCAAACTTCAGCATTTGTAATACCCTTCAAAGCTTCAGCAAAAGCTCCGTTCCCACAGCCTACATCTAATATTTTATTAGGGTCACTTGGAAGAAATTGAATCATTTCATGCCTAATGTTATCGTAGTAGCCATCAGGTTTATTATCATAGTCCATAATATGTGTTTTTTTTAAATATAAGATTAAATTATAATAGGTTGGAAAAAAGATGTGATGATGCAAAATAGTAAAACTTAAATTACAAGATTACCATTGCTAAAAATAGAGATCTATTTTATTTTTTAAAAATAATTTGGTTATTTCTTAAAGATTGTTCTATAGAACCACCTTTCCATAATGCCATAAACATTTCACGTTTTTTGGAACTGAATGGACTGCCCAGCAGGTATTTAACTGTATAAAAATGAAGTAAACAAGCCCTTGCTATGCGCCCATGATGCTTTTTGGTAAGATATAACAGCGACAACTTTTGCTCTATTTTGATAAGAACACTTTTCTCTGTAGACTTACCTTGAAAATGAACGTATTGTTGAGCCGGATAATGATAGGTTTTCTTACCTAGTTTTTTAAATATTCTTCTACCTAAATCACTTTCTTCGTAATATAAAAATAATGCCGTATCGAACCCGCCAACTTCATTGAAGGAACTGGCCTTCACAAACATAAAACTACCAGGTACATAACCACAACTTACTGGTTCTGTGTAAATTTTTTTACGCTTCGGATACTTTACTGGATTCATCCATTCCATAAAGTCTCTTTTCAAAAACTGTCTCATAGGAGAAGCATGATGGTCTATGGAGGAGATTCTATCTCCATGTTCACTCATCATTTGCGGCCCACATATTCCAGCATCTGGTGTGGCGTCCATGAACAACTTTAAATCAAAGAGTGTGTTTTCTTGTGTAAACAGAGTATCATTATTGATAAATGCATAATACTTAGAAGGAGAAGCAAAGTTGATTCCTAACATATTACCGGCCCCAAAACCAGTATTAATTCTACTGCGATAAATTCTTATACTGTCCATGTTTAACAGCTCTAAAGAAGTTTTAAGCAACTGATAATTTTCATATTCTGAACCATTATCTACCACTACTATTTCATAAGTAACAGAGTTTTTAGTCTTTTTAATCAAAGATTGAATAGCGGCGACAGTAAATGTGGCACTATTATAATTGACATAAATACAACTTACATCTAGCATCTGGTTCTGAAATTTAAGCCTCAAAGTTAAGGGTTCAAGTTCTAACTTTAAACAATAGTTCTAACTTCGGCACAAAAAGGCAACTATATAGACCAATAAAAGTTAATTTTGCAACATGCGCAATAGTGATAGAAATAAGAACCGTCGAGCTCCTGTGAAAGGTAAGCCGTCTAAAAAAAATGTAGAACCTCAGGTGGAACTTCCACGGGAAGCGATCAACCTAGCGGTAACTGCTTTGAAAAAAGGTCAAACGTTACTCTATCCTACGGACACTATTTATGGATTGGGTTGTGACGCCACCAACTACGACGCCATTGAGAAGCTTTATGAAATCAAAGGACGTGATACTCTTAAAGCTTTAATAGTTCTTGTGGATAGTTTCCAGATGCTAGACTCTATTATAGAAGATGTCCCGGATATGGTCTGGGAAGTACTTAAAGTAAATAAGAAACCACTTACTATAATTTACGATCGCCCAAAAAACGTTGCCGAAAATGTAATTGCAGAAGATGGCACTCTTGGGGTTAGGGTAACAAACGACCCTTTGTGCCGTTCCATGATTCATAAGCTCAGAAAACCTATCGTATCTACTAGTGCTAATTTAAGTAAACATAAACTTCCTGTCCACTTTGCGGATATAGGTGAAGAATTACTAAAAAGAGTAGATCACATCATGGACATTCCTTTGGTCCAAAAAAACATCAAACCATCTTCTATCATGAAGATTTCCAACAATGGTATTATAAAAATCATACGCGAGTAACCATGGATCAAAAAACACACTATCCTGAAGCCATTCAAGAGAACGTTTTTAGAACCTTGGGACAGGCAGCAGAAGAACTAGAGCTACCAGCTTACGTAATAGGTGGATACGTTAGAGATTTTTTCTTAAAACGCGGCCAGAAAAAAGACATCGATGTCGTTGCAATAGGAAGCGGTATATCGCTTGCGCAAAAGGTGCAAGAGCTCCTCCCTCAAAGTACAAAAGTTTCTGTTTTCAAGAACTTTGGAACCGCTATGGTAAAAACAGATGATCTCGAACTGGAATTTGTAGGAGCGAGAAAAGAAAGTTATGATCGCAACAGTCGCAAACCTGTGGTCGAAGATGGCACGCTGGAAGACGACCAAAATCGTCGCGATTTCACCATCAATGCCATGGCTTTTTCACTGAACAAAAATACTTTTGGAGCCTTACTCGATCCTTTTGATGGGATGGGCGATCTCCATAAAAAGATCATACGCACACCTTTAGATCCAGACATCACGTACAGCGATGATCCTTTGAGAATGTTACGTGCCATAAGATTTGCTGCACAACTTAACTTCACCATTGAACCAGGCTCATTTGAAAGCATCAAACGCAATGCATACAGACTCAAGATTATCTCCAATGAACGTATAGTTACCGAGCTCCATAAGATCATGTCCTGTGAAGAACCTTCTTTTGGTTTTTTACTATTGGAAAAAACAGGATTGCTACAATTGATCATGCCAGAACTGATCGCCTTAAAAGGAATTGAGGAAATAGAGGGGCAAAAGCATAAAGACAATTTTTACCACACATTAGAAGTGGTTGATAACATCTCCCGCAACACAGAAGATGTATGGTTGCGCTGGTCAGCATTACTTCATGACATAGGGAAAGCACCTACTAAGAAATTTAGTAAGAAAGTAGGCTGGACCTTCCATGGACACGAATTTAAAGGCTCAAAAATGGTGTATCATCTTTTTAGAAGATTAAAAATGCCATTGAATGATAAAATGAAATTCGTCCAGTTAATGGTACGCATGTCCTCGCGTCCCATAGCTGTAATTGACGAGACGGCAACTGACAGCGCCGTTAGAAGATTAGTACATGATGCTGGAGAGCACATAGAAGACCTCATGACCTTATGTGAAGCAGATATTACCACCAAAAACCCACGTAGGTTCCAACAATACCACAATAACTTTAAACAAGTAAGAGATAAAATTGTGGAAGTGGAAGAACGCGATCATTTACGCAACTTCCAACCGCCAGTTACAGGAGAAGAAATCATGAAAGCTTTTGATTTAAAACCCTGCAGAGAAATAGGCCAGATTAAAACATCTATAAAAGATTCCATTCTAGATGGCGTGATTCCTAATGAACACCGCGCAGCTTATGAATTCATGATTAAAAAAGGGAAAAGCCTAGGGTTAACCGCTAAATAATTTCAGTATTATTTAACAATTAAATTGTTTTTAACGGCTACCTTTAGTAGGCTTAAAACAATCTGATCATGAGAAATATTAACGCTGGTTTACTATCTGTTTTATTAGTTATAAGTTCCTTAGCATATGCACAGCAAAATGCAGCTGTGTCATTTACCCTACAAGAAGCATCTTGTGAGATCAATTTTATACCCAGCACCACCATTGCAGATTTGGAGTTATTTGCTAAATGTTTTGTGTATACGTCTATTGAAGTTACCGCACAGTCTACCCTACAGAACGATCAAATAAACTTTAGAAATCTACCGCTTATTCCATCAGATCATCAGTTTCCTACGATGCAAAACACCTACCGACAGGAGATTTTAGCTCTTGGAGAATATGATAACTTCTTTGCCAATGCAAAAACCAACAACCTCGCTTTCTTTGAAGCCAATCGCAATTCTATATTGAGCGCTGGACATGTAAACTTTCCAGGAGTTCCTATATTCTAAAAAAAATCGCTCGATTATATAAATTCAAAATAATTGAGTTTGCAGACATCAAAATTGGAGACTTTTAAACACGTAAAAAAAATAGTAGGACCTCAGTAGTGAAGTTTGATTTTTTTTGTAGAATTGATCCTCTTGGGCTATCTTTAGATTTATGAAAAAAATGTTGCTTTTTTTTACACTACTACTTATAGGCAATAGTTGCTATGGGCAAGAAATGCCTAGTGATGAATTGAGTGGTTTTAATTTATTCCTTATGCCAGCACCACAAATTGAGGTAGTGTTAAGTCTCGACAGCACTAATATTGTAAATCCTAATACAGGCTTTTCCATTACTCCAGGCGCGAAGACTATAGATATGGTAGCCATTTTTAACGAATCGCAACTATTACAACCTAAGCCGTACATCCCTAATCCTAACACTACTTATGGAAGGTTGCAATTTAAAAGTGATCGCAGAGGCTCTAGCTTTCAATTGAATAACAACGATAATTTTACTCGCGAATTCAGGTCTACAAATCCAGCTTTTTTTGAAGCCAATAGAAATACAGCGCTCCAAAGAGCGTATAATCCGCTTTCTTGTTATAATAATACTTGGTAAGCGTTCTCGATATAGACTTGTTATATAGCGGCTATATCTCTAATTAGAAATTCTAACTAGGTTTTTTTTAATAATTCCGCTTTCGCGAAAGCGGGATCAATAACTACCTTTACACCATCAAATTAAAAGCCATGAAAAAGCAAGATATTCTTGACCGTTTTATAAGTTACATTAGTATTGATACCGAATCAGACCCAAATAGCGCTACCACTCCTAGTAGTGAAAAACAGTGGGATCTTGCTCGCAAATTACATCAAGAGCTTTTAGACTTGGGAATGAGCGATGTAACGATTGATGAAAATGCTTATATCATGGCAACGCTTCCTTCAAATGTGAATCACCAAGTGCCTACCATAGGTTTTATATCACATTTTGATAGCACTCCAGACTATACGGGTAAGGATATCAAACCTCAAATTATTGAAAATTATGACGGTGGCGATATCGCTTTAAAAGGATCTGATCTCGTGCTTTCTCCTGATTATTTTGAAGACTTAAAACAATACAAAGGACAGACCTTAGTGACAACAGACGGGACTACCCTACTAGCTGCAGATGACAAAGCTGGAATCACGGAGATCATGACGGCCATGAAGCATATGATCGAGAACCCGCAGATAAAGCATGGTGTTGTTAAAGTAGGTTTTACGCCAGATGAAGAAATAGGTCGTGGTGCTCATAAATTTGATGTAGAAAAGTTTGGTGCCGACTGGGCGTATACCATGGATGGCAGTCAGATAGGCGAACTCGAATATGAAAATTTTAATGCGGCTGGCGCCATTGTTACTTTTCATGGTAGAATCGTACATCCAGGATATGCCAAAGGCAAGATGATCAACTCTATGTATGTCGCTCAGGAGTTTATAGATTCACTTCCTAGAATGGAAACACCAGAGCATACAGAAGATTATCAAGGTTTTTTTCACTTACATAATATGAACGGTGGGGTAGAAAAATCAGAGCTTCATTATATTATTAGAGATCATGATAAAGGCCATTTTGAAGCGCGTAAAGAAGTGATGCATAAACTGGTCAACACACTTAATGAACAATACGACCGCGAGGCTGTAAGCATTGAAATCAAAGACCAGTACTTTAATATGCGTGAAAAGGTGGAGCCAGTAATGCATATTGTAGATGTGGCAGAGCAAGCGATGAGAGACCTAGGCATTACACCTCTTATCAAACCTATACGTGGTGGAACTGATGGATCCCAACTGAGTTATATGGGATTGCCGTGTCCTAATATTTTTGCAGGTGGTCATAACTTCCACGGCCCTTATGAATATGTGCCTTTAGAAAGTATGATCAAAGCAACTGAAGTCATTGTGCGCATTGCTGAGCTTGTTGCTCTAAAAAAGTAACATCCATACGCCCTTGTGAACCTATTATTTTCTGATTTGTCATTATTTTCGGATGCTCAAAATAAAAGTTAGCTCCATAAAACAAAAGACAAACAACTGATTCTAAAAATGCTTTTTTCTATCAGATACAAGAAACTGATGCTTCTATTGAATTGATAAAAAAAGAGGAATGAATTTGCAAAAAAATAGGCTGTTCTTTCACGCAACTGTTTTAACTTTACTGCATCTTACTGTATAAACCATACTATGAAAAACATAATTTTAACTGTTGTAGCTATCTGCACTTTAAGTGTTGTCCTAGCACAGAAAGAAAACCCTACCGATTCTCAAGAAAGAATGGAGAAATTCAATGAAGTTAAAAAACATGAAGTTAGCTTAGATGTACTAGCAGCTGTTGGTGGACTAGGGATCAACCCGCGATATGAATATGTATTAGGAAGATATTCTGGAGTAGGAGTTGATTTAAATATAGGAATATATGATAACAGTGATAATAACAATATTGAAAGCTTCAGTTTTACACCCTATTACAGACAGTACTTCTTTTCTAAGGAAGATTATGGCGCAAAAGGATTCTATGGTGAAGGATTTGTGAAGTTTTATACCTACGAGGTGAATCAAGGTTTTATTAATGACGGCATCACTCGCACTACCGTATCAGAAGATTTCTTTGAAACTGCGATAGGTGTAGGTATAGGATGGAAATGGGTAAGCGATAGCGGTTTTTTAATAGATATAGGTTTTGGAATAGGACGTAATCTAGGAATTGCAGATGATGCTAGTAACCAATACAGCCTGCCAGAAGTGACCGGTCGTGGTGGTGTTAATTTTGGATGGAGATTTTAGAATTAAGGATGGAGAGTTTTAAATACTAGACTTTTATGTATACGATGTAGATACTCTCAAAGCATTTAGCTTTTCCGAGAATTTAGCAGATTTATTTTTTCTTTTACCAAGGTATAAATTTTCAAGCATAGCAAGTGTTACAGTTGCAAATTTATCATAGAAAAAAGGGGAACTGCTAAACATAGTGAAATCTAAGTGCTTTGAGTGTAAGCAGTTTTCTTTGAATATATTCGTAGAAATAATGAATACCAATTTAGTTTTTAAATGGCGTTTGAATAAATTGAATTATTTTTATGTTTATTGAACCGAAAAATTATTGCTTAGCCTGTCTTATGGAATTAATTTTTAACCAATAAGAAACGTAAAAAGAAACAATTTATATGCGGCATTTGAAGGCTAAAATGGCATTGGTCCCGTACAAAAAAGTCACCTACCCATAAAAAAAAAGTTGAATGCCAGAACTATGTCTCCATACTACCATAAATGCACCTATTCATATCGTTTTTGATCTCGCTAGAAGTATAGATCTACATATATTATCTCTGGAACATACCAATGAAAAAGCAGTAGCTGGAAGGATGACTGGACTTGTTGAGAAAGGAGAAACAGTTACCTGGCGTGCTAAGCACCTAGGAGTTACACAAGAACTTACTAGTCTAATCACTGACGTAGAAACGCATCACTATTTTGCAGATGAGTTAGTGAAAGGAGCTTTTCACCATTTTAAGCATGAGCACTTTTTTGAGAAGCTAGAAGACGGAAGTACATTAATGAAGGATATTTTTGATTATACCTCACCGCTAGGCATCCTAGGAAAACTTGTAGATTTCCTATTTCTAGAAAAATATATGACTCGATTACTAGAACAAAGAAACCTTACTTTAAAACAGGTGGCAGAAGACGGAAGATGGAAAGAACTGCCTGGCATGGAAAAGCACAGCGAGGAATGAATAAAAAATAACAGTGATTTCTGCTCCCTTTAGGGTTGCAGAACGAAAACAAAATCTAAGTGTGAAATGGTACATGGAGTTTTCCTGCACTTAGTATCGTAATTACAGAGTGGATAGGAAACAACATCGATTTTTAAAAAGCAGCACAAAAAAAGCCCTTGATTTCTCAAGGACTTTATAAATAGAAAATTAATTTCTTAATTTTCTTTAGCGACTACTGTATCGTTCAATTTCTTAGAAAGCTCTGCAGATATAGCGGTTCTTTCAAAAGTTATTTTGCCGGCTCCAGTTTCAATCAGGACGGTACCTTTATCGGCATTGAGCTGATTCACTTTGCCGTGAATTCCACTGGTAGTAATTACCTTGTGACCCACTTTAAGTGAGTCAGTAAATTCTTTCTCTTCTTTGCGTTTTTTTGATTGTGGTCTTATAATTAAAAAATAAAAGACTCCGACAATAAGTACGTAAGGCGCAAAATTTATAATTACATCTATATCCATATGAATTAGTCCTTATGCGTTAGGGCCGGCAGCCTTAACCTTAGGAGTAACAAAACCTTTGATACGAATAGACTCGGTACCCGACTCGGTATTTGCCTTGATCGTTACTGTTTTAGTCTGCGCGTTAGGTTTTCCATTAGTATTAAATTTCACTAACATCATACCTTCAGCACCAGGAGCGATAGGATCTTTAGACCAAGTAGGAACTGTACATCCACATGATCCTTTAGCGTTCACTACGATAAGTGGAGCACTTCCCGTATTGGTGAATTTATATTCATGCTCTACTACGGTACCTTCATCAACAGTACCGAAATCGAATTCAGTCTCCATAAAAGACATTTCTGGAAAATTACCAGCAACTTCTTTGTTTGCTGCAGCCGCAGTAAGGTTGGCTTGCTCGATTGTTGCAGACTCTGCTTTTTCATTACAACTTGTTAATACCATTGCAGCTACAGCAGCTACCATTAAAACTAATTTTTTCATCTTTTCTTTATTTTAAAATTTCTGATAAATGTGAAACAAATATACTTAAAAACATTTTTCAATGCAATGCAATTAACACTTAGATTTACATCAATCCCCTACCTATTTTATTTAATTGATCACTTTCTTGAAATTCTTTGAGTAAATTATCTAAAATTCCGTTTATGAAATTGGCACTTTTAGGGGTGCTATAATCTTTAGCAATTTCTAAGTACTCATTAAGGGTCACTTTAACCGGAATATCTGCAAAGTAGAGAAATTCTGCTTGCGCCATCATGATAAGAACTAAATCTATTTGAGCAATGCGGTCTTTATCCCAGTTAGGTGTTTTACCTTCTATACGTGATGATAGCTCCTCTATATTGAGGATTGTTTTTCTAAAAAGACTCATGGTAAACTTAGCATCTTCCTGATCTTTAAATAATGGAGGCAATACCACATCCTTAGTAGGCTTTACTTTGCGTAAAAACTGAATGATCGTAGAGTTTACCAAGGGATAATCATCTGTCCAAGTGATGTTGATATCTTCTAGGTAATCAAGAAGTTCATCACTGGGTGCAATAATGTCTTCATATATATAAGTTAAAAATTTAAGGTCTTTTTTTACAGAAGTCTCTTCGTCCATAGCATACACGACAAAAGTTTTACTTTCTTGAATTTTAAAATACAGGTTTTCAACATATTTAGAATCCAAATCCCAAGGGCTTAAATTACGCTGCTTTAAAGCATCTTTTAAAACCTCACTTTCTCTTAATTTCAAGAGAATTCTGTTATCTATAAGTTGTCGTGAAGGATTGTGCTCAACACTTTTGGAAATTCTTTGCTGTTTCTTAGTATGTTTATCTACGGCAACTTCATGAATTTTTACGAGCAATTGAGTCATATAAAGAAACAATGTATACGACTGTGTCATACTGGAGTTGATGAACTTTTCAAGATCCTTGAGGTCCTCTGGACCTTGACGTTGAAAAGAAAAAACTGCTTGCATGACTTTGATGCGTAACTGTCGTCTGGTAAGCATAAGAACGTTTTATTTATTTACTTAAGCGAGCTATGTGGTTTGCTTTCGCTAAAGCGGAATTATAATAACTTGAAAGCTTATTTTTATTTCTAAAAACGTGCAAAAATAATGTTTTATTATGGACTACTACCCTTGATGCTCATGTTTTCTAGAAGCAATACGTGCCTGAGCAATTTCTAAAGCCGCTTTATGAGTAGTAACCCCTGATTCCTTAGCTCGATTGAGAATTTCTATGGTAGTGGTATAAATATTCTCCGTTTTCCTCATGATCTCTGTACGATCATAGCCCTCTAGCTCTGCATATACATTTATGATTCCACCTGCATTTATTAAAAAATCGGGCGCATATACAATGCCTCTACTCTGTAGAAGAGCACCGTGTTTTACCTCATCTGCGAGCTGGTTATTTGCTGCGCCTGCAATTATAGACGCCTTGAGTTTATGAATGGTTTGATCATTTATAGTGGCTCCTAACGCACACGGCGCATAAATATCCATGCGTTCAGAATATAAATCATTACCACCGTAAATCGTAGCACCATATTTATCACGCACTTCTTCTAGCCTGTCCTGATTAAGATCAGCAATAACAACATCAGCTCCTTCTTGTGTTAAATACTCGACAAGTGTTTCCCCTACGTTACCTATTCCTTCTACGTATATTTTTTTATCCTCAAGAACATCACTGCCATACTCAAATTGAGCAGCGGCTTTCATTCCCATAAAAACGCCGTATGCAGTAATAGGAGATGGATTTCCTGAACCACCTTTGTCTTGAGAAATTCCAGTAACATAAGGTGTTACCTCACGTACCGTATCCATGTCTTCAGTAGTCATCCCTACATCTTCTGAAGTAATGTATCGACCGCTTAAAGAGTGAACAAATTCACCAAACTTGCGCATCAACTCTGGTGTTTTTTGAGTTTTTGCATTTCCTATTATGACTGCTTTTCCTCCTCCTAGATTCAATCCAGTAATGGCGCTTTTAAAAGTCATTCCTCGGGAAAGTCTTAAGACGTCATTAAGCGCAGCCCATTCATTCTCATATTGCCACATACGTGTGCCGCCTAATGCGGGACCTAATACTGTGTTATGAATACCTATGATGGCTTTCAATCCTGTATCTTTGTCGTTGCAAAAAACGATTTGCTCGTGATCATCAAATGAAACCTGACCAAATACTGGGTCTTGACGAACTATTTTTTCTAATGAGTCAAGTTTTTGAAACATAAAAGAGGATTTAGTAGCTTTTTCTTTTATTATTTAAAAGCATGTAAAAATAACGTCATTTTGGGGATTTAACAATTTACCATGCTTAATTTACCAATTTAAAATCAATAATAATTTCCTAAAGGAAATACGATCATAAATGAAAGAACTTAAAAAACTCAATATACTTTTTGCCAAATATAAATGGGAACTTATAGGTGGTATAATTGTAACAATAATATCGCGCATTTTATCGCTTGTATTGCCTAAATATGTAGGTAAAATAATTAATCTCCTCAATGAGTACAGCAGTGCAAATGAACTTGAAAAAGAAGCAATAGGAGATGACCTGACTTTATACATCATATACATTTTAGGATCTACTCTGCTAGCTGCAATACTCACATTCATTATGCGTCAGTTGATAATTGTAGTTTCCAGACATTTAGAATACGATCTCAAAAATATTGTTTACCAACAGTACCAAAGGCTATCTTTAGGTTTTTATAAACAAAATCGTACAGGAGATTTAATGAATCGCATCAGTGAAGATGTTTCTAAAGTGCGTATGTATATGGGGCCTGCTATTATGTACAGCATAAATATATTGACACTCTTTGCAGTAGTTATTCCTGCCATGGTAAACACAGCTCCTTCTCTAGCTGTTTATACTATTATTCCATTACCTATTCTTTCTCTAGCTGTTTATGTAATAAGTCGCGAGATTAACAAACGTTCTACTTTAGTACAAGAATACCTTTCTAATTTGAACACTATTTCTCAAGAATCTTTTAGCGGTATTTCTGTAATCAAAGCATACAATCTAGCGCCACTAATGACCGAGCAGTTTACTCAAGTAGCAAATGATAGTAAAGATAAGAACATAGACCTTGCGCGCATTCAAGCGCTATTTTTCCCTTTAATGGTCTTACTTATAGGACTGAGTAATATTATGGTGATTTATATAGGAGGAAAACAAGTTATCAATGGAATTATAGACGTTGGTACCATCCCTGAATTTTTGATTTATGTCAACATGCTTACCTGGCCTGTAGCTATTGTCGGATTTGTAACTAATATGATCCAACAAGCTGAAGCTTCTCAAAAACGAATCAATGAATTCTTAGATATTGATCCAGTAATTAAGAACCTTAATGAGACAGAAACACCTATTCAAGGAACAATAGCTTTTGAAAATGTAAACTTTACATACGACGATACAAACATCCATGCTCTAAAAGATGTTTCTTTTGAAATACAAGCTGGGAAGACGCTTGCTATTCTTGGTAAAACCGGTAGTGGAAAATCAACTATACTGGAATTGATAGGAAGACTTTATGATATAGGAAACGGATCTCTGAAAGTAGGTGGGAAAGAAATCAATACTTTAAATCTAAACAACCTAAGGTCTTCCATAGGTTATGTCCCTCAAGATGCTTTTCTTTTTTCTGATACCATAGGAAACAATATAGCCTTTGGTAAAAAAGATGCTGACCAAGAAGAAATAATAGCTGCTGCAAAAAATGCCGTTGTCCATAAAAATATCGCCGATTTTACCAAAGGCTATGAGACTGTTTTAGGAGAAAGAGGTATTACGTTAAGCGGTGGACAAAAGCAACGAGTATCGATCGCAAGAGCCATTATCAAAAAACCCGGCATTTTATTGTTTGACGATTGCTTGAGTGCAGTAGATACTGGAACAGAAGAAAAAATCTTAAACAATCTTAAAAAGATCACTCACAATACCACTACTATAATTGTAAGTCATCGAGTAAGTAGTGCAAAAAATGCAGATCACATTATCGTTCTCGATGATGGTAAAATAATGGAACGAGGCAACCACGATTCTCTTATGGATAAAAACGGATATTATGCAGATCTCTACGCAAATCAAATGTTAGAGGAAGAAAATCTGGAAGATTAACGATTAAAAACATTTGCTTTTTAAAATATAGAATAAAAGAATCCTATGATACATCAACCTAAATGTATCTCCCTTTTTATTTACTAAATTTAAGTATTACATCTACAATATAAAAGAACTGGATTTAAGCAAAACATACAGTTATGCTGATTATCTTTTGTTGGCGATTTAAAGTAACGAGTACCTCTTAAAGGTAAAGTTTTGAAATGAGTCCTGCACACCGTATGTCTCACCAAAGAACCATTCTTAAAATAACCAGGTTTTTGAATCATTTCTTTGAAAATCATTCTTACAAATTTTTTGTTGCACCTTTTGATATGGAACTATTTTCAAAGCAGGATTCAAAATCTAGTGTTGTACAACCAGACCTCTGAATTGTTTGCGATCAAAATAAACTTGATGAACGTGGTTGTCATGAAGCGCCAAACCTCGTAATAGAAATTTTATCCAGAGGAAATGCAAAAAAGAGATTCAGATTAAATACGACCTATATCAAGAAGCTGGCGTAAGGGAATAATGGATAGCAGATTATATGCGTCATACCGTACTCATTCAAATCCTTAATGAAAGAGGCATTTTTCCAGCGCAAGGCATCCATGCAGCAGGAGATCACATAGCCTCTGTTTCTTTTCCTGATATAAAATGCCTAGTGGATGACAGTTTCAAAGCTATTACCGACAATTTAAATGAACCTGAGCAAGAATACTTGTCAAAACACTCTCGCAAAATACTGTAAATCATATACTTATTATATAAACACATAATAAGCTTTCCTTTTTGTCATTTTTTTCTATTTTTGATCGAAGCTAACCACAAAATAAGAACATGAGCGATAGAGATTACCAAGAACAGGAAGAGATTTTTTCAAAAGTGGTACGTGCGGGAAGACGCACTTATTTCTTTGACGTAAGAGCTACAAAAGCAGACGACTATTACCTTACCATTACAGAAAGTAAAAAATTTACTAATGACGACGGTAGTTTTCACTTCAAGAAACACAAAATCTATTTATACAAAGAAGATTTTCAAGAATTTAGTGACACCCTTAAAGAGGTAACAGATTTTATAATCGATAAAAAAGGTGGTGAAGTGATTTCTGACCGTCATCAATCCGATTATAAAAGAGATGAAATCACTTCAACAAAGAAAGATGCTGACACCTCTAACTCCACGGATAGTTATACAGACATCAGTTTTGACGATATATAAGAAATGCCTACTTAAACATTCAAATGTCGTATAAGATCCCTTTCTTTTTCATCCAATGGTCATTATAAAGATAGAAACGTAGTTAGCGCTATACTTTTGCTTTTTTCTAAAATTAGACAACACAATTGTGCTGAACTACGCCCAAGTATAATTCAATTTTTCAACAAGACACACAAAAATTAATTGGATATAAATCCATAAAATTTTCATAAAGCCTTTCTACCTGAAAGGCTTTATTTATTTTTATATTTTAACGAAAAGAATCCTATTATGAAACAAATGATGTCGCTTTTGCTGATTCTCACTTTTTGTTGTTCCGCTTTCGCGAAAGCGCAACAACAAAAGGCTATCCCGTTTCAGATCGGGACGAAGACATTACCAGAACAAACTGAACCAAATCCCACTCTAGATTATTATTTACCACAGACAGTTTCTTACAATCCTGATATTCCTACGCCACAGGAAATTATAGGTTTCATTCCTGGAAAATGGCACATAACCCATGACAAACTGGTGCAATACATGGGGATTCTTGCAGAGAAGTCAGACCGTTTTACTATGGAGAATCGCGGGAAAACTTATGAAGACAGACCCCTCTATTTACTTACTGTTACCAGTCCTGAAAATCATAAGAACATAGATCAAATAAGAACAGACCATGTTGCTGCTACAGATAAAGAGTCTGTTGACAATACCAATGCTCCGATAGTCGTTTACCAAGGATTTTCTATTCATGGAAATGAACCTAGTGGCTCAAATGCTTCTCTACTGCTCGCCTACTACCTCGCTGCCGCACAAGGCACAGAAATAGAAGCCTTATTAAAAAATACCGTTATACTTCTCGATCCCAGTTTAAATCCTGATGGATTACAACGTTTTGCGAGTTGGGTGAATCAAAATAAAAGCGAACATATAAACCCAGATACGTACGATAGAGAATACAATGAAACATGGCCTGGAGGAAGGACCAATCATTACTGGTTTGATATGAATCGCGACTGGTTGCCTGTGCAATTACCAGAATCGCAAGCACGTATTGAATCCTTCCATAAATGGATGCCCAACATCCTAACTGATCATCATGAAATGGGAACCAATTCTACCTTCTTTTTTCAACCAGGGATCCCATCAAGAACGCACCCACTAACTCCTGAGATGAATCAAAAGCTGACTCGTAAAATAGGGAACTACCTCGCTGAAGGTTTTGACAAAATAGGATCGCTGTATTACACAGAGGAAGACTACGACGATTTCTATTACGGTAAAGGATCAACTTTTCCAGACATCAATGGTTCTATAGGAATTCTTTTTGAGCAAGCCAGCTCTAGAGGTCATGCACAGAATTCTGATAATGGAGTGCTTACTTTTCCTTTTACGATTAGAAACCAATTCACAGCAGCTTTGAGCACCCTAAAAGCAGCAACCAGTATGCGCGTAGAAATTCTAGACTACCAAAATCAGTTTTATAAAGATGCGAGGAAAGAATCAGAAGACGGTGGCGCGATTATATTTGGTGACCATACTGATGCTAGCCGGACCGATGCTCTTGCTGAAATTTTACTCAGACACAAAATAAAAATTCGCTCCCTTAAAAATGATGTTTCTAAAAAGGGTAAGACCTACAAAAAAGGATATGCTTACATCGTTCCAAAAAACCAGAAGAATTCCCGTTTAATCAAAGCGATGTTTGAAAAAAGAACCGCTTTTCAAGACAGTTTATTTTATGACATCAGCGCCTGGACGTTCCCGCTAGCTTTTGATATGGATTATGATGAAGATGCTAGTTGGAGTGAATCGATTACTTTAGAAGAAAAAACTAGAATTGGTAAAATAGAAGTTTCAGACTATGCCTATCTAATGCCTTGGAATGAGTATTATTCCCCTAAAGCACTTCATATTTTATTAGAAAAAGGAATTCGAGCCAAAGTTGCGATGAACCCTTTTTCCTTAAATGGGAATACGTATGACTATGGCACTATCTTAATTCCAGTTCAAAATCAAAAGTTAAACACCTCTGAAATTGTTAATGTATTAGTCGATATGACCATTCATTTAGGGACTAATTTTTATGGGGTGACAACTGGAATTACAGAAGGAATCGACTTGGGATCGGGCCAGTTTAGAGCTATTAAACAACCTAAAATAGCCCTGTTAGTAGGAGAAGGAATCAACCCTTCTGATGCTGGAGAAATCTGGCACTTGATGGACCAGCGTTATGATATTCCTATTACTAAAATTGACCTTCAAGACATTAACCGTAAAGATTTATCGCGTTACAATACAATTATTGTGCCTGCTACTTATGGAAGTCCAGAAAACGAAGTCATCGATCAGCTTAAAGAATGGACTCGTGATGGTGGTACTTTAATAGGCTACCGTGGTGCTTTGACATGGATGAGTGATGCAAAATTATTACCACTTACCTTCAAAAAAACAGAAAACCCTGCAAAAAATATTACTTTTGAACAGCGCAGCGATCACAGTGGTGCCCAAAGAATAGGTGGTGCCATTTTTGAAACCAAACTGGACCGTTCACATCCTATTGCTTTTGGTTTTAAAGATGACCAACTTCCCATGTTTAGAAACACAACGCTATTTGTAGAACCACACAAAGACAGCTACCGCAATCCTATTAAATACACAAACAGTCCATTGATGAGCGGTTATATTTCTAAAATCAATCTAAATAGCTTGAAGAATACGGTTCCTTTCCAGCATGCCAACTACGGTCGTGGAAATGTGATCGGCTTTACAGATAATACCCAGTTTAGAGCTTTCTGGTATGGAACTAATAAGTTACTGATGAATGCGATTTTCTTTTCCGCAGAAATGTAGAAAATTAGGGCTTTTAAAGATTTTTGTAAATGAAATAGAGAATCATAAAAAAGGGGTGTGATTTAATCCTTTCTAAAGAAAAATTGTGGAGGAATAGAAAGCCTTCCTAAAATTATTGATTTTAAAGAAAATAACCCAAAAACTAAACATCAAATAATTGAAAAGGATCTAGCAGTAATCGAACTGTAAGACTTGTCTATCGATAAGTTCTCGTTTTCGACTACAGCTTTTACTTCATCGACACTTTTACTCTCTTTTTCGATCAACTGAGTGCCATGCAGTGGCTCATACTGATTAAAAAAAACAGGTTTTAAATTTAAATTCTACCCTACTCGATCTCCATTCTGTGCATTTGCGTCTGGTTGCAGTAGAATGATATCTTTATCATCTCCCATTATTCCAAGAACCAGGCATTCACTCATAAAGTTGGCGATTTGTTTTTTAGAAAAGTTAATTACCGCAATGACTTGTTTCCCTACGAGTTCTTTTTTACGGTAGCGTTTTGTGATTTGCGCACTGGTTTTTTTAATTCCTAAAGGGCCAAAATCGATTTGTAATTGGTATGCAGCGTTTCTAGCTTCGGGAAAATTACTTACAGTCATTACAGTTCCTACTCGCATGTCTACTTTTTCAAAGTCATTCCAAGAGATTTCCATTAATGCATCTTCAGTTTTTGAATCATGATAGGAGAAATGTATTGATCTGCTCCATACGCATTTACTAGCAATCCTTTTTCTCCTGTTTTACATTCTAAAACATATAGAATAGAATTATCGCCAGCACTGCTCATTCCCTCAAACCTATAAAATTTAACTACCTCAATCTCCCCAGCTTTCCATTGTTTTTTCAAATCTTTTGAAAGAAGTCCGTCCTCAACTAAGTCAAAGTTTACTGTGTATCCCATATTTTGTAAATCTTCAATCGCTTCTGAAAGCGTGTCGTATCCGTTTTTCATGTTTTTTATGATCAATTTAAAGAATATAGTTCCGTTCGCAGCAGGTTTAAAATAAGTTTGGCAAAACAAAAAAGGGGTTCTAAACTTAACTTTGATTTTATTTCAAAAGAGGGATTATACGCAACTTATTTTCGCAAAAGCGTAACAAAACGCCTACTTTTACTACTAACAAAGAAAAATCATGTCCTTAACTCCATCCATCATGTTGCCACTTGGAACAAAAGCTCCCGATTTCAATTTATTAGATACTGTAAGTGATACTATGATGAGCCTAAATGAGCTGAAAGGTTCTAAAGGAACCGTGGTACTATTTATATGTAATCACTGTCCATTTGTAACTCATATCAACGAAGAATTGGTACGTATAGCAAACGATTATCGCGTTACTGGATTCCATTTTATCGCTATTTCTAGCAACGACGCCGTAAATTATCCTAAAGATGGACCTGAATACATGAAGCAACATGCATATGATGAGGATTACCCTTTTCCTTATCTATATGATGCAACACAAGACGTGGCAAAAGCTTATGACGCCGCATGCACACCAGATATTTATTTATTTGACGCTGATTTAAAACTGGTTTACCATGGACGACTAGATGATTCTAGGCCCAGTAACGGAAGACCGCTTACAGGAAGATCTCTACGTGAAGCAATGGATGCAATCCTAGGTAACAAGCAAGTTCCAACCCCACAAAGACCCTGCATAGGTTGCAGCATCAAATGGAAATAATTGACTTGTGATCTACGCGATAATTTAAACGATAAGCAGTAATTTAGCTTCTTATTAAAATTACTGCCTATGTTTTCGTTTAAAGTTATTTGGAACCCATTAGAAGGACTTGATATAGGCTCTTTTACCCTGCACTTTTACAGTCTTTCTTACGTTGTTGCCTTTATAATAGGATGGTACCTTATCAAACCTATCTTTAAACGGGATGGTGTAAGTCTTGAAAAAATAGATCCCCTATTTATGTACACGGTAATAGGCATGCTTTTAGGAGCTAGAGTAGGCCATTATTTGTTTTACGAGCCATCCACATTATTTTCCGATCCACTACGAGTTTTTCTTCCTTTTAGAACAGACCCCTTTGAATGGACAGGTTTTGCTGGTATGGCAAGTCATGGTGCTGCTATAGGAGTTATAGTGGCGATGTTTTTCTACAGCCGCAAACACCTGAAAGGTAATTTTTTATGGATGTTAGACCGCATCGTCATACCTAGTGCTATAGGTGGAACATTTGTAAGATTGGGAAATCTTGTGAACAGTGAAATTAACGGTAAATCCAGTGGAGATTTTTTTGCTGGATTTAAATTTGTGCGTGACTTGAGCGATGATAATGTCAGAGCTGCTCTACAACAAACAGGTATTACAGACCCTGACAAGGCTATAGATGCACTAGTTAACGATCCTCAATACGCAGAATTACTTGCGAGTATTCCTTATAAACATCCTGCCCAACTTTATGAAGCGATCTGTTATATAGGGGTGTTTGTGATATTATATCTTACGTATTGGAAAACAGATAAACGCAATAAGCCTGGTTACCTATTAGGACTGTTTTTTGCACTTCTTTTTACGGTAAGACTATTGATCGAGAATATCAAAGAAGCACAAACCTCAACTGATGGTTTTGAATTTATAGGTATTCATTTTAACACGGGACAGTTGTTGAGTGTACCCTTTATTTTAATAGGCTTGTTCCTTATGTTTCGCCCAGATGGGATGTTTAAAAAGAATACAGGTGCGTAGGATATTTTTGGGTTCGCTCGCTTTAGGGTGTCTGTTATGTAGCTGTAAACCTAATTATAAAGAGGAAATGAAGTCTCAAGACTGGTCTTTTGAAAATGAAGCCACTTTATATCTAATCAATCAAAATAAGGATACTTTAAAACAACTCCAGATCAAACTTGCTGATACAGACTATTCCATACAACTAGGCATGATGTACCGAGAGGAACTTACAAAAGACCAAGGAATGCTTTTCATATTTAAGGAGGCTACACCCAGATTTTTTTATATGAAAGACACAGAGGTACCTCTTGACATTATTTACATCAATACCGATAAACGCGTAGATAGTTATTCGTTAAATGCACAACCCAAAGATGAAACACTACTAGAAAGCAAAGGTGCATCTCAATATGTACTCGAAGTAAAAGCTGGCATGGCAAATAAATGGGGTCTTAAAGAGAATGATCTTATTGACTGGAATATATTAAATAAATGAATCAGAATCTATCACCCCATTAATTTTTGATCATAATGGATAGAATTTAATTGTTTTTTAGTTTAAATTTTTAAAAAGAAAAAATAAAGTCTCAAAAACCAAAAAGCGATGTTCCTTGGGTATAGGATTGTAGTTTTCTCTTGTGCTGAATATAGCCTTGCCTTGATTGCCTGAATGTCCCAATATACATAGGTCTCTATTTAATGATAACAAATAGATTCAAAAGAAACGGATTTTATACCCTTTTGAAAACTACAATAATGTTATCCAGTTCCTATAGTAATATTTATTCCATACTGAAAAAGAAAATGCCTCTCGTATGGAGAGGCATTTTTTATGAAATGATGTTGATGCGCATAATGCTTTCGCGAAAGCACCATGCGCACTCGTTTATTTAGTAATTTATATAAACCCAACTCGCAACGTCTTTTTTATCTGCATCATTAAACTTGATACTATAGAAATAAGTACCTGTAGGCAGTAATCCATCTCCAGAATTAAGACCAGAATTAGGCATCCCTGCAAACTCTACATAGTTATTTGCCCTTGTTTCAAATACCACAGAACCTAATCTATTAAACACTTTCAATTCAAAGTTTGAGAATTGATCAATTCCAGGAATTGAGAATGTGTCGTTGATACCATCATTATTAGGAGAGAATCCTTCTGGAATTTCCACTTCACAAATTTCAACTACAAAGTTAAAAGTGTTTGTATTGTAGCAGCCTGTTTGATTATCTACTATTCTAGCATAAATAACACCTCCTGAAACAGTAGACGAAGCAGATATCGAACTTGAACCAGAATCTGCATCTGACTGTGTTGTGTGGTAAGAAACGCCAAAATCTGTGTCAGACTGACCGTTTAACAAAGCGGTATCGTTTACAGAAAAATCAAAGGCGGTCGCTCCATCGATAGGGGATTGATCACATTCTGTAACATCAGGGGCTATTCCAATAGATGGAGATGCATTAACAACAACTTCGTAAGTTCCAGTTGAAAAACAATATGCATATTGAATATTTGAAACTCTTACGTAAATAATTTCTCCCATTGATTCAAAAACATCAGGGTTCATGATTTCATTTATATTAGCATCTGCATCTGCCTGAGTAAGGAAATGACTTACTGTAAAATCAGCATCAGACTGTGATCCTAAAATAGCAGCATCTTGAGAAGTAAGATCAAAAATCTCTATTCCATCCACGTTAACGGTATCATCACAAACTTGCATGTCTGCAACCATATTATACGCTGATGTTGCGTAAGACACGTTTATTTCTACGATATTATAACATCCAGTAGCTGTTTCTTGTACTCTGATAAAAACAATCTCATCTGCAGTAACATCATAAGCTTCTGGTATGCCGATCGGATTTAACGCTGCTTCAGCATCTGCTCTAGAATTATATTGCGTCACGGTATGAAGTGTGGCATCTAATCCATTGAGAATTTGTGTGTCTCTAGAAGTTAAATCGATAGTAGCTGCTCCTGCAGGTTGACATTCAAAAAAATCATCAGCAAATGCTATGGCTGGTGGTGCGTTTACAATAACTTCAAAAGTTCCTGTAGCAAAACAATCTGAATCCTGAATATTGGAGACTCTTGCAAAAATAGTTTCTCCCATAGATTCAAAAACAGAAGGAGTAGCTGTTGGATTGATATTAGCGTCTGCATCTGCTTGCGTAAGGAAATAACCTACTGAAAACTCTGTATCAGACTGTGGCCCTAATATGCCAGCATCTTGAGAAGTGAGATCAAAAATCTCCATTCCATCAATATTGTCATAATCATCACAAGCTTCTAAGTTTGGAACAGTTGTATACGCTACTGTACTATAAGTCACATTTAGAGATACCACATTAAAACAACCTGTAGCTGTTTCTTGCACTCTTACAAACACAGTCTCGTCTGCACTAACATTATATGTAGCAGGAACCGCAATAGGACTGGTAGCATCAGTTGCATCTACCATAGAGTTAAAGAAAGTCAAGTCGTATAAAGCAGGATTTAAAGCATCTAAAATTTGAGAATCTCTAGATGTTAAATCGACAGTAGCTGCGCCTGTAGCTTGACATGCGATAATATCGTTAGGTATCGCTGTAGTCACTTCTGGAGCTACGTTTATACATACCGTTTCTATATAAGTACAACCAAAACTGTCTGTAAAACTATAATTATAGCAATTTTGACCAGCTGCTGTTGGAGTAACCGTAATAACATTTGCATTAGTAGCCGTTATATCTGCATTTGGCTCCCATATTTCAGATACTTCACCCGGCTCGTAACTTCCAGCAGTAGGAATAATAGCTGGGTTAAAATTAATTCCCCATTCGAAGATGTAACCGTTATCACTTCCTATGTTATCTATGATGTCCAGACACCACAATCCATTAAGAGGTGTTCCTATAAAAGCAGAAAAGGGATCCTCTACTCCATAATCTCCAGCAGGTAATGTCGCTAATCCACCAGCAGCAGCAGCTAAAGTTTGCGGAGCAGTATCTGTAAAGTTATATTCAAAACCAGTTCCCGGCGTTAAGTCAGTATCCATGTCAATAGGAATACCTAAGAAAGTATTTCCGGCTCCATTAGGATAGGTAATGATTTTTATTGAAGAACCGTCAGGAGCTGTAAGCGTCATATCTAAATCGCCTAGGTAAGAATGCTCCATATTAATAAAGAAACTGAGAAGGTCACTCGCGTTTTGAAAAGTTGTTCCTACATTAAAACCCGAAACATCAATACAGGTTTGATAAGCAACACCGTTTCCATCTGGCAAGAATGTCTGTCCTACAATAGGTGGAGCAACGTTTGCAAAGAACTCTGTTGTTTCTACCAATCCTGTAATATCTGTGGATTCTCCAAAACAAATAGAGGTATCTGCCGCCTGCGTTCCTGTAAAGTCAGGCGTGGTAGAAACCTGGATCAACACATCACTAGATTCACCTATGGATCTATCTCTACAACCCGTAGGGTCACTTGCAACAAAATCTACTCGATATATACCAGGGCCGGCATAAGTCTCTGAAGCAGTTAAACCACTTACTATCGTACCATCAGAAAGGATATATTCATAAGATGCACCTGTACTGTCGCTACTAAAATTTCCCGTACCTGTAAAATTTACCGTTTCTCCTTGACATAATCTGATAATACCATCAGCATCTGGAGCCGGCACAGACACCACAGAAGAAGTAATAGACTGACAGTTATCGATACAAGCTACAGTAGCTTCCCATCCAGAACTTACATTAGAAGAGTCAGATCGAAACCTAAAGGTGATACAACCCGAAGTATTTGCGGCGCTAGCAAGAACGACACCTGGTGAATTCATTCCTAAATACACTCCTGTTAGAGGCGCAGTGGTATCATCACCATCATAAACGAATAGTAAATCTCCAGACGCCATAGCAAAGGAATTAAATGTAACCTGCATATTATCTGTTGCAAATGGAGAACAAAAGGTAATAACGGAGTCTTCATCGCTGGTATAGTTACCTGTAAGACCGCCAGAATCGGTAAAGCTGCCAGTGCAAGTCGTGAAGCTTCCATCTGTCATAGCAAATTCTTGTGCTGTGGCAAAGGCTGTAAAAAAGAGTATGCTTATACAGCTAAGGATAAAATTTTTCATAAAATAGTTTTTTTGCTTTTTTTAGATATGGTTATAACTACCTGCAAAATAATCAAATTCATTAACTCATTATTAAGATTTTGCATTTACTATTAACTGTTTATCAAAATAAGTTGAATTTTTAGGTGAAAAGCAGCTTTTAACCGTTTTTTAGCACAAAAAAAGCCGCTTAAAAATTCAAGCGGCTTAAAAATTTGATTATTTAGGAGTCAGCTATTCAGCTTCTTTTTCTTCTTTAAGCTCTTTAGCAGTTAATTTCCCTTTTGATTTATTCATGGTATCATACATAATTGGAGTTGCAATAAATACAGAGGAATATGTACCCACTATAACACCTATGATCAACGCAAGCATAAATCCTTGAATGGACTCTCCACCAAAAATGAATATCGAAAGTAATACAATTAAAGTCGTTAAAGAAGTGTTTAAGGTACGTGAAATCGTACTACTTATTGCTCCATTAACCGTTCTTGGAAAATCCCAGTTCGTGCGCTCATTTATAAATTCACGGATTCTATCAAATACAACCACAGTATCGTTCAAAGAATAACCAATTACGGTTAGAATTGCTGCAATAAATGCTTGATCTATTTCCATGTTGAATGGCAAGACTTTATACAATAATGAGAAAGCACCTAACACAATAATAACATCGTGAAAAACAGCTGCTACAGCTCCTAATGAAAATTGCCACTTGCGGAAACGAATTAAGATATATAAAAATACAACTATTAACGATCCTAAAATAGCGTAAAGAGAACCGGTCAAAATATCATCTGCAATTGTTGCCCCTACTTGAAAAGAAGATCTAAGACCATATTGTTTATCTTCATTACTTACATCGGCAAATTCTAATTGATCCATTCCTTCTGGAAGGTAAGGCTTCAATACTTGATACAATTTGTCTTCAATCTCCTGACTTACTTCACTGTCATCCCTATCAATACCATACTTGGTACTAATTTTTAATTGATTATCAGATCCATACGTTTTTGCTTCTGCACTTCCGAAAATATCATCTGCACTTAATTGCTTTGTGATTTCAGTTGCACTAATATCTTGAGCAAACCCTACTATTACCGAGCGACCTCCTGTAAAATCAATACCTAAATTAAGTTTATTTGTTGCTAACGAAGCTAAACTTCCTGCGATCAAAACTGCAGAAATAACATAGGCGACTTTTCTCCTCTTTAAGAAATCAATATTCACATTTCTAAACCACTTCTTAGTTATTGCCGTAGAAAAAGCAATTACTTTACCATTATTCACATAACCGTCTACAAATAATCTAGTAATAAATATGGCTGTAAACAAAGAAGTAAGTATACCTATCATTAAGGTAGTTGCAAACCCTTGAATAGGACCTGTTCCAAATATGTAAAGAATAACTGCTGTTAAGAAAGTAGTTACGTTTGCATCTAGAATAGAACTCAACGCATTATTAAATCCGTCTTTAATACTATCTGCTTGAGATTTACCCTTTGCCAGTTCTTCACGAATCCTCTCAAAAATAAGTACGTTTGCATCTACTGATATACCTATTGTTAATACAATACCAGCAATACCAGGTAAGGTAAGAACTGCTTTGAGAGAAGCAAGTGCACCGAATACAAATAACAAGTTAACGAGAAGTGCAACATCTGCATATACTCCTGCTCGACCATAATAAAAAATCATCCAGATCAATACAAAAAGAAGTGCAATACCGAATGACCATAGTCCACTGTCAATAGCTTCCTGACCTAAAGATGGTCCGATCACGTCACTCTGAATAATCTCAGCTTTTGCTGGTAATTTACCTGCTCTAAGAACTGTTGCCAGATCCTTTGCCTCATCTATAGAAAAGTTTCCAGAAATCTGTGTCTGTCCGCCAGAAATAGGACCACTTGTTACATTAGGCGCACTGTAAACAGTATTGTCTAATACCACTGAGACTTGAGACTGGTTTTGATACGCCTCACCTGTCATGTCTTCCCATATTTTAGAACCTTCACCGTTCATTGACATACTCACCACAGGGAGCCCTGTATTGCCATATTGCTGACTTGCATCGGTTATTACTCCACCAGAAAGTGGTGCTTCGTTTTGAGCATTCCCTTTGAGTGCGTACAATTCAATAACTTCGTATCCTAATGTTTGATCAAGAACTGGCAAGCTCCAAGCAAACTTTGCATTACGTTGTTGTGAAGTTAACTTCCCTCTAGTTTGAGGATCGTTTAAATAAGAATCAATTAAATCCTTATCACTTTCTTTAAAAGTCATTAACCCACCCGAACCAGCTATAGGAAGCACTCTACCAAAAATAGGACTGCTGTCAAAGTTTTCAACTGCAGCGACGTCAGCAGTTGCGTCATTGGAGTCATCTTGATTTAATAAATCACCAAGACGAGCTTCTATAGTGTCGTTTGCTACTATAGTTTGAGCAGCGACGTCGTCACTCACTACATCTTCTGTTGCAATTTCTTTCTCAGCAGCTAACTTTTGTGCCCAGTAGGTGTTTGCTTCAGAAAGATAGGAAGATATGTCTTGAGATTTATAAACATGCCAAAATTCTAATTGTGCTGCTTTCGTAAGGATATCCTTGATGCGCTTTACATCAGTTTCACCTGGTAATTCAATAAGAATACGACCAGAAGTTCCCAACTGCTGCAAGTTAGGTTGAGAAGTACCGAATTTATCGATACGCTTTCTCAATACATCAAAAGCACTGGTCATGTAATCATTAAGTTCTTCTCTTAAAATGGGCTCTACCTGCGCATTATCCATCTCAAACTCGATACCTCGAGTTTGCATTTCTTGATTTGCAAAAATATCTGGAGAAGCAAGTTCGGCTCCTTCAATACTTGTAAATTCTTCAATAAAATAATTGAAATAGTCATCCTGACCATCTTTTACTCTCTCATCAGCTGCATCTAGAGCTGCGTTAAAAGTCGGATCGGTAGAGCCATCTGCCATCCCAGACAAAAGATCCCGTACGGAAACCTGAAGAATAACATTGATACCTCCCTTGAGGTCAAGACCTTTTTTAAGCTCTTGATCTTTAGCATCAGCATAATTGGTAAAGCCACCCCACACGTCGGAAGATGCGACAGAGTCCAAATACTTTTCTTGTGCTGCGCTTCTCAACGATGCTGCATTTTCTAGATCTTCAATTATGATCGAGTTGGCATAAGTATCTGCATCACCTTCTACTTTATTAGTAATAAATGTGTACGTAAGCTGGTAGATACTAGCTAGTGCAAAAATGATCGCGAAAAAACGGATCAATCCTTTATTTTGCATGATTTTGTTGTTTTAAAAATTAAAATTAAACGTCGGCAAATATCAGATTTACCTTTTATATGGGCAATTCATTTGCACATAAATAATTAGAATAATACCCTTAGTGTTGCAACAGCATTATCTTATATTTAACAGAAGTTAAATACCCTTTGATTTTGATAAGAAAACTGGTCCATTAGACCTAGGAGAAAGGTCCAGCACGTACTTCAGGTGTTTTAAAAGAAGAGGTATTTAAAGTGAAGACTACTTGATCACTTACTTTTTGAGCAACGACTACTGAATGACCGCTTATGAATGAGGAAACTGGGGTTAAGACAGATAAATGTACTTGTGAACCGCGATTGTAATCTTGTTTCAGCTCAAAATAACACCTACCCTCATGATCCATTCCAGAAGTCACGTCTTTACTTATCTCATAGATATCAATTTGATAATCTACTAAGGTTTCTTCAATAGGGGCACCGTTACTTCTATTTTTAAGCTTTAGGAAAGATACAAAACCATCCTTTTCAGCAGAAATAAACAAATGATTTTTTACGTTTTGTAAATCGAGAGAACTGTAATAGGTTACTCTTAAAGAACCATTTGAAGCTTCTGTAACAGCTACATTTTCTGCGCCTATACCCAGCAATTGCTTTTTAATACTCGCCACCGCTTTCTGGTACTCAATAACACCATCGGTTTGTGAAAAAGTGAGTAGAATTTCTTGATTAGGCACATCTCCACTTTGTTGCTCTACAACAAAATAAGAGATTATGGCGATCAATGCGCCGATGTACCATTTAAATTTCATGTGCCAAATATAAAGAATTCAGGCAGCATATTTATAAAAGGCTCTAGATTAACAAACAAACAATTATCAACAAATTTAATTAACTTAAAATAAGTCGGTTACAGTTAATTTTTTTGAGTTTGTTCCGCTTTCGCGAAAGCGGAATTACCACCTATGTCCTTATTGTCATTATGAAACTTGTAAAGAAAAAGGCATAAAAAAACCGTCAGAGCTTAGCAGTGACGGTTTTGAATAGATATTTAATTTTCTAAATCAAAGCGTTTGTTACTTTCACGCCTTCTGCACTTGCCTGCATGGCATTTTTTTCTGCAGCGGTAAGATTGATTTCAACAATTCTCTCGATACCATTTCTACCCAACACCACAGGAACGCCTATACAAAGATCTGAAAGCCCGTATTCACCATCTAACAATACACTACATGGAAAAATTTTCTTCTGATCACAAGCAATCGCTTGTACTATTCCAGATACAGCCGCGCCTGGAGCATACCACGCGCTTGTTCCTAATAATCCCGTAAGTGTTGCTCCACCTAGTTTAGTATCTTGAAGCACTTGATCCAATCTATCTTCTGATAAAAATTCACTTGCTGGAACAGAATTGCGAGTTGCAAGACGTGTTAATGGCACCATTCCTTTATCAGAATGACCACCTATAACCATTCCGTCTACATCTGAGATAGGAGCTTCAAGAGCTTCGGCGAGACGGTACTTAAAACGGGCACTGTCTAAAGCACCACCCATACCTATAATGCGATTTTTAGGAAGACCCGTTACTTTGTGAGTAAGGTAAGTCATCGTGTCCATTGGATTAGATACTACAATAAGGATCACTTTAGGAGAGTGCTCTACCAAGCTTGTTGCTACTGATTTTACAATACCAGCATTGATACCTATTAACTCTTCACGAGTCATTCCTGGCTTGCGCGGGATTCCAGATGTGATAACAGCGATATCGCTACCAGCAGTTTTTGAGTAATCGTTTGTTGCTCCTGTAATTTTAGTGTCAAAACCGTTCAAAGATGCGGTTTGCATCAAATCCATTGCTTTACCTTCGGCAAAGCCTTCTTTAATGTCTAATAAAACTACTTCACTTGCAAAGTTTTTAATTGCAATATACTCTGCACAACTAGCGCCTACTGCGCCTGCTCCTACTACGGTAACTTTCATGTTATATGATTTTAATTTTTAGTATAATCTTTAGCCATCAATGGCTTAAAGCAAAAATAGACAAAACGACTATAATTTATGATAATGTCGCCTTAAAACTATAGTTGTTAAGGCCTTAAAAAATAGAAATAAGGTTTTAACCTTAAATTCTGAAAAATATAGAGGCACTTGCGGTGTCAAAAGCACCAAACGTATAATCAACATTGAGATTAAAAGCACCTAAAGTGAGTTTTGACCCAAGAGTACCTAGCATACCACTGACGTCACTTTTTAATGATAACGGATCTTCTACCGTACTAGAAACAGGGAAAATTACGGTGCTTGAGTTAAAGGTATAGGTTCCTTTTAAATCAGTTGTTGAGTTTCCTGTCACATAATTTAAACCACCATAAAAATTAAGCACTTTAAATTTGGTACTCGCTATTGCAGCCACGGTAAATGCATTTGTTTTTGTTTCAAGCAATTGATCTCTTCCTTCTACTACAGCACCATCTTCAAAATCGTAAGAAGCATCTAAACGTGTAAAAGCGGCTAAAACAGATACAGCAACTGGCAACTTATTAGTTCCATCTTCCCGAGCAAAAAGCTGTGTAAATTCCCACTGCAATCCAGCTCCATAAAGACCCGTCTCCACTTCTCCAGTTTCTATTTTTGGAATAAAACGTGCTTTAACCTCTAGTCCAGCACCTAACCCGATACCTGCTTGAAAAAAAGCAGCAGGAACTACATCAAATCCAGCATTTCCAATTCCTTGAGCAAGGGTTATCATATCTTCTTGCAGTAGAAAATTGGTGCTCGATTCTCTACTGGTTATTATAAGTGTCTGTTCTGGATCGTTCTCTCCTAATGCCGTTCCTACTAATCTAGGAGTGGTACTTCCATCTCCGAAAGTTACAGAAATATTTGCAGATGGATTGCCCGTAGCATTATAACTAGACTGAATAATACGCTCATATTCCAATGGATCTAAAACAAATGATTTCTTGTCATCTGGGGCAAATGTACCCTGCACTTTAATCTGTAATTTAAATTTACCTGGATCCAGCACTTTACCACTTTCATACCATCCCGAGGCAAGGTTATAAGTGAATGCTTCAGCGGCTGGAGCGGTATAAGAGTTTGCATATTTATTTGCTGCTTCTACACCAGCGGCTAATATATCCGAGAATCCATTTTGTGCACTAGCTAAATAACTACTGGACATCATAATAATTAAAACAATTAATTTTTTCATGTTTATCAGTTTAGATTATAAATACGTAACAAAGACAACCTTAGGATGTATAAAACTACTTGGAAATCCACAATAATGCGATCGACTTATTTTTTTCTTAGAAAAGAAAAGTCCTTGATAAACAAGGACTTTTCTTTTGCTGTAAGGTATTCGTTGTTAAGCATCAATATTTGCATAAATAGCATTTTTCTCTATAAACTCTCTACGAGGCGGCACTTCATCACCCATCAACATGGAGAACACTCGATCGGCCTCTGCAGGGCTATCGATAGTGATCTGACGTAGTGTTCTAAATTCAGGATTCATTGTGGTATCCCAGAGCTGATCTGCATTCATTTCACCTAATCCTTTGTAACGCTGCACTGATACGGAACCACCAAAATTTTCGGCAATTTCGTCACGGTCTTTGTCTGACCAAGCGTAGCGTTTTTTAGCACCTTTTTTGACAAGATACAACGGTGGTGTTGCAATATAGATATATCCTAATTCTACCAGTTCTCTCATATAACGAAAGAAAAAAGTAAGAATCAAGGTAGCGATATGTGATCCATCAATATCAGCATCACACATAATTACTACTTTATGATAACGTAGTTTATCTAGATTTAGTGCTTTAGAATCTTCTTCAGTTCCTATGGTTACACCTAGCGCTGTATAAATATTGCGAATCTCTTCATTTTCAAAAACCTTATGTTGCATTGCTTTCTCAACGTTAAGAATCTTACCTCTTAATGGAAGAATAGCTTGAAATTCACGATCACGGCCTTGTTTTGCGGTTCCACCTGCAGAATCTCCCTCAACAAGAAACACCTCACAAAGTGTGGGATCTGTTTCAGAACAATCAGAAAGTTTCCCTGGTAGTCCACCACCGCTCATCACGGTTTTACGTTGTACCATTTCACGAGCTTTACGTGCTGCATGACGAGCTGTTGCTGCTAGAATTACTTTTTGAACAATCGTTTTGGCATCATTAGGATGCTCTTCTAAATAATCTTCAAGCATTTGAGAAACCGCTTGAGAAACGGCACTTGTCACCTCACGGTTACCTAATTTAGTCTTCGTCTGTCCTTCAAATTGCGGCTCTTGCACCTTTACAGAAATAATTGCTGTAAGACCTTCTCTGAAATCATCTCCAGAAATATCGAACTTTAATTTATCTAAAAGACCAGAACTATCAGCATACTTTTTTAAAGTAGAAGTAAGACCACGGCGGAAACCCGCTAAATGGGTTCCACCCTCATGGGTATTGATATTATTTACATAAGAATGTAAATTCTCTGAGTAACTATCATTGTAAATCATGGCTACCTCAACAGGAACACCATTTTTTTCACCTTCAATAGAGATCACATCTTCAATAATAGGACTACGTGTATCATCTAGGAAACGTATAAATTCTTTAAGACCTTCTTCAGACTGAAAAGTCTCTGTGATATTATTTCCATCTTCATCCTGCCTTCTAGCATCGGTAAGTATGATATTAATTCCTTTATTCAAGAAAGAAAGCTCTCGCAATCTATTAGCTAGTGTATCGTAATTAAATTCTATAGTTTGCTGGAATATAGATGTATCAGGAATAAAAGTGATATCAGTACCTCTTTTATCAGTATCTCCTGCAGCTCTAACGGGATACATGGCTTTACCACGCTCATATTCTTGTTCCCATATTTTACCTTCACGGTAAACAGTTGCTTTTAAATGATCAGAAAGTGCATTTACACAACTTACACCTACACCGTGAAGACCACCAGAAACTTTATAAGAATCTTTATCAAATTTCCCTCCAGCGCCGATTTTAGTCATCACCACCTGTAATGCAGACACGCCTTCTTTCTTGTGCATATCAACAGGGATGCCACGACCATCGTCCGTTACGGTGACACTGTTGTTTTCATTAATTTGGACCGTAATGTGATTACAATGTCCCGCAAGTGCTTCATCAATGGAATTATCTACTACCTCATAAACTAAATGGTGCAACCCTCTAATTCCTACATCTCCTATGTACATGGAAGGACGCATGCGCACATGCTCCATACCTTCTAGCGCTTGAATTTGATCTGCGCCGTAATTACCTTTATTTTCTTCGCTCATAAATAAATGTGATTTTTACTCTAAAAATGCATGATAAACAAAGATAAGAAACCACTAATGTCCGTAGGTGTTTACCTCACAAATACCACTCTAAGTTATTAACAAATTATTAATAGGCTACCAGCATTAATAATGATTATTTTAACTGTTCAAAAACATACCATTGCCACATGAAAAACCTCACGCCCATACTATTTATTTTACTGTCTGCCTTTTATAGTAGCGCACAAAAAGACAGGTCACTTACTTTTAAAGACTTAGATAAAAGCCCTTTGGATGTCATTATGTATAGGGATTCAAATAAAGTTGCTGTTGCTCGTGTGATCTATAGCAGGCCTTCTAAAAAGGAACGTGAAATTTTTGGTTCACTTGTTCCGTATGACCAGATATGGAGAACAGGTGCAAATGAAGCTACAGAAATTGCTTTTTATAAGGATGTAATGATTGACAATCAACTGGTCAAAGCTGGCAGCTATTCTATTTACACGATTCCAGGCGAGAACCAATGGAGCTTTATTCTTAACTCGGCGACCACACAATCAGGAACAAACTACGATCCTAAAAGGGACATTTTAAAAGCCACTATGGATATAATTCCATCTCCACAAGAAATAGAGTCTTTCTCCATAAGCTTTGTGGAACAAAAACAAGGAGCTATTATATTTTTAGGATGGGATGAAACAATCGCAAGTCTTGAATTTACAGTGGTCAGCTCTTAGGGAATATTAAGATATTTGTGCGTCTGTAAGGAGACCCGCCATTCTGGGTTGTCCATTACAAATTCTGTAATTAAAGGTATCATCTTTTCACGCACTGACCATTCTGGTTGTAAAAAAAGCTTGCATTGAGAGGATACTTTTTCTGACTCTGCTTTCGCGAAAGCGAGATCATGTCGGTTAAAAATGATTACCTTAAGCTCTTGTGCAGCTTCATAAGCTTCTTGAAGTGGCATTTTTGCTTTTTTAGGTGAAAGACAAATCCAATCCCAATAGCCTGTTAATGGATAAGCTCCACTAGTTTCGATATGGATGTCCAGTCCGGCATTTTTCAATCCCGTAGTCAGTGGCTCCATATTCCAAGTAAGTGGCTCTCCACCAGTTACTACTATAGTTTTACTGTATTTCACAGCGTTAGCAATAATATGATCGACTCCAGTAGGAGGGTGCTTTTCTGGCGCCCAACTTTCTTTTACATCGCACCAGTGGCAGCCTACATCACAGCCACCTACTCGAATGAAGTAAGCTGCTCGACCCGTATGGTATCCTTCTCCTTGAATCGTGTAGAATTCTTCCATTAATGGTAACATGGTACCTTTTTCTACTTGTTGCTGTATGGTTTTTTCTAGCATTCTACAAAGATACGTTTTCACAACTTTATACGTCAAATCAGAGTGCAATAAAAGCAACTTTATCAGTCCATAAATAGGACCCTTTTCAATTAAGCATTCAAAACTGTATTTTTATAATATTAAAATCAAGTAAATGTCCAATAAAGAAGCGTTTTTTAAGCACATTACAGAAATATACCGACCTAAAGGAGCTTCTATTTTTATGAGCGCGGCGATGCTGGATGGAGAAACTTTGACCAACGCCTATGCAAAGATCCTTTTAACACCGGGAACAGAACTAACTTAGTAGCAGAAGCTACAGGAACAAGAAAAACAAAAATACTTCAAATTATCGCAAAGCAACCTGCTCAGCAAAGGGTCCCAACCTTATTGATGGATTTAATAGGAGCTCTTTCTGAAATCAAAGCTGCAAGTTCAAGACGCGAAAAAATTGACGAACGTCATGAAAAGGAAGGCATCTGTTGAAGTTATGACGATCTCAGATCGAGAAGGAATAAGAATGCGAGCTACGGTGAGCGAGTATAGCCCTTAGTTGTTGTCCAGAATTTTAGACGTTACAGAAACCCAAGATGGTATTATCTCGGTTGTTTTTAAATACTGTGACATTCATACAATGCCTTTACTTGATCTAAAGAATCTTAAAAAAATATTAGACTATGCTAGTGGAACAGGAAAAGAGGCGTTTCAATCTGAGTACGGACGTATTTCTACTTCTTCTACAGGAACCCTTTTAACAAAGTTTATAAAACTTGAGCAGCAAGGTGCACAACGCTTTTTTGGTATGCATAGCTTTGATGTAAAGGATTTAGTAATAAAAAATCGTGATACAAATGCTAAGGTTCTTATTATAAGACTGACCGATATTCAAGACAGACCTAAATTATTTTATACTTTTATGCTGAGTTTGCTGGCTGAAATCTTTTCTGCCTTTCCCCAGAAAGGAGAGAGTGATCAACCCGAATTGATTATATGTGTTGATGAGGCTCATTTAATTTTTGATGCCGCAAGTAAAGTTATATTAAGTCAAATAGAAAGTTTTGTAAAACTCGAGCGATCTAAAGAGATAAGCCTTTATTTTGTCTCTCAAAATCCAAGTAATATTCCAAAATGCGTATGGAGTCAGGTAGGTCTTAAAATTCAACATGCGTCAAGAGCGTTTACGGCAAAAGACAGAAAAGCTATAAAGCTCATCACGCAAAACTATCCTGAAACCGATTATTACGATACCAAGGAATACATACTTCTCTGGGAATAGGAGAAACATTCATAAGCGCATTAGATAAGGAAGGAAGTCCCAGTCCACTTGCAACCAATATCCTAAGTGCTCCCGAAAGTCGCATATGAGTAATTAAAGACAGAGAATTAAGCAACCTCACAGCAGATTCTGAACTGACTGACAAGTACTATGAAGACATATACAAATAAAGTGCAAAAGAAATTCTTCAGAAGGAAACAGAAAAAGCAAACGAAGAGGAAGTGAAGAAAAAAGCCACTAAAGAACAGGCCAAAGCAAGTATTTCTTCAAGTTCAAGAACTAGCTCACGTAAAAAACCTGTTGTAAATATGCTTAACAGTGCATACTTTATAAGAGGTGTTATGGAGATTTAAGGATAGTACTGAAATGATATAACAGTTAAAATACTAATAAGAAAACCAAAATAGTTAAACCAAACCTCGTATAGTTGGCACAGCAATTGTAATTTTACAACCTTAAAGAATAATATGAAAAAAGTCATCGCATTAGTAGCAGTAATCTTAGTTTTAGCTAGTTGTACAAAAAAGCAAGATCCTTTTGAATGGAGTAAAAATCGTGTAGGCCATCTTACCAGCGATATGAAAGTATATCAACTGGACAGCCTTTATGCAAACGATAGTATCGTCAGAGCTGTAAAAGGTGATGAATTTAGTAATGGTGCAAACCTAATAGAAATATTTGAAAAAGGAGGAGCGCACTTATTGACTCTTACTCCTAATCAGGCTTTAGACAGTACTGCAACAATTGAAAACGTTATCATAAGAGACGAAAGATTTACAACTATTAAAGGAATCACAAAAAGTAGTTCGTTTAAAGACATCAGTGCTGCTTACAAGATCAATAGCGTAGATAATATGATCGACGATGCGGTGATCTGGGTAAATGACGAGAATTTTTACTTCTCTATCTCCAAAGATGAATTACCTACAGATGTAAAATTTGACATAAGTGCCTCTATTGAAAAAACAATGATTCCAGATGATACAAAACCACAATACCTATTCGTATCCTGGTAAGGAATTTATTTATGAAAAAACTACTACAAAAAGCCATACCTAAACTGTATGGCTTTTATTTTAATATATTGCATTTAATATCAAAGGAGAAAGCAGCAGCTCTTGCCCTTAAGGTTTTTAGTATTCCTAGAAAAGGCAAGGTTTTAGACCATCAAGCAGCATTTCTTTCTACGGCAAGAACACAACAAATAGCTTTTGAAGAAGGCCTTTTTATGCTCTATCACTGGAAAGGTATAGGGCCTACGGTTTTGCTTAATCACGGCTGGGAATCCAATAGTTTTAGATGGAGATATTTAGTAGAACCACTGCAAAAGCTAGATTACAACATCATTAGTATTGACGCTCCAGCACACGGTAAAAGCGACGGCTCTTTATTTACTGCTGTTACGTATTCCAAGATAATAAAAACTACAATTGAATTATACGAGCCACAAATAGTGATCGCCCATAGCGTAGGAGCTCTTGCTACCATTTTTCAAGAATCTAGCAATCGACATGCTTTTATTCAAAAATTCGTATTTCTAGGTAGTCCTAATAAACTAGAAGTCATTATGCGTGGTTATCAAAATTTGCTAAGTTTTAATAACGCTGTTTATGGAAGTCTAAATACGTTACTTAAAAATAAATTTGGCTATTACGTAGAGGACTTTAACGCTGAAGATTTTGCTGAAAAAATCGATGTGGCCACCTTAATTGTGCACAATCCAGATGACCTAATCGTACCCTTTGATGCCATGGAAGAAATTGCATCAACTATGCCACAAGCCACTACTTATCGCTCTCAAACAGGTGGTCATAGTTTATATACTCCAGAGGTAATTGATGAAGTTATCAAATTCTTAGAAAAGTCTTAAGCATCTTTTATCAGCCTATTTTAATTTTATAATCAAAACAAATAAGTATTGCGGAAAAACATTATTCCCTGTTATAATAACGCTGCGCAAATTTTATAAGAATGATTGCAATAAAAAAGGAAGAGAAGATATAGTCTTGTTAAATGATTTGATTATTTTTTAAGATTCCTTATTTTTAGCCCAAATTAAAAATTGGATGAGCAAAGTATTTAAACTTCAAGATAAAATAGACGAAACCTACATCGATCAACGCAAATTATTTATTTGGGGAATGGTAGATGAAAAGACGGCAAAACACTGCGTAGACAGATTGCTTTATTTAGATTCTTTGAGCAATGAAGAGATCACTTTTGTAATCAATAGCCCTGGTGGCTATGTGACTGCTGGATTTTCTATCTATGATACCATGAAAGAAATCAAGAGTCCAGTGCGTACTGTTTGTAGCGGCCTTGCTGCTTCTATGGGTTCTATTTTACTTTCTGGTGGAACAAAGGGACGTCGCATGATCCAAAAACACGGTCGTGTAATGATTCACCAACCTAGTGGTGGTGCTCGTGGTACCAGTGCCGATATTGAAATTACGGCAAATGAGATTCTTAAGACTAAAGAATTAAGTGCACAAATGCTTGCAGATAATTGTGGCCAAACCTTTGAAAAAGTGATGAAAGATTTCAATCGCGATTACTGGCTAGGGGCTGAAGAGGCAGTTGAATACGGCATCGTAGACGGTATTTTATAAATAACACCGTACTTTTATAGATGGAGCCAGCTTATTTTAAGCTGGCTTTTTTATTATTAATGTAAACCATTATGAAAAGTAAAAGCAATCTCAAAGATTATAAAAACGCCTATTTTAAAAAGCTATCTATTATCTTTTTTGCCTTATTTATCACATACGCCTTACTTAGTATAGGTTCTAAAGATTACTTAAGAACACTAACTTCTCTTATTGCTACTGTCTTAATACCAATTTTTATGGGGGTTTTGTTGTGGCACTTATCTATTTTTATATTCAGAAAAAAGCAATTAAATGAAACTAACTCCTTTTCATCTCGCCATTCCTGTTAAAGAAATCACCACTACTCGTGAATTTTATCGCGATACCTTAGGGTGCAAAGAAGGTCGCAGCTCAGATCATTGGGTAGACTTTGATTTCTTTGGCCATCAACTTGTCATTCATGTTACTGAAGAAGCCCAAAAAGCAGCTATAAATGCGGTAGATGGAAAAGCTGTTCCTGTTCCACATTTTGGTGTGGTGCTAGAGTGGAATGTTTTTCACGCTTTCGCGAAAGCAGTACAAGAAAAAGGCATCCAGTTCATCATCGAACCTTATATAAGATTTGAAGGACTGCCAGGCGAGCAAGCCACCATGTTTTTCCAAGACCCAAGCGGTAATTCACTAGAGTTCAAATCCTTTAAAGACTTTGATCAAATATTTACAACATGAAATGGTTTAGAAAAAAAATAAAACTCCCAAATGAAGAGTACACCTTAAAAGCAGTAGATAAGACTACTGTTGAAGATGTAGACGAAGCGATAGAAAAAGAAGAAAGCATCTCTTCTAAAATTGCCAACTCCGATCTTCTAAAAAAGTACGCAAAACTTGGAAAAATCATGTTCCTGATGATCAAGGATTACCGAAAAGGAGTATACACCAAAATCCCATGGTTTACCATTGCAGCGATCACAACAGCCTTATTGTATGTTTTTATGCCATTTGATTTGATCCCAGACTTTATTCCAGGGTTGGGATTAGTAGATGACTTAACCGTATTATCCTTTGTAATAGGATGGATAGAGACCGATTTAAACAACTACTTAAATTGGAAACTTAAGAATAGTAATCCTACTGAATAATCTTCCAAATAGCTTATTAAATTCGTTCATGTAGTTACTTAGAAATGTAAACCAGCTCTCCATTAGAATAAGTAGCACTTACCTTCATGTTTGGAATTTGATCTACCGCCACGGTCATTATATCTTGATCTAGTAAAATAAAATCAGCTGCTTTTCCTATTTCTAAGCTGCCTTTTTCATATTCTTCAAAATTAGAAAAAGCAGCCCAAATGGTCATTCCTCTTAAGGCTTCTTCTCGAGAAAGTGCTTGATCTGCTCTAAAACCATCATCTGGATAACCGCTGGTATCTTTTCTAGAAACAGCTGCATAAAAGGTCAAAAACGGATTTACTTGTTCTATAGGGTAATCGGTTCCTAGAGCGAGCATTTTAGATTCTTGAAGCAATTTTTTATAAGCATAAGCACCTTTAATACGCTCTTCTCCTATTCGATCTTGCGCCCAGTACATATCACTAGTTGCATGGGTAGGTTGTACAGATGGAAGTATATTCTCTTCATCAAACAAATGAAAGTCGGCTGGATCCACGATTTGTGCATGTTCTACTCTCCATCTTCTGTCTTTTTGATCGCGTAGCAACTCTTTATAGGTGGTTAAAACAACATAATTAGCACTATCGCCTATCGCATGTGTGTTCATTTGATACTCTGTGGCAGCGATGCGTTTTGCTACTCCTTCAAGATCTTCTATACTGCTTAGTAGCGTGCCGAAATGATTGTGCTTGTCTGTGTACGGCTCTTTCATTGCGGCACCACGACTACCCAAAGCACCATCTGCATAGAACTTTACAGACCTCACATTTAATCGATCTGTTTTTACGATTCCTTTTTTTAAGTAATAATCTAAATTCTCAGGTGTATTTGTAATCATTGCATAAATCTTCATTTTCAAAGCTCCGTCTTGTTGCAAACTGTCTATCAATTCAATAGTGGATCGCATCAATCCAGCATCAGCTACCGTAGTAATTCCATAACTAAAATTGATGTCCTGCGCATCCATTAAAGCTTCAATATCTTCTTCTACAGTCCCTACAGGAAATATCTCTCTCACTAGTTTCATAGGATTATCTACAAGAATCCCAGTTAATTTTCCTTCCTTTTGTTCTATATCACCACCAGAAAACACTGTGTTTACATCTATGTGAGCTAGTTTTAAGGCAGCATCGTTAACTACCATTGCATGGCCATCAATCCTAGTAATGGCGACTGGAGTTTCTGGAAAAAGCTCGTTAAGCTCTTTATTAGTTGGGTACTCCTTTACTTCCCAATCATTTTGATCCCAACCACGGCCTATGATAAAGTCTTTGTTATTTGCTTTTTGAAATTCCTGAATTTTGTCCAGCACTTCTTTATAACTGGCAGTACCCACTAAATTTACCCGTTGTTCTTGCTGGCCCAATCTATAAAAATGACAATGTGCATCAATCCATCCTGGATATACAAACTTTCCAGTAGCATCTATAATTTTAGAAGCTTTTAAGTTTTGGCTTTTAAGTTCTTCTTGAGTTCCTATAAAAATGATTTTACCATCCTTTGCAGCTAGTGTCGTAGCCATTGAAAACTGGTCGTCAACCGTATAGATTTTGGCATTTTCAATGATGAGGTCTGCAGTTATTTGTGGTTCTTCTTGACAAGAAACCGCACCTATGATAACGAAGAGGAGGAGGAATTTTTTCATGGTATAAAAATAAGGTGTAGGACTGAGTATTGCAATTGATATGGAATATTCATAGGTGAGCAAAGTGATGGAAACGAGTTAAGCTCGGAAAAGTGGAGAACGTGTTGGAAATGAGACCAAAACTAGATGACTCTAAAAAGACAAATAACGCTCAACCACTCCGATTTTTCTACGAAATCGCACCTCATGCATTCCTCTCGCAAAAAAGCTCGTCGGATGCAAGCTTCTTAGGCGAGGAGCTTTTGCTATTCTTTGTTTGACAAAAAAAAACGCTCATGGAGATTTTTGAGTGAGTTGTACTTTGACTGTATGGAAGTGATTATTACCCGTTCTACTTTCGCGAAAGCGGAACAAAAATCATTCTAAAAATCGAATTTATAAACGGCTCCACCCATGATCTGTAAATTTTGAACTGGATAGTCTAAGTAATATTCATAATTGCCTCCCGTTAGATTCTGACCGCGTAAAAATGCAGTCAACTTAGGATTGATTTTATAATTCACATCTAAGTTGAGATCCACAAAAGAATCTAAAGCTTCAAAACCTGTGCTTTCTCTGAAAGCGGCTCTTTCTCCTACATAATAAAGTGTAGCGCCTACATTCCACTTCTCATTGATCTCATAATTTGCTACAAGATCTGCTGTGAAATCTGCTAAGTGCGATGGGATGTTATCAAAGGCATCACCATTTGTGACGTCATAACTAAAGCCGGTTGCGTTTAAAGTTAGATGAAATGCTGTATGTATGTCAAAACTTAAGGTGGCTCCATAAAGTACGGTGTTTAAATCTCCATATTGCGTGTAGAATACGTTACCCGAATGATAGGATTGAACGGGTCCAGTAGTAAAGACTGCGCCTGTATCTTTAGTAAAGAAGTGTCTGTTTTCTTCGATTTTATAACCACCAAATACTTGATAACCAAAACTCTCAAAAAGCTTTCCTTTAAATCCTAATTGGGCATCTAGAAGTCTGTTGGTTGGAATCACATTTACTGCTGGCGCAAGAAATACATTCTCGTCTGCAAATTGTTGAAGTGAATTCATGTCCAGTCCACCACCTATAGTTACATAAGGAATGAACTTCTCTTCTACTAAAATATAACTAGCAATAATGTCTGGATAAATAAACACATCACTTTCTGAGGCTTCACTATTATTAAGGTAATTAACGGTCGCTCCTAATTTCACTTTATAATCATCTCCATAAAGGTTGATCGCTGGATTTAATCCTGCTTTCAAATAAGCGTACTCATCTGATAAAGCTGGAAGCAATCCTTGCGTATCAAAACTACCGCTTAAATAATCTACTTCTACTCCTAAAGCTACTTCAGTTTCCATGATATCAAACCCCAATTGAGGGGCTGCACTGAAGCGTATCTCGCTGGCATCAAAACTAGAAGTGGTACCTCGGAGGTTTACATCTATATCTTTTAAAACACTATCAAAGAAAGTCGCTTTTGCACCTAGTCCATAAGACAAATAATTAAAACCTACGTCACTATCTTCCGTTAGTGAATTAGGGGTAAATTCATAAGCACCGTACAAATTTGCTGCTTGATGTCTTGCTCCTGCTGTAATTCCCCAATTCATGCCTCTCGTTCGTCTCCCGTAAGAAACATCTAGTGAGGTATCAGAAAAAGAATCGTCAGCGATGACCTCATTAATTCCTCCTTGAGAAGAGTTGTGGTTAAAGAATACACCTACATCGCTATCTCTATCTATTTCAAAATTGGCTGCAAATTCTCCTAAAACATTAAGGTAATTCCCTAAACCTAATCTTGCATAATTTTTAAAATATTTGGCTTTTTGTGTAGGTTTTAATCTTGACAAACCCGCTTTTGCAGGAGTAAAAGTACTGGCTACAGGAACGGAGAAGATGCTATACGTGACCGGTTTCTTTTTCACTTTAGTAGTGTCGTTAAAACTAGGATTGCTCTTTACTTTAAAGGCATCACTTATGGTAGGATCATAAGGTTTTACAACCGTTATGGTTCCACCGTTTAATCGTTCTTCCTCCTCTTCTGTGGTTTGTCCTATAGCTAGTGTTGCACAGAGTGCGATGGCGGCTATTATTAGGTTTTTTATATTGAAATTCATTGGTGGCTAGTTTTGGCTTGTCGGTACGACAGATGAATTTGTTTTTGCAGCTTCGGTCTTGATGATGGCAAGCTCACTTTGTGCAGTTGCAACTACTTCAGGATATTGTTTAAAATTAGCAATGACTGCGTCAAGAATGGTCGTGGCATTAAGTGTTTGATCTAAGGCATCATAGCTTTTTGCCATGACCACAAGTCCTTTTGCGCTCCATAATTTATACCCACCATAGTTTTTACTCAATCCGTTCACTGTAGTAATTACAGCATCGTGTTTTCCTTCTTTGCTTTCAAAGTAAGCTTTATAGTAAGTAGCCTCTGCAGCGAGGCTTCCTGTTGCTGTCTGTCTTACTTTTTCATAACCCAATTTTGTAGCTTCCTCATTTCCTTGTTTCCATGAGGAACGTGCGATAATGATTTCGGCATCAGACTTTAGGTTGTTTTCAATACTGGCATCACTCAATACTTTGTTTGCATAGGTAACAGCTTCTTCATAGTACTCTGTCTCATAATAAGCCTTCATTAAATTAGACTGTGCATAAATGATATTCTGTGGAAATTCTGCTAATTGTTCTAACTGCTTCAATACTGGAACTGCTTTTACATAATCTCTAGTTCCTAAATGAATCTCACTCAATCGAGCTAGTGCTTGCTCTGTAAATTCACTGCGTTCGATACTTGTTACGTATTCATAATGAGCAACACTTTCTTCTTTATTATTTTGAGAAAACTGTGCTTGCGCTAGATAAAAATGAGCTTTTAAGGCGTGTTTACCGTTTGGAAATTGCAATAAGTACTTTTTCATTTCACGAGCGGTTCCATTCATATCTCCTTGAATAAAAGGCTGCTCTGCACTTTCATAAGCCGTATCGTCCAGTTCATTATCTGTTACTTCTACTCCATCAAGGCCTCTTACCCAAACGGCATAATCATTTGTGCTTCCTAGATCTATATATACCTGTCTAGCGCTGCTTATCGCTTGAACCGCTTGTGGTGTTCCTGCATATTTACCAGCTACTTGTTTGAAAACGGACAGAGAAGCTTCTAGATTACCGTCATTATACAACTGCAATCCTTTACGCATCATTGCTTGAGAGGTATAACTACTATTAGGATAGTCAGCAATCAATTTATCGTAAGTTCTAATACCTTTAGCAACTTGATTTGTATTTATGTAGGTGTTTCCCAGTTCATAAATCACATCATCACGATACTTTGAAGTTCTAAATTTAGTTATGAATTCTTCTAGGTCCTGAATCTTGCGATCGTTCTTTTGAACAAAACCGTAGGATATAGCTTTTTGAAAAGCTGCATAGTCAGAATTATAACCGTTCATTTCTATGGCTTTATTATAGGCTTCCATTGCTGGCCAGTATTGCTTGGTCACGAAATTAGCGTCGCCTATTCTCAAGTAAGCATCGTTTAATCTAACACGGTCATTCTTTGCAACAGACTGGTTTGTAAAATCAGTAAAAGAACTGATCGCCTCATCATATTTTTTAAGTTTGAATTGGGCATACCCCATATCATAATTATACAAATTATCTTCCTCAATGGAAACCTTATTCTTCTTTGCTGTCTTAAAATTTTCATAAGCGCCAGCAAAATCGTTAAGCTGATAAAGACTTTCTGCTTTCCAAAAAACTGCCCTTTTCTTTAATTCTGGATCAGTACTATTTTCGATGGCTTTATTTAAATTCTCTAGAGCTTCTTGATAATCACCCGTAGTAAATAAATTTAGTCCATGATACAAAGCTACTTTACCATAAACGGCCTCGTTGCCACGTATTCTTCCATCTTGTAATAAGAGAAGCGCTTCGGCATAGTTTTTTGAGCTAAAATAAGAATCAATAAGAAACTCATTCATCTCTTCATTTTTATCTGTCTCTGGATACTTTTCTAAATAAGCAAGGATTACGGATGGAACACTATCATAAGGATTGCCATTTTCATAACTTAGTTTTGCATAGTTATAAAAAGCATCCTGAGAAATTTGAGCATCTAGATCCATCTCACTTGCTTTCTTAAAAGCATTGAGCGCCTCTTCATTGCGATCTAATTTAAGGTAGCTCTGCCCTAAGTGATAGTAGGCATTTTGAGCGGTAGCGTTTTCACCATCTATGATTTTATTAAAAGTCTCAATTGCTTTTTCAAAATCACCTTGCTTATAATAGGTGTAGCCCAACTGATAGTAATCATTATTATTCCAGCGTCCACGAGTCCCTTTATATGCTTCTAAATAAGGCAATGCCTCGTCATATTTCTCTTGATTAAATAAAGACTGACCTATAATACGGTTCAATTGTGACTGTTCTTTGCGATTTGATTTAGACAACTGTTTTTGAGCGAGCACTATAGCTTGATCAAACTTCCCTAGTTTGTAATTCAGATCGGCCTGATAATAAGACAGCTTTTCATCTGCCTCTGGAGATTCCCCTACTTGGTCAAAGAGGTCGCTTGCTTCTTGCAGTTCATCATTTTCATAAGCGATGTAACCTAAGTAATATTTTGCTTTACTCCCATATTCTGAGTCATCACTAACGCGATTCAAAAAAGGCTTGGCCTCGTCATACTTTTTAGACTGCACCAGAGTGTAACCTGTATTGAAATAATATCGGCTGGTTTGCTTTCGCGAAAGCGTGCTCTTATCTACCCTTTGATACCAATTTGCCGCTTTTCTATAATCGCCATTATCAAAATAGTAGTCGGCTACATCTATAATAGCAGAATTTTTCTTGATGGAGGTGGGATATTCTTCTACAAAACTCTCCACAAGCTGGTCTGCATTGCGCTGGTTGAGTCTCACGGCACAATTAGCTATATAGTAGGAAGCATTCCCTTTGATTACCTCATCGTTAGAGGTTTCCTTTACTTTTACAAATAGCCTTTGTGATGCAAGGTATTGATCTTCTTGATAAAGGTCTAACGCTTGATTGTAAGTAGCCAGATCATCAGTCAATATTTTGGACTGTTGTGCGTTTACAGCAGTTGTAAAACTCAACACAAACAACAAGGTCATTGCTAGTTTTCTCATAATAAGAGGGATTCTATTGTTAAGGTAAAATTATGATTTCCAAACATAGAACGCTGTAAAACCTCATTAATTATTCATAATCTTATACACATCTTGATTAACTTTACATCAAATTAATTCATTCATGTCAAATCACGTTTTATCACTAAGTAAAGTAGATGTCTTCCAGAAAGATAACCTCATTCTAAAAAATGTTAATTTAGAGATCGAGAAAGGCGAGTTTGTTTACTTGATAGGTAAAACCGGTAGCGGTAAAAGCTCATTAATGAAAACATTATACGGTGATATCCCACTTCAACAGGGAGAAGGAACCATTGTCGATTTTGATCTAGCTCGCCTGCGCGAAAAGGAAATACCCCATTTACGCCGCAAACTAGGCGTGGTATTTCAAGATTTTAAACTATTAACAGATCGCACGATCAACGATAATTTAAAATTTGTTCTAAAGGCCACTGGTTGGAAAGGGAAGATAGAAATGATGAATCGCATTGAAAAAGTTTTGGACAAAGTAGGTATGAAAACTAAAGGTTTTAAATATCCACATGAACTGTCTGGCGGCGAGCAGCAACGTATCGCTATAGCTAGATCTTTATTGAACGAACCAGAACTTATCATTGCAGACGAACCTACTGGAAACCTCGATCCACAGACCAGTGTAGAAATCATGGAAGTACTGCAACAAATCAATAAAAACGGGAACACCATTCTTATGGCGACTCATGATTATGCCTTAATCCTTAAATACCCCTCTAAAACACTGAAATGTGACGACGGTGAAATATTTGAGGTAGTTCAAAAAGCAGTTTAATAAAGTTACTTTGAATGTTAGAGAAACAAGCGCCTTTATTTAGTATTATTATTCCGACTTTCAATGCTGAAAAAGTCCTAACCAAAGCAATAGAAAGCATTCAAGCTCAATCTCTTAAAGAGTATGAAATAATAATAGTGGATGGTAATTCTACAGATCTCACCATAGAAGTTATTCTATCCTGTGATAATAGCCTTGGAATAATCCGTCATATTTCCGAAAATGATACAGGTATATACGATGCTATGAATAAAGGTATAAAAATGGCAAAAGGTACCTTTTTATACTTTTTAGGAGCAGATGATTACCTTATCGATTCTCTAGTTTTAACTGACATAAAAGAAATCATAACAGATACAAAATATGACGTCATTTATGGCAATGTGAGAAGTCCTGCGCTAGGACCCGATTATAATGGAAGATTCTCAGACGCTGATATTTTCCACAAAAACATTGCCCATCAAGCTATTTTTTATAAAAGAGACCTTTTTAATCAAGTGGGTTTTTATAATACCTCTTACAGAGTTCATGCAGACTGGGCACTCAATATCATATGGTTTTTCAATAATGCTGTAAAGAATATACATATAAATAGAACTATCGCCCATTTTTCTGATGGTGGTTTCAGCTCTATAAAAAAAGACCCTACCTTTAGAAAGAATATTTTTTTACTCTATTATACCAATGCGAGAAAGCGACATACGGTTTTGAAGACTTTACAACTTATGGTTAGAGGAATATTTACAAGACTAACAAGATGACACAACGAATGTTTTTAGTTGTAATACCTGCTTTTAATAAAGCGGAAACGATTAAACGATCTATACAATCTGTACTAGATCAAAGCATTTTGTGTGATATTCTTGTGATAAATGATGGGTCTACAGATCGCACAGTAGAAGAACTTAATTCCATATTAAATAAAAAAGTGATAGTTGTTCATCAAGAAAATCAAGGTGTAAGCTACTCCAGAAACGAAGGAATACGTTATGCTTTAGAAAATAAATATGATCACATTGCATTTTTAGATGCTGATGACTATTGGTTAGATAACCATCTTGAACAAATCACTGAATTAATACGTCTTTATCCAGAGGCGGATGTATATGCAAACAACTACCAACTCAAAGTAGGTGTAAGTAAATGGGATACTAATAAATACTCTCACATCAAGCAGCAAAAACCTAATATATTAGTCCCTTTCTTCAAATTTAACTACCTAAGTTCAATATTAAGCTCTTCTAGCTTTTGCATGAAGGCTGATCAAACAGATATTTTATTTTATAATGAGGAAATCACACATACAGAAGACACTGATTTCCTAATCAGAGTTGGAATACATAAAAAAGTAGCTTTCCATCCTGAACCTGCAGTTGTTATTGACCAAACATCTTCAAATAGATCTCATGAAATAGCTCCAGAAAATAGAGTCATTACTAACTTTAGCATTTATGAAGATCAATATGCTCAAGTAATCGGACTTAAAAAATACTTAGATATCAATCGGTTTTCAATAGCCATCAGTTACCGACTAGCAAACGACATCAAAAACGCAAATATATACCAACATAAGATTGACTTAAGAAACCTGAGTATGAAGCAAAAGCAACTTTTAAAGATGAATAACCGCCAACTCAAGTCTTTGAAAAGAACCCAAGAAATACTTGGTAATTTAGGCTTTAGACTTAGAACTGGCCGCTAGACAGAAAAATAAAAAATCCGCCTGTTTAGAATCCAATACTATTTCTAGGTTATAATCATTTAAAATCTCCAAAGCTTTATTTGCTAATTTATCAGTCAGACCAACCGAGTCAATAGATTGTATTATTTGTAATATAAAATTTGAAGCTAAGGCATTAAGTGATTTATTATCATCTAGAAGAATGAAATTTTGATCTGCTTGAGTTGAATCATCAAACCATTTCACTAATTCACCTATGCAGTTTAAATTATCAAGGTTTTGAGTAATCTGCTAATTATTTAAAGATCAATAGTTCCTTCTTTTAAAACCTTATGCTGCTCCTCTATAGAGCATCTATACTTATGTAAACTAGACTAATGCAATTTAAAAATGGTATCTAGGAGCATACTAATTAACGCGCTAACAAACATAGGAATAAAATTAAAGCATTCATCTTATAGAATCTTAGACTGCCTCCATGAGTTGGCAGATCTGTCAATCCAGCTATAGCAAGAGATATTATGATTTAAAAGTAGTGCTTGAAATCATTTATCATTCTATAAATCGGTTCAATAGAGATTTGATTGAAATAGGCATCAAATTGATTCAGTCGCTTAATTCTTCATTTGAATCTCATTATTCATCGACAAAGTATACTGTCTTAGGCTTATAAAATACGTTAGCAAATGTTTAAAAGAATTGGGTCTCATCAGTTATAATAAGCTGACAAAGATCACATATTAATATGATGCCCATCAATTATTAATTTTTTAAACCCTCTAATATGATTAAACTCCAATCCATTCAACATGTTCTTATCACTGAGATTTAGTACAGGCAAGGACAGTTGACTGAAAGCAAGAAGAAATGTATTTCTTTTCCAGCAAACGTTAAAAAGGCATTCTTTACTAAGATCATTCTTATTATTCAATTGCAGCGTAAAATACCTCTTTATATCTGATATAATCTGCTTCTTCAAATTCATGAGAAGCCAGCACAAGACACATCGCACCACTAGAAAAATCTGCTAGTTCTCTCCATATCATGGTAGAGATCAACAAGCCTTTGTTAGGTTTATTGAGTGTGACCGTTTGCTTTTCGATACCATTATCTAACTCTACCGTAAAACTACCAGAAACAGCTATTAGTAGTTCTAAACATTTTTTATGTGCATGGCCACCCCGATGAGAATCGCTGGGTACATCGTATAAATAGTAGACACGCTCAATTTTATACGGAAGAGTATCTTTTTCCACCACCGCAAGGTTACCTCGCGGATCTGTGATTTTAGGAATGTCTATAATTTTATAATTCATTGAATTGACAATTTATTGATTTGATAATGGCCTAATTTGTTGATTTCAAGTAATCATTAGCTCCGTTTTCAAAAGTTTTTATTTTGCGCCTCAACTCTGAGGTTGAAAGCACCAAACCTTTTCTAAACAAGAAAAAACCATACTTCCATTTTTTAAAAGTAATATTATGTTTCAAATAAGCAGCGATGGCACCGCGAGCATAAATTACACGATCATTAGTAGACTCTTGGCTTGAATTTAGCTCTTTGTGCCTCACTACAGTTTCGTTATAAAAATAAGGAGATCGATCTTGGTAAAAGGCATCGTTTAGGAATACAAAATTCTCACTATCTTCAAAATCAGCTCCTAACCCAAAGCTCTCGTTAAACTTTAAACCCTGTCCAAGAAGACCTTTCCTTTTAAATGTGATCTCAGGAGACAATACAGCATACAGTGATTTTTTAGTATGTGATTGTTTCCTTGAAAAGTATTTATAATAGAGTTTTTGTTGTTCTGTTGTTTCTGTCTGAAACGTAATAATAGTAGATGGAATCCTATGGTGCGCTTCTATAATGTTATTGATCGCATCTGGAAGAATAACACAATCATCATCCATAATCCAGCACAATGCTGCACTGCTATTTGTGATAGCCAGGTTGCGGCTTTTACTCAAACCAAATTCACTGCTATTGATCACCTTTATATTTTCAAAGTTGGCCGTGATGGTATCGCTGTCGCTCTGATTGATTACTATTACATTTGCAGTAATTTCGATAAGTGGTTGTTGAAAAATAGGTTCAAGAAAAGAGAGGTCACTGCGATTCATGGTCGCAATGAGAATTTCTAGATCGTTGTTTGAGTAAGTGTTCAACTGCTTATCTTTACCTCAAAGATACTTCTATATGCGCATATTGCTAGTAGGTGAATACAGTGGTTTTCATAATTCCTTAAAACAGGGTCTTCAGCATTTAGGTCATGAAGTCACTATTGTAGGCGATGGTGATGGATTTAAACGCTTTCCGGTGGATATAGAAGTAGGCAGCACCTATTTTGAACAAAGCTGGTTGCACCGCAAAATAAAGGTAGCCTGGTGGAAACTCACTGGTTTTAATTTAGAAGATCGTTTGAGGTTAGCCCGCTTTCGCGAAAGCGAGAACCTTCTCAAAAACCACGACATCGTACAATTTATCAATTCTAATCCCTTTGGGTGCGAGCCAGCTGTGGAGAGAATAATGATCGATTTCCTTTTAGAAAACAATAAAAAATCATTTCTGATAGCTTGTGGAGATGATTATGAATACACGTCATATCTCACTGAAAGACACAAAGGTTATAGCATACTGGATGCTGTAAAACAGAATCCAAATAATAAGAAAGAGCTTCTACACACCTATAAATATTTAGGCAATGGCTATAGAGATAATTATTTAAAACTGATCGAGGCATCAGAAAAAATAATACCTAGCAATACTGACTATGCGATGGCTTTGAAAAGCCAACCAAAAGCAACCGCGATTATTCCAGCAGCAATCAACTGTTCCAAATTCCAGCTAGAACAAAATGAAAATCTAGATCAAATTCAGATTTTCATGGGGATTAACCGTGGAAACTATTGGAAAAAAGGGATTCACTATTTTGAGCAGGCGCTTGAGCTCGTCAAGAAAAAATATGGCGACAACATCCACATCACTATAGCCGAAAGCCTTCCTTATAAAGAATACATTACCAAATACAAAAATGCACACATTTTATTAGATCAGGTTTTATGCTACGATCAAGGTTATAACGCACTAGAAGCGATGGCACAAGGCAAGGTGGTCTTTTCTGGTGGCAGCTCCCTTTTTTTAGAAGCGCATGATTTAAAATCGGTTCCAGTAATTGATGCACAGCCAGATGTAGCTTATTTAGCACATCAATTATCGCTGCTGATCGACCAACCAGAAAAAATCATTGAAATAGGAAAAGCCGCGAGAAAGCATGTTATAGACCATCATCACAGCATCATGATCGCAAAAGCTTATGAAGAATACTATTTTAATATCTGATAGATTATTTATTACACTTACCGATATTTAAAAAGAAGCCGTCTATTTGAGTGTGGAAAACTAGAAAGACATACGAGTATCTTATGAAGTAATGGACTTGCTGTTCAAAACAGGTAAGAAAAAGCAAGGATAGATACCCTTCGTCCATTTTAATAGTGCCGTAATTCATAGCATTAATGAAAGTCTTACTCTAGAGTGGACCTATAATTCTGATAGTATAGAAGGAAACACGTACCCTACGAGAAACAAAAATGGTTCTAGAAGATGGCCCTACTACGAGTAGCAAATCATTAAATGAATATTTTGAAGCGTTAAATCATCAGGAGGCCATTGGTTATATAGAACATCTTGTGCAACCAGATTATGTTTTTAGAGAGCGGGATATCCTCAACATTCATAAACTGGTAATAGATCATATTGACAAGGATTTTGCAGGCCACATAGGCAATGCTGGCGTAAGAATAAGTTGCGGAAAATTTGTCCCTCCTGATGCTAGAAGAGTTTCTAATTTCATGAAAGAGTTAATCGCTTGGGTAAACGAAGAAGATTTAGAAATGCATCCAGTTATTAAAGCAGCTGTTTTCAACCATCGACTTATATAGATACATCCTTTTTTTAATGGTAATGGCCATTATGAAAAACACTTCTTATCTATTTTTCCACTGAATATCAATACCTGAAAAATCTTTAGCCGTCTGCTCTTTAGCTTGCTTTGGAATCATAAACTCAAACTCCATCGTTACCTCAAGACCGTGATCTAAATAAAAAAGCATGGTTTCTTCTCCTTCATAATCACAAATCACAATAGCGTGAATTACATGAACGTCAAAATACTCATCCTTAATTTCTTGAGGTTCTACAAATTCAAAATAATGCAATACTTGTGCTCCTTTGAAATAATCTAATTGATTTAAGTAGAGGTCTTTTTCCATATGGCAAAGGTAAGATGTTTATACAGTACTTATTGAATCAATTCCATTTGAATTCGTTTAATGTAAGTGTGATAAGAAATACAACATCCCTATAAATGGGATAAGAATCATAAATAAACAAGAGAATAAGATATTCTTGAATCGTTTCCAGTTTGAAATAATTAGAATCATCCCAAATACAACTATAACCCAACTTGCCATAAAAAAGATTGGTAAAACAGATCCTAAGAGATTAGAAATATTGGAATTTCAATAAAGCAGTAAGAATAAACATGACAAGCATAACAAAGCTGTTATTCTAAAAAATTAATTCATTAGTGTAGCATCAAATACAAAAGCCAGCTCTTGCGAGCTGGCTTTCCATTTATATTTAAAGTTACGTGATTATTATACCGTACGATTCACATCAAAAGCTTCTAATATATGAGCAACTCGCTGCACAAATTGTCCACCTAGCGCGCCATTTACTACTCTATGGTCATAACTATGCGATAAGAACATTTTCATTCTGATACCTATAAAATCACCATCTGGAGTTTCTACCACCGCAGGAACTTTTCTTATCGCTCCTAAAGCTAATATTCCAACTTGCGGTTGGTTGATAATAGGAGTACCTAAAACAGATCCAAAGGTACCTACGTTAGTTACTGTATAAGTTCCGCCTTGTGTATCGTCTGGTTTTAATTTACCCGTTCTAGAGCGTTGAGCAAGATCATTTACTGATTTTGCCATTCCTATGAGGTTCAATTGGTCTGCATTTTTAATGACAGGCACAATTAAATTACCATCTGGTAAGGCAGCTGCCATCCCTATGTTGATGTTTTTACGTTTGATGATTCTATCGCCGTCAATAGCAATATTCATCATTGGAAATTCTTTCAAGGCTTGCGCTACGGCTTCTATGAATATAGGCGTAAAAGTCAGGTTCTCCCCTTCTCTCTGTTTAAAACCGTCTTTGTGTTTCTTCCTCCAATTCCAAATGTTAGTCACATCACATTCTATAAAACTTTGAACGTGTGCACTAGTCTGAACTGACGCTACCATGTGATGAGCGATGAGTTTCCCCATGCGCGTCATTTCAATGATTTCATCTCCTCCATTTACAGAGACTGGCGCTGCTGTAGAAGCTTGCTTAGGAGCTGCAACAGGAACTGCTGTTGCTTTAATAGTCGAAGAAGTAGCAATTACTTTGCCTGCCTTCTTGTCTTGTACGTATTGAAGAATATCGTGTTTTGTTACACGAGAATCCTTTCCTGTTCCAGGAATAGATTCCAACTCAGATAAAGAGATGTTTTCTTCTTTGGCAATGTTCTTTACTAACGGAGAATAAAAAGCATCACTATCTGTATAGTCTACAATTTCTGTAACTTGAGACATTTGCTTTTCTACCTCGATTGCTGCGGCCTTTACCTGTGATGTATCTGACTTAGAAACAGATTCTTGAGTTGTTTCAGTTTCCCCTTCTACAGTCTCAGAAGGACTCGAAACAGCGGCATCACCACTATCTTCTCCTTCAATTTCTATAATGGCAATGGTCTGACCTACTTTTACTAAGTCATCTGCCTGAAATAAAATCTCCACTAGTTTTCCATCTACCTCGCTAGGCACTTCGCTATCTACCTTATCTGTAGCTATTTCCAACACAGGTTCATCCATTTCAATGGTGTCACCCACATTTTTAAGCCAGGAAGTTATCGTAGCCTCAGCTACAGATTCTCCCATTTTAGGTAATTTAAGTTCAAATTTTGCCATAACTAATAAGGTACATTTACGTTTTCAATTATTTTGCAAAAGTACTCAATTATGAGTTTACAATTGCGGATTATGCATTGATATAGGAATTTTTTAGGAATCACTTACTAATCCTTTAATTATTTACCTATTCTATTGCACATATTTTATCTCGCCACGAGTGGCACTGTCATCACTGCCTATATAAAAATCTCTTTTAGGAGAAAGAAAGCGGTAGTTAACCTTTATATGTTTCGACATAAAGTCAACTATATCTTCAAAGGATATGGTCTTTACATCCCAAATAATTATGGAATTACTTCTATCATGTTCTCTAAAAGATTCCCAATTAAATTGATTTATCACATCTTTTAACCTAAAGTTTTCTTCTTCTGTGACAAGAGTCATCTCATCATTACTCCTCTTTTTTTGAGTCGTTTGGGTAGGTTTCACAGCGATCATTATATTAATCAGAAGAGCTATGGCTTTTTTCTCCAACATAGATTGATTAAAATATTTATCATAAAACAAACCCATAGCTCCGTAGAATCTTTTGAGATAAACCTCATCTTTAATCGTGCTTTCTCCTTTAAAATGAATCACTTTTTGATCTCCTAAATAATAGTTTTGATACCCTTTTTGCAAAGCGGTATAACTCAAATCAATATCTTCACCATACATAAAATAACGTTCGTCAAAACCACCGCAATCGTCATAAACACTCTTATTACAAAACATAAAAGCACCTACAAGCACGTCTACTTTTCCTCGCTTATCATTCCGTATTTCCTTGAAATAATAACCTCTGTCGTTGCCCATGATTTTGTTTCTCGCAACTTTAGGCGTAGGAACATGTCGTTTGCTTTCCGGTAAGTGTTTTCCAGTTCCATCAATAAGCTGGACACCTATAAAGCCTGATTTAGGTTCCGCTTGTGCGAAAGCCAAACATTCTTCAAAAACCTTTTCGCCTACTAACGTATCTGGATTTAAAATACAAAGATAGTTCCCTTGTGCTTGTGCTACGGCGACATTATTTCCTTTAGAAAAACCGTAATTCTCTTCGTGAACGATCACTTTTATACGATCCCCATAAACAGACGCTAACATCTCTAAACTCTCATCTGTCGAATTATTATCGGCTACGATTATTTCTGAATCTATATTTTTAGCAGCTCTTAAAACACTATAAATGCACAGCTCTAGGAAAGCTGCTGCGTTGTAGTTTAAGATGACTATGGATAGTTTCAAAGGTTTAATTTTTAAGCGAATTCTCATAAGGCACTCGATGCAAGATACTTCTTCCCAGTGTCACTTCATCAGCAAACTCTAGCTCGTCTCCTACCGCTATTCCTCTCGCAATGGTAGAAGTACTTACCTCTAGTCCATCGAGCTGTTTAAAGATGTAAAAATTGGTCGTATCGCCTTCTATCGTCGGACTCAAGGCAAAAATAATCTCTAAAATACCATCGTTTTTCACGCGATCTACCAGCGATCTCACTTTAAGATCTTGTGGACCTATGCCGTCCATAGGACTAATTTTACCTCCTAAAACATGATATAAACCTCGATACTGACTCGTGTTTTCAATTGCCATCACGTCTCTGATATCTTCTACCACACAAACCATGGTTTTATCGCGATTGTGACTGGCGCAAATTTCACAAATCTCTATGTCACTTACATTGTGACAATTTTTACAAAAGTTCAAATCATGACGCATCCTCAACAATGCCTGAGAAAGTGCATCTGTATGTTGCTCTGGCTGCCGCATAAGGTGCAATACCAATCGCAATGCCGTACGCTTGCCTATTCCGGGTAATTGCGATACTTGATCGACGGCTTCTTCTAAAATTTTTGAGGAGAAATTCATGTGTTGCGAAGATAGAAAAGAGACGTGAATTGTGCGTCTTTAAAAGCAAACTTAATTACACCTCGTTTCCAGCTTAAGAAAAGCTTATTATTTCCGGCACCATAGCGCTATTGTCCTATCAGACATTTCTCTAATACAGATAATAACAACGGAAATAAGAAACTAGAATTACTGTGTATAAAAGCTGCTTGAATAGATAGTCGAATACAGATTCTATAGCAGCACCAGCTGAAATAAAATCAGGAGTGCTGGGTCACGATATTTTAAGATATATGCTGACCCATCGAATATCAAAGTGATCTTTATAAATTTTCAATCTCTTGAACCTTTTTTGTCCTCTCCAACATTTTTCCCATCCAGACCCTGACCGATTTAAAGACCTAATTCAATAATTTTTGGATAGTTCCTGCCTATAACGTTCTTCAACTTCATGAAGATCAAGGTAATTTCTAGCTTAATTCAATGGCCTATGAAATGACGGATCTAAATGGATTCTAAAAGATTATATCTAAATCGCTATGGCGATTTTACGGAATTTAAGCTTTGCTCAAATGAATCATTGCAAAAACGGCATAATTAATAATGTCTTGATAATTTGCATCCAATCCTTCAGAAACGATGGTTTTTCCTTGATTATCTTCTATTTGTTTCACTCGAAGTAATTTTTGAAGAATTAGATCTGTGAGTGAGTTTACTCGCATATCTCTCCAGGCTTCTCCATAATCATGATTTTTGTCCATCATTAATTGTTTGGTTGCCCCTATGTGATGGTCGTATTGATCTAGAGATTGTTCTAGTGATAAATCTGGTTGTTCTGCGACTCCTTTATCAATCTGCACGAGTGCCATGACAGAATAATTAATAATTCCTATGAACTCGCTCTCTTGTCCTTCATCCACTTTTGATTCTGCCAGCGTTTGAAGACCTCTGATGCGTTGCGCTTTTATAAAAATTTGATCTGTAAGTGATGGCAAACGTAAGATGCGCCATGCGCTGCCATAATCTTTCATTTTATTAGAAAACAAATCACGACATTGAGTAATCACGGCATCGTATTGCTGGCTGGTTTGCGACATAAGAGCTATAAATTTTTCGTAAATTTCGGTCTTAAAACTCAATTATCAACAATTCATGACAACAATAAATTGTGCCGGCACACTTATCGACCTTTCCACGCCTCATGCAATGGGTATTGTGAACTGCACTCCAGACTCTTTTTATGACGGTGGTAAGCTTAAAAATGACACTGCTATTTTGAATCAGGTAGAGAAAATGCTTAACGACGGTGCTACTTTTATAGATGTAGGCGGCTACAGTTCTAGACCTGATGGAACTGATATTTCAGTGGAGGAAGAATTATCTAGAGTTTTACCTGTTCTTGACCTGATTACCGCTCGTTTTACGATTAAGGGTTTGAGTTGTGACAGCTTTCGCGAAAGCGTTATAGAAAAAGCTATTCACCACGGTGCGACAATCGTGAATGATATAAGCGCTGGCCTTTTATCTTCCAACATGATGCAAACAGTTGGAAATGCGCAAATCCCTTATATCATGATGCATATGCGCGGTACCCCGCAAACTATGAAGTCTATGACCGGTTATGAAGATATGGTCGTAGAAATCAATCATTATTTTTCTGAACGTATTGCAGCAGCCAGAGCTTGCGGTATCTCCGATATTGTAATTGATCCAGGTTTTGGATTTGCTAAAACTCGAGAACAAAGTTTTGAACTGCTCTCTGATCTGGACTTATTGCACGCGCATCGTGTCCCTATACTTGCTGGCGTATCACGTAAATCAATGATTTACAAAACTTTAAATACCACGGCAAAAGAAGCATTGAACGGCACTACCGCACTTCATATGGCATGTTTACTTAAAGGGGCTGCGATTTTACGTGTCCATGATGTTAAAGAAGCTGTGGAAACGATAACACTCTATAAGGAGTTACTAATAAATTAATTATATTTTAGCTGCATGGAACTTCCTGGGTTTAGAATCATTGATCTTATAGACATATTGCTCGTTGCGGCAGTGGTTTTCTATTTGTACCGATTAGTTAAAGGAACTGCCGCACTGAATATTTTTATAGGGATTTTTATTATTTACCTTGTTTACCAGCTGACGGTATTTATGAATATGGAAATGTTGAGTCAGGCCTTAGGAGCCGTAACTGGTGCAGGAGTAGTTGCACTTATTGTCGTTTTTCAACAAGAAATAAGGCGTTTTTTATTGATGTTAGGTTCGACACAATTCACATCTCGCAAACGTTTTCTAAAACAACTGCGCATCTTTCAAGAAGAACAAGATAGCAACCATACCGTAGTAAATGAAATAGTTAAAGCTTGTGAAAAAATGAGCCGTACTAAAACGGGTGCCTTGATAGGTATTAAAAGAGATGGCTCTTTAGAATTTTTAAAAAATACAGGAGATCAACAAGATATTCAAGTAAATGCTTCTATCATACAGAGTATTTTTTATAAGAACAGTACGTTGCATGATGGCGCGATGATCATTGAAGGAAATAAGATTACCGCCACACGTGTGATCTTGCCTGTTTCTGAAAACAGAAAAATCCCACAGCGTTTTGGGTTAAGGCATCGGGCAGCTTTAGGACTTACAGAACGCAGTAGTGCTATTGCATTAATAGTAAGTGAAGAAACAGGACAAATTTCTTTAGTTCATGAAGGAGCATTTGAAACCTATACCGATACCGATGAACTTGCAAAAAAAATAAAATCCCACCTCGCTTAATGGAACGCCATTGTAAAAACTGTAGTAAAATGCTCTATGCAGGACAGAAATTTTGTTCTGCATGTGGTTCAAAATGGGTGGAATATAGACTTACTCCACGTAAAATTAGTTCTGAAATTGCCGAACGTTATCTAGGAACTGAAAATGTGTTTATAAAAACTTGTTTTGCTCTTTTTAGTTATCCAGAAAATGTGATTGACGGCTACGTAGTCGGACAGCGCAAGAAATATGTAAACGTTATCAATTTTTTCTTTATTAGCTTAACTCTTTTGGGAGCGCATATATTTATTCTTAAAAATTTTTATCCAGAATCACTAGGACTGGACACTTTAACAATAAATAATAAAAATGGTGCAGAATATATATCCAAATTTTTTGATTATATGGGTATTTTAACCTCTTTATTCCTCCCATTTTTTGCCCTAGCGGGCTGGTTGGTTTTTCATAAAAAGAAATATAATTTTGTAGAGCATATGGTTCTTTTTGCCTACGCATTTGGAATCATCAACATTATTTCTTTTCTATCAACACCTATTGTAATAGCCACCTCGTTCAACTATTTTCATATCTCTTCTATTCTCTCCATACTATCTCTTGTTCTTATTGCTTGGTACTATAAAAGAATATTCAAACTATCGTTTTGGAATACTGTATTAAGCGCTAGTTTATTAACGACTGTTTATTTCATTATACAAATTATTATTACTGTTGTACTTGCTATAGTCCTGTTTATCTTAATCAAGTGGCTACAACCTGAGTTTCTAAGAGAATTAAATTTTAACATCAATGGAAAGACAATGTAAAAATTGCAATCACATGATTTATGCAGAACAAAACTTCTGCTCGCTTTGTGGGGCAAAATGGTTAGAAAACCGCATCACCATAAAACAGATTTCTCACGATTTTACGGACATGTATATAGGGGTAGATACTAAGTTTATACGCACATTTGTAGATTTATTCAAAAGACCAGAAGCGATAATTACTGGCTATATGAATGGCCGTCGAGTAAATTACATGGATGCGATGCGTTATTTATTGGTCGCACTTTTTATAACTGGACTTTACACGTTTTTTATCAAAAACACCGGTGTGATTGATTCTATCATGGAAGCCCAAAGACCAGCAACAATTGAAGCCTATCAACAAATGGGAATAGGTGAGGAAGAAATAACTGAAACTCTAGTGCAGATTGATAAATTTACGAAAATAGCTTTTGAATTTCAAGGGTTTATTTTATTGCTAACCATTCCACTTTTGGCATTAGCAGCTCGCATTACTTTTTGGAACAAGCGGTATTTTAATTTTGTAGAACAAATAGTATTTTACATGTACACATATGGTCATTCTGTAATTGTCACAACTCCGTTTACACTGTTGCTCCTGTTCCTTAGACCGGATTTAATCAACTACATAGGTTTTGTGACTTTACCACTCATGTACGGTTACAATATATACTGTTACAAAAGGTGTTTTAGAATGGATAATACTGCCATTTTAACAAAAACCCTGATCTCTATTTTTGTGCTATTTGGGATACTTATTGCTATTGGGATTGTAGGAGTACTAGTTGGAATAGTTCTAAAAGTGACTGGCATTGTTTAAGCCACTTCCTGCTGTAAAAACTGGACCTCGTAAAGATTTTTATAATAGCCATTTTCTTTTTCAAGAAGCTGGTTGTGTGTTCCCATTTCTACGATTTCACCGGCATCCATCACAATGATTTTATCGGCTTTTTTGATGGTGGCAAGTCGGTGAGCGATTACTATAGATGTACGTCCTTCTGTAATGATATCTGTAGCATCTTGAATCAACTGCTCGCTGTAGGTGTCTACAGAACTGGTAGCTTCATCTAGAACTAATATGCTAGGATTAGAAACATAAGCTCTCAAAAATGCGATCAACTGTCGCTGTCCAGAACTAAGCATCACGCCTCTTTCTTTCACATTGTAATGATACCCATTAGGCAAGGTCATGATAAATGTATGCACCCCTATTTTCTTTGCGGCTGCGATCACATCTTCTTCGCTTATCTCTGGGTTTTGAAGTGTAATGTTGTTCAGAATAGTATCTGCAAACAAAAATACATCTTGCAGCACTACGGCTATTTGTGATCTTAGAGATGCTAATTGGTACGCTTTCGCGGAAGCGGAATCAATCAAAATATCGCCACTATTAATTTCATAAAAACGCGACAACAAATTGATAATCGTAGATTTCCCCGCGCCAGTAGCACCTACTATCGCCACTGTCTCTCCAGCTGCTACTTGAAAATTAAGGTTTTTCAAAACCAGCTCATTCTCTACATACCCAAAATCTACATTCTTAAATTCTATGGCTCCTTTTAAGTGAGAAGCAATCAACTCGCCTTTATCTTCTATTTTAGATTCAGTATCCAGAATTCCAAAAACACGATTTGCAGCCACCATTCCCATTTGCAGTGTATTGAACTTATCTGCAATCTGTCGCAGTGGTCTGAACAATTTTTGTGAAAGATCTATAAACATGACTATGGTACCTATTTCAACCAACTTTATTTCAGCACCTATGTTCATCACAACACCTATATAAACAATCAATCCTATAGTAATGCTAGAAGCCATCTCTGCAATAGGAAAGAAAATAGAGTTGTACCAAACGGTTTTTACCCAAGCATTTCTATGTTGATTATTGATTTCCTTAAACTGTTCGTACTCTATTTTTTCACGGTTGAAAATTTGAACGATCTTCATTCCCGTCACGCGTTCTTGAACAAAGGAATTGAGATTACTTACCTGAGTACGCACTTCTTCAAAAGCCACTTTCATTGCTTTTTGAAAAACTCGCGTCGCATAAAGAATAAATGGCATCACAATTAATGCAATTAAGGTGAGCTTCCAACTAGAATAAGCCATAAAACCAAGAACAACCACCATTTTTAATAAATCTGAAATGATGACAAATAATCCCTGAGAAAATATACTGGCTATAGTTTCAATGTCGCTTACCGCTCTTGTCACTAATTTCCCTACGGCACTTTTATCAAAATACTGCATTTTGAAACCCATCATATGATTGAAAAGCTTCACTCGCAAATCTCTGATTACTTGCTGCCCTAACCAGTTGGCATAATAGATAAAACTGAGTTGAAGAATCACCTCAGCCACGAGGACTGCGATCATCAACCCTATTACACCAGTAAAACCTTCAAATTCTTGTGGTATAATGTGGTCATCAATAGCCACTTTAATTAAATAGGGCATTCCAATGGCAACAATAGCTATCAAAATAGCACTAAGAGCGACAAAATAATAAGTCAGTTTATAAGGTCCTGTAAAAGATAAAAGCCTTTTAAAAAGCCCTAAATTAAAAGCGTTACCTGTAGTAGATGCCATATTTATTTTAATAAATGCGCAATTTTAGAACGCAATTTTTCTTCTTTTTGTGTGCCGATCACGTACTGCTTATCGGCTGTTTTAATGTGTAATCCTTTAGAACCTCTTAAATTGTAGACCGTTCCATAACTGGTCCATATCCTAATACCCCAGCCACCTATAAACCCGTAATCTATTACTTGTGCAAATTGCAAACCAGTCCAATAAAATTCTCTTTTTGTAAATGGGAAAAAAGAAACCGTTATTTTATCTTCAGTAATGGTTGTGACCATCTTAATTGATAAAAATAAAACCAAAATACCTACTGCTATACTACTTGGGATAATTTTATCAGTAGTGAGTTGATTTACGAAGTCGTTGTCCCAATTAAATAGAGATAATGAAATGGGTACAATACCCATAAAAATAATACACAACCACCACTGATTGAATTTTTGAGTTTCCTGAAATAGAATTTCATTTTTCACAAAAACAGCTCTTTTGGATAATGAATTTGTGTCAAAAACAAGCCGCCAGAAGGCGCACTTGATCCAGCTTCACTGCGGTCTTTTGAGGCAATGATTCTATGCATGTCTTCTATAGATTTTTTTCCGTAGCCAATATCTAACAAAGTTCCCACCACTGCTCTTACCATATTGCGTAAGAATCGATTTGCCGTGATGTGAAAGATGACTTTATGTTCTTTAAATTCAAAACGAGCTACAGTAAGATCACAAATAAAGGTTTTTACATCTGTATTCGTTCTCGAAAAACATTCAAAATCTTTGTACTGTGGTAAAATAGCCGCGGCTTCCTGCATCAAATCAAAATCTGGTTTTCTAAAAAGGACGTAAGCTTGATGTACCTGAAAAGGATCTGGTCGCAATAAAAAATGATATTCATAAGAACGTTTGTAGGCATGAAAACGTGCGTGCGCATTCCCTGTAACGGGTTTGATATTATAAACAGCAATATCTTTAGGAAGCCATCTGTTCATGCGGTATACTAAATGTTCCAAATCAATCTCTCCTGAATAATCAAAATGAGCGACCATATAAGCGGCATGAACTCCAGCGTCAGTTCTTCCTGCTCCTTGGATTTTTACGTTTTCCCGCAGCATTTTTTGCAAGCCATCTTCCAGCACTTCTTGTACAGAAATACTTTGTGGCTGTCGCTGCCAGCCATGGTAGTTCGTACCATCGTAGGCCAGTTCTATAAAATAACGTGACTTCTCTTGCATGGATACAAAGATAAGTGGAATGATGATGGAGTATGAAATATGGAGTATAGATTTTTGACAAACGACTTTTGATTGGAAGTTGGTTTCTTTTTAATATAAAGATTTTACAACAGACGGGCTCGTTATCGCTACGCGCTAACATTACTGACGACAGATAAACAACAGTTTAATAAGAAGATAGAATATGGGTTTTAATAGATAGTATGGATTTTTTTTGTTGCGGAGATTTTTACGACAGACTTGCTGGCTATGACTGTTCTCTAACTTTAATGACAACAGATCAACGACTATCTTGTACTGCTGAAAAATCAGCCTGATGGATGTTTTAAATATTGGAACGTTTGTAATACTGATTTGTTCAGCATCCAGTAGAAACCGAAATTTATTTTGACATCCTAAAGCCGCACTAGATCCCAGAACAATCCCAGTGCCTTTTCCCGTTGTCCTGCATACATTTCCCAAAGGAAAACCTATGGAACGAGAGTTGTAGGTTGTCAAATAACAACTTAATGATCGGTAGCTTCATGATCCACAATGAATCCCAAATAAATTTTGGGACAGACCCCTTGCTTAGATTATATAATGTCTGATCCAAATTTTCTGGGAAGACAGAAAAACCGTCGCGTTAAATATCAAGTTTCTAAAAAAAAACAAGAAATCGATATGCCTTTGTCTTTTGTCAAGAGATTTTCCGAAGGAAAGGCGAATGCTCATTTGTCGATCTTCAATCTTCAAAAGAGTTTTTTAAAGAAACCCGAGAAGTCTGTCGTTTTTTTTATCAGGACTCAAAAACTCACCGTTAGCGGCTCAAAGACCCAACGACTATAAGTACCTTTGTACTATGAAAATACTGCTCCTTTCTGACACACATAGTCACATAGATGATTTTATTATCAAATACATCAACCAAGCCGATGAAGTGTGGCATGCTGGGGATATAGGTGATTTAAAAGTTACCGACCAAATTGCGGCGCTTAAAACCTTGCGCGGCGTGTGGGGAAATATTGATGATGATAAAGCTAGGATGCAATTTCCAGAACACAACCGTTTTATGTGTGAAGGAATGGATATATGGATCACCCATATCGGTGGATATCCCGGTCGTTACAATCAGCGAGTGCGTCAGGAGATTTATAACAATCCCCCAGATATTTTTATTTGTGGTCATTCTCACATTCTTAAAGTAATCAATGATAAAAAGATAGATTGCTTACACATGAATCCAGGAGCTATAGGAATGCACGGATTTCATCAAAAACGCACGATGTTGCGTTTTGAGATCAATGCTGGGAAGATTAGCAATCTGGAAGTTGTGGAGAAAGATCGGTAGCAGTTTAAAATAATCTATCTGATGGTAGTCGAGCTTGTTCATCAGTTCAGTGGTTACTTTGCTAACAAAAGTGTCTGATTTTTTGCGATAAAAATGTTGACGAAAGATTGACTCGCTTTTTCAATACGTTCAAAATATTGCTGACAAACAACGAATCACTTTTTTAGTTATGCTAAAAATCGGCACAAAGGATATTTTAAACATTACAAAGCTTGTAATGCTGACTTATTCTGCATCCGGCTGGAAACGAAATTTATTTTGACATCCTTAAGCCTCAATTGCTCTGAAATCAATTCCAACAACTTTATCAAATTGTCTTGCATACATTTCCCTAAGGAATACTCATGCAACAAGAGATGTAGGTTGTCCAATAATAGCTCGATGATCAGTCGCTTCTTGATCCACAATGAATCCTAGATAAATTTTGGGACAGCCCCCTAGCTTCGATCATACGACATCTAACCCAAATTTTCTGTAAAGACAAAAAACCGCAGCGTTAGTTATTAAGTTCCTCTCAAAAAATGAAAACGAGAAATCGATATGCCTTAGTCTTTGGTCAAGAAATTTTACGAAGGAAAAACGAGTGGTCATTTATCGATCTTCATATCGTCACGAAATTTCTCGAAGAGAAAACGAGAAGTCTTTAGTCTTTTAGTCAATCTGTTGTCTTTACTCTATCAGATACCCTAAGGGTATAGACTCGAAGATCATCTAAAAACAAAAACCTGCAAGGTGGCGCCTCACAGGTTTTTTCACTAATAATACTAAGATTGATATGTTTATCGCAATCGATCTGCAGATTTTACGAGTTGTTCATCCTTTCTTATTGCCTTGTTAGCCAAGACGATTAAAACGATAGATAGGATAGGAATGAACATTCCAATGCCTTTCTCAGAAACCGCCGTTTCTCCAGACATCATTAGAGATTGATATACGTAAACGCCTAGTATAAAAAGATTTAATAATAAGTTTAAACGGTTCACAACAGTTTGCAGTTGTCTATTTCCAAAAAGAAATATTGCAATTACAGATAATGATGCGCTCCCCATAAAGATGCTAAAATACAAATTTTCATCCATACCTACGAACTCATTTCCTTCCCCATTAATAGCGTGCTCTGCAAGCCAAATAAGCCCACCAGAGACAATAGCTGCTAAAAATAAATATATGGTCTGTATGCGTTGTATCATGAATGCCAATTTTCACTAGCAAGGCAAAAATAGAACTTTATGGCAAATAAAATTGGATATATGCGATCAAATTGATTTCTAATTATTTTTTATATTGACAAAAAACACAACCCAAACTGCACTGCTATAAAGTGGCTCAAATGCGACCCTAGTTAGATTTGCAACATCAGTTAGAAGAATTCTCATTTGCCTGCCACTCTCAAATATTTTGAAATTCATTTGCGATATCACGTTAAAAGAACGACAGATATTAAATTTTTAATGTATTATTGCAACGCTCTGAAGATAACTTACTCTCCATATGTTATCTAGCAATTTAAAATTTTTCTGATAAGTTTTAAATTTAAACTTCCCCTTTTAAATATTATACATTCTAAATAGATACATGTTTCAAATAGCTGATTTAAAATCTAAAAAACTTCCTGAATTACAGGATATAGCAAAAGGACTTAATGTCCCTAAATTCAAACAACTACGCAAACTTGACCTGGTTTACAAAATTCTTGATCTACAAGCTACGAATCCAGAAGTTGTGAAAAATTTAGATTCTGAGGTTATCGCGACATCAGTTGATGCTGCGCCCACAATTTCAGACAAAAAACAAACTTCTACGGACACCAAAGAAAAAGCTCCCGAAAAAGCAACACAAAGAAGAGAACCTAAACCCCGTGCTGCTAAAAAAGACGTTTTGACTCCTGTCGCTGCTGAAGAGATAAAAGAAAAAACTCCTCGGGAAACTCGGGAACCTCGCCCAAGAAAAGAGCCTAATAAGCCTAACCCTCGCAAACCTCGTAACGAGAAGAATGAAACTCCTGAAGCTAAGAATGATAAAAACGAGCAGCCGGATAAAAAAAGAGATAATCGCAACGAGACTACCGATAAAAATGACAGTCGCAACAGCAACCGTCAGAAAAATACACGCAGCAACAGCACTCAAAACAATGTTCCTAAGGGAAATAAAGATACTCGCAATCGTTACCGTGATCCTGACTTTGAATTTGACGGTATTATCGAGAGTGAAGGAGTGCTAGACATGATGCCAGACGGTTATGGTTTCTTACGCAGTAGTGACTATAATTACCTTGCTAGTCCAGATGATATTTATGTCTCTCAATCACAAGTCAGGCTTTTTGGCTTAAAGACAGGAGATACTGTTTTAGGAATGGTGCGTCCACCTAAGGAAGGAGAAAAATATTTTCCCTTAATCAAGATTTCACAAATCAATGGTCTGGATCCACAAGTAGTGAGAGATCGTGTTTCTTTTGAGCACTTAACCCCACTCTTCCCAGAAGAGAAGTTTAACCTTGCAGGAAGACGCGCCAGTATTTCTACTCGCGTAATGGACCTCTTTGCTCCCATCGGTAAAGGACAACGTGGAATGATCGTGGCACAACCTAAGACGGGTAAGACCATGTTACTTAAAGATATTGCAAACGCAATAGCTGCAAATAACCCAGAGGTTTATCAATTAATTTTGTTGATTGATGAGCGTCCCGAAGAAGTTACTGACATGCAACGCAATGTGGATGGAGAAGTAATTGCCTCTACTTTTGATAGAGAAGCACATGACCACGTAAAAGTGGCTAATATTGTTCTTGAAAAGGCAAAACGTATGGTAGAATGTGGTCACGATGTTGTGATTCTACTCGATTCGATAACACGTCTTGCTCGTGCTTACAACACTGTGCAACCTGCAAGCGGTAAAGTACTTTCTGGTGGAGTAGATGCAAATGCACTACACAAACCGAAACGTTTTTTTGGAGCTGCACGTAACATTGAAGGTGGAGGATCACTTTCTATTATTGCTACTGCACTTACCGAGACCGGATCTAAAATGGACGAAGTAATCTTTGAGGAATTCAAGGGAACTGGTAATATGGAATTACAATTAGATAGAAATATATCTAACCGTCGTGTTTTCCCTGCCATTGACCTAACATCATCTTCTACCCGTCGTGATGACTTATTACTCGATGAGCAAACGATGAAACACATGTGGATTTTACGTAAGTACCTTGCTGATATGAACCCTGTCGAAGCTATGGAGTTTATCTCTCAAAAAATGAAAAAAACGCGTAATAATGAGGAATTTCTCGCTACTATGAATGAATAATTACAGGTAATAAAAAGAATGCCCTACTTTTAGTGGGGCATTTTTTATTCTCGCTTTCGCGAAAGCGGAAACTCAACAAAACAATTTAGAATACAGTAACTTTACAATATGTTTATATTTACGCTCATTGACTTTTATCGATAAGCAAAAAGACTTTTAAAATAAAAAATGTAAGACCACAAAATGAGCAACGCATCAAATCGTTGCTCCATTATAACCTAACGAATGAAATATCTTTTTCTATATCTAACCGTTGCAACTTCCTTTTTAGCGCAGGGGCAAAACGCAGTACAAAAGTTACATACCGTTGACCATCAGTTCAAAGAATTAATTGAAAAATCTAATAATTATAAACAATACAAGGTTATTGAAGAAATACAGATAAATATACTTCGTAAAAATACTAACGAACATATTGAAAAGTTAAACAAAAACATCTCATCCCTTAAAAATTCTGTTACCAAAAAAGACAACAGAATTGTAACTCTAGAAAGTAAGCTTGCAGCACTAAACACCAAGTTAACCGACGTAAATTCAGAAAAAGACTCCCTAAACTTTCTGGGTATCCAAACAAGCAAAGGAGTTTACAACACTCTAGTATGGTCCATTTTGGGAATGTTAGCTTTTCTTTTCATTTTTATGAGCTTGCGTTTTAAAAACAGCAACATGAGTTCAAAAGAAGCAAACAAACAGCTGTTAACTATTGAAGAAGAACTGGAAGAATTTCGTCATAAATCTATAGAAAAAGAGCAAAAGCTAGGAAGACAGCTCCAAGATGAGCGCAACAAACTTTCTAAAATGAAAGGAGACAAATTCTAAATTTTATTCAAACAAACCTATTGCCCATTTGGTATTCTTGAAAGGAACATAAATATATATATAATAAAATTTACTTCTTTCCCTTCAAAGCTAATAACTATTGGTAACTCATAAATAATGTCCCTACTTATTCAGAAATTAGTGTTTGGTAGTATTGAAAATGAACAAAAGCTATGTTTTCTTCAGGAAATGATTCACAAGCTTTCTCTCTTCTGTAAGAATTCCTCTATATCGTCTTAACCTTTATAGAAAAATAGACTCTATAAAATAAGCATAACCCATTCCATATTATTTGCTTTACTGAAAAGTAAATTGAATTTGACAGCATCTATATCATTTCCCTATACCTATCGCATATATAATTCTACTTTCGTATTTCAGCGCGGCTTATTTTTTTAAAGGTAATTTTCTAGAACAGATGACTTTGTCCAAAAGATTTAGAGTTGCTTTTATACTTGTACCTTGACAATAGTAATAATGCATTTGTACCAAAATATACTTCTAGATTGAAAAACCTGCTTCAGTTAAGTGTGCTGTATGCCTTACCAGAAATGCAAATAAGACCAAGTTTCATGAGAACCAATTTGTTAGTATAGGTTTACCTAATGATATACTTTTTGAATTAGTTCTATTTAATTATCTATTTACCCATCATCAACTGAGTCACCTTTTACACCAAAAAAAGTGTCTCTAACACTCAACGACGCTTATCCTTTCACACAAAATCTGCATTTGTTAAACCTTTCTCAACTCACAATATATTAAGAAAGTCAAGAGAGTAGTTTGTTATTTTAATGAAAACAACAAACTATGGATAACATAAAAACAGAAAGATACCTCAACTTATTATTAGAAAAAACATACGATGCTCAACGTGGTTATTCAAATGCTGCTGAAGCAACCGAGCGTGTCCAATTGAAAAATTGGTTTGCAAAACAAGGGGCAAGACGTACTTTATTTGCGGCCTCCTTAACTGGTGAACTGAAAGGAATGAATAAAACCCCAGAATTAGATGGTTCATTTACCGGAGATATGCACAGAGGATGGATGAATATTAAAGCGGCGATGAGCCCTAACACAGACGAGTCCATATTAGAAGAATGTTTAACAGGAGATAAATCAGCTGTTAAAGAATATGATTTGGTATTAGAACACAAAAAGGTTTTACCACCTACTGTTGTTTCGATTTTGGAAACACAGAAAGATGAAATCCAAGCAACCGTAAATAAAGTGAAAACACTAGAAAATTTTGCTCACCATCAACACCTATAACGATTTAAGACTATTTATAAAAACCGCTCTTGGAGCGGTTTTTTTAGCTCTTGAAATATTATTTTAACTAATTTTAACATAATGTGAATTATGACAACAATTATCTTGCTACTAAAAACCAAATTTAACTTTTATGAAATTAATAAAATTTCTAGCCATAACTTTTATGGTTCCTGCTTTATTTTCTTGTAACGATTCTAGTCAAGACACTACCCTGACACTAGATAATTCTATTAAAGAAATCTCTATTCCGTTTGAGAAACATACACTAGAAAATGGTCTTACCATACTATTTCACGTAGATACATCTGATCCGGTAGTAGCTGTTGCTCTTACCACACACGTAGGAAGCGCAAGGGAAAAAGAGGGGAAAACAGGTTTTGCACATCTTTTTGAGCATTTATTATTTTTAGAATCAGAAAACTTAGGAAAAGGTGGTCTAGATGCTATGAGTGCAAGAATAGGTGGATCAGGAGCAAATGGCTCTACTAGTCGTGACGTTACCAACTATTTTCAAACCGTTCCTAAAGATGCTTTAGAAAAGATGATCTGGGCTGAAGCTGATAAATTAGGTTATTTTATAAATACAGTTACAGATCCTGTTCTTGCTAAAGAAAAGCAGGTGGTAAAAAACGAAAAGCGCCAAAGCGTCGATAATAATGCCTACGGCCATGAAAGCTATGTAGTAGGAAAAAATCTATACCCTAAAGGACATCCGTACAACTGGCAAGTAATAGGCTCCTTAGAAGACTTACAAAATGCTTCTCTCCAAGACGTAAAGAATTTTTATAAAGAATGGTACACTCCTAATAATGCTGTTCTCACTATCGCTGGGGATTTTGAAACGAGTCAAGCTTTAGACTGGGTAAAGAAGTATTTTGGAGAGATAAAAAAAGGAAAAGAAGTTACTAAAACTATAGTAGAGCCTATTCAATTAGCCACCACTAAAAACCTTTACTACGAAGACAACTTTGCACAAACTCCGCGATTAGGAATGACATGGCCTACGGTTCCTAATTATCATACTGATTCCTATGCGTTAGAACTATTAGGCACTTACCTCTCTAGAGGTAAGAAAGCACCTTTAAATAAAGTAGTAGTAGAAGGTGATCAAGTAGCAGACCAAGCTTATGCTTACAGCTACACTTCTGAGCTTGCTGGACAATTTAGTGTTGTAGCAAGGGCTTATAACGGTATTGACTTGGACAGTGTCTTAAACAGTGTGAATAAGGCTATGAAATTATTTGAAAAGAATGGCATCTCTCAGGACGATCTAGACCGCATTAAAACAAGTCAAGAAACAGACTTCTATCAAGGTCTTTCTAGTGTTTTGGGGAAAGGATTTCAACTAACTCAATATCAGATTCTCGCTGGAGATGCTGCATTTTATGAACAGGACGCAAAAAACAAACAAGCAGTTACTGTAGAGGACGTAAAGTATGTTTATAATAAGTACATCAAAGCGCAGCACTATGTCATGACTAGTTTTGTTCCCAAAGGAAGTCTCCATCTATCTGTAAATAAAGCACAACCTGCTCAAGTAGTAGAAGAACAAATCTTAGAAGGCGCTGAAGAATCTTTTGACGCAAGTATACTAGCACAATATCAAAGAACTCCATCAAGTTTTGATAGAACTATAGAACCAGAATATGGAAGCACACCTCAATTAGCCATTCCTAATGTATATAGAGAAAACCTCACTTCTGGCATTCAAATTTTAGGAATAGAAGATAATGAAGTTCCTTTAGTGCAACTACAACTAGAAATTAAAGGTGGTATGTTGTTAGAAGACCTAGATAAAATAGGAGTTTCTCGAATGCTTGCCGATTTAATGAATAAAGGTACTGCCACTAAAACTCCTACTGAATTAGAAGAAGCCATCGATCAATTAGGAGCCTCTATAAACGTCAGTTCTAGCGATCGCCGCATTTCAATTAGCGCGAATTCCTTGTCTCGTAATTATGATGAAGTGATCAAACTTGTAACTGAAATTTTATTAGAGCCTAGATGGGATGAAAAAGAATTTGGACTTATTAAACAACAAACTTTGAGTCAGATCCAGCAACAAAAGGCAAGTCCTAGAGCGATTGCAAGAAACGAATTTGACAAATTGATCTACGGAAAAAATCATATCCTTGCTCACAATAATCTAGGAACTAAGAAAAGTGTAGAGCGCATCTCTTTAGAAGATTTAAAAAGTTATTATACGAATAACATCAAACCACAGTTAGCCAGTTTTAAAATAGTAGGTGCTATTAAAAGAACTGATGTAAGCCTGTCATTAACTATTTTAAACGAAAAGTGGGCTAAAAAAGAAGTCACTATTCCTGAACTTGCTGCGATAACAAAAACTCCTTCTTCCAAGATATACTTCTATGACGTACCTAATTCAAAGCAGTCTATATTAAGTTTCGGCAACCTAAGTATTCCTTCTACCCATGAAGATTTTTATAAAGTAGAGGTATTGAATTATCGCCTAGGCGGTGGTGGATTTGCTTCTCAGCTTACACAACAATTGCGAGAGGTAAAAGGGTATACGTATGGAATAAGATCCCAATTTAGTGGTTCTCCTGAAGCTGGCACATTTAATATATCAAGCGGCGTAAGATCTAATGTTACTTTTGAATCTACTGCTTTAATTAAAGAAATCTTATCAAACTATGGCAATAGCTTCACAGAAGAAGATTTAGAAGTCACTAAAAGCTACATGATAAAATCAAGTGCTAGGTTTTTTGAATCCCCAAGAGCTAAATTGAATATGCTTTCTACTATAGAGGAAAATCAACTACCTACAGATTATGCACTCCAACGACAGGAGGTTGTAAAAAGCCTATCTGTTGAGGATATTAAAAAGCTAGTTCAAAAATACATCCATCCTGATCAAATGATTTTCTTGATTGTAGGAGATAAAGAAACTCAATTCAAAAAACTAGAAAAATTAGGCTTTGGTAAACCTGCTTTATTGAATTAAAAATAAAATCATCGAGCATAAAAAAAATGGCTTTCCTTTATTAGAAAAGCCATTTTTAAATAAAAAAGAGTTGTCTTATTTAGAAGGCAATAGCACCTTATCAATTACATGAACTACACCGTTAGATTGCTTTACATCAGCTATTGCAACTGTTGCTGTTGCGCCGGAAGCATCTTTGATCATCACTTTTCCATCAACCACCATTGCAGTTAATTGTGCCCCGTTTACAGTAGGAAAGGTAGTTTTACCATTACCTTCGTCAATCATTTTCAAAAGGTCACCAGCCATCACAGTACCCGAAACGACATGATAGGTAAGTATGCCGCTTAACGTTGCTTTATTTTCAGGTTTTAATAGTGTTTCTACTGTTCCTGCTGGCAAGGCACTGAATGCTTCATTAGTAGGTGCAAAAACCGTGAATGGCCCTTCACTATTTAAAGTTTCTACTAATCCTGCTGCAGCTACTGCAGCCACTAGAGTAGAAAGGTCTTTACTCGTAGATGCATTTTCTACTATCGTCATATCAGGATACATCATGGCACCGTTGATATTTACTGCCGTAGCATCTCTTTTCTCCTTTGCTTCTTCTTCCATTTTAACAGCGCTGGCTTGTTCGTCAGCCATTTCTTGTTCGATTTTAGCTTGAGCAGCCTCTTTTTCGGCTGCCTCATCCTTACAAGACACCAAAAACAATGATGCCGTTATAGCTACTATTCCTATTGATTTAATAATTTTCATATATATGTTTTTAAATTATACGGATGAAAATTAAGAAAATATAATTGATAAAAAACTCCTGTAACGTTACTTTATCAATTGATTATAATAACATTAACTCTAAATGAACAGGAAACAATAAAAAAGCTCTTTTAGTTAAACAAAATAAAGCCCCTATTGAAAAAATCAAGACTTTATTGCAATTTATCACAACTTTAAAAGGGTTTTTTCTTGTCTTTTACACTCAAAACCTTATCCATATTCGGCATAAGTATCATTTTAATTCTACCCTCTTTTTAGTAATAATAGTGAAAACTACAAAAACATACTAATAAGTCTCATTACGATAGATAGAAACACTTTTGTTTTTATGCATTTAATGATCGCTTACAGCTCGATTTTTTTTACACCAATATGTCTTAGCTAGGAATAGATAGTTTAATCTCCCAATAAAAGTTACTTTTATTCTAATCAATATTCAAAAGGGTAGGGCTATCCAAACTACTATTTATGGCATTCTTTAATTCTACCTAATTGACTAGTAGCGATATTTAACCCAAAAGGTAAAATAGACACTGTTGAAATCTTCCGCACACAAACCATTTCAATAGAACTAGCTGAAAGTCTACCAAACGTAAAAAGTTATATAGGTAGAAATGAATCACCCGCATTAAGAATCTCTATAACCCCTTAAGGATTTTTTGGGATGACAACAGGATCAAGATAAGGGCAAACATTTATCATTACTTTTGCTAAAAACACCAATACATGTATAGTGTTTAACAAAAAAGATGCTGTCCGTAACAATAAGAAAGCTTTTCATCGTGAAATTGTAGATAAAAATACTGTAAATAAATCTAAAGCATCCTTAGCAAGCCCAAAGTTTATAAATGGAAAAATCCTGAACAGATACCGTCTGGGGTTACTTGCAACTATCAAGTGTTCTGGCTATAATTGGCTAGCCATAGGAATCACATCAGGTAAAACCGATGCTTATAAAGAAGACGCTCTACAAGCTGCAATTGTGGTAACCATTGATTGGGTTAACCAAATTTATGAAAGAGATTTAGGCGTTACCTTAGAACTGATAGCTAACAACCGAGATGTAATTTATTTAGGAGGTTCTAATAATGATAACTAAACCAATAATTCGGGTGCCACTATGTTAGTAGAAAATCTAACCGTACTTGATAATACAATAGGTCCTGTAAATTATGAGACAGGCCATGTTTCAATTATCAGTGGTGGCGGTATTGCACTTAGGCTATCTGTTTATAATCCTTCTGGGAAACCTCATGCCGTTACAGATCAAGGAAATCCTGTAGGAGATGCTTTTGATATTGATTGCGTCGCTCATAAAATGGGGCATCAGCTTGGTGCTAACCATACACGAAATAATAGTTGTACTAGAACTGCAGCAACAGCCACGGAGACCAGTTGAGCAAATACCATCATGGGATATGCTGGGATTTTTGCGCCTAACGTCCCGTTAAATAGTGATGCTATGTTCCGTTACAGAAGCATTTCTGAGATCAGCAATAGATTTGTCCATATAAACCATGATACAAGTAGCTGTAGTCAAGAAGTAACTATTGCAAATGCTGAGCCTGTAGTGCAATCAATACCTGGTTATATAATTCTGAAAAACGCGCCGTTTTTGCTGCAAGCGGTGGCTACAGATGCTAATAGTGATGGATTGACTTATAGGTGGGAACAACTTTATAATGAAGCAGCAACCATGCTTCCACAATCAACTTCAACTGATAAACCTAGTATTAGAACCATTTTGCTATCGAACAGCCCCATTTGTTATTTCCCAGCTATGAGCACTTTACTAATCAATTCTTATGCTCGCATTTGGGAGGTGCTACCTACTGTAAATAGAATGTTGAATTTTGAAGTGGTCGTAGGAGATAACAATATATTAGGTGGTCGAGATAGTAGCCGCAAGCTGATCTTTTAAGGATAACAAGCTAGAAAATTAACAAATTTGGATTATTACTAGTATCGGCTACTTTAAAAACACCAAACAAGCCAGATAAAGGAAGAGTTACATTTTATGTATCGCCTGGCTAATTTCGTATTTAATGGTATTGCTAGGCCTGTAGCTTTTTCTTCTCTGAGGGAGGAACATGTTCATGCATTACTAGTTCCATAAATAGCACACTTTCGCGAAAGCGGAATACCCATCTAAAAGATCTTAAAACGAACTCCAAACACCATATTTACTTGATAGAACCAAAAACTCTGACTGGCAGAATCTACTTCATTCATGGTGGTTCTAATGTCGGGCATATTAATATACCCACCTTTTAACTCACTCTGCACAAAGAAATATTTGAAAAAAGTCAATTGAATTCCACCTACGGTATTAACTCCATAACCAGAAATGTGAAAATCATCGTAACGCTTTTGATCCAGAAGCCGCGCATTCGTTTTGGGGAATAAAAGTCCTGTTTCTAAACCGAATACTGTGTTTAACTCAAAGCTTTTGTAATGGAATAAATTGTCATGACGCCTAAAACCTACGTTGATATAATTGAGTCCGTCTGTATGCTCAAAAGTTAGAAAACTAGGATCTAAAACTATCGAGTCATCATTATAAACTCCATTATATAAAGAATTTGTATTGTTAATTTCTCCATTTATAGTTACCGTTTGATTTTCTGCAACTACATATTTCATGTGGTCTATTCCTATTGAAATGCTGTAATGTTCCTTTATAAAGTAACCTAACTTAAAATTGTATTGGGGTATGGTGATCGAGGTAGGATTTAAATATTTTCCAGGTTCAAAATCACTTTGCCTATCATAAGCCGTAACATTATCCAATGTGAAATCGTAATTTTCTCCTTTAAAAGAGATATCACTTTTACCATAACGGGAGAGATTCCAACCCCAGTAAACATAGAAATCACCTTTGTTAACCCGAGAGGTATTTACCTTTAGAGAATCCTGTGCATTTATAGTAAAGACGACAAAAAATAAAAAAAATAAGCGTATGATATAGTTCGTTTTTTTTTTCAAAGTGCAAAAGTAATTCTTAATCCTTGTATTAAGCTGATTTAAACGATAATAATAATAAAACCTTAAAATCTATGGTTAATCTCGGTCCATATCTGTTACTATATTATTAGATAAAAGGTCATAAGTAGCTACGACATCAAGCATCTCGAAGAATACTGGAAGGTTTACAGAAAATCAGTTCATCATCGAGAAAATTTTTGGGAAGAGATAGTAGAGAACACTTTCTATGGCGCAGGCTATGGAAAAAAGTACTAGAATGGGATTTTAATACAGCAATAGTAAAATGGTTTGAAGGTGCGCAACTCAACATTACGGAAAACTGTCTGGACAGACATTTGATAACTCGCGGTGAGAAAACTACGTTGCTTTTTGAACCAAATGATCCTAAAGAGACTGCTCAATACATCACTTATAATGAGTCGCACGAACCTGTCTACAAATTTGCTAATATCCTAAAATATCAGGGGATCAAAAGAGGAGATCGTGTTTGTATTTATTTACCTATGATTCCAGAACTTGCGCCCTCCATGAGGGCTTGCGCAAGAATAGGAGCTATTCATTCTATGATTGTTGCAGGTTTTAGAGCTGCGGCACTTTCTAAACGTATTTCCATATCGATAAAATACATCTGCAAGTAAAGGACCTTTCTACTCTGGTAGCAGCAGTAATAGACAGGATGACTGGTCACAGCTACATTATTTATGGGCCGCTTTGTAATGGTGCAAAATCAATGATGTTGGAAGGAGTACCCTCTTATTTTGACTATAGCAGATTTTGGGATATTGTTAAAAACATAAAATAACACAGTTTTACATCGCATCAAATAACATAAGAGCACTAGCAAAACAAAACATTTCTCAGGTTAATACTCGTAATTTGAGTTTGCTCAAAGTATTAAGAACTCTAGTAGAATCTATTAATGAAGAGGCAAGGCACCGATATAATGAAACTATAGGAAAGAAACAGAGCCCCATTCTAGACACCTGGTTCCAAACAGAAACCAGTGGTATTATGATCAGTCCTATTCCCTACTCTTTGTTTGCTATCCCTAGTTTTGCCACATTGCCACTTCCTCGTGTGCCACTAGCGCTTATGGATGAAGATGGTAAAGAAATTCACAGCAAACAAGCAAAAAGAACATTATGCATCAAATTTCCATGGCCTTCCATAGCGCGCACTATTTATGGCGATCACAACCGTTATCGCGAGACTTATTTCAGTGCTTATGACAATATGTACTTTACTGGCGACGGCGCATTGCGCGACGCGGTAGGTTATTACAGGATTACTGGTCGTGTGGACGATGTAATTAGCGCAAGCGGTCACCATCTAGGAACTCCGGTAATAGAAGACGCCGTTCAATCAGCACCAAGCAGTTGCCAAAAAGGCCGTTTATGGTTATGTCCTTTGAAAGAAACTGGCGCTGATAGAAATCAAGAGAGCCTGCGCAAAGGAATCAACGACCTTATCACTTCCAGAATAGGCCCTATTACAAAGCTCAATTTCATACAGTTTACCGATGACCTTCCTAAAACACGTGGTGGTAAAATCAGGGGACGTATTCTAAGAAAAATTGCTAATAATGAATCCTATCCACTGGGTGATATCTCTACATTACCTCAACCTGAAGTAGTTGAAAATGTTATTAAAGGCTTTTTGGTTTGAAAAAAAAAGCTTCAGATTTTTTTTAAGATCAGAAGTTTATTCTTCATTAACTTGTGCTAAGCTTTCTTGTAGTAAGTTTAATTGTCCAAAAGATCGATATTCAAAAGTAAATCAAAAATTATGAAATACATTTTACGCCTTTTATTTATCTCTTTCCTTTTCATTTGCTGTGAAGATGCAAAAACAGAAGCTGTTCAAACAGACGAGCAAGATATTGCCGCCGTAGAAAAGGTCGTCCAGAATTTATTTGACGAGGTATGGGCCGGCTATGATGAAACTGCTATCAAAAAATATCAAACAGAAAACTTTTTACTATTAGAACATGGTGAAATATGGAATAACGACACTATTGCTAACTGGTGCAAAAATGCTAAAAAGCGAGATCAAAAAGTGCAGCGTATCAATAATTTTGAGCGTATAGAAGCACGTATAAACGGTGATAAATTATGGCTTGCCTACCATAATTATGGAACCTTTACACAAGATACCGTAAATTTCAAACTTAGCTGGTTAGAAAGTGTCGTCGCTGTAAAGGAAGATTCTTTATGGAAATTAGAATTAATGCACTCTACACGACAACCTATAGAATAACGCATTTTTAAAGCTTTGTAGGCAATTCAAGCCTTTGCCGTGTAAATGTCGGGCAAAATGAGTTTCAAATATTTTGAACCAGTCTATAGGAAGGAGTACTATTGTGCCATCTTTATCAAACAACAATTATGAATCAGCCAGAATTAGGTAATTATATTGCCCATCTAAGAAAAGAACAAGGACTTACTCAAGAAGAGCTGGTAGAAAAATGCAACATTAACGTAAGAACCATCCAGCGCATAGAAGCTGGCGATGTTACTCCTAGAAGTTATACGGTTAAAAATATTCTGGAGGCTTTAGGTACATCCATTGATGAGGTTTTTCAAAAAACAGAAAAGCAACCTGAAACAACAGCTGTAAACTACAACACCTCATTATTAGGTTGGGGAATTATTGCTGGAATTTTCTATTTAATTTTGGGAACATTTAATGCTTATTTGGGTTTAACAGCGTCTTTTTATGCAGGTGTCATTTCAACTGGTGCTTTTATGGTAAGTACCCTATTAGAATTTATACCTGCAACCCTATTTCTAATTGCAATAGCTCATTTTGGAAAATCGAATGAGAATTCAATGATTAAAAATGCAAGTTATGTTGCTATAGCCTTTTTAATATTGTTTTATATACTTGAGAATCTCTTCTATTCAGATATAATGGATGAAGATGAAGGACTGGGATTAGTGCTCGGTTTTTCTTCTTTATTTCTTTACGGGTTGATGTATTTCTCTCTAGCAGTGGGCTTTTTTATAAAAAGAAAGGAACTAGGTGAATTAGCAAAATGGAGTGGAATAACTGGAATGGTGGGTGGTTTATCTTTTTGTCTAATTATTCTTTTCCCAGTAGGTATACTCGCTACACTGGCTTTTGAAGTCATGCTCATCATCCTGCTTTATAGAGCCTGGGATGATTCAAATAAAGAGTTTATGAATACTAAAATCGATTCTTAGGTATATGTTGAAATATGGCTTTTAAGAGTTCCGCTTTCGCGAAAGCGGAATTTCAAGAAACCGTATCTTTATCAGATGAAGAAGAAAATTTTTTTACCTGTTGCTCTATTCCTTGTTTTGAGTTTTTCCAGAGGCCAAAATATTTCTATTGATGCTACTTATGGGATCAACGGTTATGTTAGCGGTGCTACAAACGGAAGGTTTACAAACCTAGCTGCCCTGCTGCTTAATAATAAAATACTAGTTGCCGGAAATGCAAATGCAAATACTAGTTATGTGGTTGAAAAAAGATTAGAAGACGGCACTAGCGACCCTACATTTGGTACGAATGGTTTTATGCTTGTAAATATTGTAGCCGGTTCTAAAGATAATGCAAACGCCATGCAAGTGCAGTCCGATGGCACCATTCTAGTTGCAGGAACATCAGACAGTGATCTCAGTTTGTTCGGCACTTACTAGGATGTTTTTGTCTCCCGCCTATTACCAGATGGAACGCTAGATATGAGTTTTGGAACTAATGGACACGTAAAAACAAACTTAGGAACTAACGATGACGAGGCTTGGGAAATAGCCACAACAAGCACAGGAGCCATTTATGTACTAGCAGCAACTCAAAACACATCCATAGCAACCAAGCTTCTTAAGTATGACGCTATAGGAAACCTTGATATGACCTTTGGTACAAATGGAATTTTAGATATACCTATAGCCATAGACTCCCGTGTCTATGAAATGCAAATTAACGCCCAAGATGAAATCATTATAAGCGGCACAGAGTTAAATAGTGCTACAAACGAGTATGAGGTTAGGGTTTTAAAATTAGATACTCAAGGAGCTTTTATTACTAGTTTTGGAAACTCCGGCATCACTTCCATCACAGACCCTTTAGAAAATTATACTACCAGAGATATGATTACCACTACCGATGGTGGCTTATTTATTATAGGTGCAGCAGGTAGTAGCTCTACCAATACTAAATTTGCGATGTATAAGTTGACTTCAAATGGTGCTTTAGATACTACTTTTAATTCTACTGGCTATGCTTATTTTGATCATGGTTCTAGCAACTATGGGGTCACATTTGGGTACAGTGTTGCTCAATTACCAGACGGTTCCTATCTCGCGCAAGCAGATATTATAGGAAATAATAATTATGACCTGCTGCTTTTAAACGTAGGCACAAATGGGCTTCTTGTAAACAGCTTTGGAAATGGTGGTCGTTTTATAGTAGCGCGCAGCACACATCAAGACTATAGCAGGCAAGTTTTATTACAAGACGATGGTAAGATAGTGGTGGTAGGCCTAACTACAGATAATACTACTAGAAGAACCATGCTGCTGCGATTTAAAGATGCCTACACGTTGTCCAGCACTTCTGTAAACAGAACGTCCGTTTCTGTATTCCCAAATCCTTTTAACAACCGGATCGAGGTACATAGTACTGCTGGTCTATCTCAAACAACTCTTTTTAATACCTTAGGTCAACAAGTCATAGAAAACCATAAGGAAAACAGCATGAACACTTCAAATCTTCCTTCAGGAGTTTATTTTCTTCAAATAGAAGATGAATTGGGCGCTACTTCCACACATCAATTGATTAAGGAGTGAGGGTTTTAGGGTGCTTTCTGCCTTTTTTTTAAAATCAGAAATGTATGCCTTCCTTGGTGGAGTGCAAAAGCAGAATTGCAACAAATATCCTTTATTTATAAGCAGGAATAAATAATTATGCCATCTTGTGGCCCTATCTTTTTATCATCGGGCAGTCCTACAACATCTGATTCCCAAATTCTAATACCGCATTAGCAATCAAATAAATATTTAGGTAAGTGGAACAACAGATACCTTCAAGAGGCGCATTCTAAAGTACTCGACTCCATAGGTGTTAGAGCCTCCATAAATACGACACGGTATGCTCTCACTCATAATAAATCCATCGTATTTTTTAAAAAAAACTCTCTTTTTAAATGAGTTCTAAGAATTTAAGGAAGCTGTTCTTATAAAATTATATGGCATCAACATACCTATAATAGCAAACGATAGTACCAATTATATTTACTTTGAAACTGAAATCACAGCAACTGGTAAACGATTAAATAAAAATATAACTAGTTACATAGACCCGATTAAAGAGCCACTATTCTTCCATACAAATGCCGAAAAATCAGCAATAGTAAGATGTATTATATACCCTATCACAAATCCGCAAAAGTAAACGATTGATTACCAGACCTAACATTAAAAAAAATATCCCTACAGGGCTATTCTTTAACGGAATGCAACTCCATAAAAATCTGTTGCCCATAGAAAATAGATCCGTGTAAGAACTCTTACACCGTCCAGATTCTTAAATATCTAATACTAAAAACACATCAAGAGGAATCCACGATGATTGCCTAAACACTATCTTTGTAAAATGGAACATAAAGCAGGATTTGTAAACATAGTCGGTAACCCTAACGTAGGTAAAAGTACGTTGATGAATTCTCTTGTAGGAGAACGTCTTTCTATTATTACAGCAAAAGCACAAACGACTCGCCATCGCATTCTCGGAATAGTAAATGGAGAGGACTTTCAGGCCGTTATAAGTGACACTCCTGGAATTATAAAGCCCGCATACAAACTGCAAGAAAGTATGATGGATTTTGTAAAAAATGCTTTTGAAGATGCAGATTGTATTCTTTATATGGTAGAATTGGGCGAGAAAGAATTAAAAAATGAGGCTTTTGAAAAACGCTTGACCTTTGCTGAAGTTCCTGTTTTTGTACTGATCAATAAGATCGACAAAGGAGATGCTGCCCAACTAGAAGAAGCAGTAGCTCACTGGAAAGAAAGACTTCCTAAGGCTGAAATTTTTGCGGTAAGTGCTTTGATGAATTTTGGAGTACCACAATTACTTTCCCGTATTGTGGAAGTCCTACCGGTTTCTCCAGCTTTCTACCCTAAAGATACGTTGACTGATAAGCCAGAACGATTTTTTGTAAATGAAAGCATTAGAGAGAAAATCTTGATCCATTACAAAAAAGAGATCCCTTATTCTGTAGAGATTGACACAGAAGAGTTTTTTGAAGATGAAAAAATTATAAGAATCCGCTCTGTAATAATGGTGGAACGTGAAACTCAAAAAGGAATCATTATAGGCCATAAAGGCGCTGCCTTAAAACGTGTAGGAACTGAAGCTAGAAAAGACTTGCAAAAATTCTTCGGCAAGCAAGTCCATATTGAACTTTACGTAAAAGTGAATAAAAACTGGCGTAGCGATGAGAAACAATTGAGACGTTTCGGTTACAAAGGAGATAACAAATAGCTACTTATATCTAACTAAAAGAGACTAGGATATAAAAACCGCTGGGAAATTTGCTAGATATTCCATAAATTTTGACGACTTATCGCGCGCTTTTTCTTCCAGAGATCTCGTGACGACAGACGACCGACGACTGAAGAAAAATAGCTCGCTTGCTCTTCGAGAAATCTCGTGAGAACCAACCCTATTTTGTTTTTCCAGAAAATTTGGGATCTAGGCTTTATGATTAAAGCAAACGATCTGACCCCAAATTTATCTGGGATCCACTAGCGATCGAAATACTATTGATCATCAAGCTATTATTTGAAAACCTACAACTCTTGTTGCAAAGGGTTCCCTTTGGGAAATGTCTACAGGAAAATGGGATAAAGGGAGCTGGAATTGATATAGAATCAACTGGAATGCGTCATGAGTTTTTGAGTAAGAAACGACAACCGACTTCTCACGTTCCCTTGTAGAATCTAGTAACGCCCGACAACAGTCAAAAGACGGCTCCCTATTCCTCCAAGAAACGTCGTGACAAATTACAACCGACTCTATTTTTTATTCCTTTTATTTTTTATCCCAGACAACCTTTCTATAACTATCTCGTCTATATTCATAGAAAGCATGTAAATTGTGAGAGTGATACCACTTTATACCAACGAGAAAAAGCAGATTCAAAAGGCTACTAAAGGCGATAGGAAAGCGCAAAAGCATCTTTTTGAAAAGCATGCACCCAAAATGTTGAGTGTATGCCGTCAGTATATCTCGCCATTAGAAACAGCAGAAGAAATCTTACTAAATGGCTTCTTTAAGGTTTTTACAAAGTTGGATAGCTTTTCTCATGAAGGAAGTTTTGAAGGTTGGGTGCGCAGGATCATGATAAGAGAATGTATTGATCACCTCAGGAAAAAAGACCCTTTTAAATTTAAAGATGAGATCGATGAAGAAAAAGTAGGGGACGATGAGAAAGAAGAAGAGGAAAGTGACTTAGCCTTAGACCTCATCCAAAAATGCATCGATAATTTACCCAATGGTTATAAAAGTGTTTTTGTCATGTTTACTTTAGATAACATGAAACATAAAGAGATTGCACAGCTTTTAAACATCTCTGATGACACCAGTAAAACCCAGTACCGCAAAGCACGGCTAATGCTTCAAGAACAAGTACAACAAATTAGAAAGCAACAACATGAAGCTTAACAATATAAAAAAATCTTTTGAAGATCGCAAGATAGAACCCAGCACAACCGCATGGAACCAGCTCGCCTCGCGATTAGATCAAGAAGAGAAAAAAAATAAGAAGCCAGTTATTTATTGGTTGAGTGCTATTGCTGCGGCAGTTGTTTTAGGCTTGGTATTGTATCCCTTCTTAAGTAGCGATGTGAACAGTATAGAAAAGCACAATCAATTAGTAGTTGAAGAAAACAAGACCCCTATAGAAGCAACCGATCCTCAAAATAAAGAGGCAATTCAACAGGGACAGCTTACAACACACAAAGAAGCTCAAATAGCCTTAGAAGAAGATTGGAAAATTAAAAAAGAAGCCTCCCCTAAAAAGTCTTTGTCTAAAAATAATTTGATTACAAATCCTCATAAAGGAATAGCTCTTAAAAACACACTAGTAACTAACTCTATAATAAAACATACAGGAATAACCGTTGTTGATAAAGAAACAACACCTCAAAGTTATTATCCAGAAGGCAATCCCATAGAGCCAATAATTGCAAATAAAGTAGCTCAGAGCACGCCCCAACCCTTAACCGCCGAGGAAGAAATGGAATTACTGTTAAGGCAAGCTATTAAAAACACCTCCATAAGCGAGATTGACGTAAAAAAGATCAATGTAGCGCAATTACTGCGAGAAACCGAATGGGACATAGAAGCCGACCGACGTATTAAAATCGACAACACCATCTTTGATCAATTGGATAAACTAAAATCAGAAGCCTTTGCCCTCGTAGGAGCCAACAGATAAAACAATAACATCATCTATTAACCACGAGCTGTTTACAACAAACGGACAGCACTATCTATATCTAAAAACCACTTATTATGAAAAAGAATATACTATTTACTGCACTGATTTTGGCACTACTATCTAACTTTCTTTCTTATGGACAAGAAAAACAACAACCCGTAAAAACAGACACTATAAACGGCAAAGCCATAAAATACATGAATCTAAGCAAAGATGCTTATCAGAACATGCAAGCGAGTAAAAGTAGAATCATCAATAATTTAGAAGAAGAACATCGCTTATATGTTTCTGATATAAAAACAGAACTCAAGGAATATGTAGTGCGTTTAAATAAAAGTATCGCAGATGGAGATTTAGAACAAGGAAAAGCAGATCAACTAAAAACAGAATATGCCGAAAATATAGCGCTGCAGATCGCCGCACACCGCAAAAAAATTGATGGGGAAATTGAGTTTACTAAAGTCAGAACTTCTATCAGTTCAGATGATATCGGAGGGTCAAGCATCGAAATATCAACTGAAAAAGGAATTGAAATTAATATTGGGGATTTTCGTAAAAAGAAAAAAGAGATCTTCACTACTTCCGGTTTTACACTAGGTGCTGGATTTAATTTTATGGATGGAGAAGGTTTAGGCATTAATGACTTTAGTTATGAAAATAATAATTATTTCTCGCTAGGCTATCAGTGGCAAACAGCTATTAGTGAAAATCATAAATGGAGAGTGAACTATGGGGTTGCATATCAATCTCAAAAAACCGAATTAAATGGAAACAGAATCTTTTCTCCTCATACAGATAATACGCAAGTAGTAGGAATAGGTTTTGATGTAAAAGACGCAAAATTCCGTCAAGATCAATTGGTCTTTCCTTTCCAGTTGGAATATGGAGGGAATTCCAAAAAAGAATATGAAGATGGACGAATAAGATACAATCAGTGGAATAAATGGAAAGTAGGAATAGGTGGCTTTGTTGGTTTCAACATGAGCTCCAGGCTTAAATTGCGATACGAAGAAAACGGTAGAGATATTAAACAAGCAACCGTAAACGCCTTTGACACAAATCCATTTGTATACGGAGTAGATGCTTATGTAGGTAGAGATAATTTTACTTTCTTCGGGCGTATGAATCTCAATAACGTTTTTAAAAGCGACTCTGTTGATGCGCAGTATGTGAGTTTTGGAATACGTTTGCAATAGCATGATATGAATGAGCCCTGAGAGCCCTTGAGAAATCAAGGGCTTTTTTTTATGGTTAAAAATTAGTTAAGCAACTTAGTATAATAAGCCGGAGTGGTATTTTTAAATAAAAATTATGAAAACACTAATTCCTTTAATAGTAGTATTAGCTTGTTCTTTGAGTTTTGCTCAAGAAGTAGAAAAAACAAAAGAACTGGAAAAAGCACCCTTTGATTTTTTAGATCTATTTGATTCTGATCGCAGAGAAAAGGAGTTGGTAAGAACAACAACTAGTCTCGTTCTAGCTGCTGGCTTTAATCAAGCCTTAGGAGATGGTAATGGTATAGGAGACGCGTATCGTTTTTGGGGCTCTAGCACATTTGAAATTGGACTCGAATTTGCGACACGTTTGCATCCAGAAAATGATCGCATTAGATTTAATTATGGTCTTGCGATGCGCATGAACACCTTAAACATCAATGACAACAAAGGCTTTTCAACCATCAATAATGTCACTACCTTAGAGCCTCTACGTGTTGATGTAGATCGATCCACCTTCACGCAAATCAATATAGTAGCGCCGTTTCACTTAGAATTTGGCCCACATAAAATTAAGACCTATAAAGACGGTATAAAAAGATATCGTGATGATGATGCCTTTGTTTTTGGAATTGGTGGTTATTTAGGTTTTGTTTCCACCTCCTCACAAGCCATTAAATTTGATAGAGAAGGTCGCGGGGTTACTGCAACCACTACAAATGATTATGAAGTGAATAACTTCCTGTACGGTCTTAGCGCTTACGCTGGATGGGATCACTTACAGCTATTTGCTACTTATGGTCTTAATGATATTTTTAAAGATTCTCCTTTACAAGAAAAAATGCTCTCCTTTGGAATACGCATTAGGTAGTCGGACATTTCCTTTACATTTTAAAGCTCTTAGTTTTCTAGGAGCTTTTTCTGTTACCGCTTTCGCGAAAGCGGAATATCAATGGAACTCTATCTAAATAATAAACAAACAAAAGCCTTTCAAATAATTGAAAGGCTTTTGAACGAATTTTTTTTGAAAATAAATTATGCCATAGCATTTACATGCTTGCTTAATTTAGATTTAAGATTTCCAGCTTTGTTAGCGTGAATTACATTGTTCTTTGCTAGTTTATCTAGCATTGAAGCAATATCAACGAGAAGCTTTTGAGCAGCCGTTTTATCCACTGCTTCTTTTAACGACTTAATTGCATTACGTGTAGTTTTGTGCTGGTATTTATTTCTAATCCTTGCAACTTCATTTCTACGTATTCTCTTTAAAGCACTTTTGTGATTTGCCATATCTTATGAAACTTGATCTAACTAAAGATCGATTTAAATTGTAGCCCGTAGGGGAATCGAACCCCTCTTACATGGATGAAAACCATGCGTCCTAGCCGATAGACGAACGGGCCATTAATTTTGCTCGTTTAAGCGGTTGCAAAAATAACCCCTTTTTTCAATTCTACAACAAAAGATTAGAAAAATATTGAAAAAATTAATACGCCTTAGCAAACAATACTCTCGTGCTAGATTTTTTTCCAGTAAACACACAACTACCTTCCTCCTCCACAGCGTCCATAGGTATGCATCTTATAGTAGCTTTAGTAAGTTCTTTAATTTTATCCTCAGTTTGTGTCGTTCCATCCCAATGAGCAGATAGAAAACCGCCTTTTGATTCTAAGACTTCTTTAAATTCTTCAAAGTTATTTACTTCAGTTATATGGGCATCTCTATAGTCTAATGCCTTATCATGTAGCGACTTTTGAATCTCCTCGAGCAGGCTTTTTACTTTATGTGCAATTCCGTCTATGGAAGTGGTCTCCTTAGAAAGAGTATCTCTACGAGCAAGTTCTACGGTTCCATTTTCTAAATCTCTAGAGCCTATAGCAATTCTCAACGGAACCCCTTGCAGCTCATGCTGTGCAAACTTTGCTCCAGGTCTTAACGTATCGCGAGAATCAAATTTAACAGAAACACCCAGTGCCCTCAAATCTTGGACTATGGTGTGCACTACTAAAGTTATCGCATTTAATTGCTCTTCATTTTTAAAAATAGGAACTACTACCACTTGATTGGGCGCAAGATTAGGAGGTAATACCAGACCTTGATCATCACTGTGTGTCATAATTAATGCGCCCATAAGTCGCGTAGACACGCCCCATGAGGTTGCCCATACAAGCTCTTGCTTGCCTTCTTTAGAAGTAAACTTCACGTCAAAGGCTTTGGCAAAATTCTGACCTAGAAAGTGACTAGTACCGGCTTGCAAGGCTTTGCCGTCTTGCATTAATGCTTCTATGCAATAGGTATCAACAGCTCCTGCAAATCGTTCACTTTCTGTTTTCACTCCTTTGATAACTGGAATAGCCATGAAGTTTTCTGCAAACGCTGCGTAAATATCGTTCATTTGCTTTGCCTCAATAATCGCTTCTTTCTTTGTTGCATGAGCCGTATGGCCTTCTTGCCATAAAAATTCAGCCGTGCGAAGAAATAGTCTTGTCCTCATCTCCCACCGCACCACATTAGCCCATTGATTGATCAATAAAGGTAAATCTCTATAAGATTGGATCCAGCCTTTATAAGTATTCCATATAATAGCTTCACTTGTAGGACGCACAACAAGTTCTTCTTCTAGTTTTGCATTAGGATCTACCCTTAACTTGCCTGGATGATCGGGATCATTTTGTAACCTATAATGGGTTACAACAGCACATTCTTTTGCAAACCCTTCTGCATTCTTTTCTTCGGCTTCAAAAAGGCTTTTAGGGATCAGCAAAGGAAAGTAAGCATTTTGATGGCCCGTTTCTTTGAACATGCGATCTAATTCTGCTTGCATTTTTTCCCATATAGCATAGCCATAGGGCTTGATAACCATACAACCTCGTACGGCACTATTCTCTGCTAGATCTGCTTGTACAACGAGTTCATTATACCATTTAGAGTAATCTTCACTTCTACTTGTTAGGTTTTTGCCCATAATATTGTGTTTGGCATAAAACTTGCTCCTCTATTAGAAGTTTGTTAAATGCTTTTAATGCTTGACAAAACTACTTATTTTTATCAAACGCTATCAAATAAATACGCCATGAAAAATATAAACTTAAAAAAAACCGCTTTTTATAAAATTGTAGCATTAGTTTTCATTGCTTCAGCAGTAGTTTCTTGCGGCTCTTATCGCAGTGTTTCATTCAACGATGGTATTTACGGAGATGATCAAAAATCGAATATAGTACGAGAAATTCAACCAAAGGCAGCGCCCTATGAAGATAGTTCTTCAGCTTACTATGAATCTCTTTTCCAGCAAGGAGCAGAAAGTCACGGTAACAACTTTGCTCCTGAGCCTAATTTTACAGATGTAGAGTCGTACTCTTCTAGCAGCTATGACGAATCTAATCCAGATTACACAGCCACTTACGGTGGTGGAGAAGCTGGATGGGGTACCAATCCAAGTGAAATAATCATTAATAATTATACCAACGGCTGGAACAATGGTTTTGGGTTTAATAACGGTTTTGGATTTAATAATGGCTTTGGGTTTAACAATGGATTCGGATTTAATAATGGCTTTGGGTTTAACAACGGCTTTGGATTTAACAATGGCTTTGGGTTTAACAACGGCTTTGGATTTAACAATGGCTTTGGGTTTAACAATGGATTCGGATTTAACAATGGTTTTGGGTTTAACAACGGCTTTTACGGTAATGGATTTGGATTTAACAACGGCTTTTACGGTAACAACAACAACAGAGGATTTGCATACCAAAACACCGGTAGAAGCGTAAGAAGAGGACAAGCTCTTAACTACAACACGAGAGGAAGAGCTGTAAATAATAGAAGAAATTCCTACTATGGAAGAAATAACAGTGATAGCGGTAGATCTTCTGCAACTACGAGGTCTGGAAGAAACACTAGAGCTACTAATGGAAGAAACTCTTACAGATTGAGAACCACTAACCCTAGATCAACTAGAAGTACGACTACACGCAGATCTTCTTCAAACGCGAGAAGCTCGGGCAATACTAGAAGTACAAGAAGTACCACTACACGAAGATCTTCTAGCCCATCTCGTTCTTCGGGAACAATGAGATCTTCTGGATCTAGATCTTCAGGAAGTGCTAGGTCAAGCTCAGGATCAAGATCATCATCAGGATCAAGATCATCTGGTAGATCTTCTGGTAGATCATCTGGCAGATCATCTGGAGGTAGAGGTTAATGTTTAATCATACATTTTGAAAATGAAAAATATATTTATTTTAAGCGCGCTATTTGCTAGCGCGCTTTTTAGTAACGCACAGTCTGTAAGCGATGGTTTGTTGTATACGGGAGAAGATTTAAAAGGAACGGCTCGTTATAGAGGACTTAGCGGCGCTTTTGGTGCACTAGGAGGCGATTTAAGCGCTATAGGATCTAACCCAGCAAGTTCTGTTGTGTTTGCAAATAACTTTGCAGGAGTATCTCTTGGAATATTGGGTAGTGATAATACTTCTGATTATTTTGGGACTTCCACTGAAACGAAAAACACAGACGTTAATATCAATCAAGCTGGTGGTGTTTTAGTTTTTGAAGGTCCCGAAAACAGAACAATCTCTAAATTTGCGATGAGTTTGAATTACGATTTAACCAGAAATTTTGACACTTTTTTACGGGTTAGAGGCACAAGCCCTGTTTCTGTGTCACAGTACTTTTTGAACAATGCAAATGGAATAGAATTAGACAATTTTACTTTGTTACCAGGGGAATCTGATCGCGATCTGTATCAATTTTTAGGTCAAGATTTTGGCTTTGGAGCACAGCAAGGCTTTTTAGGTTATCAATCCTTTCTTATCGATTCTACAGACGACAGTGACCCCACAAACACCGATTATGTAAGCAATACAGGGACTGGAAGCTTTAATCAAGATTATCTAGTAGAAACTGTGGGATACAACAGCAAAATTAGTTTTAACAGCGCGCTAGAACTCAATAACAAATGGAGTATAGGAATCAATCTTAATGCTCATGCCTTAAACATGGAGAGATTTACTAGCATAGAAGAAAGCAACTCAAATGCTGATGCAACGGTAAATGACCTTAGATTTGACAACACCCTATTTACCAATGGAAATGGCTTCTCTTTCCAACTAGGGCTTATAGGAAAGCTTACTAAAAACCTGAGAGTAGGCGCTACCTATGAATCTCCTACCTGGTACACTATTGAAGAATCTCAAATTCAAGAGATCATCACTCGCGGCCCAAATAGTTCCTCAACAGTAAGAGTACGACCAGATATTCTCAACTTATTTGAGCCCTATCGACTAAGGTCCCCTGGAAGTGCGACGGGAAGTATCGCTTATATTTTTGGTAAAAGTGGCTTATTAAGCTTGGATTATACCACTCGTGATTATAGCCAGTTAAAATTTAGCAGTAATAACGGTGATCTTTTTAGAGACAATAATCGTTTTATAAACGAAAACTTAGCAAGAGCTGAGAGCTTAAGAATAGGTGGAGAATTTAGAGTTCAAAACTGGACCCTTAGAGGTGGATACCGTTTTGAAGAGTCCCCTTATGAAAATAAAGAAATCATGGGTGATCTTACTGGATATAGTTTAGGATTTGGTTACACTTGGGGGAAAACTATTCTAGACATCTCTTATGATCATTCTGAGCGTGATTTTTCACAGCAACTATTTGACACTGGCCTAGACAGGAGAGCAGGAGTTTTAAATGAGATGGATAACATTGTGATCACCTTAGGCTTTAATCTCTAGGAAAACTTTTTATGCTGTTTATCGTTAAATACACGAACCGTAATTTGCTTATATGATTCAAAAACCTTCCGTTTAAAGTGGAACTATTGCTGCATTCTATCGTTTAATTTTCTAACTTTTTTAGGCTTGTTTATGCAACTATATAAGTCTCCTTTTAGATACTAGATGGTGTTAACAACGCTTTCGCGAAAGCGTAACTTCAATACATATTTTACTCCTATAGCCACTTTATTATTTGATACTACAATGTACAACTGGACTATAATTAATAGGTGTAGATAGAAATTACTGTTAAAGGAGCAAAAATCAATAGTTTATTTCTTTCTTAACAATAATGTAGCATTAAGATGCGGGCACACATCGTTTCTCCCTGAGCTTATACCGCTTAAAAACTAAGGCTCCAACTCTACTTGTTATTTTGACTCGATAGAATAAATAATGGAATTATTATCACAGCATTTTAAAAATAAGCCGTCAGTTTCTTAAATAAGTGGTTGCAGTTTTTAGAGTAGTTCTGGCATAAAAAGGAATCCTTAAACCATCTCTTTTTCACATCTATTCCTCCCTCGTGATACTACTTTTAGATCAAAAAAGCACAGCGTTTAAGATGTGCTTTACATACTTCTAAGTAGGAAAATCTATCTCTTCATAGAAAAATGTCCAGAGGCTTCTCTTTGCTTTCCATCAAAAGAATATTCAATTCTGAACCAGTAATCACTGCTAGGCATAGGCTGGCCGTTAAACGTTCCATCCCATCCTATTCCTGCTACATTGAGCTGTTTGATAAGCTTACCATACCGATCAAAGATATAGAGCTTAGTTCCTGGTAAAAGCTCGCCACCTATTAAGTTCCATGTATCGTGGATCCCGTCTGCATTAGGAGTGAAATAATCTGGATAACCGAATACAAATATATCTAACACTATCTCTCCACAGCCGCTTCTCTCGGCAATAGTAATTGTATGAGGTCCTGGTGATACATCATTAAATCTTCCACTATTCACATAAGGATTGTCATCTAAGCGGTACCAGTATTGATCTGGACCTTCTGCCGTAACGATAACTTGGTGCTCTTTATCAAATGGATCTGTGGTGATATCTATATCATAAATATCTGGCACGCTGGATGCTCTTACGTAGGTGGTCTCTGTGTTTACACAACCAGTAGAAAGTCTAGTAGCTGTGACTTTATAATCCCCACCTTCTACTGCATCAATAGAAGCAGTTGACGCCCCTATAAAAGCTCCATCTAAACTCCATTCAAAAGCAAAATCAATGTCGTTAAGACCTGTGTCTATAGCTATTGGACCATTTAAAAGATTATCATTATTATCTAGACAAAGAATGTATTGATCTAATAAAGAAGGCGCAGGCAACTCATTAAACACAATATCTAGTGTCGTAAAACTAAAACAGATCGTGTTATCATCATCCACTCTGGCAATTAAAGTGGTATTTGAAGAGTAAGTAAAATCCCCCATAATACCATTTACTTGATTGTCAGCATCTGTCTGATTCAGATAATAAACTACGGTAGAATCTACTTGACCAGCGGTCACCCCAGCATTTGCAAAACTTACATCTACCGTTGCATTTCCAAAACCGTCATCGCAAGCTTCTAAAGGCGTTGATACAATAGCTACAGGGGCAGCAATTGGATCGATTATGAAATCTCCAATTGAGAAACATCCTGAGCTTACAAACTCAAGCCTGTAGTAAATAGTCTGAGGATCACTGGTATTATTATAGGCAGCAGTATCTAATGGATTTAAACCAGCTAAAGCGTCCGTTTGGGAATCGTGATAAGTTACCGAAATCCCAGTCTGTCCATTGATAATCTGAGCATTTGCATCTCCTAGAATAAAAGAAGTGATACCGTCACCATCTTCATCGCATTCTTCTATAACAAAAGAAGCAACAGTTACTGGACTTACGATCAGATCAAAAGTGATGAAAGCAGTACAAGTCGTTACATTATTTTGAACACTAACGATAATCGTTTCTGGGCTAGTTGTGTTGCTATATGGAGATGTTATTGTACCTACCGAATTACTATAAACAACAGTATGATTTGCTGGGTTGAGTCCATTAAGAATTACTGCATTATTTTGAGTCAGATCAAAAGACTCTATCCCATCCCCACTATAATCATCACACAGCCTAATATCTGGAGCATCATTTATTCTGGGCAACTCATTAATAAAAAGGTCAAACAACGTGGTATTGAAACAAGTCGCAATTCTCTCATTTTGAATACGCACATAAATAACCTGCAAACTGGAAACGCCTGTATATGCTGTAGGAGTTCTGATTACATTTGTATTATTCTCAGCATCCCCCATAGTCGTATGATATGTAACAATATGAGATCTGGCGTCTAGTCCATTTAATACAAGTAAATCATTCACTGTTAAATCTGCGGTTGCTACAGATCCTGCTGAGTCACAAATAACAATATCGTTAGGCACGACAGATTGAATCTCTGGAGCTATATTTACACAAACCTGTTTGGTATAAGTACATCCGTGATTATCCATTATTTCATACGTATAGCAGTTTAGTCCAGATGCAGATGGCGCTATAGTAATCGTATTTCCAACAGTCGCAGTAATATCTGGACTCACTTGCCATGCTTCATTTACAATTACTGGTGTAAAGGAAAGATCTTCTGGAATGATAGCTGAATTAAAATTAAGTCCCCATTCAAAAATATAACCATTATCAACAGGCTGGTTATCAATAACCTCTATACACCACTGCCCATTCAAAGGAGAGCCTATAAAATTACTAAAAGAATCTTCTGGGAAAAAATAACCTCCAGGCACTGGAACGTCAGCACCTATTCCTGCAGCTGCTTGATTTAAAGTTTGAGCTGCCGTTGTAGCTTCTGTAAATGTATAAACAAAACCAAATCCTGGAGTAGTTGAATCATCATCCAAAGCATTGCCTAAGAAGCTGCCGCCGCCGCTATTAGGGAAATTTAAAAAAGCAGCAGATGATCCATTGGGACTTATCAATCTAATTTTCAAATCACCTACAAAAGAATGCTCTATATCTAAAAAGACATTTTCTAAATCTGAAGCATTGTTAAATGTAGTTCCCACGTTAAATAAATCAACCTCAACACAAGTAGTATAGCTGGCACCACTTCCATCTGGCAAAAAAGTCTGACCTGTTACTGGTGGAGATACAGGTACTAAAAACTCTTGTGCAACAACAACTCCTGTTAAATTGGTGGACTCTCCAAAGCACAACTGCGTATCTGCTGCGTTAGTTCCTGTTAAATCCGGACTTGAAGACACCTGTACCACAAGAGCAATTTCATCTAGATCAAAACAACCAGTTATATCAGATGCTCTTAATTTAGTATTGTAGATACCAGTTGCAACGTAAGTCTCTGTTTGCACTTGACCCAAATTAAACCCAGCACCGTTAGCCAAATCCCATTCATAAGTCGCTCCTGTTCCAAAAGTAGACTGACTATCAAAAGTCACTGTATCCCCTTGACAAATTCTCAAAATACCATCAACATCGATAGGTGGAGTAGTTGTTATATCAGTAAAGATTGCCTGACAAGGATTAAAGCAAGACCTTACAGCATTCCATCCACCCGCTGTACCTGAACTATTTGAAACAAAGCCTACCGTAAGGCAGCCATTGGGATTCCCTGCACTTGCCTGAAATAATCCAGCAGCTGCATTTGTGTTTGTTATAGTACCAATAACTGGTGAAGCTGTCGATTCTCCATCGTAAATGGTAATCACATCACCAATGAGTAAATCTACTAATAGAAAATCCAACTGGACGCGATCGGTAGAAATAATGGGACACAAAACTGAGACATTATTTTCACCATTACCATAATTCTGATTCCCTTGGCTATCACTAAATGCAATTGGATTGCATCCTACAAGGCGAAAACCATTACCTCCATTATCACCCAGAGGCATATTTACTTCAACTTGCCCTATTGAAAAATAAGTAACAAATAGAAATAAAAGAGTAAAACATCTTTTCATTATTTATAGGATTGAAGTTTTGGTCGTTTTTTCGGTATCCAAATATCGGAAAATTTGTTATCTGTATCTTCATACTTGATAAAATTTTTTTTGTCTAATTCTAACGAAACTATGTGTTTGTGACTCAAATTTGTAAATAAAAGAAATTACCTCTACTCATCATGTTTATTGCATAAAAATCAACAATCTTTTATAAACACAGAGGCCCGCGACAATTGAATTTTTGACTGGCAAACCATTTAAAAGTTAATGATTTATAATTGAGTGATCTCTATAAAATTGATTCTATTAGAAGATATACCCATCAAATTCTAGAGACCTTAAAAATAGGCATGACAGGTAATAGCCCTAAAAGGAGCCCCAATCCCTTTGAAAATAGGCTAACTAATGAAATTTATAATAGTTTACGTCCTGATTAAAAAACTAAAACCTCCACTTTTAGAATAAAGACTATTACAATGAAGTGCAGGTAGAAAAACGAGTCGTAATTCGCTCCACTCGCAGTATCATTTATTATCGTTCCTTAAATAAAAAAAGCACATCTATGAAGATGCGCTTCATATTACAAGTGAGAACTACAGGTTATTACCTTTTCATAGAAAAATGTCCAGAGGCTTCTCTTTGCTTTCCATCAAAAGAATATTCAATTCTGAACCAGTAATCACTGCTAGGCATAGGCTGGCCGTTAAACGTCCCATCCCATCCTATTCCTGCTACATTGAGCTGTTTGATAAGTTTACCATACCGATCAAAGATATAGAGCTTAGTTCCTGGTAAAAGCTCGCCACCTATTAAGTTCCATGTATCATGAATCCCGTCTGCATTAGGAGTGAAATAATCTGGATAACCGAATACAAATATATCTAACACTATCTCTCCACAGCCGCTTCTCTCGGCAATAGTAATTGTATGAGGTCCTGGTGATACATCATTAAATCTTCCACTGTTCACATAAGGACCGTCATCTAAGCGGTACCAGTATTGATCTGGTCCGTCAGCCGTGACGATAACTTGATGCTCTTTATCAAATGAATCTGTGCTGATATCTACATCGTAACTGTCTGGAATACTTGATATCCTCACATTAGCGGTTTCTGTGTTTTCACAACCTGAGGATATTCTTGTAGCCGTAACGCTATAATCTCCTCCATCTACAACATCCAAAGAAGCTGTTGATGCTCCTATCACAGAACCGTCCAAGCTCCATTCAAAAGAAAAATCAACATTGTTTAACCCTGTATCTAAGGTTACTGGACCATTTACAAGGTTGCCATTCTCATCTATACAAAGGATATATTGATCTAACAAAGCAGGTTCAGGTAAGGTATTAAATACAACATCCAGTGTTGTGAAACTAAAACAGTCGGTAGTATCATCATCTACCCTAACTATTAAGGTAGTATTTGAAGAATAGGTAAAATTACTTGTGATACCATTTACTTGATCATCTGCATCTGTCTGATTGAGGTAATAAACCACTAGCGACCCTACTTGACCGGTAGTCACCTCCGTATTTGCTGCGCTAACATCTACAGTCGCATTACCAGAACCGTCATCACAAGCCTCTAAAGCAGATGGCACTATAGCAATTGGTACATCTACAGGCTCAATTATAAAATCTGCTATCGAAAAACATCCAGTAGCTGTAAACTCTATTCTATAAAAAATAGTCTGTGGTGCACTCATATTATCATAAGTAGCAGTGTCTAGTGGATTTAAACCTGTTAAAGCATCAGTTTGGGAATCGTGATAGCTTACCGCAATCCCAGTCTGTCCACTGATAATCTGTGCATTTGCATCTCCTAAAATAAAAGAAGCGACACCATCACCATCTTCATCACATTCTTCTATAACAAAAGAAGCAACAGTTGCTGGTACCGGACTCACAATCAAATCAAAAGTTGTGGTATCAAGACAAGACGTCAAATTATTTTGAACGCTAACCGTAATTGTTTCTGGGCTTCCAGTGTTGGAATACGGAGATGCGATGACACCTGTTGAATTGCTATAGATAATCGTGTAATCTGCTGGATTTAATCCGTTAAGAATAACTGTATCATTCTGAGTTAGATCGAAAGACTCTACTCCATCGCCACTTGGATCGTCACATAACGTAAGATCTGGAGCCACAATGATTCTAGGTGACTCGTTGATGATTAAATTAAAAGTTGTTGTAGTAGCGCAATTAACATCATTTACATTTTCAATACGCACATAAATAGTCTGCGGGCTAGAAGTGTTTGTAAAAGCAGTCGCATTTAAAGGGGTGCTTCCCGAATCTGCAGCTGCTTGAGAATCGTGATACGAAACAGTAAATAACAATGGATCTTGTGCGAGCAGCACTTGTGACGTATAATTATCAAATACAAAGACATCTATTCCATCATTACTAAGATCATCACAAACGACTACATCAACAACTGGATTTGCTGTTGGAATCGCATTGATTATAAGATCAAAATCTCCTGTATCATAACAATCTATAGCCGTGCTGTTTTCTATGCGTACAAATATCGTTTCCATACCTGTGGTGGTGTTGGTATAAGCTGCAGGAGATGCAATCGCATTGATACCAGCATTTGCATTTGTCAGGGAATTGTAAAAAGTAATCGTGTTATCAGCAGCAATTTGTGTACCTAATACAGCTACATTTTGAGTGGTAAGATCGAACTGATCAAAACCATCGTTGCTTAAATCGTCACAAACTACCATATCATTTGCAGCGATAAAAGCGGCTCTTCTATTGACCACAAGATCAAAAGTTGTTGTTGCAGCGCAATTAACATCATTTACATTTTCAATACGCACATAAATGGTCTGCGGGCTAGAAGTGTTTGTAAAAGCAGTTGCATTTAAAGGGGTGCTTCCCAAATCTGCAGCTGCTTGAGAATCGTGATAAGAAACAGTAAATAACAATGGATCTTGTGCTAGCAGCACTTGTGACGTATAATTATCAAATACAAAGACATCTACTCCATCATTACTAAGATCATCACAAACAACCACATCAACAACTGGATTTGCTGTTGGAATCGCATTGATAATAAGATCAAAATCTCCTGTATCATAACAATCTGTAGCCGTGTTGTTTTCTATGCGTACAAATATCGTTTCCATACCTGTGGTGGTGTTGGTATAAGCCGCAGGAGCTGCAATCGCATTGATACCTGCATTTGCATTTGTCAGGGAATTGTAAAAAGTAATCGTATTATCAGCAGCAATTTGTGTACCTAATACAGCCACATTTTGAGTGGTAAGATCGAACTGGTCAAAACCGTCGTTGCTTAAATCGTCACAAACTACCATATCATTTGCAGCGATAAAAGCAGCTCTTCTATTGACCACAAGATCAAAAGTTGTTGTAGTAACACAACTAACATCATTTGAGTTTTCAATACGCACATAAATAGTCTGTGGGCTAGAAGTGTTTGTAAAAGCAGTTGCATCTAAAGGGGTGCTTCCCGAATCTGCAGCTGCTTGAGAATCGTGATAAGAAACAGTAAATAACAATGGATCTTGTGCTAGCAGGACTTGTGACGTATAATTATCAAATATAAATACATCTACTCCATCATTACTAAGATCATCACAAACGACCACATCAACAACTGGATTTGCTGTTGGGGTCGCATTGATAATAAGATCAAAATCTCCTGTATCATAACAATCTGTAGCCGTGTTGTTTTCTATGCGTACAAATATCGTTTCCATACCTGTGGTGGTGTTGGTATAAGCCGCAGGAGCTGCAATCCCGTTGATTCCCGCGTTTGCGTCTACCAAAGAGTTGTAAAAAGTAATCGTGTTATCAGCAGCGGTTTGTGTACCTAATACAGCCACATTTTGAGTGGTAAGATCGAACTGGTCAAAACCGTCGTTGCTTAAATCGTCACAAACTATCATATCATTTGCAGCGATAAAAGCAGCTCTTCTATTGACCACAAGATCAAAGGTTGTGGTAGTAACACAACTAACATCATTTGAGTTTTCAATACGCACATAAATAGTCTGCGGATTGGAAGTGTTTGTGTAACCCGTTGTATCTAAAGGGGTGCTTCCCGAATCTGCAGCTGCTTGAGAATCGTGATAAGAAACAGTAAATAACAATGGATCTTGTGCTAGCAGCACTTGTGACGTATAATTATCGAATACAAAGACATCTACTCCATCATTACTAAGATCATCACAAACGACCACATCAACAACTGGATTTGCTGTTGGAGTCGCATTGATAATAAGATCAAAATCTCCTGTATCATAACAATCTGTAGCCGTGTTGTTTTCTATGCGTACAAATACCGTTTCTATACCAGCAGTGGTATTGGTATAAGCTGCAGGAGTTGCAATCCCGTTGATTCCCGCGTTTGCGTCTGCTAAAGAGTTGTAAAAAGTAATCGTGTTATCAGCAGCGGTTTGTGTACCTAATACAGCCAGATTTTGAGTGGTAAGATCGAACTGGTCAAAACCGTCGTTGCTTAAATCGTCACAAACTACCATATCATTTGCAGCGATAAAAGCAGCTCTTCTATTGACCACAAGATCAAAAGTTGTTGTAGTAACACAACTAACATCATTTGAGTTTTCAATACGCACATAAATAGTCTGTGGGCTAGAAGTGTTTGTAAAAGCAGTTGTATCTAAAGGGGTGCTTCCCGAATCTGCAGCTGCTTGAGAATCGTGATAAGAAACAGTAAATAACAATGGATCTTGTGCTAGCAGGACTTGTGACGTGTAATTATCAAATACAAATACATCTACTCCATCATTACTAAGATCATCACAAACGACCACATCAACAACTGGATTTGCTGTTGGGGTCGCATTGATAATAAGATCAAAATCTCCTGTATCATAACAATCTGTAGCCGTGCTGTTTTCTATTCGTACAAATACCGTTTCTATACCAGCAGTGGTATTGGTATAAGCTGCAGGAACTGCAATCGCATTGATTCTCGCGTTTGCGTCTGCTAAAGAATTGTAAAAAGTAATGCTGTTATCAGCAGCGGTTTGTGTACCTAATACAGCCACATTTTGAGTGGTAAGATCGAACTGATCAAAACCGTCGTTGCTTAAATCGTCACAAACTACCATATCATTTGCAGCGATAAAATCAACACTTCTATTGACCACAAGATCAAAATTTGTGGTATTAAAACAAGTCGCATCAATTGAGTTTTCAATACGTACATAAACCG